>Ga0334893_1001085_pt1 | contig 28763 bp, 22 predicted proteins | sample GraSluR3_MG_5_FD_207218 | JGI IMG/M metagenome (GOLD analysis project Ga0334893, IMG submission 207218) | Sludge microbial communities from methane-producing bioreactor in Wageningen University, Netherlands - Granular Sludge_09_05-R3 | ecosystem: Engineered > Bioreactor > Anaerobic >...
GGCCCAGTATGCACTTTGCCCTTCACGCTCTCCAGGTTCGTTTCCCGTTGCGATGGGCGAAGGGCGAGAGGTTCGGTGTCGTTCCAGTCGATCCCAGCAAAAAGCCACGAGCAACAAGCGACGCAAGCCTTTGAAAAACAAAGACTTGCGAAGCGAACCCGAAGCAGCAGCCGCCCCCTTAGCTCAACCGGCAGAGCATCTGACTCTTAATCAGAGGGTTGGAGGTTCGAGTCCTCCAGGGGGCACATCGAAAGCCCCGACGTGACAAGGAGTTACGTCGGGGCTTCTTCGTTGGAGTCGGGGAGGGCGGGCACCGCTGGGTCACCCCTGGGTCACCCGGAACGAAAAGGAAACCCGCGAGCCCCTGAGAGCCCCGCTGCCGCGTCGATCGGCGGGGCGACCCGAGCATCGGGCAGGGCGCCTTGAACGCGGGAGACGCGGAATTCGGGGGCCGATCCCCGTTCCGGTCAAGAGGCCGGAACGGGGGTCAGTCAATCGCCTCCACGCCGCTGGCGCGGATCGTGCAGCGCGGGGGCCGTCGGGTAGCGCCCCGCATACTCCCCCCACATTTCTGGGGATGGTTGCCAGTAGTGTCCGGGGCGAAAATCCGCCACAGGAGCCTGCACAAGCTTGACTTCTGGGATTTTCCCGTTCATTGTTGTAATAGGAAGCCAAGGATGTCTTGCTTGAAATGACGGTCGCGGGCATGGACGCCTGCCGATTCAGACTACTGGGCTTGATCCGGAAGCCCGCGAAAGGTAGCATCCGGCGTCGTCGTTTGGAAGCGAGGCAAGAGAGATGGCCGCTCAGACCTACAGTTCCCTCCAGGGACAATTTCGCCTCTACGAAGAGCAGGTCGAATCATGGAAACGGGAGCACGAAGAGGCGATGTGCTGCCGAGACCTGGAGGACGCGATCGCTTTTCTCGTGATGTGCGTAGAAAGGCTCGACCGTCGAAGCGAAGAATGGGCTCGGGAGATCGAGGCTGGCACGGTCGAATTTTCCTGGGATCACTCAGAAGAGACAGCCGGCTGGTATCGCCGCTGGTTGGACGTCGCGGCCGCCTTCTTGAAGGCAATCGGAGTGTACGAAACGCAGAGCTACGAGGTTGTGGGGGCAGCTGGGCTTCGCAAGAAATACCAGGAAGTGTTCCTAATGTGTTTAGACCCAGGGAAAGCCCGGGAGGCGATAGAATCCCTGGAACGGGGGCACGGAATCCCTGCCGATCGCGCAATGAATGAGCTACGAGATCGTTTACGCTCCGAGCGCGCTTGACTGCCTTCTGGCCCTCGATCGCGCTGATCTTGTGGACTGCTTCGAGCAGAACATGAATCGGCTCGCAAGCGACCCACCAAGGCACAGCAAACCCAGCCGCGTTCCTTTCCCCCGCGGGCAGGCGTTCGATTTTTCATGTCCCCTTGGGGCCGGTCGTCGTCAACACTTTCGAGTGCATTTTTTCTACCGCCAGAACGAGCAGGAGTTGTTGGTGTTCGACGTGCGGACGGAGGACTATCTCTGCCTGTAAGCCCGACTGGCGCAAGAGACCGCCCCGGCGGTCCTTTCGAGACCGGCCGGGCTCCCCGGCGCCAAGGGTGTTCCGGTTCGTCTTCGTATTGCCAGCCGAGTAAGACGGCGAATTGAGCGGCAACGAACTCCGCATCGCGCCACCTGCCTCCAGCGTCGAGCTCCAACTCGATCGTCTTGTCGTCGGCATAGCCTTCATCCGGTACTGCTGGCGAACCACGCTGTTCGCGAGGTGAGTCGTAAGGCGATGATCGAGAATGCGACTGCCCGATAGCTCGCCCTCGCCTGGGCAATTCGGCTTGCTCGCGCCCCCGTTGCCCGCCTACGGCAACACCGCCCCCGACACCCGCTCGAACAACGTCTGCCCGTCGACCCGGTGCGAGGTGTAGACCCGGATGCCCGCCGGCTCGACCATATCGCCGGTCGACCTGCGCCCGGGCACGATCCCGCGGGCACGTCGCCATCGCTCCTCTGGCGACCAGCTCGCTCGGATACGGCGGCACTCCAGGGCAATCTCTGCCGCCGTCGGAGCCTGGTCGTCGGCAACCGCCTCAGCCGCCAACGCCCGGCAGCCGCGGCCGCAGTACACGCCCCCGCGGATCGGCTCGCCGCAGAACGCACAACGCCCCATCGCAGTCGCAGCCATGACCTTCTCCCGGTGGACGATCGAACACTTCCCGGTTGGAGTGTAGTATACCCCTGAACGCCCCACGTGGGAAACGCTCGTGGGCGCTATGAAAGGGGGCCCCGTCCATACGGCTGGGGGCGCCCTGGGGGGGGCTACGGGGGCTTGCCGGGGCCTTGCCGTGGTCGATGCCGCGTTGCGTCGGCCTTGTTTGCCCGCTCTTTCGTGCCCGTTTCGTGTTTGGAGTCAACGCACCGATGCCGTGAAAGCATCATCGAAAGAGCCCCGAAACAAGCCGGAAACAAGGGGCTCGCAACTGCCCCGAGTCTCGGAATACCAGGTGTCCGCTCGGGGCGTTCGGTTGCCGGTTCTGGTTCGCTCGAAACGTCTTTGGGCGTTTTCGGCTATTGGCCCCTTGACTCGATTGCCGACACAATTATACTTGCATCGGCGTTTACGAAATTGGCCCCGCGCGGGAGCAAGCCGCCGGGGCCGTGGCCCAAACCTGTTGTGGAGGTTCGGACAATGAGTATCGTATCCCCTTCTGCCGTTGCTGGCAACGCCCCTCGACTCCCGCTCTTTGAGCAGTATCGCCCCCGATCCTGGGCCGAAGTCATCGGGCAACCCAAGATCGTCGGCAAGATCGACCGGCTTCGCTCCCGAGGGCTGGCAGGTCGGGCGTTCTGGTTGTCTGGGCAATCGGGAACCGGCAAGACCACGATCGCCCGGCTGATTGCGGCCGAGGTAGGCGACGATTTCAACGTGGAGGAAATTGACGCGACCGACCTTTCCGCGGCCCGGGTGCGTGAGATCGAACGATCGAGCTACACCCGAGGGCTCGGGGAGAAGTCGGGGCGAGCGTACATCGTGAACGAGGCGCACGGTCTGAACAAGGCAGCCGTGCGCCAACTGTTGACGACGCTGGAGCGTATCCCCTCGCACGTCGTATGGTGCTTCACGACGACTTGCGACGGGCAAGACTCGCTCTTTGAGGGCGTTGATGATGCCCACCCGCTCTTGTCGCGTTGCATCGAGCTACCGCTTGCGCGTCGAGGGCTGGCCGAGGCTTTCGCCCAACGGGCAAAGCAGATAGCCGAAGCCGAAGGGCTCGACGGGAAGCCGATCGAAGCCTACATCCGGTTGGCAAAGGATCGTCGAAACAACATGCGGGCCATGCTCCAAAGCATCGAATCGGGCGACCTGCTCGATTGACGGCACCCCCTCGGGCCCGCGTTCCGACCCGGCGCGCGGGCCCGGTTTCGCGTCGAAACGGACCCGAGCGAGGGCTTGAAATAATGTGTCCCATAATGTGCGTTTTCGGACACATCGACCCGAGAAACACCCCAACGGCAGAACAAGGAAACCACCGATGATGATAGCCGCAATCACTCCCGCCCCTCGGCATGACCTGCAATCGACTACCACCGTGGCCGATCTTGTCGCGGCGTTCCTGGCAGGTCGAAAGAAGACGACGCTCGAAGCCTACCGGCAATCGCTCGAAGACTTCGCCCGGTTCCTCGGGGTGGCGAGCATCGACGATGCAGCCCGAATCCTCCTCGACCGGCCCCACGGGGACGCGAACCACTTGGCGTTGACGTATCGGGCTAGCCTGATCGAACGGGGCTTGTCGCCCGCAACCACGAACACCCGCCTTGCCGCGGTGCGGAGTCTCGTGAAACTGGCGAACGTCCTCGGGGTGGTGCCGTGGACGTTGCAGGTCGCGGGCGTTCGAGCCCGAGCGTACCGTGACACCCGAGGGCCCGGCCAGGCTGGGGTCCGCTCGATCGTCGTCGAAGCAGCCCGGCGCGATGATCCGAAGGGGCTGCGCGATACCGCGATAATCCGGTTGCTGCATGACTTGGGCTTGCGCCGTGGCGAAGTCGTCGCGCTCGACGTAGAGGATATTGACGTGGACGGGCGAACCGTGGCCGTGGTCGGGAAGGGGGACACGGGCAAGACCACGTTGACCCTGCCCGAGCCGACAGCACGGGCGCTCAAAGCGTGGCTCGATGTTCGCGGGGCAGAACCCGGAGCGTTGTTCCTGAACGCCGATCGGGCCGGAAAGGGGCGACGCTTGACGGGGCGTTCCGTCGCCCGGATCGTCGCCACGCTCGGGGACCGGGCTGGGGTACGATGCCGGCCCCACGGGCTGCGCCATGCTGCGATTACGGAAGCGCTCGACCGGACGGGCGGGAACGTCCGATCGGTACAACGGTTCTCGCGTCATGCCGACGTGCGGACGTTGCAGGTGTACGACGACGCCCGCGCCGACCTGGCGGGGGAAGTCGCCAAAATCGTCGCCGTGGGGTTCGAGGAGGGCGAGGGCAGGTGAACGGATGTATCAGGCGCATCCCCGTCAGAGCCTCTCACGCCCCGCGTGGCGCGTTTTCTGCCGCGGGTCGCCAACGGGGCAGGGTCGCCCAACGGGTGTCCTGGAGCGTCCTGGAGGGCGGGGGCGGGGTGGGACCGAAGAGAGTCGTTCCGACCGGACCGCAAGGCAAAATGCTTGTGGTGCGTGCGGGGTGTACCCCTACGGCCGTCCTCGGCGGGAAAATCGAGCAATTCGCAAGTCCGTGCATATTGGTCGTCGCCGAGGGGGGTCTGGGATCGGTGGTCACGCTCAAAGGTCAGTAGGTGCATGATGTTACGTTGATTTCTCCGACCCCATCGGGAACCAGCCGCCCCCCGCTCGGGAGGGACTGAGGGCGCGAACCCGATCGGTCGCCCTCCGAATCCCCAGCATCCCCGGCAACCTACTCATGTTGCTCGTGCTTGTCGCCGATCGACCGGCGGGCAGGCGGGTGAGGGGGGGCGAGGCGCGCGCCCAGCGCCTCGGCGAGGCGGGCGTGAGCGGCGTTGATCTCGGAAACCGCGGCGTGGATGACCTCGGCCGCGTTGTGACGGGCCTGGTGTAGTTCGGTGATGGTCTGGCGGATCTCTTCGTCTCGGGTCACGTGCTCACCTCCCGCTCGCCCTCCCGCGCGCGCCGCAGCTTGCCCACGATCGCCGGGCCGTCGTCGGCGAAGAGCCGGGCCGGCCGGGGGACGACCAGCAGGTCGTCGGCATCGAGCAGCCCTTGGTCGACCTTTTCGAGCAGGTCGGGGTCGAGGCGGTGGAAGACGGGTTCGACGGTTCGCTTGCGGCGGGTCATATCAGCCCTTCGATCGGCAGGGGCTCGACCGGCTCGACGTACACGTAATCGGTCCCCTTGTGCTGTTGGAAGATCAGCCGCCAGGCGTGACCACACTCGCCGTCGAAGACGATCGCCAGGGCGTTACGGCGCTCGCCGGTCGGGCCCTTGGCCACGGTGCCCTGGTACGGCGGGCCTGCCTCCCCGGGGTCGCGGCCGATCAGGGAGTAGGCTTCGCGGATGTGGGAATTTTCCTGTCCGCACTCCGGGCAACAGATGGCCCATTCCGGCGTCGCGGTAAGGGCGAGCCAGTCAGGCCGCTGGCACGGGCGCGGGGGGGATGGTGGGGCTATCATGGGCGACGGTTCCTTTCTTTCGTGGGGTTGGGCGCGAGCGATGGGACAAATTGCCGTGGGCGCTGCGATGGGGGGACCACCGACGCGATAGGACTCCTCTCTAAAGAGAGAGAGGAGTCCCATCGGCGGTCGCCGATGGGGATGCCCTGTCCCATCGCTTTTGTCCCATCGGTCCCATCGCTACTATTGGGTGACAAGCTTATACCCGTCATAGGGGGCCTTTCTGCATGATCGGTAGATGTCGCACGGCTCGATGTCGCCGTCGTCGAGTAGGGCCGCAAGGATCGGGGCGAGCTTCGTCGTGCTCATTCCCACCCACTCGCTGATCTTCTTGGGAGTCTGACCATCGGGAAACTTGGCCAGCACTTGGCACACTTTGGCCTTGTGGTTGTTGATCCGCTCTTGCTCTTTGCGGTCGCGGTCCGCCTGCTTGGCGTCGTGGTCGGTCTGCCTGATTTCGTCGGGGTTCAAGACGGTCACGTCCCAGTAGCGGCTCCCCGGCCCGTCAAAGACGCCTTCGTCGACGTCAAGGCCGTAGGTGCCCCCGTGCCCGAACGAGCCGCCGACAACCAGGTGGAGCTTGTGGAATCCGCTGCCCGAGACGTAGGGTTCGCGGCGGGAAAGCATCATCCACTGCCGACACCACTCCCCGAGCCCCGCCCCCGTCACATCAACAAGGTCGAGGGGTTCGTACTTCCTGGCGGTGCCCTTTTGCGTGTGGTGGGCGACTGCAAGAGTGGTGTCGTGATCGGCACATAGCTCGCTGATCCGCGACACCTGCGCCCCCTGCGCCGCAAGATTGGCTTGGTTGTCGCCGTCGATGCAGAAGTACAGAGGGTCGACGATCAAGAGTTGCGGCGTGAACTCCTGAAGCATCGCCTTCGTGGCCTGGATGTGTTCCAGGTCGCCAAACTTGGGCACCTTGCTTTCAACCCACAGATTGCCGATGGTCGACCACTCCAGGCGGTAGTAGTTCGCGACGCGGCGGAAGATGTTGCGCAAGGACCGCTTGCCCGATTCGCCCGACATGACGATGACTTTGCCCTCGGCGGCCTGAAAACGATTCAAGAACATCCCGCCGGTGGCCACGGCAACCGCCAGGTCGGCCAGCACGCTCGTCTTGAGTACCTTGCTGGGGCCCGCGACGATGCACGATTCCCCGGGCATCAACACGTTGTCGACCAGGAACGATTCGTCGAACTCGGTATGCAGCAACTCGGCAATGGGGATCGGCGCGAACTTGAGCGTTTCACGCTTTCGCCGGGGGCCCGGATCGGTCTCGCCGGCGCCCTGGTCGTGCCCGTTGTACTCGTATCGCTCCCGGCGCTCTCGCGGCGGATCGAAGTGGTGATCTTCCAGGCGTCCTAGGGTCGCCACGACGTCGGCCCATCGGCGGTCCCCACAAGACTTGTGCCAGCACTTATATGCGGTCATGCCGCTCGCGTTCTGAACGACGGCCGATTCGCCGTGCGCCCCGTGGTTCGCGTCAAACGGACAATGGGCGAGTATGTAGAGCGTCGCATCGCCGTCCGCCTTGGTGGTGAACTCGATGCTGTGGTCGGACAGATAACGGGGCACGTCGATTCGGCGGCCGGTGCGGTGTGAGCCGTTGCCTGTGTGCGTCGACGATTGCGACGCCTTGGGTTGGGGTGCGAGTTTGGCCACATCTTCCAACTGTTCGGCCGTGACGAGCCACGGGGCGGCCTCGGGCGCGGGCAGCAGCGTCGCGAGCCGGTGGGGCCGGTCCGTCGTCGAAAACGCCTTGCGATTCGTTGTGCCGGGCAGCCGGATGATTCGGGCCGCGTTGTGTACCGCATCGTCAACTTCCGCGTCGGGCGACACGGCAAGGGTCGCCAGCCCGGCCAGAAACCGCTTGAGCAGGTCGTGGGTCGGCTGGTCGTTCGGCAGGTCGATCGGATAGAGCAGATACGCCCCGTTGCCGCTGTTCACCTGGTGCGTTTCGGGGAACCCGTGATTTCGCAGTTGCGCCTCCATGTCGTGCGCCAGCAGCAGAGCGGCCTCCATTTCGTCGCTGGTCGCGGGAATGCCCGATGGGCGCTTGGCGTCGATGTCCACGAACACCCATCGTCGACGGATGATCTCGTTGTCGGTCGTGGTGTGGGCCGGGTAGTCGATCATCCGATTCGGTGCGCGGGATAGCAGGGCGGGGTCGACGGGGGACAACGTGACGTACACTCCCGCCGGTCCCCGAGCATCGTATTCGGCCGCTGCCCGTGTCGCTGCGTCCTTGTCGCTGAAGTACCCGCTCGCCGTGAACGGCTTGCCGCGGCCCGGGATACCCAACACGCGGATTTCGAACACGTCGTCATCGCCTGGGTGTAGCAGATCGAGACCGCGGCGGATTTCGCCGGTGTCGGCGGACGGGGTGGTCGAGGTCGAGGTCATCCTAGTAGCACCTCCCGGCGGTAGTATGTGCGCATCAGGTGGGCGAGCTTGTGACAACCCGTACAGAGGATCAGCACGTTAGCCCGATCGTCGGTGCCCCCGTCGGCATACGGGATGATGTGGTGCCCTTCGAGCGTTTGCCGGGCGGGCAGGTCACGCTCGGGCGTGAGGCACCACTGACAGAATCCGCGCCCATACTTCCTGACAAGCTCCCGATGATTCGCGGGGCGCTTGGCGCGGTCCTGGTCAGGCTTCGGTAGCCATCGCAGCCATCGGCCGCAACGGGCGCAGACTTCTTTGGCGTGGTGGGGGCCGTCGGGCGTCAACTCGACGTGACGTTCGGTCGCCCCGCAACGCTGGCAAGGGGTGGTCACCTGGACACCTCCTCGATCTGATCGGCCACCCGGCGCAGCAGCCAGGCGACCCGGCGGCGCGTCGGCTCATCATTGCCGCATCGGTGCTGGATGGCGCGGACCGCGGCGTCGATCCGACGGCGCGCCCACACGTAGTCCAGCTCGACGTAGGGCGCGCGGGGCAGGGTCGGGGGCGAGGTCATGGCGCGCTCCTCCTCAATCAGGAAACGGGAGGAGCTACGCACCGGCCGTCGACTCGGAGGTCTCGACGACGCGCGCCGCAAGAAACTCGTCAAGGTCGCGGACCCGGTATCTCACGTGCCGGCCCGATACCTTGACGAATCGCGGTCCGCGCCCCTGCATCCGCCAGACGGCGAGCGTTTGGGGCTTTACTCCGCCGATGTATTCGGCGGCTTGGGAGGGCGTAAGGAGGTCAGAGCAAAGAGTTGCGGCAGTCATTTCAGTGTACTCGCATATGGGTGAACAAAACACCACTCAACACGAGTACATACTACCGCCGTCCAAGTCGTGACCAAGGGGAATTTGGCCAAGTGTTCGCGCGCGAACACCTCAGAGGTTCACGCGCCCGTTCTTCTTCATCCGCCGGATTTGGGCGAGAAGGCTTTGCGCTTTCCGGTCCGCCCCTGGCGTTTCGCCCGTAAATTTGCGGGCGATTACGATTCTTGCGCCAGTCTCCGATGACAGACGTACTACCAAGTCCACGACGTCAGGATTGTCGGGTACGCCCCTCGGAAAAAGCCGAAAAGTGTTCGCGCTGTTCGCGCTAGCGAATCCATTTTTGATCCACGACCGTAGCGTTTTCGCTTCGTCGATGAATGCTCTTATCGCTGCCTCGGGCGTCCCGAACTGCCAGCGGCCTCGACCGCGCGGAGGATCTGTCCATCCGTGCTTCTGTGCGAGGTGGTTGGCCAGCACGTGCAGATTCCACACGCGCGTTTCTGTCATGCGCGTGGCGCTCTCGATCGCCTGATCGGCCGAGTACCCGATCCGCCCCCAGTATCCTTGTGCCGCTGCCTCCAGCCGCCCTTCGCCCCAAGCTATTTCGCTGTCGAGCCATCGCACGATCGTTTCTTCGCGGTCGTCTGCGGGCCATGAGCCGGTGTCTCGCCATTTGGGCGGCAGCCATGCGGCCAGTAGGTCATGGTTGGTCATCGTCGTCGTTCTCCGGTTGCGCCGCTTCCAGCATCGCGTTTGTGGCCGTGGTCACGCTCGCCCGGATCGGGTCGAGCGACAGGCGACCGTAGACAGCGGTTACAGGCGACCCGGGCTTGTGTCCGAGACTCCGCCCGATGATGGGCAAGGACGCGCCGGCCGCGGCCTGCCAGCTTCCGAGGGTTCTCCGCAGGTCGTGGGGTCGCACGTCTTCGAGTCCGGCCCGCTTGATGATCCGCGCCCACGCGGTCTTGGGCTCGACGATGTGACCGGTCTCGCCGCGGCTGGGGAACACCCAGGGCGAGCCGTTCGAGAGTCGCCGTCGAGATTCGAGAACCGTGATTACCGCGGGCACGAGGGGCACCAGAACCGCTTGCCCCGATTTCGTCTGCGGAATCCGCCAGACCGCCAGGTCCAGGTTGACGTCTTTCCACGCCATCGCCTGGACGTTGCCGCGCCGGGCGCCGGTCAGCAGCAGCATGAGGTAGAAGTCGCGGAACGTCACGTCCTCCAACTCCAGCGCGGCGAAGAAACGGCGTAGCTCGCTCGCATCGAGAAACCGGTCCCGCGACTCCTCGGGGAACCGCTTGACGCCCTTTGCTGGGTTGTCGCCGCGGTGGGGCGGTTCGAGCCGATCCGCCTTGTTCCACGCGGCCCGCACGAGCGACAACAGCCGGTTCGCTTGATACGGGCCGCTATGCTCGCCCACCCGGTGGTGCAGGGCTTCCACTTCGCGCCGGGTGATCGTCGAGATTCGGCGATTCGCCCACGCTTTGAGGAACTTCCCGTAGAGCCGCTCGTCTTCTTTCCAGGTGCGTTTGTGCCGTCGGGCATACTCCAGCCAGTAGGCGAACAGGTCGCCCACCGTGGGCTCCTGGCGGGCGGCCTGGCGGATCGCGGCGGGGTTCTCGCCGGCGGCCACCCGGACGTTCAGGTCGAGGGCGATTCGCCGGGCGTCGTCGACGCTGGAAACGTCGCGGGGAAACTCGCCGATCGTCACGCGCTGGGCGCGCCCCTCGATCTTCCGTCGCCAGAAAAACGTCCTCGATCCGCTCGAACGAACCCGGATTCCCAGCCCCACGGTCTTGGAATCGAGGTAGCTCGCCTCCCCCTGTTCGGGGACGGGCAGTTTGAGAAGTCGCCGGTCGGTGAACGCCACTTTCGATGCCATGATTTGACCCTCTGATTCCCGTGAGACGGTGTACGGCTCGTTTCCTGGGTCACCTATGGGTCACCTTTTGTCAAATTATTGAGATTGACGGGAGGTGACCTGATATGAGAGTGTACCCGTAACCCCAAACCCAGTCAACCCCTTTCAACGAATCGGAATCAGACGGTATCCCCCCGGAAAGCGACTCTTAATCAGAGGGTTGGAGGTTCGAGTCCTCCAGGGGGCACTTGCTTGATCCTGGCGCTTCTGAGGGTCTGCGGCTTCGTGCTGGGCCGACGGCGGCGGGAATCTGGTCGGGCCTCGCGTGTTCCCCCATAGAAGAATGGTCGAGACGGCGGTCGATGTGCGCGCGGCCTTTGCCGAGGGGAGCGGCCTCGGCTCGCATTGAAAAATCGCGCCCGGCACGTTCTACTGTGGGTTTCCCACGATCTGGTCCGGACCCGCAGAAGTGCAGCGCTATGTTTCGTTCCGTGGAGAGCTCGGTTTCGTTCCCCCGATTGGAGGAGGAAGTCATCCGCTTCTGGCAGGAGCGAGAGATCTACGAGAAGTCGCTGGCGATTCGCGCCGACGCGCCGGCCTTCGTGTTCTACGAGGGTCCGCCCACGGCCAACGGCCTTCCCCATCCGGGCCACTGCCTTACCCGGGCGATCAAGGACCTCTTCCCCCGCTACCGGACCATGCGAGGCTACCGCTGCCAGCGCAAGGCCGGTTGGGATACCCACGGGCTGCCCGTCGAGGTGGAGGTCTGCAAGGAGCTGGGCATCCACTCGAAGGAAGAGATCGAGCAATACGGCGTCGAGGCATTCATCCACAAGTGCCTCGAAAGCGTGTTCCGCTATACCAGGGAGTGGGAGCATCTTACCGAGCGGCTTGGCTTTTGGATCCACCTCGACGAGGCGTATGTGACCTACCATCAGAGCTACGTCGAGAGCGTCTGGTGGGCGTTGAAGAACCTCTTCGACCGCGGGCTGCTGTACCAGGGGCACAAGATCGTGTGGTGGTGGGCCCAGGGGGGCACGGCCCTTTCGTCGGGCGAAGTGGGACAAGGCTACCGCGAGGTGGCTGACCCCAGCGTGTACGTGCGGTTTCCCCTGGTCGACGAGCCCGGCACCGACCTGCTGGTCTGGACCACCACGCCCTGGACCCTGCCGAGCAACCAGTTCGCCGCGGTCAAGCCCGACCTCGAGTACTCGATCGTGCAGTTCGAGGGCGATTCGAGGCAACTGGTCGTGGCCTCGGCCCTGGCGGCGACGATCGCCGAGAAGGTCAAGAAGCAGTTCGAGGTCGTCGACCGGTGCCTGGGCGAGGACCTGTTGGGCCGGCGGTACGTGCCGCCCTTCGACTACTACTGGAAGAACCAGGGCGAACGGCAGGGGCGTCTGAAGTCGGGCGGCACCGAGCACGTCGCGTGGCGCGTGGTCGGGGCCGACTTCGTGACGATCGACACGGGCACGGGGGTCGTGCATCAGGCCCCGGCCTTCGGCGAGGTCGACTACGACGTGCTGATCGGCGAGCAGGCCCGGTTCGTCGACGGCGACGGCCCGCCGCTAATCAACGCCGTCGCCCCCGACGGCACATTCACGGCCGAGGCGCGCGACTACGAGGGCCGCTGGGTCAAGGAGGCCGACCGTGACATCATTCGCCGCATGCGCGACGAGGGCACCTTGTTCCACCAGGAGCAGTATCTGCACGACTATCCGTTCTGCTGGCGGGCCGACGACGATCCGCTCATCCAGTACCCGCGAAAAAGCTGGTTCATCCGCACGACCCGGTTCAAGGAGAAGATGCTGGCCAACAACGGGCGGATCCACTGGCTGCCCGACCACATCCGCGAGGGCCGGTTCGGGAATTTCCTAGAGACGAACGTCGACTGGGCGCTGTCGCGGGAGCGTTACTGGGGCACGCCGCTGCCGATCTGGGTGTGCGAAGCGACGGGCCACATGGAGGCCGTGGCCGGTTACGACGAGTTGCTGGCGAAACCCGGCGTCGAGGGGGTCGAGGTCTGGGAAGCGGCCAAGCGGAAGAACCCCGATCTGCCCGACGATCTGCGAGTGCACAAGCCGTACATCGACGCGATCACCTACGACTCGCCCAAGGCGCCCGGCAATCGCATGCGCCGGGTGCCCGAGGTGATCGACTGCTGGTTCGATTCGGGTGCCATGCCGTTTGCCCAGTGGGGATACCCCGGTCTGGCGGGCTCGCGCGAGCGGCTTGCCGGGCAGTTTCCCGCCGACTTCATCAGCGAGGCTCTCGACCAGACGCGCGGGTGGTTCTACAGCCTGCTGGCGATCAGCACGCTGCTGTTCAGCGAGGAGGACGGCAAGCCGGCGGCCGGCGCCGAGGGGTTCGGCGCGGCGGCCGCGCCGGCGGTGCCCTATCCCCACCCCTATCGAACCTGCGTCGTGCTGGGCCTGATGCTGGCCGAATGGTGGGAAAGCGCCGACGGCAAGCAGCGTTTCCTGGGCGAGGAGGAGGCCCGGGCGGCCTGCGGCAAGAAGTACAGCCGCAAGGTAGGCAAGATGTCGAAGCAGTTGCGCAACTACCGCGCCCCGCAGGAGATCTTCGACGCCTACGGGGCCGACGCGCTACGCTGGTACTTTTTCGCCAACCAGGCGCCGTGGAACTCGATTCTCTACAGCGAGCGGGCGATCAAGGAGTCGATTCCCGAGTTCCTGCTGCGGCTGTGGAACGTGTACAGCTTCTTCGTGATCTACGCGAACATCGACGGTTTCGACCCGGGCGCCCGGATTCCCGGCGACGGGGGCTCGTTGACGCCCGACGTGCTGGCCGGGGCCGGCGATTTTCGCCCGGTGGCGGAACGGGGCGAGCTGGACCGGTGGATTCTCAGCGAGCTGCACCGCACCACCGGCGCCGTGGTCGAGCGCATGGACGCCTACGACAACTACGGGGCGTGCGTCCGCTTGACCGAGTTCGTCGACGCGCTGTCGAACTGGTACGTGCGCCGCAGCCGCAACCGGTTCTGGTCGGGCGAGGCGACGGCCGACAAGACCGACGCCCACTGGACCCTCTACGAGTGCCTGCTGAGCACCTGCAAGCTCATCGCGCCGTTTGTGCCGTTCGTCGCCGAGACGATGTGGCAGAACCTGGCCGTCGCGGCGTTCGAGGGTCGCTGCGCCGAGAGCGTGCATTTGTGCGACTATCCGGCGGCCGACGATCGGGTCGTCGACGAGCCGCTTTCCGAGCGGATGGCGCTGGTGCGCGAGATCGTCTCGCTCGGCCGCAGTGCGCGCATGGAGGCGAAGCTGAAGGTGCGCCAGCCGCTGGCCCGGGTCGAGGTCGTGCTGGCCGACGCCTCGCACACCGGGTGGCTCGAGGAGCACGGGGAGCTTATCTCCGAAGAGTTGAACGTCAAGAAGGTCGAGTTCACCCAGAAGGCCGAGCCGTACATCCGCTACACGGTGCTGCCCGACCTGAAACGGCTCGGCCCACGGCTGGGTCGCCGCCTGCCGCGGCTCCGCGCGGCGTTGGACGAGGCCGACGCGGGCCGACTGCTCGGGCAAATCGAGCGTGAGGGCCGGGTTACCTTGCCGCTCGACGACGGGCCCGTGGATCTCGACCGCGAGGACTTGCAGATCCGGCTGCAGGCTAACGAGGGCTGGGCCGCCGCCCAGGGCCGATCGTGCGTCGTGGTGCTGTCGACCGAGTTGACCGGCGCGTTGATCGCCGAGGGGCTGGCGCGCGAGGTGGTCCACGCGGTCCAGACCCGACGCCGCGAGATGGCATGCGAGTACACCGATCGAATCGCGGTGGGCGTCGTCACCGACTCGGCCGAGCTGCGCTCGGCCGTCGAGCGGTTTCGCGATTACCTCTGCGGCGAGACTCTGGCGGTCGAGTTGGTTTTCCGACCGTTGGCCGGGGCCGAGCCGGTCGAATTGAAGCCGGCCGGCCATGCCATGACGCTGTACGTCAAGGTCCGATCGTAGCGCGGGCATCTTGCGTGCTCGGCGACGGACGGGCGCGGTTGCCACGCCGCGGTCGCCGGAGTCGTGCGCCCCGAGTTTACAGCGTCTCCGCCACCCGGGCGGGCTTCGCAGCGCGGGGAAGGTCTTCGGGAATCACGGTGAGCCCGCCCGAGGCCCGGAGTTCGAGCTTGTAGCGTTTGCCCGGCACGAGCTTCAGGTAGGGCGCTTCGCCGTGGGCGGCCCGCACGCCCGCCGCGCGGGCCTTGTCGCGATCGTTGGCGTATTCCCAGAATTTCGACCAGATTTCCTTTTCGAACTCCGACAGCTTGCTGCCGTTGCGATAGGCCGCCGGGCGCGAGCCCACGGGGTCGAGGGGAAAGCCGCTGCTGGGGCTTTGCATCTCGCCGAACACGCGGCGGAACAGGCAGACCGACGTCGACCGCAACGGATCGCCGGTCTCGACGAACTCGTCGTCGAACTTCACGACCCAGGCGTCGACATAAATGACGTCGCCGTTGACGCTGAACACCCGGGGCTCCTCGATCGGATTCTGCTGTTCATCGAGTTCGGTAAAGCTGAAGTGGCTCACGAGGTCGCCGTTTTCGGCCGAGCCTCGCTGCGAGAGCACGTCGATTTGCGCGACCCGGCGATCGACCTTGAGCAGTCGCATGGCGGTGTCGAGGCGCTGGATCTCCTTCTGCTTGGCCTCGACTTCCGACTCGAGTCGGCCGATCTGCTGGTGGCTCGCGGCAAGTTCGCCGGTCAACTCGTTGATTTTGGCCTCTTGCGCCTGGAGTTGCTCGGCCTGCAGGCGGTCGGCGTGGTACGCCCGATAGGCCCACCACCCGCCGGCGGCCAGGGCGACCAGGACGGCGACCGAAACCACGGCCCGAAGCAGATTGCTGAGTGCATTGACGGTTCTGATCACAGAAGCCCCCTCGGTCTTCCCGCGACAAGCGATGCTCATGGACGATCCCCTATTACCGTACCCATTTCTGATCGGTTTGCCAGGGTTCTCCGGCTTATGGGCAACCGGCAACCTCGTCGGCGCGGCCGCTCGAAGCGGCGGGTTTTTCGGATTGCATCGACAAGACCACGAATCGGGCGGGGTGGCGGCACCCCGCAAGCACCAGGTTCGGCAAGGAATCGAATCGAGCGAGCCGGCGCACGCCGTGCCGGCCGGAAAAGCGCCGGACGACTCCCGGGAAAAATGACGTTCCCAAGCACGTTGGCCAAGTATGTTCTATGTTGGAGTAGGAAGCTGCCCCCTTTTGGGGAGTGAGGGCCGCCATGCGGCCTGTGCTCGACGGCGGTTCGGAGGAGCGACGCACCATGAAAGTGCTGGTGGCTGACGACGACAAGTCGATGCGCGATCTCATCGCTCGTCTGCTGGCAATCGTCGGGGTACCCGACGTCGCCACGGCCCAAGACGGCGACGAAGCCTGGGGCCGATTCGAGCGCGAGCAATTCGACCTCGTCGTGACCGATTGGGAAATGCCCGGCATCAACGGCGTCGAGCTGGTGCGGGCGATCCGTGCGGCGGGTTCCCAGGTTCCGGTCATCATGGTGACCGTTCGGGCCCAGCGCGACCAGGTGGTCGAGGCCATTCAAGCCGGGGTATCCGATTTTCTGGCCAAGCCCTTTCGGGCGGACGTGCTGCGCGAGAAGTTGGGCCGTTTCTGCCAACACATCGCCGTGCTGAAGCAGTTCAAGGCGCGGACGGGCGCCTCGATGCGCGTCGATTACATCAACCCGTTCATCACCTCCGTCATCTCCCTGTTCGATACGATGATGGGAATCGAAGTGGTGCGCGGCGAGCCCTTCGCGAACGACGGCGCCCTGCCCGAGCACGACCTGAGCGGAGTCGTCACCTTGAGTGGAAAAGCCCAGGGAACGGTCGCGTTGAGCCTCGGGGAGGCGACGGCGCAGCGGGCCGCCGCGACGCTGCTGGGAGAGCCTCCCGCCGGACTCGACGATCTGATCGACGCCGTCGGCGAGATGACGAACATCGTGGCTGGTGGGGCCAAGGGGCAGTTGGAGCCGCTGGCCATGCGGATCAGCCTGCCCTCGGTGATTTGGGGGAAGGAGCGCGCGATCGAGTTTCCCGCCGACGCCTCGCCGATCTGCATTCCTTTTGAATGCCCCTGGGGACCGGTCACGCTGCAAGTCGGGCTGGTCGAGACGAAGGATCTCAAGTCGCCCGCGCGCGAGGCGTCACACGCGGGGATATAAGGCCTTACGCGGCAACTTCTTCGCGCCGTGCGCGCGTGTTGTGGGGCATGTTGAGCCGTTCGAGCCCGCGCACGATTGCGCGGCGCGACCCGGGGCGGCCGAGAGGGCCGCACTGCCGAATCGTGGGCGTTGGTTCAGGCGGCCTCGGGCCCGCCTTCCGTCGGGTCGGGCATTTCGAGGGTCTTTCCCTCGAACCCCATCTTGGCCAGGAGGAAGTACAACACGAAGCCGACCACAAAGGCGGCCACGGGCGGGCAGATAACCTTGCCTTGCAGGAACGGGATGAAGTTGGCCGCTCCCACGACGAAGCCGACGATCCAGGAGATCCAGCCGGCGCAGTTGAACCCAGCCCGCGGGCCGGCCCATTTTCTACCGGCCAGCAGGTAATCGGCCGCCATGGCGCCGCAGACCGGCCCGAACGAGGCGCCGATCAGATTGAACATGCCGATCACGTCGCCGGCGAATCCCGAGACGGCCAGGAAGGCGGCCACGGCGGTGCCGATCCCCACGGAGACGAACGGGTTGACCTTGGGCAGGGTCGTCTTGAAGCTGTTGGCGGCAATGAACGACGAGAAGCAGGCGGGGGGGAAGGCGGCCAGGGCCAGAAGGTACATGAAGATGTCGCTCCAGCGTTTGCCCACCAGCACGTGCATCAGCTCGGTGCATCGTAGCGCGCCGATTTCGTAGTTGGTGCCCGGGGCCCGGATCAGCGCCTGGGCGCCGGCCGAGATGAACAGGGCAAGCCCTCCGGCAAAGATGGTCGCCAGGGCGATCCCCACCAGTCCGCCCAGGTGCACGTCGCGGGCGTGGCGGCTGTTCATGCCGAAATCGGTGCCCGCCGCACCGGCCGTGGCGAAGAACCCCACGATGTATGTGCCGATAAGGGCGATCACCCCCCACCAGGGCAGCGCATCCTTGGTCGAGAACCGCTGGGTCTGGACGACCTCGACCCAGCGAGCCTCGTAGGTGGTCTTGGTCACGTCGGCCACGCGGTCCACCTGAGGATTGATCAACGGCTCCTGGTCGGGGACGCGCTGAAGAACGAACTCCGACGTTTCGACCTCCTTGCTCGACTTCGTGCCGGCCACGAGGTCGTTGGTAAACCCACCCAGCCCCCGCGCACTGACGGCGAACAGCACGACGAGAATCGTCAGCGGGATGACCGGGAAGTAGGTGGCCACCCGGGCCACGTACTGGATGCCCTTGAGCCCCACGAAGGCCGCCACGACGGCCCAGGCGGTCGACACGATTGCGTGGGGCACGGTAAGCACTTCGTACCCGAAGGGCGCACAAAGCAGCAATCCGGCAAAGAACGAATTGACGCCGAGCCACCCGAACTGGAGCACGCCCATCAAGAAGCCCGGCATGAGGAATCCGCCGGTCACGCCGTAGGTCGAAGTGCCCACGATGTACAGGGGCAGGCCGGTCTTCATGCCCAACATGCCGGGCACAAGGTAGAAGAGGAAATGGCAGACCAGGGCGGCCACGACCACGCCGATCAGGGCGATTCCCAGGCCGTGGGCCAAGGTTCCGCCCGCGAACTCGGGGAAACCGCTGAACTTGGGACTCAGCCCGCTGCCGACCGGCACGTCCTGCCAGAAGACGAACCAAAGCATGATGCCCGCATAAGTCGGCGCCGTGCTCAAGAGGCCCGGAACCCGGTTGGCCATGGGTACGGGCTTTGCCGCGGCGACATAATCAGGGAGTTCGGAAGCCATGAGTCGTCCCCTCCTGCAATGGAATCGGAGATCGTACGCGCGCAAGGTGAGCCACACGGTCACCGCATCGTGGCAGCAATGCTGTCGCGGATCAAGACCTGGAGTATAATCCGTCGCCCGCGGAAGTCCACTGCCCGCCCGCCACGCCGAGCGGCACAGGGACTGGAAAAAGAGAGGGCGGTCCGACTGACCGGCTCTTTTTCCCTCGGCAGCCCATTCTCTCCATTCTGCGGATCGATCGGTCCGACTTCGCTTGACCCGGGCCGCGACGACCAAGTACGATACCGCGCTTCTTTCGTGGCACCGTTCGCCCCCCTGGAGGCGGCAGGCCCGAGGCCGCCGAGGCGGGAAAGCGTCGATGAAGTCGTCCGTCGGCAAACAGCTCGTGCTGATCCTCGCGGTTGCGCTCGGGGTGCGCCTGCTCGCCGGGTGGGCCTGGCAAACGCGGCTCGACGATCGTTTCGGCTTCGGCGACAGCGCGACTTACTGGGTTCTCGGACAGGCGGTGGCTGCCGGCAAGCCCTACCGGTACGGCGACGCCAAGGTCTTCCGCGTTCCCGGCTACCCGATCCTGCTGGCTCCGATCTTCCTTGTGGCCGGCGACGATGCCTCGGTCATGTGGGCCCGGGCTCAGTCGGCCGCGTTCGGCACCCTGTCGGTGGCTGGAGTGTACTGGCTCGGCAGACGGTTGTTCGACGGGCGCGTCGCACGGACCGCGGCCTGGATCGCCGCTCTGTATCCCGGGGCCGTGGCCACCAGTGCGCTGGTGCTCAGCGAATCGCCTTTCTGTCCGCTGATGCTGGCGCACCTGCTCCTGTGGATCGGTGCCTGGCGGGCCAAATCGCCGGGCCGCACGGCGCTTCTGGCGGTCGCCGGGGGTTTCGTGGCCGGCGCCGCCGTGCTCGTGCGCCCCAGTTGGCTCTTGTTTGTACCGTTTGCCGTCGTCGTCGGGCTGGTCGCCTGCCATTCCCGGGCGAGGCAGATCGCCGTCGGGGCGGCCATGCTGAGCGGAATCGCGGTGGTGATGGCGCCGTGGTGGATCCGCAACTTCCGGGCGGTCGGACGTTTCGTCCCAACCACCCTTCAGGTGGGTGCCAGTCTGTACGACGGGCTCAATCCCCACGCGACCGGCGCCAGCAACATGGCGCTGGCCGATGCGATTTCCCTGGACGAGTACCGGCGGAGCGAGCGGGCCGACCGCGCCGGCGGGGTCCCCTTCGAGTATCGGCTCGACCGGCGGCTGCGCGCCGAGTCGATTGCCTGGGCACGGGCTCATCCAGGTCGCGTACTGCAGCTCGCCGTTGTCAAGTTGGGCAGGATGTGGAATTTCTGGCCCAACGAGCGGGCATTTTCGCGGTGGTACGTGGGCATGCCCCTGCTTCTGACCTACACGCCGATACTACTTCTGGGGATGTTCGGAGCCGGGAGAACGATCGGTTGGGGTTTTCCGTACATGTTGTGTTGGCTGCCGGCGGTCTACTTCTCGCTCTTGCACATGGTGTTCGTCAGCTCGATCCGTTATCGGCAGCCGGCGATGCTGACCTGGATCGTGTTGGCGGCGGCCGCCCTTCTGATACAATCAAGGCACCAGCGAGGTCGGGTGGAGGGCCGGCCCGAGGAACGTTGAAATTCTCCTGAGGGACCGGCTGCGCGACGTCTCGTTCGAAACCGCATTGAACCGATCACGATGCCAACCAGGGAGGGTTGTTTCCCATCGTCAAAGGTTTCGTGAATTTCTGCTGGTCGATCTTCAAGTGGGTCCTGCTGTTGGGCGTGGCCGGCGGCGCGGTCGTCGCCGCCTACCTCTTCCACCGGTTCGACGAAGCGATCCGCTGCCGAGTCGAAGACCGCTTCGCCCAGCACTATCGCGACTTGAAGGTCACGGTCCGTTCGGCCGCCCTGGTCGAAGGCAAGGGCATCGAGGTTCGCGGGCTGTCGGTTGTCGAGCCGGGAGCGGCGGGGCCCCGCGCCGACGTGCTGCACCTCGAAGAGGTGTTTCTCACTTGCCGGACCGACCTGAAGGACCTGGCGTCGGGTGAGCCCGAGGTCAGCCGCATCGTGCTGCGCCGCCCGACCCTGCGCGTCACGCGGCGCCCGGATGGAACGTGGAGCGCGGCCAAGCTGCTGCCGTTTCCGCGCTTCGGGTCCCGGCCTCCCGAGATGATCATCGAGAACGGCACGATCGAGGTATTCGATCCTCTGAAGCAGCCGTCGGGCTTGCTCACGCTCCGCGAGGTGAACCTGCGCGTCACCCCCATCGACGAGCCCCGGCAGACCGTTGCGACGCCACGGAGGCGCAAGGTGCAGGGGACCCTTTCGGGCGACTTCGTGCGCCAGGTCGAGGTGGACGGAACGATCGACGTCGACTCGCTGGGCTGGGAGATCCAGGGCTCGGTCGAGGGGCTCGACGTCTCGCCCGAGATGCGAAACGCCCTGCCGGGCGACCTCGCCTCGCGGACCGAGGGATTGGGCTCTCTTCGGGGACTGGCGCAAGTCGGCTTTTGGGTGGCGTACGATCCGGAGGCCGAATCGCCGTACCGGTTCGAGTTGCGGGGCGACGTGACCCGCGGACGCCTCGACCACGCTCAACTGCCCCACCCGCTGGTCGATCTGTCTGCTCGTTTTCGGGTGGACAAGGAAGGCGTGTCGATCGAGGGTCTTTCGGCCTTGAGCGGCCCTTCGACGATTCAGGTCCATGCGTTTCGGCTGTCGGGATTCGACCCGCGCTGCCCCATGACGCTCGACGCGGCGATCGCCGACCTGGAACTGAACGATCGGCTGCGGAGCGTTTTGCCCGCGCCGCTTTGCGAGGTTTGGGACCAGTACGCTCCGGCGGGTCGGGTCCATGCCCGGCTCAAGCTCGAGTGCGACGGCAAGCGTTGGACCCCGCAACTCGTCGCGGTCGACTGCATCGACCTGGCGTTTGCCCACCACAAATTCCCCTACCGGCTGAAGAACGCCACCGGATGGCTGCGATGGGAGAACGACCGGCTCGCGCTCGACCTGACGGCTTACGGGGGGAGCCGGCCGGTGCGGATTTGGGGCGAAGTCGACCGTCCCACCTCGGAGCCGACGTTCACGATCAACGCCCGGGGCGACGACCTGGCGTTCGACAAGCCGTTCTTCGACGCCCTGCGGACCCTGCCCGGCAAGGCGCACGAGGTGGTCGTCTCGCTGCGTCCGCGCGGGACGTTCGACTTCTCGTGGCAGATGCGACGCGCGGCGCCCCAAGGCCCGGTGCATAAGCACCTTCAGGTCGGCTTGAGCGGAGGCTCGATCCGGTACGACAAGTTCCCCTACCCGCTGGGAAACGTCCGCGGCCTGATCGAGATGAACGACGACGAGTGGACGTTCCGCAATCTGACGGCCACGAACGACACGGGCACGGTCACCTGCCGGGGACATCTGGTGCCTTGCCCCGAGGGGCACGAGCTTGTGCTACGATTCACCGGATCGAAGATTCCGCTGCGGGAAGAGCTTCGCGACGCGCTGGGGCCCTCGAACATGCGCCAGTTGTGGAACGACCTGAAGCTTCAGGGCGTGGTCGATCTTCCCGAGGTCGTGATGCGCCATCGGACGGGCGATCCGTATCCCGAGATCCGGGTCTTGGCCGAGCCGGTCGGCCAAACCACGTCGATCGAGCCGGTTTGGCTGCCCTATCGGCTCGAGAACGTCAGCGGCACGTTCGAATACGGCGAAGGTCGTGTCCGGATCGGGCAGTTCCGGGCGGAGCACGATCGCACGCGCCTTTCGGCGGCGGTCGACTGCCGCTTTCTGGCCGACGGCCGTTGGACCCTCCACGCCGAACAGATCTGGATCGATCAACTCGACGTCGATCACGACCTGCTCGACGCGCTGCCCGGCGACCTCCAGGAGACCGCCCGCCACCTGAACCCCACCGGCCCGATCAACGTCCACCGGGGAACCATCGATCTGAGCGGGGGCGAGGGCCCGACGGACGAGTGGAAATCGCACTGGGACTTGCCTCTGGTCGTCACTCAGGGCGGCATCGACTGCGGCATCCCCCTGAGGAACATCAGCGGCGGCGTCCGGCTGGTCGGGGCCTACGACGGTCGCAGCTTCTACTCCCACGGCGAACTCGATCTCGACTCGCTCACCTGCAAGGACGTGCAAATCACGCAGGTCCGCGGCCCGATCCAGCTCCACGGCGACCGCCTTCTGCTGGGCGCCTCGATCGCCGGCGCCACCGACGCGCCGCCGCGCGAACTCACTGCCAGCGTGTTCGGCGGGGCACTCTCGGGAAGCGGCTGGGTGGCGCTGCGCGAGGGGCCCCGCTACGACCTGCAACTCGATCTGACCCGCGCCGACCTCGGGCGCTGCGCCTACGAGTTGACGACGGCACCGCAGAAGATCCGCGGCATCGTTTCGGCCCGGGCGCGGCTCGGGGGGACGGGAACCAGCCTCAAAGACCTGGGCGGATACGGTCGGATCGAGATCCGCGAGGCCGACATCTACGAGCTCCCCCTGATGATCGCCCTGCTGAAGATCCTCAGCATCCGCGAGCCCGACCGAACCGCCTTCCGCACCAGCGACGTCGACTTCCAGATTCAAGGCGGCCACGTCTACGTGCAGAACATCACCTTCAACGGCGACGCGATCAGCCTCGAAGGCAGCGGCATGATGGAACTCGACACGTCGATCCGCCTGACCTTCCGCGCGATCCCCGGGCGCCGCGAATGGCAGCTCCCCCTGTTCGGCGAGTTGCTCAGCGGGGCCAGCGAGCAGATCATGGTGATTCACGTGGGAGGAACGCTGTCCAACCCGATCCGGCGCCGCGAGCCCTTCCCCGGTGTCCAGCAGGCCCTGCAACAGCTTGGGGCCGAGCTGCAGCGGACGACGGGGGCCCCCCCGCTGTTTCCCCAGGCCGGCCAGAGAACGTTCGACACGATTCGGCCGTCGCCCCTCTTGCGATAGACGGCCGGCACAAAACCCCACGATGGAGCAAGAACGAACCATCGTCCCAAGACTCTGAACCCTGAACCCGTCCGACGCCCCGCAAGCTACAATGGATAGGGAGAAACGGTCGCCGTCGCCTCGATGGGTCGCACCTGAGCTTCGCGGCGTGAGAATCAATCGGACCACCGACGGGCCGCACGCGACGCGCCCGTCCCAGCCGAGGGAGATCTCTCATGAGCGTAGGTCCTTTGGGAGGTATCGCGGCCAGCGCGGCCGGATCGCCGCGGGCCCAAGCCAAGGGTTCCGACGTCGAGCGCGCCCAGCAGGACGCCGCCAGCCAGCAGCGGCGCATCCAGACCGACCAGAAGGCCGAAGACGCCGCCGGGATCGGTGAGGCCGACGGCGAAGATCACGAGGCCGCCGATCGCGACGCCGACGGGCGCCGCCTCTGGGAAGATCCGCCGCAACGAAACGACACGCACGCGCAAGAGGGCGATCCCCACGAATCGGCTCCTCCGCGCAGCAAAGACATAACCGGCCGGACCGGGAACCTGCTCGACCTGACGGGCTGACTTCGGAAAACGGCAAGCCGAGCGTCCACGCTTGTCGTGTCGACACGCCGCGAGGGAGGAAGAGACGAAACGATGCGCATCAGCCGTCTGGCGGGAATTCTCTTGGCGCTGGCCTCCTTGGGTGCATCCGGAGCGGAGCCGTCGGGGGCGAAGCGGCCCCGGCCGGCGGGTGAGGCGCCCGTCCCCGCCGCGCGCAGCCATCCTGCCACCGGCCTCGGCGAGCCTTGGGAGATGGTCCGCCGCTTTGCCGACAATCTCATTCGTCACGCCCGCGACACCTACGGCCCGGAGCCGACCGGCCTGTTCGTGTCGCAATGGGACATCGGCACGCAACGGCTACTGCCGGCCGACACGAAGCTCTACGCGACCGACACCCGCGGCGGGGCGGGCCCCCACATGAACAACCTGCAGTTCGACGGTGGACTGCTCCGGCTGCTCTACGGCTTGAGCGAGGTGACCGGTGAAGCCCAGTACGCCGACGCGGCCGACGCTTATCTGCGCCATTATCTGGCAAACCTGCCCGACGAGCGGGGCTTCTTTCCCTGGGGCGACCACCGCGGCTTCGACCTGGTCGCGAGAGAGACGGTCGGTGGACCCCACGAGTTCAAAGTCACCTACCCGCCCTGGGATGCCATGTACCGCATCAACCCCGAGGCGGTGCGCCGGCAGATCGAGGCTCTCAAGCTGCACATCATCGACGAATCGCGATCCTACGGCTTCAACCGGCACTACCCGCCCGGCAGACTTCCTCACTCGATGAACTCGTCGGGCGGCGCCTATATCGCGGCCTGGGCATTTCTGTACAAGAAGACCGGGGAGCGGAAGTATCTCGAATGGGCCCACGGCATGGCCGACTATCTGTGGAGCCTGCGCGACCCGCGGACCGACCTGCTGGCGGCCCATCCTTACGATCCCGCCTATCCGGAAGCCGCGGCCTCGGAGCTTGCCAAGGCTCGGGCGAGTCGCACCGAGTACATGGGACAGATCGCCTGGTACGGGCCGAATCTCTTGCGAACCTCGCTGGTGCTGGGAGACGAAGAGGGGGCCAGGTTCCGCCGGCAGGCGTTGGCCTACTACCGAGCGTTTGTCTCGCGCATGGACGTGCAGCCCGACGGCTCGTTCTATGCCACCTTCGATCTGGCCACCGGCAAACCGCGGTTCGCGCCGATCACCGAAGGCTGGGAGTTGACTCCGCAGGTGGGCCATCCGATTGCTTGGTCCAACGGCGTGGTCGGGCTCCGCGCCCTGGCTTCCCTTGGTTTCGCCTACAAGGTGACACGCCAGCCGGAGCTGCGCGAGACGTTCGATCGTCTGATCCCCCTGATACGGATGGAACGCTTTGCGGACCTCGACGGCGAGCCCCAGCCAATCGCCGCCGGGCTGCTGGCCCAGGTGATGGTGGGACTACTGAACATGCACCAGGCCAGCGGCGACGCGCGATACCTGGACGACGCCTGGAAGCTCGCCCGGTATGCGATGGCGCATTTCTATCGCGACGGCTGGTTCGTGTGCGGCGAGCCGATCGTGCCGCGTTATCGCGACCCGCAGGTCGATGTCTGGCGGACCTACAGCAACCGGGGCGGCAGCAATGACCTGGCGCTGGCCGTGTTGCGAGTGCATCTGGTCCGCAGCGGACTGCCCGACCCGGCCGAAGACGATGTGGGTAGCCATTTCTGAGTCAATGACCGCGCGGGCTCGAACTCGGGTTCCGATCTCCCGAGGCAGCCCGTCGGTTCGGTGCGCGTGCAGGCAAGTCGGCTTGGGGATCGTTGGCCCGTGCGCGCCGCGGCGCTTGAGTTTCCCGCGGCGCGTCGTTAAGTTGTGGCTTTCGAGTGGCCTCACCAGACCTCTGAAAAACGGGAGCGAAGCCATGCCCGGCCGCGTTCTGCTCGTCGTTGCGTTCGTTCTGGCCATCCCCTTGGGCTTGGGGGCCGAGGAGCCGCTGTTCCCGTTCGTGGTGTCGTACGACGCGCCCGACAACGTCACGAACGTTTCGGCCTGGATCGACCGGCCGGCGGGCCGGCAGGGCTTCGTGCGGGTCGATCGGGGCCGCATGGTGACCGACGCGGGCCCGATCCGCTTCTGGGGCACGAACTTCTGTTTTGCCGCCTGTTTTCCCGAGCACGAGCAGGCCGAGCGCGTGGCCGCCCGCCTGGCCCGGCTGGGGGTCAACTGCGTGCGCATGCACCACATGGATTCGCGCGACATCTGGGGACGCAGTCCCGACAAGCTGACCATCGATCCCGAGCAGCTCGACCGGCTTGACTACCTGATCTATCAGCTCAAAGAGCACGGGATCTACACGAACATCAACCTTCACGTGTCGCGAACGCTGGGCCCCAAGGAAGGGTTTCCCGCGGTCGAGGGGCGCCCCAGGTACGACAAGGGCGTGGGGAATTTCGAGCCGCGCATGATCGAGGCGCAGAAGAAATACGCCCGCGACCTGCTCACCCACGTCAACCCGTACACGAAGAACGCCTACACCGACGAGCCCGCCGTGGCCATGGTCGAGATCAGCAACGAAGACGCCCTGTTCGCGGTGTGGGGCTGGGGCCAGCTCGACGACCTGACCGACCCCTATGCCACGACCTTCCGGAAGCTCTGGAACGACTGGCTCCGCAACAAGTACGGAACCACGGCCGAGTTACGCAAGGCGTGGAACGTGGGCGAGTGGCCGCTGGGCGACGAGCTGCTCAGGAACGTCGATCTCTCGGAGCCGCCCGAGCGGACCTGGAACCTCGAGCGCGACGCCCAGACCGAGGTGGCCTGGTCGGTCGAGAGCGACGGCCCTCAGGGCGCCCGATTCCTTCGCGTCGTGGTCGCCAGGCAGGGCGAGGTGGCATGGCGCCCGCAACTCAGCCAGAGCGGCTTTGCCGTCGAGGGCGACGCACCCTACACGCTGACGTGCAAGCTGCGATCCGACCGGCAGCGCCAAATCAGCCTGAACTGCATGATGTCGCATGAGCCCTGGCAGCGGCTCGGCTTTTCGACGAGCGTCGACGTGGGGCCCGAGTGGAAAGACCACCGGTTCACCTTCGTGGCCTCGCAAGACGATCCCAATGCCCGTATCTCGGTCAGCAGTCTCGAACCGGGCACCTACGACCTGGCCGCGATTTCGCTGCGGCCGGGCGGCATCGTGGGCCTCGAGCCGGGGCAGCGCCTGGAAGATTCGAGCGTGCCGGTGCTCCGCCGCGGGCGCCTCGACCTGACCAAGGCGGCCCGGGCCGACTTCATCGACTTCCTCTGGGACACCGAGCGCGCCTACTGGCTAGGCATGCACCGCTTCCTCAAGGACGAGTTGAAGGTGCGCTCGCTGGTGTCGGGCACGCAGCTCAGCTACAGCCCGGTGCACGTGCAGGCCGAGCTCGATTACATCGACGCCCACGCGTACTGGAACCATCCCGTGTTTCCCGGCCGGGCCTGGGACTCGAGCAACTGGTACGTGCGCAACGTCGCCCTGGTGAACCGGCCCGGCGGGACCCTGGCGGGACTGGCCGTCCGGCGCGTGGCGGGCATGGCGTACACGGTGAGCGAGTACAACCATCCGGCCCCGAACTCCTACGCGGCCGAGGGCTTTCCCATGATCGCGGCTTTCGGGGCGTTCCAGGCGTGGGACGGCATCTTCCCGTTCGCCTACTGCCACAACTCCGACTTCGAGCCGCGGCGGATCACCAGCTACTTCGACATCAAGGGCGACACGTCCAAGATCGCGCACACCCCGGCCTGCGCGGCCTTGTTCCTCCGCGGCGACGCGGCGCCGGCCGAAAAGACGGTCGTGGCCGGGCTCTCGAAACGCCGCGAGCGCGAAAAGCTGCATGAGACGCTCAGCGCGTGGAATCTCACGGCCGACCGGTTCGGCCTCGATGCGCGCCACGCGCTGGCGCACGGCGTCGCCGTCGATCTGGGGCGCGACGATACGCCCGAGCCGCCGGCCCTGGCCGACGACGCCGCGCAATATGTTTCCGACACGGGCCAGCTCCGCTGGGACGTTTCCGAGCCCGGGGCGGGGTACTTCATCGCCGACACCCCCCGCACCAAGCTCTTTACCGGCTTCGTACGCGGGCGGACTTTCGACCTGGGCGACGTCAAGCTTGCCGTCGGGCCGACGCGGCTCGACTGGGCCACGGTCTCGCTCGTGGCGGTCGACGGGCCCGGCTTCGCCGGCCCCGGCCGCATCCTCGTGACGGCAACCGGATGGGTGCAGAACCAGGACATGCAACTCGAAGACCTCGGCAACGACCGCGTCACCCTGGGCCGCGACTGGGGCGCCGAGCCGGTCCTCTGCGAGGGCGTGCCCGCCCGGATCGAGCTGCCGGTTGCCGCCGCGCGCGTCCGCGTCTATCCTCTCGACGAGTCGGGCAATCGCCGCGATGCGATCGCCCCCGAAGAAGCGGCCGGTAAGGCAATGGTCCGCCTTGGTCCCGAGCACAAGACGGTGTGGTACGAGGTGGAGATTCGCTGACGCCCGCGACCGGTCGCCGCCCATCCGGGTACGACGCTCGGCAACAACCGACCGCAACGCGACGCCTAAGCTTTGCCGGCCAGGATCTTCGCGATCCGCTCGCCGGCGCGGCCGTCCCACAGCGCCGGGCAGCGTCCCTGCTTGTAGCGACCGTCGAGCACGGTCTGGAGGCTTTCGCTGAGTTTCCGCGGATCGTTCGAA
>Ga0334893_1001090_pt1 | contig 28594 bp, 24 predicted proteins | sample GraSluR3_MG_5_FD_207218 | JGI IMG/M metagenome (GOLD analysis project Ga0334893, IMG submission 207218) | Sludge microbial communities from methane-producing bioreactor in Wageningen University, Netherlands - Granular Sludge_09_05-R3 | ecosystem: Engineered > Bioreactor > Anaerobic >...
CTGAAGCCATAAGCATAAACGATCAGCGATACACTGCATTCACTGAAATTGTAAGAGCTGGAAATCACATAGAAATCAATGGTGTTTCCACCAGTTCGCCTATAATAATAAAAGCGGTTGGAAATCCCAATACACTTGAATCAGCTTTGAGTATCAAGTGGGGTATCGTGTGGCAGCTAAGAAACTACGATTACATTGTACATTTGACCCAGGAAAAGGAAGTTCAAATTCCGAGATATAGAAGGGTTAAAGATTTCATATACGCCACTCCTGTTGAAGAAACAATAGACTAGGAGGGTTATTATGAATAGGAATAATCCCAAGCTTATGATTACCGTATTCAGTATCCTGGTGGGAATACTTATAGCTTCTCAAATGAAACTTAATGTTCAGCTATTGACTCCTGTGACAGTTAAGTCGATAATGGATACCAGGAAGGAGATTGATGCTGTAAGGAATGAAATCAGTGAATTGGAAAAGATTGTCGCTCAAAGGGAAGCTGAATTGACAACACTGGAGAGCATCAATACAGGTGAGGTCAACATAATTGATATCCTAAAGAAGGATGTCATGGAAAATAGGAACAGGGCTGGCTACACAGCCATGGAAGGTCCAGGTCTGGAAATCATCATGTATGATAATATTGGTGGCGGCATAGGACTGAACTTCAATGATTATATAATCCATGATGTTGACATAATGAACATAATCAATGACCTGAGAGTTGCGGGAGCCGAGGCGATCAGTATAAACGATCAGAGAATAATCGCATCAAGTGAAGTGAAATGTGGAGGCCCAATAATACGTGTAAATGGCAAAAGTATTGGAACACCTTTTGTAATAAACGCAATAGGTGATCCCCAATTGTTGATGGCAGCTGTTAATGCTCCAGGTACATATGGAGATAATCTGACAAAAATATATGGAATTGGGCTTCAGCCATACGTAAAGGATAAGGTAGAGGTTGCTGCCTATAAGGGATCGTTTAAGTTTAATTATGCTAAACCTATGGAAGAAGGTGAGTAAATGGTATATGCTTTAATTGGAATACTAGTAGGAGCAATAATTGGATTTCTTCTTCCATATACCTATAACACTGCATACACTCTTTATATATCCGTGGCAATATTGGCCTGTCTTGACTCTGTATTTGGAGGGATCAGAGCCAATCTGGAAAACAAGTTCAATACCAGGATTTTTATTTCCGGTTTTTTCGGAAATGCAATATTGGCGGCATTTTTGGCATACATTGGGGATGGGTTAGGATTTCCGCTGTATTATGCAGCCATTTTCACCTTTGGAAGCAGACTTTTTGACAATTTCGCTAAGATAAGAAGACTCTGGCTATTCAAGGAAAAGTCGGTAAAAACACAAAAGTAACATCCAAATGAGAATAGGAGGAATGGGAATGTTTGATTTTGACATTGATGTTGACCAATTTGCAAGAATTAAGGTTTTTGGAGTAGGAGGAGGAGGTAATAATGCTGTAAATCGCATGATCGAATGCGGAGTGAGGGGTATTGAATTTATAGCCCTTAATACTGATAAACAGGCATTGTACTCATCCAGGGCAGAACAGAAGGTCCAACTGGGAGAAAAGATTACAAAAGGACTTGGAGCAGGAGCTAATCCAGAGATTGGAACCAAGGCAGCAGAAGAAAACAGAAATGAAATTCTTGAAACACTTAAAGGTGCTGACATGGTCTTCATCACTGCCGGCATGGGTGGAGGAACTGGAACAGGAGCAGCTCCCGTTGTGGCGGAAATCGCCAAGGAGCTGGGAATTCTTACTGTTGGAGTTGTTACAAAGCCATTTACCTTTGAAGGTAAGAAGAGACTTCTCCACGCAGAGCAGGGGATTCAGGAATTGAAGGAGAGAGTTGACACTCTTGTAACAATACCCAATGATAGACTGCTTCAGATTGCTGACAAGAAGACTACAATGGCAGATGCTTTCATGATGGCTGATGAAGTGTTGAAGCAAGGCATACAGGGTATATCCGACCTTATAAGTGTACCTAATCTTATTAACCTTGACTTTGCGGATGTCAAGACAATCATGTTTGACAAGGGCATTGCACATATGGGGATAGGCAAGGCTTCCGGAGACAACAGAGCAACAGAGGCTGCAAAGCAAGCTATTACAAGTCCTTTGCTTGAAACATCAATTGAAGGTGCCAGATCAGTTCTCCTTAATATCACAGGAGGAAATGACCTAGGAATATTTGAAGTAAATGAAGCGGCAGATATCATAAGACAGTCAGTAGATCCAGATGCAAACATAATATTCGGAGCAGGAATAGATGAAAGCATGTCAGACGAGATTCAGATCACTGTTATTGCAACAGGCTTTGAAGAGGGTCCTGTAAAGAACAAATCCACAATAAATCAAAAGGCAGGCCTGTTTGGAGCAAGAAAGGCAGAGGAACCTGTTGTGGCAAAGGAAGAAAAGGAAGTAAACATGGAGGATTTGGACATTCCAATATTCCTAAGAAGAAGAGACAGAAACAAATAGACCAGAGGACGTATCCAGTAAAGGGATACGTCTTTTAGTAGGGAGGATGATAACCGTGAAGTGTCCATATTGTGAATATCAGGAATCTAAGGTAGTGGACTCAAGACCTACAGATGAAGGGCAGGCAATAAGACGCAGAAGGGAATGCATTAGTTGTGGAAAAAGATTTACCACATATGAGAAAATCGAAGAGCTACCCATCGTTGTTGTGAAAAAAGACGGAAACAGGCAGGTCTATGATAGAAACAAGCTTATGAACGGAATTATAAAGGCCTGCGAGAAACGACCTGTTTCAATGAGTTCAATTGAGCAGATTGTGGATGACATTGAAAAGACCATCTTTAATTCCCTCGAGAATGAAATCACCTCAACACAAATTGGTGAACTTGTAATGAATAAGCTTAAGGACCTTGACGAGGTTGCCTATGTAAGGTTTGCGTCTGTGTACAGACAATTCAAGGATGTCAATTCCTTCATGGACGAACTTAAAAAAATTCTTGGTGAGAATAAATAGGGGCTGTTTACTAATGAATAAAAACAAAATTAATGACCTGTTGGTGCAAAACATTTTGCGGTATGGAAATGTTGGAGTCCACGTAATTGACAAGGACAGAAAAACCATCATATACAATGAGGCAATGGCAGAGTTGGAAGGGCTTGAGATATACCAGGTTTTGGACAAGGATATTCTGGATATTTTCCCCAGCTTAAATGAAAACACCTCAACTCTTATAAAGGTGATACATTCAGGGGAGCCGATTCTCAATTCCACCCAGACCTATTTCAACTATAGGGGTCATTCAATCACCACAATAAGTTCAACCATACCCTTGTACAATGGTAATGTCATTGTAGGAGCAATGGAAATTGCCCAGGATGTAACCAACCTGAGAAAGTTGTCCGATCAGCTGCTGGAGCTTCAGCAGGAGCTGAAGGAAAGCAAGCGGGACTCCAGGAAAACTCCACAAATAAAAAAGTATAACTTTGGTAATATTATCGGCAACAACAAGTCTCTGGTAATGGCCAAGGAGGTTGGGGAAAGGGCAAGTGAAACCCCTTCTAGCGTTCTGATCCATGGAGAAACAGGAACCGGGAAGGAGATGTTCGCCCAATCCATACATAACCATGGTATAAGGCGAAACAACACCTTCATAGCCCAGAATTGTGCCGCTATTCCCGATTCTCTTCTGGAGGGGATCCTGTTTGGAACAGAAAAGGGAGGCTTTACAGGAGCAATTGAGAGGGAGGGTATTTTTGAACAGGCAAATGGTGGGACACTTCTATTGGATGAGGTAAATTCCATGAGCCTTCCCTTGCAGGCGAAGCTCCTTAGAGTCCTTCAGGAGGGATATATAAGGAGAATCGGAGGTTTAAGGGACATCCCAATTGATGTCAGGATTATAGCAACCACAAATGATGACCCAAGGTCAGCCATAGAAATCGGCTCAATAAGAAGAGATCTTTATTACAGACTTAGCGTAATCAACATTCACATACCTCCTCTGAGGGAAAGGCTGGACGATCTGCAGCTTCTTACAGATTATTTCGTCAAAAAGTATAACAAGCTTTTGAACAAATCAATTGAGAAGGTATCCGACCAGGTAATGATTGATTTCATGAACTACGATTGGCCAGGAAATATCCGAGAGCTGGAGAATTTCATTGAAGGTGCCATGAATATGGTGTCTTCAAGGGACAAGGTTCTGAATAGGGAAAACTTCATAACATCAAATTTCATTCCTCGGACATCAGAGCTTGGGAACAATCTAATCAGTGGATTGTCTGAAAAGTCACTTCCACAATTACTTGAGGGAATAGAGGAAAAGCTGATAGTTGAAATGATGGGCAGATACAGCAACAATATAACAAAGACTGCAAAGCATCTTGGTATCAATAGACAGACATTGCAGCACAAGTTAAAGAAATACAAATAACCGCAATATTATTTGCACCTAATGCAAATAATATTGCGGTTTTATTGTTAAAAATTATATAATTACCGGAGAATTATGAGAAAACAACTGATAAACGTGTAAATTACTAGTGCGGAAATTTTGGCACGAGACTTGCAATAATATATAGACAGAACAAGAGTAAGCTTTATCAAATACTAACGGAGGTGTATTATGAGAAAAGAGAATGTAAAGGTAATTATTTGGGGACTTGGTGCAATGGGAAGCGGTATGGCAGATATGTTGCTGAAGAAGGAAGGCGTTGAAATTGTAGGCGCAGTTGGTAGAGGAAACAAGCTTGGCAAGAGCATGTATGATTATATTGCGACTGAAAGAGGCGACAGACCTGATGTTATTATAGGCACACCTGAAGATGTTATAACCGAGGGATGTGCAGACGTTGTACTTACTGCTACAGATTCTTTTACAAAGATTGCTTTTGATAGACTGAAGTTTATACTGGAAAAGAAAATAAATGTTGTTTCATCAGCTGAAGAGATGGCTTATCCACTTGCACAATCACCAGAGGAAGCTAAAAAGCTGGATGAGATTGCAAAGGCTAATGGAGTTTCAATCATAGGGACTGGTATCAACCCTGGACTTATCATGGACCTGCTTGTTGTTCTTATGACAGGCTGCTGCGAAAGTGTTGACTCCATAACTGCAAGAAGGGTCAACAGCCTTTCACCATTTGGACCGGCTGTAATGGAGGAGCAGGGAATTGGAATCACCAAGGAAGAATTTGAAGAGGGAGTAAGGACAGGACACCTTTCAGGACACGTTGGATTCCCTGAATCAATAAGAATGATTGCTGATGCATTAGGTTGGGAAGTTGAAAAGATAGAGCAGTCAATGGAGCCAATCATGACAGATGTTGACAGAAAGTCACCTTATGGGTTTGCAAAGGCTGGAAACGTTGCAGGTTGTGCAATGAAAGGCTTTGGATACGTTGATGGAGAAATGAAGATAGAAATGGATCACCCTCAGCAGATAGAGCCAGAGATGGTAGGGGTACAAACTGGAGATTATGTAATAATCAAGGGTAATCCAAACATTAATCTTGTGAACTCACCTGAGGTTCCAGGAGGAATCGGAACCATAGCTATGTGTGTAAATATGATTCCACATATTATCAATGCAAGACCAGGATTAAAGACTATGATTGACCTGCCAGTACCAAGAGCAATCATGGGCGACATGAGAAAGATGATTGAAGTAGAGTAAATAAGTATAGCATTTAACAACAATATTAAGGAAATGTAATATAGAAGAGATGAGTAGATAATTTTATCTACTCATTCTTCCATGAAGAAAGTAGAAAAAGGAGGAAGAGCAATGGATGCAATAAAAGGCGACTGGGTAAGGATCCATAAGATTGTCCTGAATGTAGGAGAAAGAGCTCCAAACATTCCAGAGGACACTCAAAGCGTACCCTTGGAAATGTGGGATAAGGGATTTCTATTGAACAATGAGGCAAAAATTGGAGACGACGTTGAAATCGAAACCTATATCGGAAGAAGGGTCTCAGGAAAGCTGCTTGAAGTTAATCCATTCTGGGATCATGACTACGGCAAGGCTGTCCCTGAGCTGCTTTATATAGGAAGACAGGCTAGAGAGCTATTGGAGGAAGGTGAAATTAATGACTAAGGATAGAAGCTTCAGTGCTGTTATGGCAAGAAAGCCTGAAATTATGAAGTCTTCAGTGGGCATTGACTACGACCTGTTCGAGTCAGGCAGAATTTCATTTGATTATGAGAGAATGATGAAGGAAACAGGCTACAGCCTGCAGGAGATTGAAGAGATTCAAAAGGAAACAACTGTTGGCAATACTCCCCTTTATGAGTTGAGAAACATCACAAGGCTGGCAAGAAGATATTCGGCTCCAGGCAAGGGAGCAAGAATTTTCCTAAAAGATGAAGCAAGCAATCCTTCAGGAAGCTTCAAGGCCAGAAGGGCAGCTACAGCGGTTTATCATGCGCAAAAATTGGGGTATAAAGGTGTTATAGCGGCTACATCAGGAAACTATGGAGCAGCCGTTGCATCACAGGCCGCCATGAGGGGCCTTAAATGTATAATCGTACAGGAATGCTATGACTCAAAGGGTGTTGGACAGCCTGAAATAATTGAGAAGGCGAGAGCTTGTGAGGCATATGGTGCTGAGGTTGTTCAGCTTTCTGTTGGTCCTGAGCTTTTCTATTCATTCCTGCTTCTTCTAGAGGACACTGGATTCTTCAACGCATCCCTTTACACGCCTTTCGGAATAGCTGGAGTTGAGACTCTTGGCTACGAACTTTCCATGGAGTTTAGAGAGAAGGAAGGAAGAGATCCAGATGCGGTAATGGTGACAAATGCAGGTGGTGGGAATCTGACAGGAACTGCAAGAGGACTTGTTAAGGCAGGTGCGCTGGATACAAAGGTTATTGGTGCAAGCGTAAGCCTTGCAGGACTTCACATGGCCAGTGACACCCAATTCAACAAGAAATCCTTCACAACAGGCCATACAGGCTTTGGGATTCCCTTTGCAACCTGGCCGGACAGGTCCGACGTTCCTAGATCGGCAGCAAGACCTCTTAGGTACATGGATAGATATGTAACCGTAAATCAGGGCTCGGTATTCTATATGACAGAGCTTCTGGCCCAGGTTGAGGGCCTTGAGAGAGGACCTGCAGGAAACACGGCACTTGCCGCAGCATTTGTTGTGGCACAGGAAATGGATGAGGACCAGATTATTGTGGTACAGGAAACTGAGTATACAGGAGCTGGAAAACACATTAATCCTCAGTTGACCTTTGCCAAGGAAAACGGGATTAAGATTCTGAAGGGAGATCCTTCCCAGGAGATTCCTGGTGAGAATATAATTCTTCCAGAAAATCCTGGAATGCTGTGTATAGAAGAACTGGACATTGAAAAGACCAAAAAGTCCTATATAAGAAATTGCATCAAGAACACAGGAGTTGAATCTGTAAACAGGGAAGACCTTGATTTCCTTGTGGCTGATACAAAATCAAACGAAGATTTCGTAAGGGAAGCACTGGAGGAATTGGGAGTAAAAGTTGAAACGGAGGAAATATAATGAAGAGAGCAGATGATTTTCAGGAGAGAAGAAAACACCTGGCAGATCTTTCGGAAGAACAGCTTGAAGCCAAGTTCTGGGAACTGGCTGAAAAGCTTGTTGACCCAATAGTTGATCTGGGATACAAAAATACCAGTCCTTCAATTGAGAGAAGTGTTCTTTTAAGAATGGGCTTCTCGAGTGTTGAGGCAAAAAGTATTGTTGACAATGCAATTGACAGGGGCTTGATAGGCAAGGGAGCAGGACAAATCGTATACAAGCTTGCCGACAAAAAGGGAATCAGCATAAGGGAAGCAGGTCTTCTTCTGGTTGAAGGAGATTCATGGGATGAAGTAAAGCCCTTATTTGAAGGAGGTGCCAAGTAATGGAGCTTAAACCAAATGAGAAACTGAACATCAAGGAATTGTTGAAGGATATAGAGAACTACAGGCCAAAGAGAAGAGGATGGCACTGGAGAGAGGGAGTCGGCGAAAAGAGGCAGATTGGTAAGTTCGAATACTATGACACTTCAGAGAACCTGAAGCAAAGCCAGCCACTTCCTGCATCCAAGTACTTTGAGAATATCGATCCACAGCCACAGCCTGTCATCACAACTGAGATAGCTTCCGGTAGATTTGAGGATGACATCAGAAGAATGAGAATGGCTGCTTGGCATGGTGCTGACCACCTGATGGTAATAAGAACAGCAGGACAGTCACACTTTGAAAGTCTAATCGAAGGAACACCTCAGGGAGTCGGAGGAATACCAATAAGCCGTAAGCAGGTTAGGGCTCAGAGAAAGGCTCTTGACCTGATAGAGGAAGAGGTAGGAAGACCAATAAACTACCATTCATACGTATCTGGGGTTGCAGGTCCTGAAATAGCTGTTATGTTCGCTGAGGAAGGTGTAAACGGAGCCCACCAGGATCCACAGTACAACGTTCTTTACAGAAACATTAACATGATCAGGTCATTTGTTGACGCAGCTGAGGCAAAAAAGGTAATGACATGGGCTGACATAGCACAGATTGACGGAGCCCACAATGCAAATGCAACTGCAAGGGAAGCCTGGAAGGTAATGCCTGAATTGATGGTGCAGCATGCCATAAACTCCATCTTCTCCGTAAAGGTAGGAATGAAGAAGGGTAACATTTGCCTTTCAACAGTACCGCCAACTGCACCACCTGCACCAAGTATGAGGCTTGACCTGCCATATGCAGTGGCTTTGAGGGACCTCTTCAAGGAATACAGAATGAGAGCTCAGCAGAACACAAAATACATGGAGTCATCAGCAAGGGAAGCCACCGTTACCCATGTATTGAACCTTTTGATTTCTCAGCTTACATCGGCTGACATTCAATCAACAATTACACCTGACGAAGGCAGAAATGTGCCTTGGCACATTTACAACATCGAGGCTACAGATACAGCAAAGCAGGTATTCAACGGTCTTGATGGACTGATGTCAATGGTCCAGCTAAAGAGGAACGACAGCGAGCTTGGAGACATGGTAAGGGAGCTTAAGGAAAGAGCTATCCTGTTCATGGAGGAAATGCTTGAAATCGGAGGATACTTCAAGGCAGTCCAGGAGGGCTTCTTCGTCGATTCAGGATATTATCCGGAAAGAAACGGAGACGGCATTGTAAGAAAGATCGACGGTGGTGTTGGAGAAGGTACAGTCTATGAAAGGGATCAGGACTACATGGCTCCTGTTACTGCTCACTTTGGATACAACAATGTGGCGCAGTACGGAGAGGAGTATGTTGAGAACCCATCCAAGCTTATCGGTGGCTCAACACTTGAGGATCCTGACAAGATAATCTTCATTGACGAGCTTGATGAGTCCGACAATGTAAATGTAAGACTTGAGGAAGTGAAGGATCTTATCGGAACAACAAAGCTGAAGCCGGAGATGGAGTGGCTTGGAGACGGAATCATCCTTCTGACAATGTTTCTTCCAACAGATGTTAGGACAGCGGAGTTTGCTGCACTTGAAATTGCAAAGAAAATGAATCTTCACGACTGTGAGGTAATCCATAAGGAAATCATGCAGGAAGCAGAGGGTACGAGAATAGAGCTTAAGGGTAAGGTTGATTTCTCAATTGACACCAGCGAGCTGGTAATTCCTCCGAAACCTGAAGAGATGTCAGATGACCAGATCAGGGAAGATATTGAAGAGAAGCCTATGAGGGTTGTTGCTGCAACTGTAGGTGAGGACGAACACTCTGTGGGAATCCGTGAGATAATTGACATCAAGCACGGTGGTATCGAGAAATACGGCATCGAATGCCATATTCTCGGAACGTCAGTATCAGTTGAGAAGCTTGTAGATGCAGCGATTGAGATCAATGCAGATGCAATATTGACCTCAACAATCATCTCACACGACGATATACACTACAAGAACATGAAGAAGCTTCACCAATATGCCATTGAAAGAGGCGTAAGGGACAAGATGATATTTATTGCAGGAGGAACTCAGGTATCAAATGAGATGGCTGTAGCAAATGGAATGGACGCAGGATTTGGCCGTGGAACAAAAGGTTCACATGTAGCCACCTTCCTAGTGAAGAAGAGACGTGAAATGGCCAATGAAGATTAATCTTCTGGTAGCTGAAATAGGTAGCACAACAACAGTTGTAAATGCATTTAACCAGATTGAAACAGATCCGGTTTTCCTTGGACAGGGACAGGGGGCAACCTCTGTCCTTCAAGGGGATGTCACAATCGGTCTCCACGAGGCCATAGATGACCTTTGCAAAAACCTGAAGGTTGACAAGGTGGAGTATGACGAGCTTATAGCCACAAGCTCCGCCGCAGGTGGACTTAGAATGACTGTACATGGCCTGGTCTATGACATGACTGTCAGAGCCGCTAAGGAGGCAGCCCTTGGAGCTGGAGCGAATATCAAGTATATAACCGCAGGAAGGCTGAGAAAGTCAGATCTCAGGAAAATCAAGGAAACCAATCCGAACATTATCCTCATTGCAGGTGGTGTTGACTACGGGGAAAGGGACACCGCCCTGGACAATGCGGAGCTCATAGCTGAACTGAACCTGGGGATTCCAGTCATATATGCAGGAAACGTTGAGAACCATGAAGATATAAGGGATATTTTCCAAGGTACGGATAATGAACTGTATATAGTTGAAAATGTCTACCCCAAAATAGACGAGCTGAATATTGAGCCAACCAGGAAGGTCATTCAGTCTGTCTTTGAAAAACACATAATCCATGCTCCGGGAATGGAGAAGATCAGGGACATGGTCACAGGAAACATTATGCCAACCCCTGGTGCTGTCATGGAGGCATCTCAGGTTCTCTATGAAGAGATTGGAGACCTGATGACAATAGATGTGGGTGGAGCCACTACGGATGTTCATTCAGTTACAGAGGACAGTGAGGAAATTTCAAGAATCATCCTGAGTCCGGAACCCATGGCAAAAAGGACAGTGGAGGGAGACCTTGGAGTTTTTGTAAATATGAGGAACATCGTCGAAATGGTTGGAGAGAAAAAACTTATGGAAGAGCTGGACCTTGACGAGCCTGCACTGGATAACCTTATCCAGCACCATAAGCCTATACCCAAATCAGACCTTGAGAAAAGGTTTGTTGAGGTTCTTACAGAGCATGCAACACTTACTGCCGTAAAGAGACACAGTGGAAGACTGAAGCATATCTATGGACCAAGCGGCAAGAAGACAATCGCTGAAGGAAAGGACCTTACAGGGGTGAGATATATTGTTGGAACCGGTGGTGCATTGACTAGGCTTCCGGGGAGAACTGAGATAATAAAAAAGATTCCCCTATCAAACAACGGAACTGATCTCTTGCCCAACAAAGAGGCCGAAATACTGGTGGATAACCACTATATAATGGCATCACTGGGAGTTATGTCCAAGAAGTACCCTGAAATAGCTCTTGACCTTATGATGAAGAGCTTTGGATTGAGATAGAACAGGAGGAATGCTATGGCATATCCAAGAATTACAATAGATACCGAGAAACTTAGAAGCAATGTAAGAACAGTAATGGAGTTGGTTGCTCCATTCCATATAACAATTGCGGGAGTTACAAAGGGCTTTTCTGCAAATCCTGAAATTGCAAAGGCCTATGTGGACGGAGGAGTGACCTACCTTGCAGATTCGAGACTGCAGAATCTCAAGAAGCTCAAGGATCTCCAAATACCTAAGCTTATGCTGAGACTTCCCATGATTTCCGAGGCAGAGGAGCTTGTTAAATATGCGGACATTTCCTTGAATTCAGAGGTTGAAACCGTGAAGGCCCTCAATGCCGCTGCCCAAAAGAACAACAAGGTTCATGATGTAATACTCATGGTTGACCTGGGAGACCTGAGGGAAGGATACTTCCATGAGGAAGATCTTATGGAGGCTGTGAAGGAGATACTGGACCTTAAATGGATTAAAATAAAGGGACTGGGTGTCAATCTTACCTGCTATGGTGGAGTCATTCCAAATGAGAGGATCCTTCAGAAGCTTGTGGATATGGTCACAAGAGTTGAAGATAAGTTTAAAATAAAGCTGGAGATAGTCTCAGGGGGAAATTCAAGCACGGTTCATCTTCTTGACGGTAGAATCCCTAAGGGAATCAACCATCTGAGAATGGGAGAGGCTCTATTGATGGGAACAGAGGCAGCATATGGGAATAGAATTCCTGGCACTGACGATTCAGTTTTCACACTTGAGGCTCAGGTCATTGAGGTTAAGGAAAAACCTTCAGTGCCAACTGAAGAAATAGGACGGGATGCCTTCGGGAAGGTCCCTACATTTGTGGACAGAGGTGTAAGGAAGAGGATACTCTGTGCGGTGGGTAAGCAGGACATGGATATTGATACGCTGAGCCCCATTGATCCTGGCTTGATAATCCTTGGCGGTAGCTCCGATCACTTGATACTTGATGGTTCAGATGCCCAGAAGGATTACAAGGTTGGGGACATAGTGTCCTTTAAAATGCATTATGTGAGCATGCTTAGAATAATGACAAGCGAATATGTGGAAAAGAGAATAATTTAGGGGCCCTTGTGGCTCCTTTTCCATTTATGCAGAATGAGGGCATGTTGTGATATAATAATTGTATGTATCAGAAAAAATGAAAATAGGTGATCTAATTGGATTTGTTTACTATGTCGATGGAGGACAAACTAAAAAAGGAAGCCCCTCTTGCTGATCGATTGAGACCGGAAAGTATTGAGGAATTCGTGGGTCAGGAGCATATCCTTGGAGAGGGTAAATTTTTAAATAGAGCAATAAAGGCTGACAGGATCAACTCCATGATCTTCTACGGGCCTCCGGGAACCGGCAAGACCACACTTGCCATGATAATTGCGAACCAGACAAAAATGAGATTTGAGAAGCTCTCTGCAGTTACAGCGGGGGTTAAGGATATAAGGGAGGTCGTTGCAAGGGCAGAGGAAAACCTAAAGCTTAGAGGAAAAAAGACCATCCTGTTTGTTGACGAGATACACAGGTTCAACAAGTCCCAGCAGGATGCCCTTCTGCCATTTGTGGAAAGGGGAATAATCATCCTCATAGGAGCCACAACGGAAAATCCATATTTTGAAGTTAACAAGGCTCTTCTTTCAAGAGCCATGGTTCTCCTGCTTCATCCCTTGGAGAGAAGGAATCTGGAGCAGCTGCTTGACAGGGCGCTGAAAGATAAGGAAAAAGGTTTGGGAGATTATAAGGTGAAGCTTGCTGATGATGCAAGGGATTACCTTCTTTCCATTGCCCAGGGGGATGGGAGGATCCTTCTCAATTCAATTGAGATAGGGGTTCTGTCGACCGAACCTGGAGAGGATGGAACAAGAGTTATTGACCTTGAGGGTATCAAGGAATCCATTCAGGTAAAGACGGCCAAGTACGACAAAGGAGGGGATGAGCACTATGATACAATCTCAGCCTTTATTAAGAGTATGAGAGGCTCTGACCCTGATGCAACCCTGTACTACCTGGCCAAGATGATCAATGCGGGAGAGGATCCAATATTTATAGCAAGAAGGATCATAATTGCAGCTTCGGAGGATGTGGGCAACGCAGATCCCCAGGCCCTTCAGATTGCCACTGCAGCCCTTCAGGCTGTCCATGCAATAGGAATGCCGGAAGGAAGGATAATACTGTCTCAGGCAGCCCTGTACGTGGCCACAGCACCAAAGAGCAACCGGGCCTACCTTGGAATTGACAAGGCACTGTCGGATATAAGAAACAATGAAATAGGAGCTGTTCCACTTCATCTTAAGGATGCCCACTACGGTGGGGCGAAGGCTTTGGGTCATGGAAAGACCTATCTCTATCCACACGACTACCCTGGAGGGCATGTTGAGCAGGCCTACCTTCCAGAGGGAATGGAGGACAAGGTATATTACGAGCCCACTGACCATGGATATGAGAAGAGGATCAAGGATGGGATGAAGAAGAAAAGATAATTCGCAATTCTCAGTTCACAGATCACAATTAGAAGACTTAAGATTTAAAGATTTAACCAGGACAGGGTAATTAATGCTATTGTCATCTCGACCTTGTGGAGAGATCTGGCTTCCATAGCCCTCAGGTGTTTGCACGCAGTTCTTACCCTCTCAATGAAATATCTAGAAATCGTAGATTTCTGATATTTCTATTGCCGGGCACGTGGTTCTTCAAGTCCGATTAAAATCATCAGCTCGTTTTCACCGCTGATTCCTATGCCGCTTCGCTTGGAGGAATCAAAGCACTCCGAAATCCTCGCTGGATTTTAAAGTCGTTCTTTCATATGAACAGCTTTGCAAAGCACCTTTCGGGCTAATGATATCTGTCATCCTGAGGTTTGCCGAAGGATCTTGGACCCATGAGATCGACCCAAGCGTCATCTCGAGCCTGTCGAGAGATCTCGTACCCCCGAACCTGCCCTATATAATTGTTCGTTGTTCATTGTACGATATTCATTGAAAATACAGGTATTTTCTTGACAAACACTGGTCTTCAATTTATAATAATCTAAAAGAATCCCGACTTTGAAGGGGAGAGTAGGCACAGGAAGTAGTTCAAGGGAGCCGGTAACAGTGAGACGCCGGTACGAAGCCTCTGCTGAAGAACACCCACGAGTCTCCAACCGAAAGGATTGAATCCCGGTAGGCCTGGACGGCAGCACACCGTTAACAGTGTCAAAGAGGCTCACAGCAAACAGGGTGGTACCGCGGAAGATAACCTTTCGTCCTTATTATAAGGATGGAGGGTTTTTGTTTTTTCTAATACTAACAGGGAGGTAATGAGATGAAGTTATCAGTAAAGGATATTTTCAGGAATTCAGAGGATTACATGGGCAAGAAAGTAAGACTTGAGGGCTGGATAAGAACATCCAGATCATCAAAGGCTTTTGGGTTTATCGAACTGAATGATGGTTCATTCTTTAAGAATATCCAGATTGTTTATGACGATACCTTAACAAATTTCAAGGAAGTTGAAAAGCTGGCAATATATTCTGCCATAGTAGTGGAGGGTACACTGGTTCAGACTCCAGGAGCCAAGCAGCCATTTGAAATCAAGGCGGAGGGAATCGCTCTTGAGGGTGAGTCAACTAGCGATTATCCAATACAGAAGAAAAGACACACCCTTGAGTACCTAAGAACTATCGCACACCTTAGACCTAGGACAAACATCTATAGTGCAGTTTTCAGGGTAAGGTCAATCCTGGCTTACGCCATCCACAAGTTTTTCCAGGAGAGAGGCTTTATCTATGCACATCCTCCAATCATAACAGGCTCTGATGCAGAGGGGGCTGGAGAGATGTTCAGGGTCACCACATTGGACTTTGACAATACTCCAAGGAAAGAGGACGGCAGTGTGGACTTTTCAAAGGATTTCTTTGGAAAGGGAACCCACCTTACTGTAAGCGGTCAGCTTGAGGCGGAGGTATTTGCTTTGGCCTTCAAGAACACCTACACATTTGGACCCACTTTTAGGGCAGAGAACTCAAACACTCCAAGACATGCGGCTGAATTCTGGATGATAGAGCCAGAGATTGCGTTTGCAGAGCTTAAGGACAACATGGAGCTTGCTGAGGACATGTTCAAGTATATGATCCAGTATGTTCTGGACAACGCACCAGAGGAGATGGAGTTCTTTGACAACTTTGTTAGCAAGGGAATAATTGAAAGGCTGACCAAGATAGTTCAATCGGACTTTGGTGTTATCACTTACACTGAAGCAATTGAAAAGCTGCTTCAGTCAGGAGAGGAGTTCCAATATCCAGTTGAATGGGGAATGGACCTTCAGACTGAACACGAGAGATATATAACTGAAAAGATATTCAACAAGCCTGTTTTCGTAATTGACTATCCAAAGGAAATCAAAGCCTTCTATATGAGGGTCAATGAAGATAACAAGACCGTTGCAGCAATGGACCTTCTGGTACCTGGAGTAGGGGAGATTATCGGCGGGAGCCAAAGGGAGGAACGTCTTGAGGTGCTTGAGCAGAAGATAAGGGACATCGGAATGGATCCAGAGGACTACTGGTGGTACCTTGAGTTGAGGAAATACGGAGGGACAAAGCATGCAGGCTATGGATTGGGCTTTGAACGTGCGGTTATGTATATCACTGGAATGTCAAATATCAGAGACGTGATCCCATTCCCAAGAACAGTGAACTCAGCCGAATTCTAAATAAGTGTTGCTAAGAATACCTGCATTTGCTATAATCAAAGCTAAATCAGACAAACATTGAAGAGAACAAGTAGGGTGTGAATTGATTTCAGAGAGCTGCTGGAGGGTGAAAAGCAGTATATGAAGCACTTGAACTCATCTCGGAGTTTCCAGGGTGTAAGTCCTGGACGGCTGTCACCGTTAAGGGACATAAAGTGGATTAATCAATAAGAGTGGTACCGCGGAATAACCTTTCGTCTCTATGGAGATGAAAGGTTTTATTTTTTGAAATTTAAGGAGGTCATTCAATGAGAGAGTACAATCCAAAGGATATTGAGAAGAAGTGGCAGGATATCTGGGATCAGGAGCAGGTATACAAGGCTACAAACGACAGTGAGAATCCAAAATTCTTCGCCCTGGTGGAATTCCCGTATCCATCTGCAAACGGTCTTCACGTAGGTCATCCCAGACCCTACACGGCGCTTGATATAGTAGCGAGAAAAAGGAGATACCAGGGGTACAATGTTCTATTTCCAATGGGCTGGGATGCATTTGGACTGCCCACAGAGAACTTTGCAATAAAGAACAAGATTCATCCGAGAATTGTAACCGAAAAGAACATAGAAAGATTCAAGAGCCAGCTTAAGTCAATAGGCTTTTCCTTTGACTGGTCCAGAGAGGTAAACACAACAGACCCGGACTACTACAAATGGACCCAATGGATATTCTTAAAGCTGTTTGAAAAGGGACTTGCCTACAAGCAGGAATTCCCAATAAACTTCTGTACATCCTGCAAGGTGGGACTGGCCAACGAGGAGGTTGTTGGAGGGGTTTGCGAGCGTTGCGGCAGTGAGGTTGTCAGAAAGGTCAAGAACCAATGGATGCTCAAAATTACAGAGTATGCTGAAAGGCTTATCAATGACCTTGACCTTGTGGACTACATTGAAAGGGTGAAGATTCAGCAGACAAACTGGATCGGGAAATCAGTTGGAGCTGAGTTGGACTTTGTCATATCCGGGGGAGAGGACAAGCTAAGGGTGTTTACAACAAGACCTGACACCCTCTTTGGAGCCACCTATATGGTTATTGCAGCAGAGCACCCGCTGATTGAAAAGTATGCAGACAGAATAGAGAACATCGACCAGGTAAGGGCTTATGCTGAAGAGGTTCTTAACAAAAGCGATTTTGAAAGGACAGAGCTTTCAAAGGTTAAGACAGGGGTTGAGCTAAAGGGTCTTTCTGCAATAAATCCAGCAACCGGAAAGGAAATTCCTCTTTGGGTATCTGATTACGTGCTGATGACCTATGGTACCGGAGCAATAATGGCTGTTCCTGGTCATGACCAAAGGGACTGGGAGTTTGCAAGGAAATTTGACCTACCGATAGTTGAGGTAATCAAGGGCGGAGATATTGAAAAGGAAGCCTACACTGACACTGATTCAGGTATCCTTGTGAATTCCGGATTCATAGATGGGATGGAAGTGAAGGAAGCAATCCAGAAGATGATAGAGTGGGTGGATGAACAGGGCCTAGGAGAGAAGAAGGTTAACTACAAGCTTAGGGACTGGGTCTTCTCCAGACAGAGATACTGGGGAGAGCCCATACCTTTGGTCTATTGTGATGACTGTGGCTGGGTGCCAATCCCTGAGGAAGACCTGCCACTTCTGCTTCCCGAGGTTGACAACTATGAGCCTACAGAGACGGGAGAATCACCACTGGCAAATATCCACGACTGGGTGCACACCACTTGTCCAAAGTGTGGCAAGGATGCCCACAGGGAGACTGATACAATGCCACAGTGGGCTGGATCATCATGGTACTTCCTAAGATATACAGATCCACACAACAGTGAAAGCTTTGCTTCAGAGGAGGCTCTTGACTACTGGATGCCTGTTGATTGGTATAACGGAGGAATGGAGCACACCACCCTTCACCTGCTGTACTCAAGATTCTGGCATAAGTTCCTATATGATATAGGGGTTGTCCCAGGACCGGAGCCATATTCAAAAAGGACATCACATGGAATGATTCTTGGGGACAACAATGAAAAAATGTCAAAATCCAGGGGAAATGTAGTAAATCCTGATGATATAGTTAACGATTACGGCGCCGATACACTGAGAACCTATGAGATGTTCATAGGAGACTTTGAGAAGAGTGTTCCCTGGTCTGAAAACGGAGTAAAGGGCTGTAGAAGATTCCTTGATAGGGTATGGAGACTTCAGGACATAATTCAGGATGGTGAAGAGTATACAACAGAGCTTGAATCCTCAATCCACAAAACCATAAAAAAGGTAAGCGAGGATTTTGAGACCCTGAAGTTCAACACTGGCATAGCGGCCTTGATGTCGCTTCTGAATGAATTCAACGACCATGGCTCAATTACCAGGAAGGACTTTGAAACCTATCTGGTGCTTCTGAATCCTGTTGCTCCCCACATAACAGAGGAGCTTTGGGAAAATGTGGGCCTTAAGGGAAGATTGTTCGAGACGACATGGCCTGTATATGATCAGGACAAGACCATTGACAAGGTAATAGAACTTCCTGTACAGGTCAATGGCAAGGTTAGGGGTACAATCACTGTTGCCCTGGACGAGCCTAAGGAAAACCTTAAGGAAAAGGTTGATCAGGTTCCAGCAATCACAAAATTCCTGGAGGGTAAGACAATGGTCAAGGAAATCTACGTCCCAGGAAAGATATACAATATTGTTGTAAAATAGAAGAAATTATGCAATAATGATTCTGTTGATTTTTAACAGAATCATTATTTTTTTTGAAATTTTGGAGGTGCTTTAATGAAAATAAAAATCATAACAGACAGTACAAGCTATCTGGATAAGAATTACATTGAAAATGAAGATATTACGGTAGTTCCATTAAACTATGTTTTTGATGGAGAGGATTTCAAGGAAGGCTTCAAGGGTGAATTCGGTGAATTCTACCATAAGCTAAAATCCACTGATCTCTTTCCCACAACAAGTCAACCAGCTGTTGGAGACTTTGCAGCCGCTTTTCATGAGGCGCTTAAAAGCTATGACCAGATTGTGGTTGTTACACTTTCTTCCAAGATAAGTGGAACCTATACCAGTGCACATATGGCTGCAGAAATGGTGGATCCTGAAAACATAAAGGTGATTGACAGCCTTGGAGCTGCTGCAACCTTGAGGTTCCTGGTCCAGGACGCTGTAGGGCTGGCAAAGGCTGGTTTGGATGCCCAGGAGATTTTTCAGGAGCTTGAAAGTAAAAAGAAAAATCTGGGCATCGTACTTACAACCGATACCCTGGAGTACCTAAGCAGGGGAGGAAGGCTATCCTCACTACAGGCAGGGATCGGGAACATATTGAGTATAAAGCCTGTGATCAGGATGCTGGATGGAGAGCTTAAGCTCGTAGAGAAGGTAAGGGGCGGGAAAAAGGCCATAAGCAGATTGCTGACATATATTCCAGAAGAGGTGGATCGTATTTCCCTTTGTCATGTGACAAATATTCAGGAGGCTGAAAAGCTGAGTGAAACCCTAAGACAAACCTACCCTGGAGTGACGGTGGAGATAGATGAGCTAGGTCCCGTAATCGGTGCCCACCTTGGTCCTAAGACCCTTGGGATCTGCTTCAGCTACAATGTAACAGACCAAGTACTTTAAAGATTCAATACAATTTTAATATTCTGGATAATTCAATAGGTGTATTATTTTTTTCCTAGTATGTTATAATGTAGACGAAGTAATTCAAAATCGACGGAGGTGCATTAAATATATGAGGAAAATCCTAATTACAGGAGGCCTTGGACAAATAGGTTCAGAGCTGACCAAAAAAATGAGAGACATCTACGGCAATGATAATGTCGTTATGACTGATATGCAGGCTAAGGATACACACAAGGATCTTATTGAAAGCGGACCCTTTGAGGTGCTTGATATCCTGGACAGAGAGAAGATGGGAGAGGTTGTGGACAGGTATAAGGTGGATACCATCGTAAACCTGGCGGCGATCCTGTCAGCCGTTGGTGAAGCCAAGCCACAGCTGTGCTATAACGTCAACATGAATGGACTGTACAACGTACTTGAGTTAGCAAGGGAGAAAGACCTGTCAGTTTTCACTCCAAGCTCAATAGCAGTCTTTGGGGCGAACACACCAAAGGACAAGACTCCACAGGACACAATCATGAGACCTGGTACAATGTATGGGGTTACAAAGGTGGCTGGAGAGAACCTTTGCGACTACTACTACCATAAATTCGGGGTGGATACAAGGGGAGTAAGATTCCCTGGACTGATATCAAACGATACCCTGCCAGGTGGAGGAACCACAGACTACGCGGTTCACATCTACTACGAGGCACTAAAGCAAAAGAAATACACAAGCTTCATCGACAAGGGAACAAAGATGGATATGATGTACATGCCTGATGCACTGAATGCAATAGTTCAGCTTCTTGAGGCAGACCCGTCAAGACTTAAGCATAGAAATGCCTTCAATATCACAGCAATGAGCTTTGATCCTGAGGACATGGCCCATTCCATCAGAAAGCATATTCCTGAATTCCAGCTGGATTACGACGTTGACCCGGTAAGACAGGCCATTGCAGATTCTTGGCCCAATTCATTGGACGATTCTGAGGCAAGGGCACAATGGGATTGGAACCCTGAATTCCTACTTGAGGACATGACAGCAGACATGCTTCAGAGCTTGAGGAAGAAACTTAATATAAAGGACTAATAGTTAAACATAAGGCTGGGAAAATTCCCGGCCTTATGTGCTTTTCAATGTTGACAAGATTACCCGGATATACTATACTATATTAGGAATACCGACTAATTAAGTTGGGATTAAAGAGGTGATGAAATGAAATTGTCAACTAAGGGAAGATACGGCCTTATGGCCATGTACCAACTGGCCCAGGATTATGGACAGGGACCCATTTCCCTGAAATACGTGGCTGAAAAGCAGGGATTAAGCGAAAATTACCTGGAGCAGCTTTTTTCAAGTCTCAAAAAGGACGGGTTGCTCAAGAGCGTAAGAGGGGCCTACGGTGGCTATATGCTTTCAAGAATGCCAGAGGAGATAACAGTGGGAGAGGTTCTAAGGTCTCTGGAAGGACAGATGTCCCCATCTGATTGTGTCGCAGACGGAAGCTACGACTGCAGCAGAGATGACAGATGTGCGACCCAGTGGGTACTGGGCCAGATCAAGAACAGTATTGACCAGGTTATTGATTCCATAACTCTTATGGATATGATAAAGGACAATAATGGAATAAACACTGAATTGGGGGGAGATTAATGGATAAAATGATATACATGGACAACTCGGCTACAACGCCTGTCAAAAAGGAAGTCCTCCAGGAGATGCTTCCGTATTTTTCAGAGTTCTATGGAAATCCTTCAAGTGTCTATCAGCTAAGCAGCAAATCCAAGCTTGCAATAGACAAGGCAAGGGGACAGGTTGCAAAGGGTATAGGTGCGAAGAAGAATGAGATTTATTTCACAGGCGGTGGCTCTGAGTCTGACAACTGGGCTATAAAGGGAATTGCATACAAACACAAGGAAAAGGGAAATCACATCATAACAACCAAGATTGAGCATCATGCAGTACTTCACACATGTGAGTATCTTCAAAAGCAAGGCTTTGAAGTGACCTATCTGGATGTGGACCAATATGGAATGGTTAACCTCCAGGAGCTTGAGAAAGCCATCAAGGACAATACAATACTTATTTCAATTATGTTTGCAAACAATGAGATCGGTACGGTACAGCCCATCAAGGAAATTGGTGAAATCGCAAGAAAGCACAAGGTCCTATTCCACACAGATGCAGTTCAGGCTGTTGGAAGCATAGAAATAGATGTGAATGAAATGAACATAGACCTTCTTTCAATGTCTGCACATAAGCTGTACGGACCAAAGGGAGTTGGAGCTCTGTATATCAGACAAGGAACAAGAATCGATCCCCTTATAGCAGGTGGAGCACAGGAAAGAAACAAAAGGGCTGGTACAGAGAACATTGCAGGAATTGTAGGCACCGGCAAGGCTGTTGAGCTTGCATATGAGCATCTGGAAGAAAACAACAAGAGGCTGGTATCATTAAGAGAAAGACTCATAAGGGGGATTCAGGACAAAATCCCTCATGTAAGATTAAATGGTCATCCTGAAAAGAGGCTGCCAGGGAATGTGAATTTCTGTTTCCAGTTCATCGAGGGAGAGGCACTTCTCTTAAGTCTTGACATGGTTGGTGTAGCAGGCTCAAGCGGATCTGCTTGTACTTCAGGATCACTTGACCCTTCACATGTGCTGCTTTCCATAGGCCTGCCACACGAAATAGCACACGGTTCCCTGAGACTGTCTCTGGGTCTTTCCAATACCGAGGAAGAGGTTGATTATGTTGTGGAACAGCTAGAAGGAATCGTTGAAAGACTTAGAAAGATGTCACCATTATATGATAAAGTTCAGGGGGGGAATATAAATGTATTCAGAAAAAGTAATGGAGCACTTCACTCAGCCACGTAACGTTGGTGAAATTGAAAATGCAGATGGCGTAGGTGAAGTGGGTAATGCAAAATGCGGGGACATTATGAGAATGTACCTGAAGATAGACGGAGATGTCATAACAGATGTCAAGTTCAAGACCTTTGGCTGCGGCTCAGCAATAGCTTCATCCAGCATGGCCACAGAATTGATCAAGGGAAAGACAGTAAAGGAAGCTATGGAACTGACAAACAAGGCAGTAGCTGATGCTCTGGACGGACTACCTCCGGTTAAGATGCACTGCAGCGTATTGGCTGAGCAAGCCATAAAATCAGCTCTTGTTGATTATTCAAAGAAATCAGGGGTAAAAATTGAAGGACTGGAAGATGTTGACTTTGATGATGAACATCTACATGACCTTCCTGAAGATGAGGAAGAATAATTATTGACCTATAAAGACTTTGGTTAGAGATGGCGTAGAAACATCCAGCCATGGTCTTTATCTGTTCAGGGGTGATTAAATGTCGATCAATACGCCGCCTTCTCTTTTTGTAAATCTGGTATGGATTCTGTCAGCGCTTTTGCTGGCCCTGGTAATCTATTATCTGATAAACATTGGGAACAGGTATGTTCCAAGCAAGAAAGTAATAAGGTACAATACTAGGCTGATACTGTGGGTGATAATATCCCTTTTCGGCATATATTTTGTTACGCTGGTTTTCAGAAGGTACACCCTGGTGGCAGATACATTCTATACTATAATCATATCAATGATTCTGGCATACTTTCTAAATCCCCTTGTGAATATCTTTGAGAGGAAGGGATTCAGGAGAATATTTGCCACCATAACAGTATATCTTTTGATTCTTGGGACCATATCAATCCTGTCCGTATCGGTCCTTCCAAGAACCGGTCAGGAGATCAAAAGACTGGTGACAAATTTTCCCGGATATGTCAACACGGTCTCATTATGGATGACAAATCTGTATTCAGGCTATTCGGACTCCCTGATTGAAATGCCTGAGCTTCTAAAGAGTATAGAGGATGTCATATCACAGAATCTGGAAAGGATTCAATCTGGAATAGCAAATGGTGTTGAGAGATTTGTTCTTGGCATGATAGGCCTTTTCACCAGGATCATCAGCTGGATATTGACTCCCATACTTACCTTCTACTTGCTGGTTGACAAGGAGCATTTCATCGACAAGTTCAGGAAGGTGATACCTAAAAAGCACAAGGAAGAAATTCTTGAATTGCTTCGTGAAATAGACACTGCCTTGTCCCAGTTCATAAGGGGCAGGCTATTGATGGCTGCCATGGTTGGAATAGCCACCACAATTTTTCTTTTCCTTATGGGTATAGAATTTGCAATAGTAATCGGGTTTATAACAGGTCTGGCGGACATTGTTCCATACATCGGACCCTTCCTGGGTTTTTTACCGGCAGTCATTTTCGCTTTCATAGCCAGTCCAATCAAGGCGTTTTGGGTTGGGGTATTTTTCATACTGATCCAGTGGGTTGAAAACAACATACTTGGACCCAAGGTCCTTGGAAGGACCACGGGAATGCATCCCCTTACGGTACTACTTGCAATCATTGTGGGAGGAACAATATTCGGGGTTATGGGAATGATCCTTTCGGTGCCGGCAGTCAGTGTATCCATTATACTTTTCAACTACTTCAAGAAGCGACTTGCCCAGAGATATCCAACCGAAGGGGAGGGTACAAAGTCATTGTAAATTGACAAATACAGGGCTTTACTTTAAAATAGTATAGATAGGACATCCCTCCCTTTAAAGGGAGGATTTTTCTAATAAAAAGGGACGAGGTGTATGTATGAGAAAATTAGGACTTCATGAAATAAGAAAGGAATACCTGGAATTCTTCAGAGAAAAGGACCATCTGGTTGCACCCAGTTTTTCATTGGTTCCCAAAAACGATAAATCCCTATTGCTGATCGGAGCCGGGATGGCACCTTTAAAGCCCTACTTTACTGGAGATGCGGTTCCGCCACACAATAGAATGGTAACCTGTCAAAAGTGTATCAGAACAGGTGATATAGAGAACGTTGGAAGGACTGCAAGACATGCTACATTCTTTGAAATGCTGGGTAACTTCTCATTCGGTGACTATTTCAAGAAGGAAGCAGTTGCATGGGCATGGGAGTTCTTGACTGAGAGATTGGAAATAGACCCCAAGGATCTGTGGGTTAGCGTCTACCATGAAGATGACGAAGCTTACAACATCTGGAAGGATGACATAGGAGTACCGGAGGAAAAGATTGTAAGGCTGGGAAAAGAGGATAATTTCTGGGAGCTTGAGGTTGGCCCATCAGGTCCTTGTTCAGAGATTTATATAGACAGGGGAGAAGCCTTTGGCTGCGGACATGAAGACTGCAAGCCGGGCTGTGACTGTGACAGGTTCCTTGAGGTTTGGAACCTGGTATTTACACAGTTCGACAAGGATGAAAAGGGAGTCTACCACCCCCTTTCAAACCCAAATATAGATACAGGAATGGGTCTTGAGAGAATTGCTGCAATTATGGAGAATGTAAACACAATCTTTGATATTGGAGCCATAAATGACATCCTCAGGAAGGCTGAAGAAATCAGTGGCTACAAGTATGGTACAGATGAAGGCAAGGATGTATCCGTAAGGCTTATAACAGACCATACAAGGGCAATGACCTTCCTTGTAAGTGACGGAGTCATACCGGGAAACGAGGGCAGAGGCTATGTTCTTAGAAGACTTATCAGAAGGGCTGCAAGGCACGGCAAGCTTCTTGGAATCGAGGAAGGCTTCCTGCACAAAATTGCAGGTGTTGTAATTGACTCCTGGCAGGTTGAGTACAAGGAACTGAAGGAAAATGAAGTGCAGATCAAGAAGATAATCAAGGCTGAGGAAGAGAAGTTCCAGGAGACCATCAATGCTGGACTTTCAATTCTAGAGGCTTATATAAAAGATATGAAAAACTCCAGTGAAGAGGTATTTAGTGGAGAGAGGGCCTTTAAGCTATATGACACCTACGGCTTTCCTCTTGAACTTACCGAGGAAATACTTGAAGAAAGAGGAATTGAGCTTAACAAGGAAGAATTCAAGGTTCACATGGAAGACCAGAGACAGAGGGCAAGAAGCGCCAGAAGTGAAACCGACGGCGGATGGGGCGGCAATGACGATGAGCTGACAAAGGGCATCAAGTCAGAGTTTAAGGGCTACCTAAAGACTTCCCTAAAGAGCAAGCCTCTCCTTCTTATCAAGGAAGGTGAAAGGGTAAGCCTTCTAAGTGAAGGGGAACAGGGTCATGTGATACTTGAAGAAACTCCATTCTATGGAGAACAGGGTGGTCAGGTAGGAGACAAGGGAACCCTCACCTGGGAAGGCGGCAAGGCAAAGGTTCTGGATACAAAGCTTAGCCAGGATGGAGCACCTATTCATTTTGTTGAGATCCTGGAAGGTCAGCTTAAGGAAGAGATGGAAGTTTTTGCACAGGTGGATGACGATCTGAGGGAATCAACAAGAAGAAACCACTCTGCAACACATCTACTTCACAAGGCTCTTAGAGAGGTTCTGGGAAACCATGTAAACCAGGCTGGATCTCTGGTAATGCCGAACAGATTGAGATTTGACTTTACGCATTTTGAAGGTATTAGCAAGGACAACCTTAAGAAGATTGAGGAGCTTGTAAATCACCAGATCCTGAAAGGACTGCCTGTAATCACCAGGGAGCAATCCCTTAAGGAAGCACAGGAGCAGGGAGTTACTGGACTTTTCGACGAGAAGTACGGAGAGACCGTAAGGGCCGTCAGCATGGGAGACTATTCTCAGGAGCTCTGTGGTGGAACCCACGTTTCAAACACCGGTCAGATAGGACTGTTCAAGATAGTTTCCGAGGCGGGCATTGCATCAGGAACAAGAAGAATCGAAGCCCTTACAGGGATTAACGTATACCTCTACCTTAACCATATGGAAGAGGAGCTGGACCAGGTAGCCTCATTGATAAAGGCAAACAGACAGAATCTCAAGGATCGTGCAAAGGGACTGATTGAGGAATCCAAGGAGAAGGATAGGGAGATCAGCAGGCTGAAGGACAGGCTCTCAGCAAACATTGCCGATGAAATACTGGCTCAGGCCAAGGAGGTAAAGGGCGTTAGGCTAATTACACACATCTCATCCGACCTTGACATGAACGGTCTTAGAAATCTTGGAGACGAGCTTAAGTCAAGACTTGGCTCAGGGGTTGTCGTTCTTGGTTCCACAGGGGGAGACAAGGTATCCTTGGTTGCAATGGCAACAAAGGATGTGACTGCCTTGGGAGTCCATTCAGGAAATATTGTCAAGGCCGTTGCACAGGCCACTGGAGGTAGTGGAGGAGGAAGACCCGAGATGGCCCAGGCAGGTGGAAAGGATAAGTCCAAACTGCCCGAAGCCATGGAATCAGTGGAAAAAATTCTTTCAGACCAGATAAAATAGCCATAAAAAAAGCTTCCAATGATGGAGACTTATGTTATAATAGATAAGAGGGGTGATAGTGTGGATGAGAAAATGAATGAAACCATGAAGTTTGAGGCAGCAAAGGAAACACCGGCGGAACCTCGCGAAATTCTATTCTCTGTATTTGATTCCCTGGAGGAAAAGGGATACAATCCCATAAATCAGATAATAGGGTATATACTATCAGGGGACCCTACCTATATTACAAGCCATAACAATGCAAGGTCGTTAATTAGAAAAATCGAGCGGGACGAGTTGTTGGAGGAAATACTTCGAGCATACTTAAAATGCACTAAAGATTAGATATAATGGATGGATGGCTGACACAGGCTATCCATCCTTATTTATGATATGATAGAGGGAGCTGTGGAGAAAATGGAAAAGACAATACTTGGCAGGTCCGGAATAGAGGTATCCAGACTTTGCTTCGGGTCTCTTACAATGACACCCTTCCAGGCAAACCTTTCAGAGGAAAAAGGTGCATACCTTATCCAGCATGCCTTTGAAAAGGGAATAAACTTTCTTGATACAGCAGAAATCTATGAGAACTACGGATACATCAAAAAAGCACTTAAGGGAATTAAAAGAGAAGACTACAGGATTTCCACAAAGACCTATGCCTATACTAAAGAATTGGCCCAGGAGAGCCTCGAAAGGGCTATGAGGGAAATCGGTACGGACTATATTGATATTTTTTTACTGCATGAACAGGAAAGCACCCACACAATAAGGGGTCATTACCCTGCAATAGAGTACCTTTTAAGGGTCAAGGAAGCCGGTAAGATCGGGGCATTGGGAATTTCCACCCACAGAATAGCCGGAGCAAGGGCCTTAAGGGACTATCCTGAGCTTGACATTCTTCACCCAATTGTAAACAAAAAAGGCATAGGGATTCATGACGGTAAAATCGAAGAAATGCTGGATGAGCTTGAACACCTTAATGGAATGGGTGTTGGAATCTATGGAATGAAGGCTCTTGGAGGCGGACACCTTATCAGGGAGGCGAGGGAGTCCTTAAGCTTTGTACTCCAAAAGCCATTTATCCATTCCATAGCAATAGGGATGCAATCAACGGATGAGATCGATGCAAATATTCAGCTTGCCCAAAATGGGTATATAGAAAAGGAAGTGGAGAACCGATTAAAAAGCAACAACAGAAGATTGATTGTTCAGGATTTTTGCCAGGGCTGTGGAAACTGCGTAAAAAGGTGCCAGCAGGGTGGGATAACCCTGGTGGACGGAATGGCAAAACCTAATGATAAATGCATACTTTGCGGATATTGTGCAACGGTATGTCCGGAATTTTGTATAAAAGTGATATAATGGAGATAATATGGAACGAATACTAGGATTGGATGTAGGAACAAAGAGAATCGGAGTTGCAGTAAGCGACCCCTTGGGCTTGACCGCCCAGGGAGTGATGACCCTTGAAAGAATAGGCATGAAAAAGGATATGGCGGCAATAGAGGAGCTTCTTCAGCAGTACCAGG
>Ga0334893_1001092_pt1 | contig 28567 bp, 23 predicted proteins | sample GraSluR3_MG_5_FD_207218 | JGI IMG/M metagenome (GOLD analysis project Ga0334893, IMG submission 207218) | Sludge microbial communities from methane-producing bioreactor in Wageningen University, Netherlands - Granular Sludge_09_05-R3 | ecosystem: Engineered > Bioreactor > Anaerobic >...
CAAAAGCCGCATTACAAATGTAACCGGCGGCAAGACCAATCTGCCTATCAGGTTAAAGCCCAATAGATTGGAACCTATGATGATCACAAAGAGATAAATCATGCCCTTGCGCTCTTGCGCGGTCCACCTGTAGTAAGCCTGATCGGTCAGAAACATGCCCAAGACCTTGGAGCCATCCAAAGGCGGCACCGGAATCAGATTGAAAACAGCCAGCAGCAGATTCAAAAAGATCACATAATAAAGGATATACTGAATCTGTGGGAAGGCTGATAGAAGATGAAACGCCACACTGAGGACGATCGCTATGAGCACATTGGAAGCGGGGCCCGCCAGAGCAGTCAGCCCGGCATCACGCTTATGATCTCGAAAATTATATGGATTAAAGGGCACCGGCTTGGCATAGCCATAGATGAATCCCGCGCTAAAATACAGAAGTAGCGGCAGGATCACCGTGCCAAAGGGATCAATGTGTTTTCTGGGATTAAAGCTCAATCTGCCCGCGCGTTGCGCTGAATCGTCTCCCAAAGCAAAGGCTGCAAAGGCATGGCTCACTTCGTGGATGATAATGCTATAGAAGACCATCCCGATGATTGCTGCTGTGGATAGTATATTCATATCTTCCTTATCTTGATAAACTTACGTTTGCCCGCGCGCAAGACGGACTGATCCTTGATCTCGATCTCTGCATCAAACGACGATATCTTCTCGCCATCAAGACTCACACCGCCGCCCTTAATCAAACGCTTGGCTTCGCCATTTGTGCCGCAAAGCCCACTTTGAACCAAAAGCTGAACAAGCTTCATCGTAGCGTCAGCCACTTCATATTCCGGCATTTCGTCCGGGATTTCTTTCTTTGAAAAAAGCTTTTCAAAGCTTTCCTGAGCATTGGAGGCGTCTTCCTCACCATGATAAAGCCTCACGATCTCCCAAGCCAAACGCTTTTTGAGGATCATCGGGTTCATCCCTGATTCCAGCTCCTTTTTCACGCTCGCCAATCGCTCTGTATCATAGTCTGTAGCATAGCTGTAGTAATTTAAGATCAAGCTATCCGGGATGGACATCACCTTGCCATATTTATCAGCGGGGCTATCAAACACCGCTATATAGTTATTCAGCGATTTCCCCATTTTGTTCACGCCGTCGGTGCCCAAAAGGATGGGTGAAAGCACGGCAATCTGCTGTTCCATACCGTGATAGCGCTGCATATCTCTTCCACAGAGGATGTTAAATTTTTGCTCTGTGGCGCCCAACTCCACGTCGCTCTCGATGGCTACAGAATCATAGCCCTGAAGGATGGGATACATCAGCTCATGCATTCCCAATGACAAGCCCTGTTCATAGCGGCTGCGGAAAGTATCATGCGCCATAAATTGCGCCAGGGTAAACTTACCCAAGAGCTTTAAGACATCTGCCATACCCATGCTGCCAAACCACTCGCTTTGATAGCGGATCTCGGTCTGCTCGGGCTTGAGGATGGTAAAAAGCTGATCCATGTATCTTTCACTATTGATGCGCACCTGTTCATGCGTCAGCGGCGGACGGGAGTCGTCACGACCGGTGGGGTCACCGATCTGCGCCGTGAAATCTCCGATTATGATGACTCCTGTGTGCCCAAGATCCTGAAAATCACGCATCTTGCGGATGGGCACCAAATGGCCTATGTGGATCTCATGACCGGTGGGGTCGATGCCATACTTTATTCGTAGAGGTTTTCCGCTTTTGGCGCTCTTGGCAAGCTTGCCTTTTAGCTCATCCAACGGGATGATCTCCTCCACGCTCTTGCTTATGATCTTTAGTTCCTTTTCAAAGCTCATTTTCTATCTTCCTAGTGCTAATATTTATCAGTAAACCAGTTACCCAAAGCTGGGATTTCTTGTCAAGGGAAAGCAAAAATCTGAGATTCCGCGTACTTGCAAAGCGCTTAGACCCGGATTGGCGAGCAGCCAATAGCAAAGGCGCGTAAGCCTCTCGTTCGCTTTGGCACGAATGATCAGAGCTTCTTGCGTGACTACGGCAAAACTCGATTCCGGGTCAAGCCCAAAGAAACTAATGTAGCGATAGTTAGCAGCTAGAATATAAAGCGACAAGATGTCGATTCCACTCGGGAAGGCTGCTTCCAGCTGAAGCGCTGGTGGTTGCGCATGAGACATTGAGCGCTTACAAACCGCTCCTACTTTGGGGTGCTTGTAGCCGACCATCCGGGCAGGTAGTAAATCATGGTTCTCGACCTTCTAAACCTTCTAAACCAAAAAAGTCCAATTCGTGGACAGATTCTTCCGCTTGCTCGCTTTTAGTGTGCCATTTTGCTGCAGCTAAATGCCTGCAAAACATGGCATGCTCATGCCTTGCTCACCAGTCGCTCACCGCTCGGGACTGCAAGAGGTGAGAAGATAAGGACTTACAGGGTTCGTCCAAAAAGTGTAAACCAAGTGTAAATATTGCTCGAAAAGCACGATGCACACATCTAAAGACCTCCAAAACCCGGACCAAGGACAGCAGTCTCACGCCATCAAATTGCCGGCTTGACTCATGATTGCTTTGTTTTAGTTTGACATTCTTCATGATCGACACTGCTCAGGCTCCAAGCTCTCATGCGCCGGCACGAATATGTCATGTCAAAAAGGAAACTGCATAAAAAAGGCTGCCCGAATGTCGAGCAGCCATAGGTATCTATTATTCTATGAAAAGATTACCATCTGAGATGGGCAAAGGCTTTGTTTGCTTCTGCCATCTTGTGGGTATCTTCGCGTTTTTTGATGGATGCGCCTTCTTTTTTGTAGGCAGCCATGAGTTCTGCAGCCAGCTTTTCCATCATGGTCTTTTCGCTGCGGTTACGTGAGTTTGTGATGATCCATCTAAATGCGATGGCGCGGCCGGCTTTTTCAGTCACTTCGGTGGGGATCTGATAGTTTGATCCACCCACGCGGCGAGAGACGACCTTCACGAGGGGGCGCACGTTTTCCAGAGCGGTTTTGAAGACTTCCAGGGGTTCCTGTTTGGTCTTTTCTTTGATGATATCAAAGGCGCCGTAAACGATCTTTTCGGCAAGTGATTTCTTGCCTTTGACCATGAGGCAGTTCATAAATTTAGTGAGAACGACGTCGTTGTAGACGGGATCCGGGAGCACTTCCCGTACGATTGCTTTACGTTTTCTTGGCATCTAAATCCCCCTATTTCTTCTTAGGACGCCTGGTTCCGTATTTGGAGCGAGAGTTGGTTCGTTTTTCCACACCTGCGGAATCCAAGGCACCACGAACGATATGATAGCGAACACCGGGAAGGTCTTTTACACGACCGCCGCGAACGAGCACGATTGAGTGCTCCTGCAGGTTGTGTCCCTCACCGGGAATATAGGCTGTAACTTCAAATCCGTTTACTAGACGGACACGTGCGACTTTACGAAGAGCTGAGTTGGGTTTTTTGGGCGTAGTCGTGTAAACACGAGTGCATACTCCGCGCCTTTGCGGACATCCCATTAGCGCCCTGTTTTTCTTTTTCACCTCAACAGTGCTTCTTCCTTTTCGGATCAGTTGATTGATGGTTGGCACTGATATTCTCCTTATCTTTATTTCAGTGTATTAGGATAATTATTAGAAGTCAAGGATATCTTCCGCTTCTTCTTCCACCACCGGGTGGGCCAATTTGCTGATGATCTGGGCTACGGTATCGCCGTTTGCCACAGCTTCCTTGATCATATTATTATAGATCTTGGTTCCGGTTCCCACAGGGATGCGATGACCGAGAATGATGCTTTCTTTGAGCCCTTCCAAATGGTCGACGCTTCCTTCTATAGCAGCTTTTGTGAGCACCTTAGTGGTTTCTTGGAACGACGCTGAAGAAAGCCAGCTATCCGTCAAGAGAGAAATTTTGGTGATGCCCAAAAGCAGCTGTTCAAACTGAGCAGGTTGCTTGCCATAGGAGATCACTTCGCGGTTTTCGCGTTCCACCCTGATCTTGTCTACCACATCTCCCTGGAGGAAGCTGGTGCTGCCGCTGTCCGTGATGCGCACTTTCTTAAACATTTGGCGGATGATGACGCTGACGTGCTTGTCATCGATCTTCACGCCCTGTTTACGATAGATTTCTTGGATCTCGTTTAGGATCAGCATCTGCGCCTCGATCACGCCTTTTACCAGCATGTCGTGAGGATCCAGCGGTCCATCGGAAAGGGCGTCTCCGGATTCGACTCTATCACCTTGGTGGACAATGATACGCTTTCCGGTGGGGATGGCATATTTACGTCCGGCAAGGGCTTGTCCTTCGGAGACCACATCGCCTGATTCCACTATGCTTTCTTGCTCCGCGGGAACGACGTAGGAGTGGCCACAGAGGGCGGCGCCTTTCTTGACTGAGTCGCCGTCTTTGACAATCAAATCAAGTGAATTTGGAATCGGATAGATCACCGGCTTTTGCGTGCGTTTGGTGATCTGAACGCTTCTCTTTTTGCCCTCGACCACGATGGTGCATTTGCCGTCGTTTTCGGCATAGACCGTCTTGGGAGTGAGCACAAAGATTGTCTGGCGTTTGTCGTCATCTGTGGTGATCACCACTTGGCCATCGTTTGGAGCAAAGATGCCATTGGGCGGAGTCACAAAGATCTCACGTCCGGCTTTCTTGAGTCCACCGATGGTGACGATGCCGTCGATATCCGTGATCTGGGCTTTATCTTTGGGCACGCGGGCCTCAAAGAGATCCTGCACGCGTGGCAAACCACCGGTGATGTCACGCTGTTTGATCGTGACCCTGGAGGTCTGACCGAGGATGTCGCCTTGGTGCACAAAGCTGCCATCTTCCACGCGCACGGTGAGATCCGTGGGCAGAGGAATCAGGCGGATGCTGCCATCTTCATCCACAATCTTAAACTGTGGCTGTTTTTTGCGATCCTTGGATTCGATGATGACGATATCACGGCTAAAAGTGATATCATTGTATTCTTCTTTGTAAGTAATATCTTTGATGAAGTGTTCATAGTGCAGGGTACCGCGCGCGGTTGAGATCAAAGGATTGTTGAATTGGTCCCAAGAAAGAAGCTTGGTGTTGGTGGCGATCTTCTGCCCGTCCCGGACGTGGACTGTGGCAGCATATTCCACTTTGTATTCCTCGATGACCTTGCTTTGATCTTCTTCTTCGACGATGATGAGTTTGCCCAAGTGAGACACTGAGATCAATTGCCCTTGCGGGTTTGTCACGACGTTCATACGGTCAAATTTCACGATGCCATCATGGCCGGAGACTACTTCGGCGAGGTCAGTGGCGGTAGATGCGGCTCCACCAATGTGGAAGGTACGCAGGGTAAGCTGAGTTCCCGGCTCACCGATGCTTTGAGCAGCGATGACACCGACGGGATCTCCCATCTGCACTGGTTTGAGGGTCGATAGATTGCGACCATAGCATTTTGAGCAAAGTCCGCGCTCCGCTTCACAAGTGAGCACGCTGCGCACAAAGACGCTGATCATGCCATGATTTTGCATGGTCTTTGCTATCTTGTTGCTGATCTCTTCGCCAGCATGGACTATGACATCGCCGGTGGTGGGATCTACGATATCTTCGGCAGCATAGCGACCTTGGATTCTTTCGGCCAAGGATTGCACGATCTCATTGCCTTCTTTGAGCACTGTCATGTTCACGCCACGGTTTGTGCCACAATCTTCCATCGTGATGATGGCATTTTGAGCTACGTCCACCAATCGGCGGGTGAGGTATCCGGCGTCAGCTGTCTTAAGAGCTGTATCTGCGAGACCTTTACGAGCTCCGTGAGTAGAGACGAAATATTCGAGCACAGTCAGGCCCTGTTTGAAATTGGATTTGATAGGGGTTTCGATCACGTCTGCGCCACCGGTGGATCCTATCTTGGAAGGCTTGTCCATCAAGCCGCGCATAGCGCCAAGCTGCTTGATCTGATCCTTAGAGCCACGAGCACCTGACTTGTACATCATATAGATCGAGTTAAGTCCGTTGCGGGAGTGCGAAAGCTCTTCCATCATCTCGTCGGACACGCGGACAGTGGTTCTTTTCCATGTATCCACCACACGTCCCACGCGTTCGTTTTCTGTGATACCACCCTTTTGGTGGAGGTCCCAAATCTTTGCCACTTCAGATTCGGACTGAGAGATGATCTCGTCTTTGCGTTTGGGGACGACGATGTCGCCAAAGCTAAAAGTCACTCCAGCACGGGTTGCATAGGCAAATCCGATCTCTTTGAGGTCATCTAGGAAGATGGCGGTGCGTCTCTGTCCGACTGCTTCATAACAAAGCATGGCGAGGTCATTGATTTTGCCTTTGTCATAGGTAATATTTTGATATCCCACCTCACTCGGGATGATCTGGTTGAAGATCACTCTACCGACTGTAGTGATTAAATATTGATTGTCGATCTTGACTCTGATCCAGGTGTGTAGATCAAGATTGCGCTCGACAGACGTCTCACCCTTGACGCTGCAAAGCTGCTCATCCGTCTCATAGGCAGATATCACTTCATCCGGACCGTAGAAATGACGTACAGTAGTGATGTCTTCCGGGGGATCAGTTTCCGACATGGTCAGATAATAGCAGCCCAGAACGATGTCTTGGTTTGCGGCCATAGCAAGTCTGCCATTTGCCGGCAATAAGAGATTGCGGGTGGAGAGCATCAAGACCCGAGCTTCGATCTGCGCTTCCAAAGAAAGCGGCACATAGACGCCCATCTGGTCGCCATCAAAGTCTGCATTGAAGGGAACACAGACCATGGGGTGCAATTGGATCGCTTTGTTGTCCGTCAGGACGGGCATAAAGCCCTGAATTCCCAAGCGGTGAAGAGTGGGCGCACGGTTTAGGAGAACCGGGTAGTCTTTGACCACATCTTCTAGGATGCTCCAGATCTCCGGCTGTTTTTTCTCGATCAATTTCTTAGCGTTTTTGACCTTATCCACTTCTCCCATCTTTTGCAGACGTTCGATCAGATATGGTTTAAACAGCTCCACTGCCATCTCTTTGGGCAGGCCGCATTGATAGAGTTTGAGCTCCGGTCCGACCGTGATCACAGAGCGTCCGGAATAGTCCACACGCTTTCCGAGAAGGTTCTGACGGAAACGTCCCTGCTTTCCCTTCAACTGATCAGTTAGGGATTTTAGCGGGCGATTGCCACGACCGCGCACGGGACGAGCCTTGCGGCTATTGTCTATCAGAGCATCTACTGCTTCTTGCAGCATGCGCTTTTCATTGCGCAGAATCACCTCGGGGGCTCGAATCTCAAGCAGGCCTTTGAGGCGGTTGTTTCTGGTGATCACACGGCGATAGAGATCGTTGAAGTCCGCCGTGGCAAATCTTCCGCCTTCCAGAGGGACCAGAGGTCTGAGGGTGGGCGGCAACACGGGCAGGGCTTCCATGATCATGTTTGAAGGATTGTTTCCGCTCTTAATGAAAGCGTCAACGATCTTAAGCTTGTTGATCAGCTTCTGTTTACGCAGCGCGGATTCTTCAAGTTTGAGGCGAGTCCTAAGATCCAGAGCTTCGTTCTTGAGATTGATCCTATTCAAAAGCTCCCGGACAGCTTCCGCACCCATCATGGCGATGAAATTGTCTCCGACCTTGTCGCGGATCTCATAATATTCGTCTACTTCCAAAAGCTCCATCTTTTCATAGGGGCTATCGCCCGGATCGATCACGATGAAGGATTCATAGTAGAGCACGCGCTCCAGATCCTTGATCGTCATATCCAAAAGAGTGCCAATCTTGGAAGGAGCAGACTTTACAAACCAAATGTGCGCAATCGGCACCGCCAGCTGGATGTGCCCCATTCTAGTGCGGCGAACTCTGCTAGTGGTCACGAGCACGTTACAACGATCGCAGACCGTGTTTTGAAAGCGCTTCTTCTTGTATTTACCACAAGCACATTCATAGTCGCGTTCGGGACCAAAAATGCGTTCGCAGAAGAGACCGTCTTTTTCCGGTTTTAATGTACGATAGTTGAGGGTATCAGGCTTGGTCACTTCACCGTGAGACCATTCATTCATGATGGTCTCGGGAGAGGCTATCTTGATCCGAACTCCATCATATTCACCGGGTCGAACTTCACGTCTTGTATCTTTCATCCTATATTCCCCCTATTTGCCTTCCTCGTCCTTGACAAATTCGATGTCAAAGCCGAGAGATTTGAGCTCGCTTACCAGCACATTAAATGATTCCGGAACTCCCGGAGGAGGCGGATTCTCGCCACGTGTGATGGCTTTGAAGGCGTTGTTTCTGCCATCCACATCATCACTTTTGATGGTGAGCATTTCTTCGAGCAGATGCGCGGCGCCATATGCTTCCAGAGCCCATACTTCCATCTCACCCAAGCGCTGTCCCCCATGCTGAGCTTTTCCACCCAGAGGCTGCTGTGTGATGAGTGAGTAGGGACCCGTGGAGCGTGCGTGCATCTTATCCGCCACAAGGTGGTTTAGCTTCATCATGTAGATGATACCCACGGTGACTCTTTCCTTGAATGGGTATCCGGATTTCCCGTCATACAGCACCATTTTGCCGTCTTCGGCAAAACCGGCGGCTTTGAGCTCACTGCGGATGTCTTCGTTGCTGGCGCCATCAAAGATGGGAGTCTCCACTTCAAAGCCCAAGGCTTTGGCAGCAAGGCCCAAGTGGGTCTCCATGATCTGCCCGATGTTCATACGAGATGGCACACCCAATGGGTTTAGCACGATATCGACCGTGGAACCATCTTCCATAAAGGGCATATCTTCGATCGGGGCTACGATGGAGATCACGCCCTTGTTTCCATGACGTCCTGCCATCTTATCGCCCACTTCGATCTTGCGCTTTTTGGCAACATAGACTTTCACCATCTTACGCACGCCATACTGCAGTTCATCACCGTGTTTGATGCGTTCGCGAGATTTCTTGTAGATGTTTTCACTTTGCTCCAAAGACTGCTTGATCTTCAGAGTCACATCTTGATAGATGATATTATTTAGGTCACTGTCTTCGACCATCTCGACATCTAGGTCTAGCTTTTTGAAGTTGATGCGTTTGATGTCTTCTTTCGTGATCTTTTTACCGGGCGCGATAAAGGGAACACCTGTCTTTTCATCCCAGATAGTTTTGGCGACCTGTCCCAAAAGGATGGCAGATAGCTTTTCTTCTTTGAATTCTTCTACCTTTTTGCGACGTAAAGCTAGGTCTTCCTTGAGCTTTCTGATCTGCTCATCGTGCTCGTCTTCCATGTCTGTGCCATCTTCAAGGCGGGAAAACACTTTGACGTCGATGACCACACCTTCCATCCCGGGTTTCGCTTTGAGAGAGCTGTTTGTAAAGTCTCCGGCGCGATCGCCAAAGAGGGCACGCATGAGATTCTCTTCCGGTGAAGGATCTATCTCGACGGATTTGGGAGTGACCTTACCAACGATGATGTCGCCGGCGTGGATCACGGAGCCGACTCTGATAATGCCTGTCTTATCCAGATTGCGAAGGGCATGGGAGGGCACATTGGGGATGTCATATGCCAATTCCTCGCGTCCATTCTTGACGTTGCGAACCAGCACTTCCATCTCTTCAATATAGACGGAGGTGAGGCTATCTTCACGAGCAACTTTCTCGCTGATGATGATAGCATCCTCATAGTTGTATCCATACCATGGCATGAAGGCGACCATCATATTGGTCCCCAATGCCAGTCTATTGTCTTCCACACAAGCTCCGTCAGAGATCGGCTGACCTTTGCGTACTGTATCCCCGATCTTTACGATGGGGCGTTGATTTGAGCATGTGTCTTGGTTTGTGCGGATAAATTTCTTAAGATATATACGGTTTTGACTGCCTAGATATAGGGCTTCATCCTTTTCGTTTGTTGCTTTGAGATCTATATATGCACTCGTGACATTGACCACTGTAGCATCATATGGCGCGACTGCTACATCTGAGGTACCCATGGTGGCGATCTTCTCCATTCCCGTCCCAATGATGGGAGCTTGGGGATTGATCAAAGGCACAGCCTGGCGCTGCATGTTTGAGCCCATCAAGGCACGGTTTGCATCGTCATGCTCCAAAAAAGGAATCATCGCGGCTGAGACGGATACCATCTGCTGGGGAGCGACGTCCATATACTGAATCTCGGAAGGAGTGACCTGTACAAACTCACCCTTCTCGCGGGCAAAGACCAAGTCGTCAATAATCCGGCGATCATCGTCCAGATGCACGTCTGATTGGGCAATAATGTATTGATCTTCTTCGGACGCATCCATATAGACATATTCGTCAGTCACCCTGCAATCGACCACCTTACGATATGGGGTTTCCACAAAGCCGAGTTTGTTGATCCGGCTATAGATGGCTGGTGACACGATCAAGCCGATATTGGGGCCTTCAGGGGTCTCAATCGGGCAAACTCTGCCATAGTGGGACGAGTGAACGTCACGGACTTCAAAGCCTGCTCTATCGCGCGCCAAGCCGCCGGGACCCAAGGCTGAAAGGGCGCGTTTGTGTCTCAAGCCTGCCAAAGGATTCGTCTGCTCCATAAATTGGGAGAGCTGTCCGGTGAGGAAAAAACCCTGCACGACATTGATGAGGGCGTTGCTATTCACAAGGTCATGAACGGTAATCTCATCGATATTAGAGATCGCCATGCGTTCTTGTATGATCCTCGAGACCATGGAAAGGCCAGAGTTGTACTGTTCTTGCAGAAGCTCGCCCACTGTGCGAACACGGCGGTTTGAGAGATTGTCGATATCATCTACTTCTTCATCACCATTGTAAGTGTCGATGAGAGTCTTGAAGATATTGACAAAGTCTTCGACGGTGAGGGTCATTATGGATTCATCCACATCAATTCCCAGACGAGTGTTGATCTTGTAGCGACCGACTTCCCCGAGGTTATATCGCTTTTCATTGAAGAACATACGATCCACAAGCTGCCGTGCAGCTTCCAGGGGAGCATCTTCGCCGGGACGTATCAAAGAGTAAATCTTCTTAAGGGCATCTTCTTGGTTTGTGGTTGGATCCTTGGCGATGGTGTTTTCGAGCACTTTGCGTGCTATCTCATTGTTGGATCCGATAAGTTCCACTTTTTTGATCTTATGCTCGGATAAGATTTTGATCAAGGTATCATTAACCTGCTCATTGGCAAAGGCAATGGGCTCTTCTATGCCATCGACCGTGATGTCTTTGAAAAGATACCGATTTTTAGCCTCGGAGACATTGAGAGTCTCACTGCTGTAGAAAGTTTTGCGAAGGTCGTGATTTGTTGAGATGCCGATTGCACGCAGCAATGTAGTCACCGGCAGTTTACGACGTTTGTCGATATGGACAAACATCACGTCATGAATATCGATATCAAATTCCAGCCAAGATCCGTTGTAGGGTATGACTTTTGCAGAATACAGGGTCTTACCTGATGGGTGCTTATCGGATGAGAAGAACACACCGGGAGAACGTTGCAATTGAGAGATAATCACGCGTTCTGCGCCATTTACGATGAATGTACCCTGATCTGTGACCAAGGGGATCTCGCCCAAAAAAACGTCTTGTTCAAGGACGTCTTTGCTTTCGCGTCCAGTTTCAGTATTTTCAAACACAGAGAGACGCAGCTTCGCTTTTAGGGGAGCTTGGTAGGATAGATTACGCTCACGGCATTCATCTATGGTATATTTTTCCTGCAGAACATTATATTCGATGAATTCCAACAAGAAATTACCTTTATTGTCTTCAATCGGGAATATGGATTCAAAGACGGCCTGCAGTCCTCTTTTTGCCCGACGCTGGGGATGTATATCCTTCTGCAAAAAATCGTTAAACGAATCAACCTGCATTGCAAGAAGATTGGGAATCTCTACTTCGGGAATACCCAGTTCGGCAAATCTTCCGGAGATACGGGAATAACTTTTGATCTTTCTCAAAAGCTCACTCCTTTGTGCTTTTGTCGCACATTCGGTATGGGTTAGTACTTTGCATCTTATACGCTACGTTCAAGCGGCTCATAGTTTTGAATGACACATCAATTTGGGTGGATTCGGGCTTTTTAGTGCCTGCTCAGCTAATTGAGTCCAAAAAAAGTCCGGGTGGACTTTTTTTGGACATATGTTTTGGCCGAAAAGCCGATTACTTGAGTTCGACAGTTGCGCCAGCGTCTTCAAGTTTTTTCTTAGTTGCTTCGGCTTCTTCTTTGCTAACTTTTTCAGCGATCGCTTTAGGAGCGCTATCGACCAGGTCTTTGGCTTCTTTGAGGCCAAGGTTGGTGATTTCGCGGACCACTTTGATCACATTGATCTTCTTGTCGCCGGGGCTGGCAAGGATCACGTCAAATTCACTCTGTTCTTCTTTCTCTTCAACAGCGCCGGCAGGAGCGGCAAATGCGGCCACAGGAGCAGCGGCGGATACGCCAAATATTTCTTCCATTTCTGTGACGAGTTCAGAGAGCTCGAGAACGGTCATTTCTTTAATCAGGTCAATTACTTGTTGTTTTTTATCGGACATCTTTCCTCCATCGGATATATGAATAATTTTTTGTTAGCTGGCATCAGCTTGTTTGTCTTTGATGGCATCTACCGCATAGATGAATTTGCGGATAATACCCTGGTTGACCGCCATGAATCCGGTAAGCGGAGCAGTCATGCTGCCCAACACTTTTGCCAGGAGTTCGTCGCGGGTAGGAAGGCTGGCTAGATCGGCAAGTTCTGCCTGACCATATACGTGTCCTGCCACGTATCCGACTTTAAAGTTTGGAAAGTCGGCGTCTTCCATTACTTCTTTTTTGAACTTTGCTACTACACGAGCGGGGGACACTTCATCATCGAGGCAAATGGCCACAGCTGTGGGGCCTTTAAGATGATCGTCCAGCTCAGTAATACCGAGTTCGTTAAGTGCAATCTTGAGCAGGGTGTTTTTCTGCACCAGGTAATCCACATTATCATTGCGGAAGCGGTTGCGCAGCTCGTTCACCTGTTCGATGTTTATTCCCTTGTAATCCACCAGTACGATCGCCTTTGCGCCACGTAGTCTTTCGACCAGGTTCTTGACTTTGTCTATTTTAAATTGTTGAACCATTATTGTGCCTCCCCTTAGCTTTTAGCTGCCAAGGTTGCGCTTGCGACCTGTAGTTTGACTCCGGGTCCCATGGTGGTGCACAGAGTGATGCTTTTGATAAAGACGCCTTTGAGTGTGGCAGGGCGTTCTTTGAGAACCGCAGCAAGGATAGCCTTGATATTTTCTCTCAGCTTATCTTCTTCAAAGCTGACTTTACCGGCAGGGATATGTAGATTTGCAAACTTATCGACACGATAGGTCACTTTTCCACCTTTGGATTCTTCCACTGCTTTGGCTATATCCATTGTGACGGTTCCCACTTTGGGGTTTGGCATCAGTCCACGCGGACCAAGGACTCGGCCTAATTTACCGATACGTCCCATAAGGTTTGGTGTGGCGATCACCACGTCAAAGTCAAACCACCCACCGGTGATTTTTTCGACGAGATCGTCCACGCCTACGTAATCGGCTCCAGCATTTCTGGCTTCATCTGCTTTGTCACCTTCAGCAAAGACAAGAACGCGCATGGTCTTACCCGTTCCGTGGGGAAGCACCAGCGAGTTTCTGATCTGCTGATCTGCTTTGCGAGGATCTACGCCAAGATTGAAGTGAACTTCGACAGTTTCGTCAAACTTCGGAGCCGGCAGGCTCTTCAGAAGCTTGATGCCTTCATCGAGTTCAAATCTCTTTTGGCGATCAAACATCGCATAGGCGACTTTGTACCTTTTACTATGTTTCATTGACTCTCCTTTATGAATACTATCTCCTGCATCGTCACATTAGCCGTCGATGGTGACGCCCATGCTCCGTGCAGTACCTGCGATCATACTCATAGCGGATTCAAGGGAATGGCAATTCATATCCTGGATCTTGAGTTCAGCAATACTCCTGAGTTGGGCTTGATTCAGCTTTCCGACTTTTTCTTTGTTCGGAACGGATGAACCCTTAGCCAATCCAGCTTCTTTTTTGATAAGAACACTGGCAGGAGGTGTCTTGATCTCAAAAGTGAAAGATTTATTTTTGGCCACATAGATTACTACCGGAAAGACCATTCCGGGTTGATCTTGGGTCTTTTCATTAAATTGACGGCAAAATTCTGGAATGTTCACGCCCACTTGACCCAATGCGGGGCCTACGGGCGGTGCCGGAGTCGCTTTGCCGGCGGGCAATTGCAACTTCAGGATTGAAACGACGTCTTTTGGTTTCGCCATGATATATATCCTCTTGTATCTATAATCTATTTTTTGATTAGTTCTACCTGACTTCCACTAAGCTCAACGGGAGTGCGACGCCCAAATACTGTCACATCAATCACCAGCTTATTACCGTCATCGGCAGTCTTTTGTACTATGCCCTCAAAATCTGTGAACGGACCGGCAATCACCTTGACCAGGTCGCCCGGCATATAAGAAAACTTTTTGAAATCCCGATCAGGATCCGCGATTCCCAATAACCTGTCCACTTCATCCTGCGGCAGAGCGACGGGATCTTTGTGCTCTTTGCTCATACCCAAAAAACTGGTGACACCCGCCAAGCCCAAAATATAAGTCTTCAGCTCGGGGGTCAAATCTGCTTCCAGGATCACATAGCTGGTAAAGACCTTGCGCTCGCGCTCAATCTTCTTGCCGTCGCGAATGATAAAAGTTTTGCGCACGGGTACTAGGATCTGCCCGACAGATTTCTCCATCTCTGTTCCTTTCAGACCCTGCTCAATGGCGGTCTTTACTTTGTTCTCGAAACTCGAGTAGGTATGTAGGACATACCACTTCATTGCCACAGGTCTTTCCCCTTAAAAAAGCAGTTCCAAGATGCGCGAAAAGCCAAAATCCACCAAGGACAAGAAGATCGCTACGATCGCGGACATTACTATGACCACCATCGTGCCTTCCTTAAGATCGTCCCTACTGGGCCAGCTTACTGATTTCATCTCGGAGCGTACATCGCGGAAAAAGCGACTTACAGTTTCTAATTTCATCTAATTCACCAAATACCTGTTTGGGCCAAAAGCCGCAAGAATTAAAATGTGGCAGGACAGGCAGGAATCGAACCCGCAACCCCCGGTTTTGGAGACCGGTGCTCTACCAGTTGAACTACTGTCCTGCAACATATATTTACAGCAGTCTAGCGCTGCTTGTGGTTTGTGTGTTTCCGGCAGCTGGGGCAGAATTTCTTCAGCTCCATTCTGTTCGGATGCTTGCGCTTGTTGCGAGTGGTCGTATAGTTACGATTCTTGCACTCTTCGCAAGCCAGGATGATTATATCTCTCATCGTATGCTTCCAATATTGGCTTAGTCAACTATGCTGGAAACAACACCGCTGCCGATAGTGTGACCACCTTCGCGGATAGCGAAGCGAAGTCCCTGCTCCATAGCAATCGGGGTGATAAGTTCAGCAGTGATTTCCACATTGTCACCAGGCATGACCATTTTGACGCCTTCTGGCAGCTCCAATGATCCGGTAACGTCGGTGGTGCGGAAGTAGAACTGAGGACGGTAACCGGTTTGGAACGGTTTGTGACGTCCGCCTTCTTCTTTAGTCAGGATGTAGGTCTGGCCTACAAACTTGGTGTGAGGAGTGATTGACTTCGGTTTTGCCAAGACCATACCGCGTTCAACGTCAGTCTTTGCAAAGCCACGAAGCAGGATGCCGATATTGTCGCCGGCTTGAGCTTCATCAAGAAGCTTGCGGAACATTTCCACACCGGTACAGGTGGTTTCGACAGTCTCACGAACACCAACGCGCTCTACTTTGTCTTGAATCTTGATCATGCCACGTTCCACACGACCGGTAGCCACTGTGCCACGGCCGGGGATGGAAAAAACGTCTTCCACTGGCATGAGGAAAGGTTTGTCAACAGCACGATCAGGAAGCGGGATGTAGCTGTCCACAGCATCGATAAGAGCTTGGAGCTGAGCTTCACCTTCGGGATCTGCATTAAGTCCCTTGAGGGCTGAACCGCGAATCACAGGAACCTCGTCGCCGGGGAACTCATACTTTTCGAGTAATTCACGAACTTCCATCTCTACGAGATCAAGCAGCTCTTCATCTTCGACGAGGTCGCATTTGTTCATGAAAACTACGATTGCAGGAACGCCAACCTGACGGGCAAGCAGGATGTGCTCACGAGTCTGAGGCATGGGACCATCATAAGCGCTAACCACTAGGATAGCTCCGTCCATCTGAGCGGCACCGGTGATCATGTTTTTGATGTAGTCAGCGTGACCGGGGCAATCAACGTGAGCATAGTGGCGGTTTTCAGTCTCATATTCAACGTGGGAGGTTGCGATGGTGATACCACGAGCTTTTTCTTCGGGAGCGTTGTCAATACTATCAAAGGAACGGAATTTGGCTCCGCCCTTCTTTGCTAGATAAGAGGTAATCGCCGCGGTGAGCGTGGTCTTACCATGGTCAATGTGACCGATCGTACCGACGTTTACGTGTGGCTTGGTACGTACGAATTTTTCTTTTGCCATTGTTCCTCCTGGAATTACTATTCCATGTCCTTGTATTATTCGCTATCAAAGAGACAAACCTACGTGGCAGCGCCGCGTAAATTCATCTAATAAAATGGAGCTCAAGACCGGATTTGAACCGGTGACCTCATCCTTACCAAGGATGTGCTCTACCTACTGAGCTACTTGAGCCTTTTCACGCCACCTAAAAAAGGCAGACAATCTCTAAAATCTGGAGCGGGAAACGGGGTTCGAACCCGCGACCCTCAGCTTGGAAGGCTGATGCTCTACCATCTGAGCTATTCCCGCTAAGAGAAAAAAAAATGGTGGAGAGGGGAGGATTCGAACCTCCGAAGTCGTCTGACGACAGATTTACAGTCTGTTCCCTTTGGCCGCTCGGGAACCTCTCCACATTTATGGAGCCGATGAAGGGAGTTGAACCCCCAACCTATTGATTACAAATCAATTGCTCTGCCATTGAGCTACATCGGCATTGGGTTTTGTCACTGAATTTGACTGCGCGATTTTTGTCAATACCTTTTTTTCTGGCTCACTCTATGTTCTTCTTTGTTAGTTCCATAACCTTGTTTTTGCTATCAGCTTTTCTGTCAATAAAAAAATCTCCAACGACGCTTTTTGTGATTTCGAAAAAGGACTAGCGAAACCGGGATCAAGAGCCATCTATGAGATCCTAAAGACATATACTATAGACCAATATCAAGCATCCCATGCAAGATTCTTTGTGCTCTCTTACAATTTGCGATTTTGTCAGATATTTTTGCTTTATGATGCGCCGGAAATGCCAGTAAGCCTAGGCATGAGTTGCGCCATGTCGAGTAAAATCAGCTTCGTAAGTGCTTGCAAAATAGGGATCGCTCAAGCCTCCCTCACCAGTCGCTCACCGGTCGAGCGTGCAAGCGGTGAGAAAATAAGGACTTAGAGTTCTTAGTTCGTAGTTCTTAGTTCTTAGTTCTTAGTTCGTAGTTCGTAGTTCTTAGTTCGTAGTTGGCGCGGCAAATCGAATCTACAATTTACGATGTACGATCTACAATTAGGGTGTAGTTGCACAAATCGGATTGAGAATTGAGGATGGATACTCAAGGGGTCGTTACGCAAATCGAATGCACAATGTACGATAAACGTTGTACAATTAAAGTGTCGCTGCGCCCGCATCTGCCTCTTTATCACCAAGCCAAAACCAGTCATTCCGGAAAGTCGAACGAAGTGAGGCTTATCCGGAATCCATCTAAGCACCTCAAACTTCTGTCTGCGTTTTGCCGGGGCTAAAGCCCACCGGAGATCACCGTTTCCCCAAAGCTGCGCTTCGCTTAGCTTCGGGGTCCCCGCAAAATTGCGCAGCAGTTTTGTGGGGCTAAGAAGTGTATCCGGAATCAAATCAATCATCCTCTGCCCTATATTCGCTTTGTTACGCTACAAGATCTCGCGTCTTCTATGGGAGGATGCAGCCCCTACATTAAGTCAGGATTCAATATGAAGCATCGTGCGGCTTTGCACTTAGCCAGCTAAAGGAGCAGGTGTTCCCTTCTTTTTCTTTGATGACATATTGAGCAAGGGCAGGATCTATCTTTTCCTTGCGGGAACGTTCTGCTATGATCACAGCATCATCGGCGAGGATTCCGCTTTCATAGAGGCTTTGGAGAGTGGGATTGATCAGGTTTTTGTCATAGGGAGGATCCAGGAAGATCACGTCATAGCTTTGATTCGCACTTTTGATGAAGCTTTGCACTTTTTTTCGATAGACGTGGCAGTCATTCTGGCAGCCGATCAGCTCAATATTGCTGATCAGAGTAGCGATTGCGGGGGAGGCAAATTCCACAAAATCCACCCACGCAGCACCACGTGAAATGGCTTCCAGACCAAATGCACCGGTGCCGGCAAATAGATCCAGGACCCGTTTATCTTCAAAATCTTGATAAGTTGAGAAGATCATCTCGCGGTTAAAATCAGATGTGGGTCTGGTGCTTCTGCCCGGAACAGCATTGAGCTTGCGTTTTTTATGTTTACCGGCGATGATGCGAATCATGCTTTTTCCTTGAATCTTTTTCCAAGGCCCGGCACTTTGATCTCGAGCTGGACGGGTTTTACTTCAAACCTGGGGCATGAGAGCAGCTTGACGCTCCGGGGTTGTTTGCATCTACGCAGACACTTCTCGCAGATCCTATTATAGCGTTTTGGGAGCTCTTTGCTCATACTTAGGCTTTGGGATTTTGCATATCCACAAAAAGGCTCACTAAGTCCGCCAGGCTGATCTCAGAAAGAGGAGTCTTTTTGTCGTAGCGAGCCAGGACGGCTATGAGCAGATCTTCCACTGAGAGGGTAGAAAATTCGGCAGTGGAATCGACCAGATTGAGCTGAGCTTGTCTTTCGATATCCTCCAGCACTTCCGATAGGGCGTCCAGTTCGGATTCTTCCGCCAAGATCTCATCTTCAAAGACGATTTCGCTTTCATGGATGCCTTCTCCGAGTTTTTCCATGGCGCGGAACATATTGTCAAATCCTTGGTGACTTAGCACTTTGAGATACGCCAGCTCTTCGGGAGTAAAGAGCTTTTCGATGCGGGGATCATAGCGATTTGAGGGATCGTTTAGGATTCTGGCGTGGAGGGCCTCGATCTTCTCCCTGATGGCAGGTGAAGAGTCATTTTGGGCGATAAGCTCGTAGGTGGCCAGAGCATCAAAAAACTGGTTTTGTTCTTCAAAAAGCTTTGCCAGAGTGATGGTTGGAGTCCAATTCACTGGTATCTTCATTATTTTCTCCCGATATAAGTAGTCAACGCGTCAATAAAAGTCAATGGCATTTTGTGTCAATAGCTTTGTTGAGGCAAATCCCGCAAGCCGCGGAATATCAAAAAGCAATGCGATTCAGATTGGCTTCGATGGTTTTTGCTCCGATGCCATTCACTTTGAGGAAGTCCGAGATATCCTCAAATCTGCCATGGAGATCTCTATATTCCAAGATGGCTTTGGCTTTTGCGGGACCGATTCCTTTGAGCGTGCAAAGCTGCTCCAGCTCGGCAGTATTGAGGTTTATCACATCCTCCTGATTGGGCTTGAGGATAGTCTTGTCAGCAGTGGAGCTTTCTGGCAAGAGAGAATCTCCAAAGACCACGAGATAGGGATAGCTTCGACGATAGATCCCCGCTCCGATCCCCGATACACGGATCAGGTCAATCACGTTTTCGAAAGGATCTTGCCGGCGGTATTCTATGATATCATCGGCTCTTTTTTGTCCAATTCCCGGGATAGCCATGAGTTCTTGAGCGCTTGCACTGCGGATATCCACTTTGAGCGGGATTTCCTCAGCCAAAGCAACGCGCAAGCTATCGGATATCTCAGATCCGGTCTTTTGTCCCTGATATCCCGCCAGGGATAGGACAGAGCCCAGCATGATGATCCCTGCAATGATCAGGATAACACGCTGTTCGGATGGAGTCAGGATCTGACTAAAGGGGTTTTTCATGATTGTGCACGCGGAACGACAAACACGGCTTCCGCCTCGGCATATATTCCATCGGAATCTTTGAGCTCTGCGCGGGTGTGGAGGGTTCGGCTTTTTGCTTCATTGATCCATCCATGAAGCTGAACCTGTTTGCCCGGGGCGAGCGGACGGCGGAAGCTGACAGTGAGCTTTGCGGTGAAGGCGATCTTGCCGCTATGGATGACCGCTTTTGCCATGACTTCGTCTAGGAGGCTGGACAGGATCCCGCCATGCACCACGCTTGGATAGCCTTCATACAGCTCTGAGACGCAAAAGCTTGCTTTGGCAGAATCGTCCCCGGGATATTCAAAATCCAGCTTGAGCCCGATGGGGTTATCTTTCCCGCAGATGAAGCAATTTTGATATTCCCGGCTCACAAGATGCTCCTAGCTGTGCCTATTGATATATTCTTGGATCTGTGCAAGCTCATCTTCATAGCCTTGCTTACCCATGAGAGCATAGGTGGCGATCTTACCTGCTTCCACACCGGGTTGATCAAGGGGATTGATCTTGAGCAGCTTGCCGGTGAAGACCGTCTGAATCTGGTACATCATGATCATCTCACCAAGGTTTTGAGCATTGATCTCATCGAAGATCAGGTTTGCATTTGGACGTCCGGCTTTGCAGAGAGCGATTTCGGTGGCAAGCCGTTCTGCCGCGAGCAATTCGGAAATTTTTTTGCCGCCCAGATAGCTGATCTCATCTTGTTGTGGGTATAGATTTGGAATTTCATAATCGTGCTTGAAGTTCTCCACCGAGATGAATGTCAGCACCTTGTCATTTGGTCCGTCGGTGTAGAGCTGGATTTGGGAATGTTGATCGGTGCTTCCCAGTGCTTTAACCGGGGTCTGTCCGACATAGATTTCCCGACCGCTGAGATCGTGGCGTTTGCCCAGGCTTTCTGCCCAGAGCTGGCGATACCAATCTGCGAGGTCATACAGTGAATTGCTGTAGGGCATCATCACGCTGATGTTTTTTCCTTCCCGCATATACAGGTAGTGGAGCAACCCGTTGATATAGGGCGGATTCTGCATGATATCCGCATTTTCGCTTTGCCCGCGCATCGCTTTTGCTCCCCTGAGCAGAGCTTTGATATCGATCCCGGCAAAGGCGGAAGAAAGCAGACCGACATCAGTAAGCACGGAAAATCTTCCACCCACATTGTTCGGCACGACGAAGGAGGCAATTCCTTCTTGTTTGATGACTTGGCGCAAAAAACCTTTGTCTTTGTCGGTGGTGATCACCAGGTGTTTTTTATAGTCTGAAGGATATCTGTCTTTGAGGATCTTGGTGAGTATCAGGAAGGCAGCCATGGTCTCGGCGGTGGTGCCGCTTTTGCTGATGACATTGAAGACTGTCCTATTCAAATCCACTTCGCTGAGGATCTCATGAAGGTATACGGGATCCACATTGTCATAGACATAGACCTTGCGCTTGAGCTCTGCCTCGGTCTTCATAGCATTGTATAGAGCCTTGTTTCCCAATGCACTGCCACCGATCCCCAAGACCACCATGGTATCAAAGCTGTCAGCTAACTGATCGACATATTCGTGAATCGGCTGCACATCATACTCAGGAAGATCATAGAATCCCAAGATGCCGGCTTTGCGGTCTGTATCGATATCGCTGATGGCGTCCTTTACGTTGTCGGCAAAATCTACCAAACGAGAGGTCTTGATGGCAGAACGAAGGTGTGGATTGGAGAGAAGGTTTTGATAATCAAAGCGGATCATGGATACTCCTGTTCGGAATAATAGGGTTTTAGAGTTCTAAAAATCAATTCATCTACCTTAGGTAGGGAAGTGGAAAAATCAAAGTTTCTAATGATCATGCTGAGCTTCTCGTCGCACCGTGTGATCCCGGATTTGACATCAAAGTAGCTTGCGGAACTCACGCTCAATTCGTTGATGCCCATTCCGATGAGCAGCGGCGTGTACTCTTTGATTGATGCCATCTCTCCGCATACTGAAAGCGAGGTGTCGTGCTTGGAAGCATTTATCACAATTGCTCTGATCAGCTTTAGCACAGCCGGGTGGTGTTGGATAAAATATCTTGAAACGCTGTCATTATTGCGATCCACTGCCAGGGTATATTGCACCAGATCGTTTGTGCCGATGGAGAGGAAATCGCAATGTTGAGCCAGAGAATCCGAGCTGAGTGCAGCTGCAGGAATCTCAATCATGCAGCCCAGAGGAAGATCGGGATCATATTCGATGCCGGCTTCGTAGAGATCATCAGCGCAGGATTTGAAGATCTCTTTGGCGGCCAGAAAGTCGTCCGCGTCGATGACCATGGGAAACATCAGGCGGATCTTGCCAAATGCTGAAGCACGCAGCACCGCTTTTATCTGAGAGCGCATAAGCTTGGGATTGGCCAAGAGCAGGCGGATTCCGCGGTTTCCCAGATAGGGATTGTCCTCTTTTTCGGAGGAGATCAAATGCGAGATCTTGTCGCCGCCTATGTCAAAGCTGCGAATTGTGAGCGTCTTTGGAGCTATCTGCTCTGCCATGCTTTTGTAGATTGCAAATTGCTCTTCTTCATCCGGCAGATGGTCTTTGTCCATGAGGAGAAATTCCGTGCGAAAGAGTCCAACTCCGCTGCAGTCAAGCTCCCGGACCTGCGCAATCTCCTCAGGAAGGCCAATATTTATACTCAATTGGATCTGCCGATGGTCCATTGTCTCGCAGGCGATGTTTTTTAGCTTCATCTGTTTGGAGAGAATAAGCTCTTGGATCTGCAGCTTTTGGGCGAAGTATTCGAGATTTTCATCATCCGGATCCTGGACTAACAAGCCGGATTCTCCATCGATCATGAGCAGATCACCTTCTGAAAGCTTGTCTTTGAGATCCGGGATGCCTGCCACACAGGCAAGCTTCATGGCTCGGCTGAGAATGGCGGCATGGGCTGTGTAGCTGAGGTTTTCCGCCAGGAATCCGGATATACCTCTTTGTTTTAAAGCGCTGATATCACTGGGTTGAATATGCTCGAAGATGGGGATGGAATCTTCATCGAGCTGTCTAAGATGTTCATTTTCAGAGTCTAAAATTTGCCGAATCAAGCGAGATTTGACGTCCTCAAAATCTGATGACCTTTCTGCAAAGAGATTATTTGCCATGCTCCTAAAAATCTCTATGGCCTCGTCAAAGACCAGCTCAATGCTCTTTGCTGCAGGATAGAGATCTTCCTCGATCTTTACCCGAATCATCGCCAAGATCTCAGGATCATCCAGGATCTCGATATGCGTGCTGAGAATATCCTTTTCTGAATCCGTGATCTCGGATCCTTTTAGATAAGCTTCCAATTCCCTTTTTGTGACGGCAATCTGCTCTTGAAGAAGATCCAGCTCTTTTTGCACATCCTCGCACGCGATCTTGTCGGTCGGGATAGTGGGCATAATGTGCGCTACAAACACCGCCTTACCTATTGCCAGTCCCTTGGATATTGCCCTTCCGGTATAGCTTTGCATCTTATTCTCCAAAGCCGGATTCGATCATGTCGCCAATCTCTGTGATGAGATATTCCTCATCGACTCCTTCCGCGATCAATTCCAATGTGCTGCCGCACTCCGCTGCCAACATCATCACACCCATGATGCTCTTTCCGTTTACTTTGGTGCCGTCTTTCTCGATGTAAAATTCTGAACGGAACTTCGTCGCGGCACGCACCATGAGGGCGGAAGGACGGGCGTGGAGCCCGAGTTTATTCTTTACTGTCACTGTCCTGCGCATCATCTTCCAACTTCTTTTGCATGGTTTTTTTGCGGATTTCGTCGTGTACTTTCTGATTAAAATCCTCTGCGGCATCATATCCTACGCCCTTGAGAATCATATTCATTGCAGCTACTTCGACGATTACAGACACGTTTTTGCCCGGCGAAACGGGCAGATAGATGATGGGAATCTTCACGCCAAGATGCTCGGCATAGCTATCTGATAGGCCGATGCGCTCATAATCCATGTTTTCTTGCCAAGGCATGAGCTCCATCTGCATGTCGATGGTCTTTTGCCGGCGAGTTCTTTCAATGCCAAACATCCGCTCGACATTCACAAAGCCTACTCCGCGGATCTCCATGAAATGCCCAAAGGCGCGCCCCGGCCTGCCGATCAATTGATCATCAAGATAGCGCAGAGTGATCAAGTCATCTCCCACAAGAGAGTGTCCCCTATGCACGAGATCCAAAGCGCATTCGCTTTTGCCGATGCCGCTCTTGCCGGTGAGCAGAATTCCCTGTCCGAAGACATCAACCAGGGTGGCATGGATGGTCTTTTCGAGGGCAAAGATGTCTTGCAGATAGCGGCTGAGATGCTGAATGAGATTGATCGTGGAGAGCCGGCTTGAGAGCATGGCGATGTTTAGATCATTTGCCAAAAACTCGATCACCGGCGGCAATGTAAGCCCCTTGGAGATAATGATGCACGGGATGTCTGTCTTGAACATATCTCTGGTTCTTAGGATCAATTCCTCCTCTTTGAGGGATTGCAGATAACGCACCTCTGTCTCGCCGAAAACCTGTATCCTTTCAGCAGAAAAGACTTCCAGATATCCTGCCAGGGCAAGTCCCGGACGGTTTACATGCGGTGAATTGATCTTCTTGGAAAGGGTCTGCGGCTCAGTCACTAGGGACAAAGCAAGATCCTTCTTTTTGGCATCAAAGAATTCTCGAACTGTAATTTCTTTCATAAGATCCTTTTAAGGCCTCTGCCCCTCCCAATAAGGAAGGGGCTTTTGGCCGTTTTTATGCCGATTATATGAGGAGTTCCCCCCCCCATGATGTCGGCAAATGTGGTGTTTGCTTAGGGCTCAAAGAGCTTGAAGTTTTCGTTATCCTTTTTCACAAGGACGTTTATGCGGTCGGTCTCGATGTTTCTAAAGATGAAGAAGTCTTCTTTGACTTCGTCCATTTTCTCGATTGCTTCGTGGATATCCAGAGGTTCTGTGACCACGCGTTTGGTCTTGAGCGTGCGGCGCACTCTATCGGTTTGGTTGACCGTTATATCAGACGCGCGCGAGAAGCTGTCAAAGTGATCCTTGAGAGCCTTCTTTTGGTGGTCTGTAACGCGGTCTTTGAGTTTCTTTATCTGAGCTTCCATCTTGTCTAGGGCATTGTCGATGGAGAGATACATGTCCATTTCTTCAGCTTGCGATTGCAGGCTGAACTTGCCGGCATGCATGGAAAGCTCGCATATATTGCGGCTATTTTCCAGAGCAAGGGTCACATGGATCGTGATGATATGATCAAAATACTTCTTCATTTTCAGGCATGAGCTTTCCACATAGTCACGGATCGCTTTAGTAAGTTCGAAGTGACGGGCTGTAATCGTGATTTGCATCGTAATCCTCCAGTTATATTTTGTGGATACTGAGGTCTCGCAGATCCTCTGCGGATTCCATAATTGCTTCAGATAAAGTGGGATGGGCAAAAACGATATCCTCTATAGACTCTGCTGTCATCTTAGTTGAGATCATGATGGCTCCCTGAGCTATCAATTCGGCAGCATTGGGTCCCATGATGTGCATCCCCACCAGTTGCCCGTTATCTTTGCGGGCTATGCTTTTTACAAAGCCTTGGGTAGCAGACATGGACATTGCTTTGCCGTTTGCTGAGAAGGGGAATTTCCCCACCACAATCTCGCCATATTTCTCTTTTGCTTCCGCTTCGGTAAGACCCACTGAGCCGATTTCCGGATTCGTGAATGTGCAGCGCGGAATATTGGGATAGTTTAAACTATGTTTGGGCTCAGGACGCTTGCCCATGAGAGCGGCAATATCTTCCACTGCCAGAAGTCCTTGTTTGCTGGCTGTATGCGCCAGTTGCATCTTGCCGGTCACATCGCCGATTGCCCAGATGCCCTTGGCGGAGCTGCGCATCTTGTCGTCGATGACAATGGCAGATCTATCGGTTTTGATCTCAAATCCTTCACAGTCGATGTCAAAAGCAGGGACTCTGCCGACTGAGAGCAGCACTTTCTCGGCGAAGATCTCGCCATCATTGGAAAGGGATAGCTTCATCATACCATCAATCTGATTGATCTCATTTACAGCTGTGTTGAGATGGATCTTAATGCCACTCTTCTTAAGAGCAAGAGCAAGGCGTTTGGAGATCTCTTCATCTTCGAGCGCGATCAAACGCGGAAGAAACTCGATGATGCTCACCTTGACTCCGAAGGCAGCAAAGATGGAGGCAAATTCGCAGCCGATCACTCCCCCTCCGACCACTGCCAAGCTTTCGGGAAGGCTGTCCATCGCCAAGATCCCGGTGGAGCTGAGAATGTGCTCTTCATCGATCTTAATGCCGGGCAGGCTTTTTGCTCCACTGCCGGTAGCCACGATGATGTATTTGGCTGTGTAGCTGCTCTCGTCCGAGCATTGTACCAGATAGCCATCTTCGGTCTTTGATATCTTCATGGCAGCGGCTGAGATCACCGGAATCTTGCGTTTGCGGAAGAGATATTCGATGCCGCCTACGAGCTGTTCAACGATCTGATTCTTACGCTGCCAGATCTTGCCATACTCCGGTGTCATCTCGATCTTTGGCAAGCCAAAGACTTCGGATTCGCGGATTTCGCGGACGAGTTCTGCGCTTTTCACCAAGGTCTTGGTGGGAATGCATCCCCAGTTTAGGCAGATGCCACCGAGCCGCTGTTTTTCGATCACGGCGCATGATATGCCATATTGTGCGAGCCGGATAGCTGATTCATATCCGCCGGGTCCGCCGCCAATTACTAATACTTGAAAGTCTTGCATGTGTCCTCTATCTTCTTCTTAATCTACTGTTTAGGATGCCGAGCTCATTTCGATATTTGGCGATGATCCGCCGCGAGATATTGAGTCCTTCCGCTTTGAGCATCTCGACCAGTTCTTGATCAGAGAGCGGTTTCTTTTTGTCTTCGGCCTCGATGAGGCGAATGATGCAGCTTTTGGCTTGTTGCCGGGAGATGCTCTCATAGTTGTCATCCCTGCCGGCGGTGGAGCTGAAGAAGTCCTTCAGAGCGAAGATGCCATATGGAGTTTCGGCATATTTGTGTTTGACTACTCGGCTGATGGTGGATTCGCTCTTGCCCAGATCTTGGGCGATGGCGCTGTAAGTGAGGGGTTGGAGGACCCCGCTGCCGTTGTAGAAGAAATCTTTTTGATGCTTGATGATGGAAAGAGAGACCTGCTCGAGGGTGCGCATGCGCATATGGATAGATTTGATCAAGAACTTCGCACTGTTGATGCGTTCGCGCACAAATGAGAGCGTCTCACGATCAAAGTAGCCCCGGTTGATCATGCTGCGATAGCGTGAGCTGATCACGATATTGGGCGTGATGCTATCGTTGATGATCACCACATAGTCGCCTTCGATGCGTTTGAGCGTCACATCTGGATAAACATAGGATGCGCTGCTATTTAGGATCCTCAAACCCGGTTTTGGATCCAGCTTTGAGATCTGCTGACGATAGATCATGATGGTGTCTTCAGACACATTAAAGCATGAGGCAATCTTGCTATAGCGCCGATGGATGAGATCTTCAAAGTGTTCGCCCACCATGCCTCTGATGATTGGGTTTTCTCTTTGTTGCTCACTGAGTTGAGCCATGAGGCATTCCGTGATGTTTCGAGCTGTGATTCCCTTGGGACTGAGCTGCAGGATGATCTCATGGAGTTCGTCCGCTCGACGGCAGGAGAGCTGATAGCGTTGAGCCGAGAAATAGAGGTCATATCCTTGTGGCAAAAAGCCATAGACATCGCAGCTATCCACCAGTTCCGTGACAAACTCCACCTCAGTTTCAGGGAGATTGAGGGGATAGAGCTGTTCGAGATAGCCATCTTTGCCATCGCCTTCATAGCGGATCGAGCTTTCGCTGCTTTCAGTTTCGCTTTCGCCCCGATAGGACTCATTTGATGAGTGGTATTCGTTCCATTGATCCAGGATGTCGGTGAGTTGCTGCGCCTCTTTGCTGGCAGCGCTCACTTCTTCGGGGCTATCCACATCATCCAGAGCGGTATTGCTTTCAGCCTGTTCTTGCTGCAGATCCTCTTCGTGATTCTCCTCATCGTCCTTTTCCTCGCGCAGCTCCAAAAGCGGATTGCTCTGGAGTTCTTGGCGGATATAGCCTTCCAGCTCGAGGATGGGCAGAGAGAGCATCTTCAGGGATTGCAGCATCTTAGGCTTGAGAGCCAGCTCCTGCTTCTGTTTGAGTGAAATATGCTGATTCATTGTGCTCATGATCTTTCTTCAAATGGGCTCATTGTGAACCTTTCTCCCAGATACAGTCTTTTAGCGTTTTCGTCGTTGATCAGCTCTCTGGAAGAGCCGGATACGATGATCTTACCTTCGTAGATAATATAAGCGCGGTTCACTATTTTCAAAGTCTCAATTACGTTATGATCGGTGATCATCACCCCGATGTTCTTTTGCCTGAGCTTTTCGATGATGTCCTGAATATCGGACACCGCGATAGGATCGACTCCGGCAAAGGGCTCGTCCATAAAGATAAAGGTGGGGTTTGTGACCAAGGCCCGGGTGATCTCCAGCTTACGCCGTTCTCCTCCGGAGAGGGTATATGCTTTTTGTTTGGCGAGCTTTGCCAGATTCAGTTCAGTGAGCGCTTCATCGAGCTTGTTGCGACGCTCTTTGCGCGGAATCT
>Ga0334893_1001103_pt1 | contig 28386 bp, 22 predicted proteins | sample GraSluR3_MG_5_FD_207218 | JGI IMG/M metagenome (GOLD analysis project Ga0334893, IMG submission 207218) | Sludge microbial communities from methane-producing bioreactor in Wageningen University, Netherlands - Granular Sludge_09_05-R3 | ecosystem: Engineered > Bioreactor > Anaerobic >...
ATTGGAGCAGCAGGAAGATTTGGTGCTGGTTATGGAAAGGTTAAAACTAGATTGAATAATGTTGAATCTAAACAAAGAAAAAGACAAAACTGTCCTTTTTGTGAAGGTAGAACAAAAAGACAAGAAAAAGGTGTTTGGGAATGTTTAAAGTGTGGTAAAATTTTTGCAGGTGGAGTTTATTATTTGCAATAAATTTAAAAAGTGTATTTGTGAGATTTTAATATGACAATATATAAATGTTTTAAATGTGGAGCGAAGATTAAATCTTCTGATTTAGAAAAAAGGTTTGTTTGTCCTGAATGTAATTCTAGAATTTTTTATAAGCCAAGAAATAAAATTAAGACTGTTCAAGCAATTTAATGGTAGAAGAATGTAATTGTGGAGATGAAGATTGTGGACATAATCATTCTCATAATCCCTTTGGTGATTTAGATGAAGAAACACAAATGAAAATTCAAGAATTACAACTTTTAGATCAACAATATCAACAAATTCTTATGCAAAAAAATGCTTTAACTTTTGATTTAAATGAAACTGATTTAATTTTAACTGAAGTTGAAAAGACAAACCATGAAGTTATGAGAATTTTAGGAAATCAAGTTGTAATAAAATCAACGAAGGAAGAAATATTAGAAGATATGAAACATAAAAAAGAACTTTTGACTAAAAGAATGAATAATTTATCTGAACAAGAAAAACAATTTAATGATCAAGTTAATTTATTAAAAGATGAAATTATGAAACAAATTAATCCTTCTTCAGAATAAGTGTATTTTCTATTTTTTATTACATAAATATTTAAATACTGTTTTGTTAAATTTATATTATGGCATTTGATTTTTTAAAGAGAAAAAAAAGTGAAGAACAAGAAGTAAATGAATTTATAGAAATAGATTTAGAACAAGAAAAAAGTAATGATAAAATATATGTTAAAACTTTTACTTTAAAGGTTTATGAAGATATTAACCCAATTTTAGATTGTTTAAGGACAGGTTATAATATTGCTGTTATTGATATTAGTCCTTTAAAGGGAAAAGATGTTGTTGAATTAAAAAGAGCTGTTTCAAAAATTAAAAAAACAGTTGATGCATTAGAGGGTAGAATTGCTGGTTTTGGTCAAAATTGTGTTATTGCTACACCTTCAAAAGTATTTGATATACAAAAAGGAATTAGTGAAGTAAAAGAAAAACCTAAATCTGATATTGAATATTTTTAATTTCTTCTGAGGATAAAGAGAAGAAAAAGGGGTGTTTTGGGGTGATTTAAATTAAGTTTATATAATCTTTTTTATTATTTTTTAAATGACTAATGTTGAATTTATTGAATTTAGAAAAAAATATGACCCAAAACAAATTAATTTTGAAGTTTTAGATAATTTGCCAAAAGGTAAAATTTCATTAGGAGCAAGTGTTCAATATTTAGATTTTTTAATTCCTATTAAAGATTATTTTAAAAAAAATAATAGGGAGGTTATTGTTAAAAAAGGATCTTATTATGATGGACAAGTTTTAGGTTGTAATTCTAATGCTTTTGATTATGATTCTGATATCTTACTTTTATTATGTGATGGTAAGTTTCATGCTTTGAATAATTCTATTCAATTAAAAAAAGAAATTTATGTTTTTAATGGTTTAAAATTAGATAAAATAGAAAAAAACGAATTAGAAATTTATTTTAAAAAAATAAAAGGGAAACAAATGAAATATCTTAATTCAAAAAATATTGGGATTTTAGTTTCAAATAAAAAAGGTCAAAGAAGTTATGGTGCTTTTAAAATAAGAGAAAGAATAGAAAAATCTGGAAAAAAAGTTTATGTTTTTTTTGGAGATTCTTTATCTATTAATGAATTTGATAATTTCCCAGATATTGATATTTGGGTAAATACTGCTTGTTTTGGTTTAGCTATGGATAATAATAAGATTGTGAATTTAAGTGATATTTTAGAATTTTTAAATTAAACTTTTGCAATTGAAAAAACTGTTTTAATTACAACTATTATTGTTGCTGGAATAAATAATACTAATAAAGCTGATGAAATATTTTTTAATGTTGCTAGAACAGGGCTTAGATTTGACATAAAAATTAGAGTATTATTTCCTAAACCTCCTACAATGATTAAAGAAACACTTGCAAATAAGAATGTTTTAGTATCTTTATCACCTGTATTTAAAAATCCTACAATTAAACCTAAAATAACTAATGTTGTATAAATAATAGTGTACATTCCAGATAATGCTTTGTCAAATAATCCTAAAATAACTGCTAAAATCACACCTGCTAAAAAAGCATAAGCACCTATTAAATTTTCACGTGATTTTACCATTATATATTATTGATTTTATTATATATAAACTTTATTCAAAAAAAGATAAATTAAATTTATTTTAATATACAAATATTTATAAAGTCTTAATTCTAAAGTTACAACATGATGAAAAAAGCAATAATGTTTTTATTTAGCTTAGTATTTTTGTTTAGTTTAGTAAGTAGTCAAATTAATGTTAGTGAAATTAGTGGTTTTCCATTATCTAATGAAAGAAGCGGTTCTTTTGAAATTAATATTTCTACAAATGAAAGCGAGATTATTGGTATTTCTTTAAGTGATGTATTAGATTCAAACAACAATAAAATTACTTTTACTCCAAATGAATCTTCTGTTACATTAGCTAATAATTTTCAGATAATTAAAGTTGATTATAACATGTCTGAAGATTTTGTTTTTGAATATAAGAAAAGTTATTCAAGTGTTTTAACTTTAAATGGTGCTGTAAGTGGTTCTATTACAAAGGATATTAATTTTAAAGTAAATGATAAATATTTTTATTCTAATGATTACACTAATAGAGGAGAATTAACATTAAGTAAAATCTCTTTAGATTTAAATGAAGGTTTGGGAAGTTCTAGAAATGCAATCTATTTTCCTTTTGATGAATTTGAATTAGATTTTAGAATTAAAAATGATGGTAATTGGGATATTAAGAATGTAGAATTTTCGATTTGTTTATATGATATAAAAAATGAATATTGTATTTATGACGAAGATGATTTTAGTATTAGTAACGATAAACTTAAATTAAAAAAAGGTAGTAGTGAAGAGATTACTTTATCTATTGTTTTAGATGCTTATGATTTAGAAATAGGTAGTGAAGATTATGAATTGCATTTTTCTGCTATTGGAGAAATTAGTGATAGTAGTAGTAATTATTATGGAGAAGAAAGTATTGTCTCTGATTATGTAAGTTTTGAAATTGTTAATGGACAAGATTTTGTTATTATAAATGAAATTTCTCCTTTATATAATACTAAATTTGATTGTGGTGAAATAGTAACTATTAATGCAAAAGCTTGGAATATTGGAGATACTGATTTAGATGATGATGAAGTTTTTGTAAAAGTATATAGTAGTGAACTTAATATTGATGAAGTTGTTTCTTTTGATAGAGGTATTGATTATATGGACTATGAATCTTTTTCATTTAATTTTGAAATTCCTTTTGGTTTAAATGAAGGGAGTTATAAGATTCTTTTTGGAGTATATAATGATGAAAGATTAGATAATCGATATTTATTTGAAGCTGAAGATGTTGAGGCTATTTATGAATTTTATTTAGATATAAAAGGCTGTGTTGTTTCTGAACCTTATATTCAAGCATCTCTTGTTGGAGATAAAGTATTAAATAATGAAGAATTTTCAATTAATCTTAAAATTATGAATATGGGTAATCTTGATGAAACTTATAAAATTGGTTATGAAGGCTATGAATCTTGGTCTGAAATAATTAGTTCTCCAGAATCTACTTTAAGTGTAAATGCAAATAGTGAAGGAAGTGTTAATTTGAGACTTTTACCAAATAAAGCTGGAACTTATGAGTTTACATTAGTTATTGAATCCAAATTAGGAGATGTCTTTAGACAACCTATTTCAATTACAGTTTATGAAAAGAATATTTTTAGTTTCTTTGAAGAATTAGAATTAATTCACTTAATATTATTAATATTAGTTATTTTAATTGTTTTAGTTTTTATTCTGATTATTGTTGCTAATAAAAAGAAAAAGAAAAAAGTAGTTAATTATTAACTAAAGTTTTATTAAGTTGATTTTTTTAAAATTTAAATGAAGAAAAAAGAAAAAGATTTTTATTTTATTTTTTTAAGATATATTATTATACTATTATTTGGAATTGGTAATTTATTTGTTTTTTATTTTATTTTAACTCCTGTTACAACTTATTCTGTCTATGGTATTTTAAGTTTATATCATGAAGTTGAATTAGGAAAAAGTGGAATTCTCTTTTTAGAAAGTTTTAATGTTGGTTTAATTGATTCTTGTATTGCTGGTGGTGCTTTTTATTTATTATTTATACTAATTATGTCCACAGGCAACTTGAATCTTAAAAAAAGATTAACTATTTTATTTTATTCATTTTTGATATTTTTATTTTTGAATGTTCTTAGAATTTTGGTATTAATTGAATTATATGGAACTAATATTTTTATCTTTGCTCATTGGTTTTTATGGAATGTTATGTCTACTTTATTTGTTGTTGGTATTTGGTTTTTTATGGTTAAAATTTATAAAATTAAATCTTATCCTTTTTTGACTGATTTTTATAATTTTTTGAATTTTGTAAGATACAATAACAATTTAGAAAAGAAAAGTCTAAAAAAAGTTAAGAATATTGTAAGAAAAAAATAATACGATTAAAGCAGCCATTAAAATTCCTGCAGAAATTGCTATTATACTCTTTTTTTTGTCTAACTTTAACATCCATGAAGCAAATGTTGCTGTCCATGCACCTGTTGTTGGTAATGGAATTGAAACAAAGATAAATAAAGCAATAAAACCTATTTTTTGAAACTTAATATCTAATTTATTTACTCTTTTTTGTAATCTTTTTAATGGGATATTAATTATTTTGTTATAATTTTTGAATTTTAATAAGTGTATGTGAATTTTATCTAAAAAAAGATAAATTATTGGTATAATTAGAATATTTAATAAAACTGTGATTAAGAAAAAAGGAAATATTGGTAGATTATTTTTCAGAGTATAATTAATGATTATAGGTAAGCCAAGTCTTATTTCTGTAAAAGGCATTATAGTCAATAAAAAACCTAATATTAATTGGTTGTCCATTCTATTTTTTGAAAGTTTAATGCTTTTATTATTTCAAGAATAAATTTTTCAGAAGCTAGTATGTTTTGTTCACAAGAGTCTATTTCAATTAAATAACAATTCTCAGATGGTTTTGATATTTTTGTTTGATTTGTTAAATCTAATTGAATAATTGTAGTTTTTGTTGGAATATTCTCACAAGTAGAATAACTTATATTTAATTCATCTGCGAATTCTTTGTTTGATGTTGCACCTGTTACATTTTTTATAAAAGGAAGAGCTTGTGTAATTTGACCTAAACCTGTTGAGACAATTATTTGGTTTGAACAATTTAATATTTCTCTGGATTGTGTTACAACTATTTTTTCTTTAAATGTTAATTTTTCTATTTCACTTGTTATATTATTTTGTTTAGGGTTGTTTCTTAAATAAACATTATGAATTCCATAATCTTTACCTTGATATATTTTAGGAAATCTTGTATGATAAATTGTTAAATCTCCATATTGTTCTTTTTGCCAGTTTACTCCAAGGTAATCAAAAGATTTTTGAGATTGAATATAAAAATAAGGTATTAATACTGCTAAGAAAAGAATTGTAATTGAGACTAATACACCTATTAATTGTTTTGTTTCTTTTTGAACTGCTTTATCTGTTTTCTTTTTTTCTTTTTTCATATTATTCAATATTAAATAAACTATATACAAATTTATTTGCTGCTTTTGAGATATCTCCTTCTAGAAAAATACAATTTTGATCTTGGGTTATTTGTGTTTTTTCTGATGAAGAATTTATTATAATAATGTTATCTGTTGAACAATTTTTTAATGGTGTTATTTCACTACATTCTTCTAGATTAATACATGCTTCTTGAAATCTTAATATATGATTTTGTAAATTAGATGTTAAAATATATGAAATATCTTGTGGACTTACAATATATAAAGGTTTATTTTCTAGGTTTTGTATTGTTATTGTTGTGTTTATTGGAATCTCTTTTAATTGATCCGGTAAATAATTAAAAACATAATTATTGTTATTAATTTGTGTGTACCATAAATCATTTTGTTGAATAAAATTTAAATTTTTATAATTATATGCTTGTTGTTTTTCTCCTGTTGACGAAAAAAAAGCATATCCTATTGTTGAAAAACCTAATAATGTAATTAATAAAATACTTAGAATTGTTTGTTTTTTCTTTTGTTCTTTTTCTAATTGTTGTTTTGTTTTTATTTTTCTCATTCTTTTAATTAATTTAAACAATTTATAATCTTTTTGTATGAACTTCTTATTTAGAATTATTTTTATGCTTGTTCATAAGTTAATGTTACTGTTGTATCAAGTGCTCCTGGTGGTGCATCTCTTGGAATTCTTAATAAAACATCCATATTAATAGTATCATTGTCTGGATTTGAACTAAATGAAGAACAAACTGGTGTTGCAATATCAGAAAAATCAATATATGTTGAGGGTGTTATTTCAGATTCAAAAGTACAACTTCCTGGTTCTGTATTAGTTATATTATATTGGAATAATGGATTTGTTCCACCAATAAAATTTGTAGCATTCATTGATGTTATAGATAAACTAACATTTACATTTCCAATATTTTGAATTACAAAACCACCATTAATTGTTGTCCAATTATTATTTGGATCAGCTTGAAACATAGTTCCATTTGTCGCAAGAATTGCAAAGTCTGCTCCTGTTGCAACAGCTCCAGGTCCCCAATTAATAGTTTTACTTCCAACTTCACCACCAGCTGAAGTAATATTTATTGCAGCTGAAGAAACAATTTCTACTTGAACATGACCTTCTTCTGTTGCAAAACCTGTTAAAAGATTTCTAAATGTTGAAATTGAATTATAGGTATATGTAGAACTTACTAAAACAACAATTACTGAAATAACTGCTATTGTTAATAATAAACTATCTGAGTTCATTTAAATTTCCTCCGATATTTTCTGGATTTTCTATAATTTCTAACATTAAATTTCCTTGTGGTTTTGTATCTAATACTGCATATGGGTGTATTAATTTTTCGAATGTAATATTTAATGCAATAGAAACAGTTGATAAAACAATTGCTATAATTAAAAGAGATATAATAATCATCTGCTTTTTTTCCATAACCCTTTTAAATAGAATTTATTTATAAATATTTGTATTGTTGTTTTTATTTATGCTTGTTCATAAGTTAATGTTACTGTTGTATCAAGTGCTCCTGGTGGTGCATCTCTTGGAATTCTTAATAAAACATCCATATTAATAGTATCATTGTCTGGATTTGAACTAAATGAAGAACAAACTGGTGTTGCAATGTCAGAAAAATCAATGTATGTTGATTCAACAATTCCAGATTCAAAAGTACAGCTTCCAGGTTTTGTATTAGTTACATTATATTGAAATAGTGGACTTGTTCCACCAATAAAATTTGTAGCATTAATTGACGTAACAGACAAAGTAACATTTACATTTCCAATATTCTGAATTACAAAACCACCATTAATTGTTGCCCAAGTATATGTTGGATCAGCATTTTCAACTGTTCCATTTGTTGCGAGAATTGCAAAATCAGACCCTGCTGCAACAGCTCCTGGTCCCCAATTAATAGTTTTACTTCCAATTTCACCACCAGCTGAAGTAATGTTTATTGCAGCTGCAGAAATAATTTCTACTTGAACATGACCTTCTTCTGTTGCAAAACCTGTTAAAAAATTTCTAAATGTTGAAATTGAATTATATGTAAAACCTACACTTGCTAAAACAATAATAACTGAAACAACAGCTACTGTTAATAATAAACTATCTGAGTTCATTTAAATTTCCTCCGATATTTTCTGGATTTTCTATAATCTCTAACATTAAATTTCCTTGTGGTTTTGTATCTAATATTGCATATGGATGTATTAATTTTTCGAATGTAATATTTAATGCAATAGAAACAGTTGATAAAACAATTGCTATAATTAAAAGAGATATAATAATCATCTGCTTTTTATCCATGTTAATTCTATAATAAAATTATTTATAAAGATTTGTATTTTTTTATAATAAGTAAAATATAAAAAGGATTTTTCCTATTTTGAGATATGAAAAGATTTATTATATTAATATTTTTATTTTTATTTTATATTCAATTTAATTTAGGAGCTAATGCAGTTATGCCTTCATCATATGATGTTAATTTTAAACCTAATCTTATTGAAGAATATATTTTTAATTTTTTATTAGATGATTTAGATAATTCTGAAATTTATGTTAGTGGTAGTTTAAGTGAATATGTTGAAGTTATTGAAAATAAAAAAAGTTTTGGCAGATTTTTAGTTAAAATTCGTTTAACATTTCCTGAAAGAGTAGATGAAGTAGGTTTACAAAAAATAAGAATTGGAATTAGACAAAAGGAGGATTCACCTCAAGGAATTGCACTTCTTTCAGATGTTGGAGGTATAATTCGAGTTAGAATTCCTTATCCTGATAAATATGCTGAAGGTGAATTAGAAGTAAATAATGCTAATGCTGGTGAAGATGTTGAATATAAATTCACTGTTTATAGTCGGGGAGAAAAAGATATTTTGATTAAACCATTAGTCAAAATTTTAAATTCTGAAAATGAAATAGTTAGATCTTTTTATTTAGACGAAAGAAAAGTTAAATCAGCTGAACAAACAATTTATGAAGAAACCTTAAATTCAATTGGAGTTCTTCCAGGAGATTATAATTTAACAATTTCTTTAGAATATGGAGAAGGATTAATTACAACTATTTCTAAAATATTTAGAATTGGTGAATTAAAAACAAAATTAATTAATTATACTTCTTTTGTAGAAAGGGAAAAGGTTCAAAGATTTAATGTTCAAATAGAAAGCTTGTGGAATGATGAAATTAGTAGTGTTTATGTTAATGGTAGTGTTTTAAATTATAGTTTTATTGAATTTAGAACTCCAACTGTTTCTCTAAATCCTTGGCAAGTAATGCAATTAGTTGGTTTTTTAGACACTAATGGAATTGAAGGAGATTCTTTTAAAATGCAGATTGATATTAATTATGCAAACAAAACAACAAGCGAAATTGTAGAAGTGTTTTTTATTAATGAAACTAATTGGACTTTAATAATTAGTTTAAGTGTTGGATCTTTAATCTTAATTTTGTTGATTGTAATATTTATATTATCAAAAAAAAATAAAAAGGTTAATTCAAAATGATTAGAAAAGTGAAATTAAATTTTTATAATATTGTTTATGTACTTTTTTTTATTATAATTATTTTGTTTTTGATTGATTTTTTTATTCAACAGAATAAATCTTTTGAAGAAATTAATATTGATCTAAAAGTAGAGGTTGGGCAAGATATAGGCATAATTATTAATGATAGTATTGTTGATTTTGGAATTTTACCTAGGGGTTTAAATTCAAACAAAAAAGTTATTTTATATAATGATTTTAATTTTCCTGTAAAAGTTAAAGCATTTGTTAATGGGAATATTAGTGATTATATCTTTGGGGAAAGTGAAGTATTTTTATTAAGTAATTCACAAGAAGTTTATAATATTGAACTCTATTTACCAGAAAATATGGAAAAATCAATATATACAGGTAATCTTCTATTTAAATTTTATAAATTTTAGTTTTTTAGGGAAGGTTTTTATATTTATTTTTTCTTTTTTAATCTATGAATAAGAAAAGAATAATATATTTTTTATTGTTATTTAGTTTTATAGCAATTGGTTTTATTAATATTGTTATGATTGCTTCTTTATTAGGTAATGAATTTATTACAGGTTATTATAGCCAAACTTCTACTGGAGGAGTTTATGTAAGAATTGTTAAACCTATTAATATTACAATTCATAGTCCTATTAATAACTGGACTTATTCATTTAATGTTGCAGATGGTATAGAGTTTGAGAATAATTTATATTATCCTATTGAATTAAGAGTTAGTGCCGATGAACCTGTTAGTAATTGGCAATATTCAATTTATAATAATAATAATTTAATTGAAGAAAAAATTCCTTTTAGTCCAAATTTTACTCTTTTTTTTAGGCAAGGAATAAATAAAATTATTATTTATGCAACAAATGATCCTGGTGTTTGGTTTGAAGCTGTTTCAGAATTTGAAATTACAGTTGGCGAATCTGTTCCAATATTGATAACTGAAGATGAGTTCTTTTTATGTGAGGGTTCTTTTTTTCGGAGAGATATTTCTGCAATAGATTATGATCAAAACATTGTTGAGTTTGGAATTCAACCAGATAGTCCAATTTTTGTTGAAACTTATTCTAGTAGACAAGATGGTATATTTTATTATGGTTCTATTTATACAAGTTATATCCAAAAGATGATGGTTAATACAACTCTTCCTAGGCTCCTTTATGTTTATGATGAAGATGAATTTCATGCTAGTAAATCTGTTTATTTTCATGTTTTAGAAGTTAATAGAATTCCTGAATATGATAGACTTGGTGTCTATAAACTTTGGACAAAAGGAAAAGATCACTTATTTAATAAAACATGGTTTGTTTATGATATTGAAGATGGTTTTTTAACTGATGGATTTATTGAAACAAGTATTAGTTATATGAATGGCAGTTCTTTTGATTTATTTGAATTAAGTCCTAATGGAAGTATGTTTTATGAAATCACTAATGATAGTGTGAAAGGAATTTATAATTTAACTTTATGTGCAAAAGATAGACCTTTATTGAATCTTCATCCAGATTTAGAAGTTCATTGTGGTGTTAATGGTTCTTCAAATATTGTTTGTGAAAATCTTTATTTGACAATAAGTGACGAAAATAGGCCTGTTAAAATTCTTGAAGCAAATCCAATAAAAAATCCAGAAATTATTCCTTGGAATGCAACTAATATAACTAGCTTTTGGATTTTAGCAGAAGATTTTGATGGAGATATTTTAGAATATAATTTTAGCCATGGAGATAAAGAAATATATTATAATATTACTAATTCTTATGACTTAGATTATAGATATTTGATTAATTTTAGTTATGATTTTGGTTGTGGAATTTATGGTTTACAAAATATTACTTTTAATATTAGTGATGGTTTAAATTTTGATTCTGTTAGTTGGACATTTAATGTAAATGGTTATGCTTGTGCTGAAGAAGTTGTTAGCCCTCCAGGGGGAGGAGGAAATGTTCCTTTATGGTGTCTTGAAAAGTGGGGATGTAATTCGTGGAGTGTTTGTCAAGATGTTGAATCTTCTTTTAAATTAGGAATTATTAATACTGATGAATATTATAATTATAAAGATAAATGTATTCAATTAGGATATAAAGATGGTCGTTGTGGCTTCCAGACTAGAGTCTGTGATGATTTAAATGGTTGTAATAATTCAGAATATAGAATTCCTAAACCTTTCTTAACTCAAGTTTGTTATTTTTCTATGAATCCTAATTGTTTTGATGGAATTAAGAATTGTCATGATGAAAGTTGTGAAACAGGAATAGATTGTGGTGGTCCTTGTAATGCTTGTCCTACATGTAGTGATAAAATCCAAAATCAAGGAGAAGAAGGAATAGATTGTGGTGGTCCCTGTCCATTTGTATGTGAAAAAGAAACTCCTTTATTTATTAGTTTATTTATCATTTCATTATTATTATTGTTGTTAATCTTAATTATATTTATAATTAATAGAATAATTAAGTTAATTAAAGGAAAGAACTTAACTAGAGAAGATAAAAGGTCTCTTAGAATTAAACGTTTAATGCAACAAAAAATTTAATATGAAAAATAAAATAATACTTTTTTTAATTATTTTTTCTTTTTTAGTTTTTACTTTCTTTTTTGTTAAAGGTGCTGCAATTTTTGGTTCAGGTACTGTTTATAATACTAGTGAACAAGGCGGAAACAATCCTTATTTTTTTAATTTTACTAAAAATATTACGTTAGGAGATTATGAAGAGGTAGTTGCATATGCAATTGATGATAGTCAAGAGAGTGAATATATTATGTTAAATAATATTTTATTAGAACCTGAAGACATTAGTTCTTGGATTGTTATGAATAATTCTTCTGGTATTTTAGAAATTAATTCAACTAAAGATGATGAAACAGGTTTATTACTTTTGCCTTTAGCTGTTACTGTTCAATCTGATGTTGGAAGTGATACTCTTAGAAGAATGTATAATTATACTATTTATGCTTTAAATGATATTTTGTATTTCACTAATTTAAGACCTGATTATACTTATATTTTTCCTACAAATGAATCTACTTTTGAAAGTTATAATATCACTATAGGTGATGAAGAAGAGCATTATCCTTTAAATTATACAATTGAATTTACAGATTGTACTTATGCTTTTTGGTTAGATAAGGTTGATGGAGAAGATTGTCAGTTATTTAATTTAACTAATTTAACTGAAGATAACACTTCTCTTTTTTTGGATTATACACCTAATAATTTAGATGTTGGAATTTATAATCTTACAATTAGTGTTCAAGAAGCAGAACATATGTGTCCACATAATTATTGTTTGGAAGGTTATGAAGAAAGGCATATTATTTCTCAGGATATAATTATTCAAGTATTGTCTCAATTAGAAGTTGATGTTAGTGATTGTTATAATAATGTTTTTGTAGAAGGCCAGTATGATTCTTGTAATATTATTATTAAAACAAGAGATCCTATTGGAGATTTAAAATTAAATAGTAGTGCTAGTTTTGCTAGATTCTCTGGAATACCTAGTGATAAAGATTGGTTTTATAGTTATAATGATTCTTATTCTTCTTCAAATTTTTATAAAGAAATTGAAGTTGCATTTATTCCTGAGAAAAAACATATTGGAAATTGGTCCATTGATTTTGAAGTTTATGATAATACTACTGATGAGAGGAATATTACAAAAATACCTTTGGTTGTTCAAAGAAATCCATTATTAAATAGTGTTCCAAATATTTCTGATATTGATTCTGTTTATACTTCTACTGGTAAAGAAGAAAGTGTTTTATTTAGAATTTATGATGATGATTTATTGATTGAAGATAGGTTAGATGGTTATGACGAAGAATTTGAAATTAGTTATCAAGTTATTAATCAAACAAATTTAGAAGATGTTAGTTCTTTATTTGAAGATTTTGTTGAAATAAATATTATCTATCCTTATCAAGTTCAATTTAATCAATTTAGTTATTTAAGCAGTTTTTTAACTGGAAATGTTATATCTAATTTTGGTGAAACTGAGAATATCTTTAGTAAGATCATATTATTTTTTAAGAATTTTTTTAAGAATAATTTTTTAACAGGGTATTTTGGTTTTTCTACTTTTGAAGGGGAAGATATTAAAAATTATTCTATTGTTATTTTCAATATTACTTCTGACTATTATCATGCAGGTAACTACACAATTAATTTAAATATTAGTGATAAACAAAATGCATATGATTTGTCTTCATTTGATTTAGAAATTTTTACTAATCAACCTCCTACATGGAATCAATCTTCATATCAATTTAATTTAGTTGTTAATTCTAGTATAGAAACTACAACTGATAAAATTTTAAATTTAGATTTGAAAAATAATTATGTTTCTGATTTAGATACTTCTGTTGAAAATCTTGTTTTTTCTTATGATTCATTAAGAGCTCCTTCATCTTTTAATGTTTCTAGTTTGGGTATTGTAAATTTTATACCTTATAAAACAGATGTTGGTTATTATGAGTTTAATGTAACAGCTAATGATGGTTTTCTCCAAAAGAATAGTTTATGGAAAATAAATGTTAGTAACTTAAATAGTCCTCCAGAGATAGATATCATAAGTGAAGGTTACTTTAAAATTAATCAAGGGTTGTGGAATTCGTCTTCTAATATTATTATGCTTCAGAATAATAATTTAAGTTTTAATTTTAAAGTTTATGATGATGATATTTTAATTAATAATTTAATTTATTTAGAAGAATTAAATTATAATGTTACTATTATCAATAAAACTGAAGTTTATGAACCTATTAATTTAGTATTCTCTAGAATGTCTTTTTCAGATTTTAATCGTTTTACAACACAAATAAAACCTGGTTTTGTTAATGTTGGTGAATATACTGTTATATTTAATGTTAGTGATAAACAAAACTCTTTTGATACTTTTGAATTTAATTTAACAATTATAGAAGTAAATTCAGCACCAATTATTAATAATCTAGAGAATAGAACTACAACAATTTTAGATAATTTATTTTATTTAGACATTAATGCAACTGATCAAGAAGATGATATTAGAGGTATTAATTTAAATTATTCTCTTACACCTTTAGAAATTGATTCACCACCATTAAATTTAGATAATAGAACTGGTCTTATTAATTTTGATTTTAATAAAAACAATAATTATACAGGTATATGGAATTACAATATTAGTGTGCAAGATAGTTTTGGTGCTATTACTTCTGAATTATTTGAATTAACAGTTCATGGTTTGTTTAATATTAGTTATCCAAATGAAAGTGAAATTTTTAGATTAAAAGAAAATGAAAATAAATCTTTTAACTTTTCTTTAGATTATCCAATTGATTTGACTAATTTTTCATATAAATTTTATTTAGATGGTATAGAAAGTTTTTATGATAATGGGACTTTGAATTTTAATTATACTAATTTTAGTTTAAGAAATAATGGTTCTTTTTTATATAATCAAAGTAATGATGGAAATTTTTCGTTTGTTATTAAACCTAACTTTAGTGATGAAGGATATGGTAATTTAACAAATGTTTCTTTATTTATTTTAAATAATAATTTTCCAAGATTAAACTATTCTTTTAATTGGTCTGCAAATGTTAGTCATAATAATTCTCCATTAACTTTCAATGGAACTATACCTAATGTTGGTCCTGTTAGTGTTGGAAGTGAAGTTAATATTAGTTTAAGAAATTATTTTAGTGATTATGATTACTTTGATCCTTATTATAATCAAAATATTAATTTTACTCTTAATTTAGTTGAAGGTGGGCCTGGTAATGTTATTTTTTCATCTTATTTTGATGGTTGGAATTTAGTTTTAAAATCATTAGTTAATGCTCAAGAAGTTGTGAATATTACAGGATATGAATTTAATTCTTCTAATTTGCAAATCAACAATGTTACAAGTAATTCTTTTAATGTCACGTTTGTGCCTCCTGAAGAAATTGAAAAACAAAAAGATAGTGATGGTAGAGTTATAAGGGATACTGCTGTGAAACATTATGCTCTTAAAATAATTACTCCAGGTAATTTATATGTTAGTAATCAAGATTTTATTGAGTTTAATTTTAGTGTCTTTAATACTGGTATGGTTGATTTATATGGGATTGATTTAAGAGGATTAGTTGAATTTAATCATGAATCAACTGGAGATTTAAATATCTCTTTTTCACAAGATTTTATTGATGTTTTGAAAATTAATGAAAGTAAAGATTATACTGCTAGAATTGATATGGCTACAGAAGCTGTTGGTAGATATGATATTACTTTATTTGGAGATGTTACAACACCAAAGTTTTCTGATTGGAGTACATTTTATGTAGAAATTCAAGGTTTAGATGAAAGTGAATTAAGTCAATTGATTTTATTTACTGAAAAGTTTGTTAGTGAAAACCCTGAGTGTTTAGAATTAACAGAACTTTTATTTCAAGCACAAGAATCTTTTAGTAAGGGTGATTTGATTGACTCAGAAAAATTAACTCGTCAAGTTATTAATGCTTGTGAAGAATCTATTAGTGTGAATGAACAAATAAGATGGAGAGATAATGAAGTTCCTTTAAGTAAATCATTTTTAATCTTTTTTATTGTTAGTCTTATACTATTAATTGTATTTTTAATTTTTAATTATTATAATAAGATAAAGTTTAAGAAGTCTAAAAGTGATGAATATATATAATTAATTTTAAAGAAAAGATGGTGAATGAGAATAAAATAGATCATAAAAAGATTAAGAAAATAATTTTAGATATTGAACATGAAGTTAGTAAAATGGTTGTAGGCCAAAAAGAAATAATTAGAGGAATTATTCGTGGTATTTTATGTAATGGCCATGTTTTAGTTGAAGGTGTTCCTGGTGTTGCTAAAACTTTAGTTATTATGACTATTGGTAAGGTTATGGGTTGTGAAGTTAATAGAATTCAGTTTACAGTAGATTTATTACCTACAGATATTACTGGTATTCAAAGTTATACACCTGGTAAAGGGTTTGAAGTATTAAAAGGTCCTATTTTTGCAAATTTTATTATTGCTGATGAAATTAATAGAAGTCCTTCTAAAACACAATCTGCTTTACTTGAAGCAATGCAAGAAAAAAAAGTAACTATTTCAAAAAAGACTTATGATTTACCTTTACCTTTTTTTGTAATGGCAACTCAGAATCCTTTAGAAAATACTGGTGTTTATCAACTTCCTGAAGCTCAAATTGATAGATTCTTGTTTAAACTTTTAATAGATTATCCTACTAAAGAAGAAGAGATTCATGTTCTTGAACAAAATATGACTACTCGTTCTTTTGATTCTTATGATTTAAAACCTATAGCTAATCCTAAAACTATTATTAATTTGCAAAGAGAAGTTAAGAAAGTTTTTACTTCTGATGCTATAAAAAAGTATATTATTGATATTGTTAATGTTACTAGAGATAAAAATTTTAGTTATGCTAAATATATTTCCTATGGTGCTAGTCCTAGAGCTGCAATTGCTTTATTTATTGCTTCTAAGGCTGAGAGTTTAATGCAAGGAAGAAATTTTGTTACACCTGAAGACATTAAAACTGTTATTTATCCTGTTTTAAGACATAGAATAATTTTGAATTATCAAGCAGAAGCAGAAAAAGTTTCAGGTGATGATATTATTAATGAAATTTTAAAACAAGTTAAGGTTCCATAATTTTTCAAAGAATTTATAAGTCTTAATTAATTTACTATTTATGAGATGGTGAAGAAAAAAAAAGGGGGTGTTTTTTCTGTTGATTATATTAATAGTGTTAGTGGTTTTGCTAGTATGATGCAAAAATTTCCATTAAAGAGAATTTTATATAAAACAATATTGAGAGGTAAGGGTTTAGAATTTGATTCTTATAGAGTCTTTCAACAAGATGATGATGCTAGTATGATTGATTGGATGGCATCTTTAAGATCAAATGGTTTACTTGCAAAAAAGTATATTGAAGAAAGGGAATTAAGTATTTATTTTATTGTTGATGCTAGTTCAAATGTTTTGTTTGGTAGTGGAGATAAATTAAAAGCAGAATATAATGCTGAAATTGTTGCTGCTTTAAGTCATTTAATTCTAGAGTCTGGAGATAAAATTGGTTTAGTTATGGTAAATGATGATGTGACTAAATATATTCCTCCTAAAAATGGTAAAAATCAATTTATGATCTTAACTAGTTTTTTGTCTAATCCTTCTTTATATAAAGGTGAATTTGATTTGAAAAAAGGTGTTGATTTTGTTCTAGATATTGTTAAAGATGAATATTCTTTGTTTATTATTTTGTCTGATTTTATTGCTATTAAAAAAGGAATTCAGAAAAGTTTAAAATTCTTAGGTTCTAAGTTTGAAACTTTAGCTTTAGTTGTAAGAGACCCAATAGATATAGAACTTCCAATGTATAATCATCAAATTTCAATAAGAGACCCTCAAACAGGTAGACAAATGATTGTAGATCCTAAACTTATTGCTGAGAAATATAAATTATCTGCTTTAAAACAAAAAAAAGCAGTTTTGAAAGTTTTAAGTCAAGCAAATATTGATGCCTGTGAATTAGATATTAGTGAATCTTTTTTTTATCCCTTGTATTCATTTTTAAGAAAAAGGTCAGGAGGTGACAGAATTTAAGATGGTTAGTTTTAATTTTGTTTATCCTTTCTTTTTATGGTTTTTATTAACTGTTCCTTTATTTTTTTTAATTTATTTTTCTAGTTTTATGTATCACAAAAAAAAATCGGTTGTTTTTTCTAATTTTAAAGCATTAGAGCGTTTTTATGGAATTGAATTTTTTTCAAAGAATTTTATTTCTCTTTATATTAATATTTTTATTGTTATTTTATTAATTTTTAGTTTGAGTGGTACTAGTATAAATTTTGAAAGTGATACTGGTAGTTATTCTTTTGTTGTTTTGATAGATAATTCTCAAAGTATGAGTGCTATTGATATTTTGCCTGATAGATTTAGTGCTTCTAAGAGTTCTGCTAAAAGTTTTATTGAAGGTTTACCATTAGGAGTGAATGTTGGAGTTATTGGTTTTTCTGGCGAATCTGTTGTTTATCAAGAATTAACAACAAATAAATTTTTACTTCAAAAAGCAATTGATAATGTTGAATATGGTAAAGTTGGGGGAACAAATATTCACAATGCTTTAATTAATGCTGATAGACTTTTTGGAAATTTGGATGATGGAAAAAAGAAAGCTGTTATATTATACAGTGATGGTCAAGCAAATGTTGGAGATGTTAATTTAATCTTAGATTATGCTAAAAGAAATGATTTAGTAATTCATACAATTGGAGTTGGTACTGAATATGGAGGAATTACAAATATTGATTTTATTTCTAAAGCAGATATTGACTTTTTGAAGGCATTGTCTTTTAATACAGATGGTTTATTTTTTAGAGTTGAAGAAGCAAATGATTTTGATAAAATCTTGACTGATTTAATTGATGAAGGTTTTTATGAAAGTAATATTGATTTGTCTATGTATCTTTTAATCTTTGCAATTATTCTTTTTACTCTTTATTGGTTTTTTTATAATTTTAGAATAAGAGCTTTTCCTTAAATTTTTGTGGAACAACTGATTTTTTTATCTTTTTTTGTTTATGTTTTGGGCTCTTTTTTGTAGTATAAATTTGTTGTTCCACCATCGGTAATCTTTATAAAGTTGTTTTTTCTTTATTTGGGTATAAGTATGGTGATTTTATGAGTTATAAAAGGGTGGTACAAAAAGGAAATAAATCTTATGGGCCTTATCTTTATGAAAGTTATAGGGATGAAAATGGGATTGTAAGAAAAAGATATCTTGGAAAGCAAATAGTTAAAGAAAAAAAGAAATTTTCAATATGGATTTTTGTTAGTGTTGGTTTTTTATTATTAGTTTTTGTTGGTTTTAGTTTAGTTAATGATTCATCTAGTGATTTTAATGAGTCTTATTTTTCTTTGAATAATAAAATTAGTGGTTTTGTTTTTTTTGAAGAAAAAGAAAATATTTTTTTAAATAATTCTTTTGAAGAAATTAATTTTATTAATAAAAGGTCTTCTAATAAAAATATTTTTAATTCTGTTTCTAATTTTTTTGGTAAGATTACTGGTTTTGTGGTTAGTGATGATAATTCTTCTGTTGAAGAGACTTTAGATGATGTTTTGGCTGAAGATAATGAAAAAGATTTTAATGAAGATGTTGTTGAATCAGAAGGATTAATTGAAAAAGATGTTTTAGCTGAAGAAAACAATACAAATGATTTAATTGAAAATAACTCTTTAGTAGAAGATAATTCTTCTGTTGAAGAGACTTTAGAATATTTAAATGATAGTTTGGAAATTATAACAAATGAGACTTTTTCAGAAAATGATTCTTTTATTGAAAATGTTAGTTTAAATGAATCTGTTAACTTGAGAGATAATTTTACTAATGAATCTGAAATTATTAATGATACTAATTTTGAATTTAATGAAACTGATGAAATTATTCTTGAACCTGTTGTTAATGAATCAAATATTTCTTTAGAATTAATAAATGAATCTAGTTTAAATTTGAGTGATGATGAATTGGTTGTTTTAAGAGAAAAAGTTATTGTTAATAAAAAAGTAAAATGGGTTGTTGTTTATAATAAAAGTAATGATATTGATGTAGGTTCTGAAGAAAAGAAAGTTAAATTACCTGTTAAAGCAGAAAATGTTAGTGTGATTAAAGGTGAAGGTTATGTTGCAAATGAAGTTTCTAGTCTTTTGAATAAAGCAAATGACGAACAATCTTTAAGTGTTTCAGGAGGAATTATTACAGGTAATGTTGTTGCAGATGAAAATTATGGTTTCTTTAATGGTTTTGTTTCTTTTTTTAAGAATCTATTTGGAAAGCCTAGTTTAACTGGTTTTGTTACAAGTGAATCTGAATTAATTGTTGAACAAAAGATTGTTAGAAATGATTTTGAAACAAGTGTTGATATTAGTGAAGAAGTTGAACAAGAAGATGTTGTTGCTGTTAGTTATTATACTGATGGACCTGTTTCAAGAGAAAAGAAATTGGCTAATGGAAAAGTAATAGTTATTAGTGCTGAAGAAGATTTAAATTATACTAATGTTAGTGCTTATACTCTTTTAAATGATTCTTTTAAAATTTCTATGTCTGAAATGAATTCTGTTAAATTAAGGTGGTATGAAAATCAAGATTTAATTTCCAATTCTAGTTTAAATGACTCTTCTTTGAAAATTAATAGTGTTAGTTCTTTTTTAACAGGTTTTGCTGTTCAAAAGGAAAAAGGTAATAAAAAAGAGAAAGAAGATAAGCAAAATATTCCTGATTTGAATGATAGTTTAGAAATTATAACAAATGAAACTTTTTTAGAGAACGATTCTTTTATTGAAAATGTTAGTTTAAATGAATCTATTGGACAAGAAAATTTGAGTTTAGGAGATAACCTTGATTTAAATAATTCTTTAAATTTAGATTTAGAGAATGAAACTTTAGAATTATCTTCAAATGATTCTTATAGTAATGTTGATTTTAATTATTTTGATTATAATAATGATGGTTATGTAGATTATATTGAATGGAATATTCCTCATTTGTCAGATCAAAGTTATGTTTTAATTATTGAAATTAGTGATGCTGTTCATTTAAATGAGAATAGAGAAGTTGTGGATGGAATTTATAGTGAACTTAGTTCTTTAGATGGTGTTGTTTATGAAATACCCGAAAATAATTATTTAAGAGTTAGTTTTGAACAAATGTTAAAAGAAGGAAAAGATATTACAATTTATGCTAATTCTTCTAATGGGGCAAGTGTAGAAGTTTATGAAAAGGATTCTGATGTTGTTTTAATGACTTTTGAAAATATTTTTAATTTTGAGGAAAATAAACTTTTCTTTGAAAGTATGGGAAATAATTGGGCTCAAGATACATTTGATTTAAAGAGTGTTGGTGGAAATGTTAGTTATGATTATGTAGTAGATCCTGCTTATGAAATTGAGTTTCCTCAGACATTTAATATTCATGGTAAACTTACAGATAGTAGTGGTTCTCCTTTGAATGGTGAATATAGTATGACTTTCAAAATATATAATGTTCCAAGTCTTGGAAGTGCATTGTATACAACAACAAAAACAGTTTCTTGTGATAGTGAAGGAATTTATAGTGTTGTTTTAGATAATGTTGATTTACCTTTTAATGTTCAATATTATTTAGGAATTTCTGTTGGTGGAGATAGTGAAATGACACCAAGAATCGTTTTAACTTCAACTCCTTATGCATTTAGAGCTCAACATGTAAGTGCTTCTGGTATTGAATTTGATAGTGATTTAGATATGGAAGACAAAAGTTTGATTACTGAAGGAAATATAACAATAGGAGGTGCAACAATTTACAAAGATGGTAATGACTTGGTTTTCAGAGTTTAAATTGAAAGAGAATAATATTCGATTGATTTTAAGCATTTTTTTAATTATATTTTTAATTGGATTTGTTAGTGCTGATTTTAAATTTGAAAACACAAGTGGAACTGAATTAATGAGAATATTTTCTTCTTCTGGAAATTTGAGTCTTTTAGGAAAAATAAATGCTAGTGATGTTTGTGTTGGTGATATTTGTTTAGGATCATTAGGGGAAAGTGTAAGTGGAGATTATGTTCCTTATACTGGTGCAACGAAGAATGTAAATTTAGGTTTAAATAATTTCACAATAAATACAAATGTGTTTCATGTTGATGCATTAAGTGGAAGAGTTGGTATAGGAACTGTTAGCCCTAATTATGGTAAATTACATGTTTCAGGAGATGGTAATGAAGGTGGTATTCGTGTAGGTGATAGTAGTACTACATTTAGAATATATACTAATTCTAGTACAAATGCAGCATATTTAACAAGGGGTGGTGTTGATACTCAAGGTATTGTTATTGATTCTAGTGGTAAAATTGGTATTGGGACAACATCTCCTCAGGCAAGTTTACATGTTAATTATCCAACTAGTGGAAATGTTATTTTTCAAGCTGGAACAGGGGATGGTAGTTCTGACATGAATATGAAATTAGGATATAATGATTATGGTTGGTATTGGAAATATTTAGGAACAGGCTCTGGAGATAATAATGAATTACAATTATGGAGTGAAGGTGCTGGTAGTACTGATCAACAAGTTTATGGAATTAAACAAAGTGGTAAATTAACTTTTTATAAAGAATTAAATTTGAGCAATAATAAAATAATTAATCTTGCAAATGGAACTTTAGCTCAAGATGCTGTTACTTATTCTCAACTTCAAGCTATTAGTTCAACTGTTAGTGGTGATTATGTTCCTTATACTGGTGCAACGAAGAATGTAAATTTAAATGCAATGAACTTAACAAATGTTGGAAGAATTGGAATAGGAACTAATAGTCCAAATGAATCATTACAAGTAAATGGAAATGTAATCATAGGAAATGGAACAAGTCCTTATAGCAGTTTATATAACTTATATGTAACAGATATTGATGGTGGTGCTTTATTCAGTACAAATTTAGCTACATCAGAGAGTAATGGTAGAGCATTCGCTGTTGGTGTGAATGGAGAAAGTTTTGTAAGAACATTATTTTATTCTAATGGTTTTATTGGATTTGGTTCTGGAAGCGCAACTAGAGATGTATTTATTGGGAGGAGTACAGAAAATACAATAAGAATTGGGACCGAATATGATGGAACCGGAAATGGAAACTTAATTGTAAATGGTAATGTAGGAATAGGAACAACTTCTCCTCAACAGAGGTTTCATGTTAATGGTTCTGCTATTTTTAATGGGACTATCAATATGGATGGGAATAAGATTATTGGTTTAGGTAATGGAACTTCTGCTCAAGATGCTGTAACCTATTCTCAACTTCAAGCTATTAGTAGTACTGTGACTGGTGATTATGTTCCTTATACTGGTGCAACAAAAGCTGTTAATTTAGGAAGTCAAACTTTTACTACAACTGGTGCAGCTTCTGTAGGTGCTTTAACTTCTACAACAATAAATACTGGACAGGGTGCAACAGAAGTTTATTTGATGGATCAAAATATTAGAACAACTGACAGTGTATCTTTTGCAACTCTTAATACTGGGCAAGGGGCAAATGAACTTTATGCTATGAATCAAAATGTTAGAACGACTGATAATGTGAGTTTTAATAATATCAAAATAGGAAATGACCAATGGATTCGTGCTGTTGATTCTTCAGGTAGTGGATATGTAAATATGTTTAAGGTTAATTCTAATAATGAAATTGTTGTTGGTGGAAATTTGAATATTGGTAGTTTGGTTTTTGCTAGTGATAGTGGTTTAATTAGTGCAATGGATATGCCTGTTAGTTCTGTGTCAAGTGTTGGTAGTCCTCAAGGTTATGTATTTAAGATGGATGGGGATAATATTATGAGTGTTTATTCTGAATCTGATGGTGTTGGTGGTGTTCAAAATAAAAGAATAGGAATTGGAACAATTTCACCGACTGCAACATTAGATGTTAATGGTTCAGCAAATATTAGAGGAACATTAGCAATGAATAATAATAAGATTGGTGGATTAGGAAATGGTAGTTTAGCTCAAGATGCGGTGACCTATTCTCAAATGATTTTTACAAATAGTTCTATGAAAAGTTATGTTGATGCTCAGGTTGGTAGTAGTGGTACAATGAGTAGTTGGTCAATTGGTGCTAGTAGTGGAACTGCACAAACAGTAAGTGATGGACAAACAATGACTATTGCTCAAGGAACTGGTTTAACTACAAGTGTTGGAGGTACAAGAACTGTTACTATTGGAATTGCAAATGCAGGAGTTGGTGAAAATCAATTAGCTAATGGTGCTGTTACTAATTATAAGATTGGTTTTAATGCTATTAATAGTAGTCAATTAATTGCTAACTCTGTTAATAGTACCCATATTATTAATGGTGCTATAACTAGTGACGACTTAGCTAATGGTGCTGTTACTAATTATAAGATTGGTTTTAATGCTATTAATAGTAGTCAATTAATTGCTAACTCTGTTAATAGTACTCATATTATTAATGGTGCTATAACTAGTGACGACTTAGCTAATGGTGCTGTTACTAATTATAAGATTGGTTTTAATGCTATTAATAGTAGTCAATTAATTGCTAACTCTGTTAATAGTACTCATATTATTAATGGTGCTATAACTAGTGACGACTTAGCTAATGGTGCTGTTACTAATTATAAGATTGCTGCAAATGCTGTTAATATAACTCAAACTACTTTTACAGATCAAAATTTAACAGCTAGTTCTACACCAACTTTTAACAGGTTAAATATAACAAATGCTCCTACACAAGGAAGTCATGCATTAAATAGAGATGCAGGTGACGCTAGATATGTTAATCTTGCTGGAGACACAATGACTGGAAATTTAACATTAGCAAATGCTCCTTCTTTAGATTTACATGCTGCAACAAAGAAATATGTTGACGAAGCTGTTACAACGGGAGTTGGAAGTGGGATTTCTGGAACTTTAAATTATATACCAAAGTTTACAGGAGCAAATACAATTGGTAATTCTGTAATCTATGAAAATGGGGGAAATATTGGAATAGGAACAACAAGTCCTTCTTATAAATTAGATATTGAAGGTAGTTTTAAGGGTGGTGGTCGTGCAAGAATTGAGACTTCTCGTAGTATTGGTGGAGTAACAGGAGATACTGTTGCTTTAGGTTCTTTTTCTAATGATGGTAAAGGTAAAAATATAAAAATATATCTTAAAGCTCATACAGGAAGTACAATTGATGTTCTTACTTTTGATATAAATGATCATGCTTATATTGGAAGCACTACTAATTGGCTAGAAATTCCTTTATCAGATGGTATTTCTTATACTGGTGTTAGAAAACTTGGTGTAGATGTTTATAGACAAAATATTGGTTCAACATCTGACCCTTTATTTGTTAGAATAAGAAATATTAATAGTGCTGGTAGTGGAACTGTTGAAGTTGTTATAGAATATGATGATGATGTCATTTTTACTCCAATAACATTACAGAGTTCTACTTCTATTGTTTTTAATCCTTCAACTAGTCCTGCAGGAGGTATCGTTTCTGGAATTAAAGGTAATGTTGAATGGAATTTTCCAGTGTCCAATGGTAATGCTTGGAAAGAAGGTGTTTATGGATTATATATTAAGAATAATGGGAATGTTGGTATTGGTACAATATCTCCTCAACAAAAATTGCATGTAACTGGTAATGCTGTTTTTAATGGAACTATAAATATGGATTCAAATAAAATTATTAATTTAGCTAATGGAACATCAAATTATGATGCTGTAACAAAGATTCAGTTAGATGCTGTGAGTAATACTGTAAGTGGTGACTTTGTTCCTTATAGTGGTGCTACAAAAAATGTAAATTTAGGTGCAAATAATTTTACAGTTGATACAAATGTTTTACATGTTGATTCTAATAATAATAGGGTGGGTATTGGAACTGTGAGTCCAAGTGAAGCTTTAGAGGTTTCTGGTAAAATAAAGGTTTCTCAAAATACTATGGAAGCTAATTCTGTTACTTTTGATGGTAGTACTTCAATAGGTTTAAGATTAACTAATGCAAATGGGTATATTTCAATGACACCATTAAATACTGGTTGGGCGCATATTTACACAGATAGAAGTAATTTTATTTTTAATAAGCCAGTTTATTCAGTTGATGATGCTTTTAGTTCTTATGATGCTGATTTAAAATTACAAAGAGCAGGGACAACTAAATTAACATTGGGGAGTTCTTCAGCAACTTTTGCAAGTGAAGTTAATATGAATTCTAATAAAATTACAAGTTTAGCAAATGGTTCTTCTTCTCAAGATGCCGTAACTTATTCTCAACTTACTTCTGCTGTTAGTAGTACTTATTCTGGTTGGACTTTGACTGGTGATTCTGGAACAAGTCAGACTATTAGTTCTGGTAATACTGTTAACATTAGTGGTGGTGTTGGAATTAATACTACTGTTGGTGCAACAGATAAATTAATTATTAATATAAAGCAAGGTGGTGTTGGAAGTGATCAATTAGCAAATAATGCTGTTATTAAAGAGAAGATTTCTGCGAATGCTGTTAATGCTAGCCATATAACATCTAATTCTATTAATAGTACTCATATTGTTAATGGTGCTATAATTAGTGACGACTTAGGTAATGGTGCTGTTATTAAAGAGAAGATTTCTGCGAATGCTGTTAATGCTAGCCATATAATATCTAGTTCTATTAATAGTACCCATATTGTTAATGGTGCTATAATTAGTGACGACTTAGGTAATGGTGCTGTTATTAAAGAAAAGATTTCTGCGAATGCTGTTAATGCTAGCCATATAACATCTAATTCTATTAATAGTACTCATATTGTTAATGGTGCTATAACTAGTGACGACTTAGGTAATGGTGCTGTTACTAATTTTAAAATTAGGGATGGAAGTGCTTTAAGTGTTATTGGTAGAACTGCTAATAGTGATGGGCAAGTTGCAGATATTGCTGCTTCAGGTGCAAATCAAGTTTTAAGAGTTGACTCTGCTGGGAATTATCTTGGTTTTGGTGCTATTAATTTAGCAGAAAGTGCTGCTGTTACAGGTGCTTTAGGTATTGGTAATGGTGGTACAGGAGCAACATCTGCTGATAGTGCAAGAGTTAATTTAAATGTAGTTAATAAAAGTGGGGATACTATGACTGGAAGTTTATTATTTAATGGTTCAGATATTAATCTTGGTACAGTAAATGCACATTCTCTTAAGTTGATAACAGGTGGTTCTGAGAGAATTGGTATTGAATCAGACGGAAAGATTTCTTTTAAGAGTAGTAATGTTGGTATTGCAACAAGCGGAATTGGAAGTAATACTGAGAAATTATTTATTCAATCAGACTCAGGACAATCACCTTTGAAAGTTAAAGCAAATACTGTTGATGCATTGTTTATTGACTCTGATGGTAAAGTTGGGGTTGGTACAATTAGTCCTCTTTATAATTTTCAAATTAAACAAACTGGGAATTCTCCAGCCATGATGATTGGAGGAGCATATTATGGTAATCCTAGGTTACAAGTATATGGTCTTGATGCAGATTTGAATGCTTGGATGGGTTTGGGAACTGATATGGGTGGTGGACCTTATGAATTGTCTATTTATACTTCTAATTATTCTGGTATGGGAAAAATAAGTTTTGGGACTTATAATGGAACAATCTATAATCAAAAGATGGTAATGTTAAATAATGGTAATTTTGGAATTGGTACTTTAAATCCTCAAGATAAGTTACATGTTAATGGTAGTATTTTTTTACCTGCAGGTACATCTCTTTGGATTGGTAATAATTCTGATTATGGAAATAGAACAAGAATTCATCATGCAAATGGTAATACTTACATTGATTTTGCTACTGGAAGCATTTATTTTAGATCAGGTACTACTTCAGTAGTTACTTTTAGTCCAACTGGTAATGTTTATGCTAATGCTTTTTACTATACTTCGGATAGAGCGAAGAAGGAAAATATTACTAATATTGATGGTGCTTTGGATTTGGTGAAGAAGATGCAGGGTGTTGGGTTTAATTTTAAAGATGACGAGGCTAAAACTCATAAGGTTGGTTTTATTGCTCAGGATATGGAACTGGTTTTGCCTGAGGTTGTTCATGGGGAGAATGGTAGTATGACTGTGGATTATGCTAGTGTTAGTGCTGTTTTGGTTGAGGCTGTGAAGGAGTTGGATGCTGTTTCTTTGGAGAGGTATAAGAAGCAACAAGAGGAGATTGAGGATTTGAGAGAAGAGATGGAGAGTTTGAGAAAAGAGGTTGAGGCTTTGAAGAAGGGATAATTTTTTTAGGATTTTTGGATTTAGTTTTCTTGCAGTTTTTGGATTTAATTTTCCCATTTTGTTTCAACTAAAGTTGAAAGACCCACCCTATTTTATTTGTGTTGCCTAAATATAATAAATCCAAAAACTTGATAAGATAAACCTTAGAGATTATTTTGTTCTTTGGAATATTTGTATACTTTTTTGTGTTGCTTAAATGATAGTAAATCCAAAAACCGAAAGTTGAGAATTCTTTAGATTAAATTCAGGAACTTAATGAAGGGGTTTATTAGAA
>Ga0334893_1001118_pt1 | contig 28135 bp, 20 predicted proteins | sample GraSluR3_MG_5_FD_207218 | JGI IMG/M metagenome (GOLD analysis project Ga0334893, IMG submission 207218) | Sludge microbial communities from methane-producing bioreactor in Wageningen University, Netherlands - Granular Sludge_09_05-R3 | ecosystem: Engineered > Bioreactor > Anaerobic >...
TGGATGTATTGCTACTTTCACTTCTTTACCTTTATCTTCTAGCTTATCTATGAGCTTCTTAACTACATGCTGAGCTTGTGCTAATGCCATTCCATACCCTGGCACTATTACCACTTTTTCAGCTTTACTAAGTTTATTACTTAATGTACTGACTTCTTTTTTTACTTCTTTATACTTTTGTTCTATTTGTTTCTTAGGAGTTTTTGACTTCTTCGGAGTACTTGTAGCTCCAGTCAAAACTTCTATTAGTTTTCTATTCATAGCTCTACACATTATTTGAGTTAAAATCAAACCAGAAGCTCCTACAATTGCACCTACTACTACTAATAATGTGTTATTAATTGCAAATCCAGCTATTGATGCTGCTAATCCCGACATAGAGTTCAATAATGAAATAGTAACTGGCATATCTGCCCCGCCTACACGTATGGCAAATATGACTCCAAATAATAGCGAGCCTACCATTATAACAAGTGTTGTAATATATGCAGCTACATGACTGAACTCTATCACTGTCATTGATATAATTGACACAGAGACTAATAGGATTGTTACCAAGTTATAATAAGTATGTCCTTTAAAAACTACAGGCGCTTGAGTCATTCTGCGATCTAGCTTTGCTGCAGCTATTAGGCTACCACTTAGTGTTATTGCTCCAACCATCAAAGCTAAGCCAGCAGTAAAGATACTCACATAATCTAATTCTCCATAATCACTAAACAAAATAACAATAGCTACAAGTGCTGAGGCACCTCCACCAAAACCATTAAGAAGTGCAACCATTTGTGGCATTTGTATCATTGTTACTTTCATAGCTAGATAATATCCAATAATACTTCCAACAGCAATTGCTGCCCAAAGTATTGAATAATCTAATATTTCATTGTGAACAAGTGTTAAAATAACAGCTCCTAACATAGAAACTGCACCCAACATATTACCTGTAACTGCAGTTTTTGGAGAACTCATCATCTTTATCCCCCAAATTATGCCTATCGTCAAGATAAAACCTATAATACTATACGTACTCATATTAAACTTTCCACTCCAATATATTTCTTACTGCCCATTTTTAAACATTTTCAGCATTCTATTAGTTACCAAAAATCCACTTACAATATTAATTGTTGCAAATACAATGGCTAAGAATCCTAATGCTTTATAGCCAGTAACTACTGCTGCAGCAGTAGTTACTAGTGAGCTTAAGATAGTAATACCAGATAGAGCGTTCATACCTGACATCAAAGGTGTATGTAATAAACTAGGTACGTTACTGATTAGTTTGTAACCTACTAGCGTTGATATAACAAAAAGTATCAGTAAGAGAATAAAATCCATTATACTCCTCCTTAATTAATACCCATCGCCTCTAGTGCACCCTCATGAATTATCTTACTCCCATCAGTTACTAGAGTTGAGGATATAATTTCATCATTACTATTGATATCTATTTTTGAGTCATTAAATATATAAGATATAAAATTATAAATATTCTTAGAGAACATCCAAGTAGAACTAGTGGGCAACATACCTGGAATATTTTTCGTTCCAATTATTGTAATACCGTGTTCTTCTGTAATTTCACCTGGTGTTGTTAACTCGCAATTTCCACCTTGATCAATTGATATATCAACAATAACTGATCCTGGTTTTAATAATTTAATCATCTCTTCTGTCATTAGAATTGGCGCTACTTTTCCAGGAATCAAAGCAGAAAGCACAACAATATCAAATTCAGAAATATGTTTCTTTATTACTTCTCTTTCTTTTTCTAACCATTCTTCAGGAAGCTTCTTAGCATATCCACCTTCACCAACAGATACATTAGCTGGAATGTCTAACTCTATTAGCTTACAGCCTAAACTTTTTGCTTGTTCCATCGCATCTGGTCTAATATCAATAGCATGAACTACTGCACCTAATCTTTTTGCAGTAGCAATTGACTGGAGACCGGCAACACCTGCACCGATTACTAAAACATTAGCTGGTCTAATCATACCCACACCTGTTGCTAACATAGGCATGAATTTTGCTAATCTATCAGCAGCCATTAATAATCCTTTATATCCAGCAGCTGTGCTCATAGAAGTAAGCGGATCCATAACCTGTGCTTTTGTAATCCTTGGGATACTGTCAAGTGTTAAACTGATAACACCTTTGTCTGCCAAGTTTTTGATCATCTCATGATTACTAGGTGCAGCTGGATGTAAAAATGTTACAAGATACTGCCCTTTTTTCATGTAATCAACTTCATGCATATTAAGATTCTTATTAAACTGTGGCTCTTTTACTTTAAGAATCAAGTCAGATTTTTCGAATATTTCAAGTACATTGCTAATTACTATTGCACCTACTTCTTTATAATCAGCATCATGAAAAAACGAACCTTCACCAGCTCCTTCTTCAATTAAAACTGTCGCTCCGTCCTTAACCATATTTGCAACAGTTTCAGGGGTTGCAGCCACTCTATTCTCGCCTTCCATTATCTCTCTTGGCACACCTACTGTTAAACCCTTAATATTCATTTTTTGGTTCCCCCCATAAAATTAATGAACTTTTTACTTCAAACACTGGTATTATAACATAATATAAAAATGTATGTAAACTTAGCTACGTAGTGTATTCTCTTTAATAATGTACTTATTCTAACCTTTTTAGTTCTATTAGTTTTTATAATCCATACAGGACATAAAAATAGCCGCTTACTAACTTCTTAAAAGCATTCAAGACTAGAAGCATACACATATTAGCCAAACTATTAAATCTAACAAATTTATCAGCTACTTCCTTTAAACTGCATTTATTAAACGTAGATATTTTCGAGAAAGTAAAAAGTAGCTCAGACAGAATCATCTAAAGCTACTCCCTTTAATCAGTTTAACACTTATCATATAGTTTATCCTAACTAAAAAACTCTATTTGTAAACGCATAAAAGCTTCACTCTTGTTATTTTATACGGCTATTATAAGTGTTTAATTTTATTAACATTATGAACTTTGATTGCTTACCAATCAAAGTTTACTTTTGTTCCTCTGTGTCCTTATTTCCTTTTATCACAATATCAATTTTCAAAATTTTCTTTTTTATTTTTAATTTTTAATAATAATTCAGCAAATTTTTCAGGTTCTTCAAAATGAGGGAAGTGTGCTGACTCTTCAAACCATATTAACTCTTTTTCTGGAGCTATAATGTGATTATAATATTCTTGTATTAATATAGAGGGGGTATTATAGTCATATCTACCTGCACAAAAGTAAATCGGCACTTTTACTTCTGATAAATCCCTTATAAAGTCTAAATCCATATTGTTCCCCCACATTGCATCAGCAGTAAATCTACTCCCTATAGCGAACTTTATTCCATCTATTCCTGTATACTCTTTAGAAATAATACTTGCAGTGATTATATCCCTCAAAGTATTAACCTTTCTTTCTACTCCTCCATAATGGGCCAACCACTTTCTTTGTGTATTAATGTCCCTCACCATATCACTATATGGAGGATGTCCAATTGAGGTTAGCTCTTGTATGGCTTTCTGGTTATTTTCTCCCTTAGCCATTTCCATAACATATTCATAAGAGATCTTTTCTTGTTTTTGACCACTTATCACTTGTCCAACACTTACAAATGCTGTGATTTTTTCTGAATACTGATTAACTATATGTAAACCTAAGTCACTTCCCCAGGAGTGGCCCACTAAAATTACCTTTTCTTTTCCGTACTCTCTAGTCAGATAGTTTATCAATTCAATGCCGTCTTTAATAAACTGCTCCCTAGTCATAGACTCTTTTGGGATATTAGTTGAATATGACTTTCCTGCACCTCGCTGGTCCCAGTTGACAACAATAAAATGATCCTCCAACTCACTTTGATACTTACTAGCAAATGATATTTGGGCATAGCCTGGCCCTCCATGCAAGAATAGAAGAATAGGATTGTTTATATCTTTACCTCGTACCATAATATACTGTTTAACTCCTCCCAGCTTAATGCCCTGTATGTAAGCAAGGCTATTATCACCATCAATTGGTGAAGTTCTAGATGGTATAAATAGTATCAGCAGAATACTAATTAATACTGGTAAAAAAATGACCTTTGATAATCTTCTAAGTAATTGCATAAATAATCTCCTTTACTAAAACTAAAAACAACCGCTTTTTATTCATAATAGCGATAGCACAACTATAAGATTCTGTCTTCAGCTCATGTTGCCATAAAATGCGCAGCTTATTAAAACAACTATAAAGCTTTTATACCTAAAGACTTAGTAATAATTGCTTATCTTTCTGTGCTTAGATAGCATTACTTTCAGAGCCTTAACTCTATTGTTAGTATACAATTCACTATTTACTTGGCACTCCTGCTTAACTATACTACTGTTTCTTTTTTAGTTCTTCTATCTCTTTTTTTAATGATCCTAACTGAGCATGTGCTGATAGTGCAAAAACAAAAGCAACTGGTGCTAATAATCCTACATATTGCATTATATCGTCCTCCTTCCATAACTTCTGTTACTTCATATGAAATCTAATAAAGTTTATTTTACATGTTCTAAGAACTTTTTAGACTCAAGAGCAATTAATTCTGCTTTCTCATGATGAACATAATGGCTGGTTTCAAGCTTTTGATATTTCCCTATGTTAACACCTGACAAGTATCCTATTAGAGATTCTTCCCATCCTGATGCTAATGACTCTTGCTCACTAGAAATAAAAAAGTACATAGGTATTTCAAAAGGTGTTTCTTTGTTTTTTACTGTTTGGGCATTTTCTTTTAAAAGTTGTACTTCTCTTATCATGTCCTTTGTAACAGAACTTTTGAAAAACATTGCCATATACTGCGCTTTGTCATCTCCAGTTAAATCATTCGATCTCATAAGAGAAAAATTTTCTTCAACATCAGCTACTGGCATAAACCTGGATAAACCCATTCTAGATACTAAATACATAGAATATAACTGTACCTTCTGCGCCTTTGGAAGAACAGCAATCGATTCAGGGGTGCATGAGTCTATCCCGATAATAGCACTAACTTCATCTGGGTATTTTTGTGCCCAATATATTGCTTCTAGACCAGACATAGAATGAGGAAATAGTACATACGGAGCTTTCTCACCGGAAAGTTCAAGTGCTTTACGTGTTTCCTCAAGTGTAGTATCTATATCCCTTGAACTGCTTGAGACATCACTCCACCCATAGCCAGATTTCTCTACTACAGCGATTCTATACTCATCTTTCATCCTCATCCAAATAGGCTTAAAATCTAAAGTTGGATTACTAGTGCCGTGCCCAGCCAGAAAGACAAGTGTATGATTACCTTCACCTTCTGTATATACATGCATCTTTTTGTTGTTTACCTCAACAACATTTCCTGGTGGCGGATAGTTCTTAGCTTCTCTTTTCAATTGTTGATTATGATTAATCACCAGTCCAAAAATAGTAACCAAAGCTACTGCAAATACTACAGCTAATATAACTCCTATTGTTTTAATCATTTTCATTCTCCTCCTCCCAACTGTATCTTCTGCTTAAACAGGTTGCCAGCAATTGATATTTGATTTATTCATTTTACTATATAAGACTCTCGAATTTAGTAGATATCTCTTGCCATCTCTCTAAAGTGAGTTTCACACTGTCTAATTTTGAATCTAAGACTACTTGATCTTCAATCACCTTCAAAAGGTAAACTCGACTACAATCCAGTAGTCTATATGTTCTATCTGATTTTGCACTTAAAATCTAGAGTTGTCATAACTAAAATTCTTGCTACTTCCTACAACTACATCTTCAATCTTTTCTAGTATAAGCCAATCATCCATATTTCGTTGATGCTCAAAATCAAGAGGGCTTATTTGATTCATGTTTTCAAACTCAACTAAACACATGCATTTTTTATTCCAACGCTTTTGCTGATTTTTAGATAAGTTCAATTTACCTTGATTATCAGCCAAAACCTTTTGCCTTTCGTCTTCTGCCAATTTGGTATAATTTTGAACTGATTTCACTGTTGCAGTAGCTGAAATTTTTTTTGTCCCTTTTTTCATAAAGTATAGAGTCTCTCCCTCATGAACTCTACTATGAGGAATCTTTCTAGCCGCTGCTGCTCTAATAATCATAGTTTTAGACCCTTCTAATACTTTCTCTAACACTTTTTCCTTATCATCACAATAAACTAAATGTACCATATCCACTTCTCCTTATTTGTTTTAACAATGTATAAAAAACACTTTCTTAACCTAAGTTCATTCTAAATCTAAATTGCACTTGGTATAACTTTTATCCCTCTCTATTAATGAAGTTAAGATTTAGAATTCTTTCCATTACCTCAACCATAGATAATGTTGCCTCATTCAAAGACTCTCGATCAGAATTCTTTAAATCTCTAAGATAATCTTCATATTTATCTAAAAGATATTCTTGTGCATTGTTGTAAAGCTTTTGACCTTTTTCGCTAAGACTCAAAAGAATTCGTCTCCTATCTTTTGGATCAATAACTCTACATACCACTCCATCTTCAACCATTGATTGTATCAAAACAGATACATTGGATGATGAAGCCATCATTCTATAAGACAGCTGTTTTAGACTTTGATTAGGTTCGATGTTTAACTCAAACATTACAGTGATTTCTTCTCTTCCTATTCCAGTCATTGATAAAATTTCTGGTAACCATTTCAATGTAGTTCTTCTTGAGAATATTGTTAATGCATCTGTCATATAATTTAGTCTTTCTGCCTCTAGTCTAAAATCTTCTTTCTTTTTCTGAATTGTATCCATTTAGAAAACCCCCAAGTTATTCTTTACAAAATATATTTATTATAATTTATAACTATTATATTTAATAACTTTATTCTTGTCAACTCCATTTGTAATGTAATTTGAAAAGTCTTTTATTGTAGTCGGGGTCTTATTTGTCTGCTTGTAAACAATTTCAAGAATACTCCGATAAGCTGCGCTACTCTTACACTCATATTTCATTTAACTATTGCAAAACTAAAAAAAGCACAAACTATTTTAGTTTGTACTCGTAGAAAATAAGCTTACCATGAAAAAAGCTGCTGACAAAGCTTTATAGTTGCACCCCACATACTGTGATTAAGATAATCGTGGCTAATAGAGTCTGGGATATAGCCATTGCCCATGAAGCACCAAATATTAAATACAAAAGTGACTTACTTACTAAGTTTCTTTCCACTCTTTTGTCTTTGATAAAAACACTCCACATTCAATGTGAAATTTTTGGACTATTTCACACCATTAAACCGTAATAATATTTCAATTTTAGTGCTAGCTTGGCGTTCATCCCAAAATTACCAAAACAACTTCCTGTTAGACTATTATGCTTTTCTCTGCTTTTACTCCCTATAGTTCTGTTGTAATAAAAGATGTGAAGCAAATCACCCTGAGGCATTATGGAAGATAGATTACAATCTATAAATAAGTTTAGGAGTTTTATTCCCCTTTGATATTAATGAGTCTACTTCGGAAAAGATAGTTGCTCCCAATTTCAAATAGAACCCCCTTGCATCTGGACTAGTTATTATTGTAAATTCTTCAATACCTAGTTTTTTACATTCTTCAAGTGCATGATTCCATAATGTTTTGCCATATCCTTTTCCAATATATGTAGGTTCTATAAATAGATACTCTAATGAAACTTCGTTACTATTTATCAATATTCCATAAAATCCGATTATTATATCATCTTCCTTTAGAATATAAGTTGGATTATTTAATATAAAATCTTCAGTAATTAAGTATATTCTTTTGAACTTGTCCATGAAATCGGAACTATAACCCCAATAAGACTCTGATCTGATTTCTAAACTAGCTAACAAGTTCGTATCCTTTGGTGTTGCACTTACTATTGTGTTCATTGAATAATATCTCCTATTCATGTTAATTTTTACCCATAATAATACTTTTAGATAAGAATAAACAGTAAATTTAACACAAGTATAATTCTTTAGCTTCCATTACAGACATGATTTTTATCCACGTGTTTTTTACGTAAATCTACAAATTGTGCCCTATCTCAGTCTCTTGATTAATTATTTCTTAGAGCTGCATTTTTTGCTATTTTACTGATTTCTTTCTCTACCTCTTATGACATTGTTTCTGCGATGGTTTACAACCTGCACTGCTTGAAATATTCCTTCGAGATTAACGCAGTATTGTTTTCTTTAACTAAAAAAAATAAATATACTTTCCTATTATTTAACAACCTCACGTTGATGTAAGCTTGAAGAAAGCACGTTGAAGACAAATTACGCCAATACCCTTAAATTAGCTTTTGATCCTAACAGTACAGCAGTAGGTCTTAATACTGATATTCACCAACTATCACAAGAAATGCCACAGAAGCGCCTGATATAAGTCCTGTAGCTTGAATCATTGATCTAATGGATAAAGATATGTAATGCTTCCAAGCAGTTCTGCTACATATAAATGCTTATTACTGTTTTGTGTTTGTTAACCTCTCTAAATCTAAACCCAAAATTAAATCATGTAAAAAATAATACGAAGGACACTTCTGTTTTACATGCTTCTCTTTAGCTTAAAATCTTATTTAACCTTTCTCTTTGCAATCAGGCATTCATTTATATGAACCATATGATGCCTTGTGACGGGCATCAATAAAATACCTGCAACATTTTTTCTAGACCAAAAATCAATAAGCCAGCTAGATTCCTTTGTATCTAAGACAGCTTTTTCAGTAATAATGCGCTTTAATCTATTCGGTTGCATTTTTCTTTTCAAGTCTATAGGTTTTAATTGTTCTACAATGAGCCTAGTCTTTTTGGCGACCTCTATTCTATAATCTCTAAGTGCATCAATGTTTGCATTCATAGTTAAGTCCAGAATACCTTTGGCATCTAAAGAATTTCCTGTATCACTAATGGGACAGTTTATTTTTTCTTTCCAATTATTTGTGCTTAGCACTTGGTCTTCATCTGCTATTAAAATATTCATTGTAATGTCTTCAATTCTTGTTGAATGCCAAATACCATAAGCAATGGTTCTATTTTTTACCCCAACAACGGTTTTAGCTTTTAAATAATCTAGACTATGCCACAAAGAATCTTCTAAAGTCATATCGCTTACTTCAGAAGTGCCTGATGAATGCACCATGGCATGCTGCATTAAAAATAGATTAATGGCTTCATCAAACTTCATTGTATTAAGTATAATTTCTTTCAAATTTTTTTGATTTTGATTCCATAATTTTCTTTTATCTTTCATTGTATATATCCCTCTTACAGTTTGACATCATTCTATCAAAATAAACTGTCTTAAATAGCGCATGTTTGCATACCAGATTAGCATTATTCTAGTTATGAATATTATATCTGCTAAATCTATGTCTTGAAACAAAAATATAACTATAAAAGCTAAGTTTTTAAGTACTTTTAGTCCATGTAAATCATTTAACATCTAGCACTTCCACATTCAAATATCTTTGTTTACTCTAAAAGCCGCCTCACATTGATGATCCCAGCCAGCTAACTCATCCCCCTATTATTCCCATTGCTCTCCGTTCCGTCCATAAGTTGATGATGATTGTTCTTGTTTCATTAATTGCGATGTTATCGTATAAACCCCTTCTTCATTTAGCTTTACTGATATTTTAAAGTCTAATTATGTTCAGGTACATGATAAAAATTCTCTGTACGATCTTTGCTTCATCGGGGTTGATGATCAGCTCACCATATTTGTTTTTACCATAACTCATATAGTGCTTTGTGTCGAACATGATCACGATCCATTTAAATTTCTTCTTAATAATCCACTTGCTATATTCACTTATGTCTGGACTCTTTCTGAACAAAAGAATCATGGATAGCAAGTATCTTATCACCATCCCCTAACAATGTATTGACACTTTACTCTACAAAATCGACACATAGTTCCTTAAGTTCTCTTGCAACTTTTAGAAAACTGACGGTATTTAGTGTAAATCTATAACCTTGAAGTTCAACCTATTCTTTGAGTACCTGAGATACATTGATCAACATACATACTTACACATTCGTAAGCAGGATTTGATGTAATGATAGGTTCATAGGTAGATGTCTGATTTCTAAAGATTCTTCCTGCTTCAAATTATCTGTTGAAACTAGAACGTATGAATATACATTTAGTTTCTTCTTTTTGGTAATTGGTAAAATCTTAACCAGAACTATATTTCAAAAGACAACACAATTAAACATCTAAACCCCATTTTCTTATAAGACACCTAAGATCTATCATTTTAGCCACTGCCAAAGAATAGAGAAAATCCAAAAATCGCTGTAGATAATTTATTACCAAGGTCATACTCATCTATTTTCTTGTGAGCAAACAGACGGTCTCCACGTGCGGTATCACATTAGTATTATACAATTTGATAAATCGCACTGTAACTGGCGTATATACTCATTTACTATCCCCCATTCTTGCTTCTGAAAGTCTTCAAGTGGGTGCTGAAATTAGAAACATTCCTTCGAATCTTTATCTGGTTCTTGAGCTTCTTTACTGGCCATTAAGTCTTGTATCCATACTGGTACATTGTGAAGTGGCTTTCTCTCCTTTAAGTGCTTAATCACTTCTTCTAAGTCTTCATCTCGCCAGAACCTGTCTCTAATGTAACATTTGCGGCAATAGTAATTCCCATTCTTTGATTTGTTCTCAAACTTGGTCCCGCGGTAATAACATACATTCTGATAAACGATTGGATTCTTATATTCCCATTCTCTTTTAAATTCTTTAGAATAATAGGTTCTGTCCATACCTATCCAGCCCTTGACTCTTACAAAGATTCCTGACACTATCTCTTTACATCTTCAAAAAATACAAACCCGCCCTTACCTTTTTTTTTCACTTCATACATACTATAATCTGCATTTCTTAATAATATTTCACTATCTGTACCATTGTCGGGATAGATTGCAATACCAATAGAAGAATTTATATAGCATTCATTATTCCCTATATGCATGACTTCTTGTAATGCCTTATGGATTTTTTGAACTATATTGCTTATCATTTTTCTATCTTCAATACCTCGTATAAGCGCTGAATATTCATCTCCACCCATTCTTGCCGCTGTATCTGATTTTCTAATACACTTTAGAATTCTTTGTCCTACAGTGGTTAAAACCTCATCACCAGCTTCATGACCATAGTTATCATTGATGTCTTTAAATCCATCTAAATCAACAAAAAGTAGTGCAAACTGAGTATTGTCTCTTTCACTTTCAACAATATACCTCTCTAATCGTTCAAAAAATAATCTTCTATTAGGAAGTCCCGTTAACTTGTCGTAGTTGGCTTGCTTTTCCAACTCTATTTCTAATTTTTTTCTCTCCGTAATATCTGTTGCTGAACCTACAATGTGTAATACCTTACCTCCTTCAATAATTGGAGTTAAAGTTGTTAACCAAATACGTTTTCCACCAGGCAGACTGAGTTCTTCTTCATATGTAATACTTTTTCTTGCTTCAAGACATTTCTTATAGTTATCTGAAACTACATCTCCCATTTCTTTACCTAGCAATCCCTGTGGAGACTTGTTTTTAATTTGATCAAGAGTTATCCCTGTGTTGTTCTGATGTGCAAGATTATTTCTTACATACTTAAAGTCGTACTCATCTGTGACTTCTATCAGAAACATAGCATCTTGAGTGCCATTGAAAACTTTCTCATATTCTTTAGTTAATCTTGAAATCTCTTTTTCTGTTTCTTTTAAATCAGTTATATCAGTATGTGCTCCCAACATGCGTATTGCCTTTCCATTGTCATCTCTAATAGCTAATCCTCTACATCTTATCCATACAGTTGAACCACTCTTGTGTTTATATCTCACAACTTGATCATATGGATAATTCGAATCAGCACAATGTCTGCCTAAATTCTCTATTGCTAACTCTAAATCTTCTTGAAAAATAATATCTTGCCATTCACTTGCTAAGTGTTTTTTCCCCTCAGGATTATAGCCAAGTGTTTCCCAGAACTTGGGGCTCATCCACTCAAACTCTGGATTCTCTAAGTCCCAGTACCAGATTCCATCTAAAGAACCTGATTGTATAAACTCAAAAATACTTTTATCGCTATTGAGCAATGAATATAGCTCATGTTTTAAATAAATCCCTTGCATTAATGAACAACTCCTCTTTTTCTCATACTCTTTATGACATTCTATTATAAATCAGTCAGCAATTCTAGTTTATTAGCTTTTCTGATAGCGTCAATTGATTGTTGGATAAAAAAGAAAAAAATATGCACCCCGAAATTTATATTAGACTAAAGCCCTCTAACTGACTTCAGATATCCCAAAAGCCAGGTCTTTTTACCCATATTCAACACCGTAATACTACCTCTAGTCTCATAAGTAATTTTCCTGAGTCTCTTCTTAATTATTTCTTCATCCATTAACATTCTTTTCTTTTGTAGTTCCTGCTTTTTCGCTCTAGCATAAAATATATCTACAACCTTACCACCATTGGCTCTATAGGCTCTCAGATTAGCCATCAAATTTGCACCAAGCTTAGACCATCCATTGATCTTGAACTTAATCTAGCTGATAGTATATGGCTTACATGCCCTTCTGCACTACACCCTATGTACTCTGATTCCGTTGCATTTACTATGCCATCCCAGTTTTTAACTAGATAGTTTCTCTGCTTACGTACTGCTTCTTTCTTGACTTCCCCCAATGCTATAATCTCTGTCATTACACTTTGCTTGTTTAACTTGATGTCTTTTGCTGCCTGTTCTCTACTTTTCTCATATGAAACATCTATCGCTTTTTCTATAGCTCTTATCTTTATCATAGGTTCTACTTTAGTATTTGGCTCTATTCCAAATACTAAATCTGATAAATATGCAAACTCTTTTTTCTGCTTATGCCTGTAATATGTTCTTTCGTACCTCACTTCTCCAAAGATTGTCTGGTGTGTCTTTTCTACCCCTCGCTTTTACACATTTCACTCTCCTTTTCTTTATCTACTATCTCGTATTTCTCTATCTGTTTCTTCTAGTATATGTCTTGTTAACTCTCTTCCTATCCCATTAACTACCTTCTCTATTTCTGTTGTTAGTTCTGAGATATTCCCACCTTCTAGCATCACTTCTTCTATATCTTTCATACCTTTGCTAATGACTAACTCACTAATCTCTTGTATAATGTTCATTGAGAGCACCCCTTATGTTTTTGTTTTTTGTTGATTCTTAAATTCTAACATATCTTGGGGTGCTTCTCTTTTTTCATTTTTCATCCAACAATAACTTTACAATAACAGTAATTGTCATCATCTTAGGGGTAATTGCCTGTTTATGTGTAAAAAAAGCTGCCAAATGTGCTTGACAACACTTTCGGCAGCTTGAATTATAAATTATTTGACATTCCCATTAAGTACGATTTGCGTAATGAATTTTCCGTCCACTACTGAGAAGCCCGCCGTACCGTCGTAACGTTCAGCTGTGTAGAGGATGCTTTTTATGCCTGTTCCGCCGCCTTTTTTTTGTGTTACTGGCAGCTCGTCTTTAAAGACAATATCAGTTTGACAGGTGTTCTCCACCTGGACACGCAAGCGATTATCTATAAATCTAATGGTAACAATGATTTCCTTTTCCTCATCCATTGACATGCGCAAACAGCCCTCTAAGGCATTCTCCAAAGCGTTTCCCAATACACAGGTGAGATCGATGTTATCAATGCCGATGGTCTTGGGAACAGTGACACGAAAGGTGGTTTTGATCCCCTCCGCCTCTGCCCGACGGGCATAAGTATTAAAAATGCTGTTGGCTATTGGGTTAGTACAAAAGGTGTCGGTGTTGTGGGCATCCAATGCTGCATCAACGCTTTTCATATATATCTTCAGTTGGTCCGTATCACCGTTTTGCAACATATCTATAATGACTGCGTTGTGATGATGCATATCGTGGCGTTGCTGAAATGCCAAAGCTGCTGTCGCCTTCTGGCGAGCAAGTTCTGATTCCCACAGTTTCTCCTGCTGTGCTATGAGTAGCTGCCGTTTTTCTAATGCGTATTTTTCAACAATGGCACTTGCTTGTATATACAAGAGGTAATATACCGCCAAAAACAGCATATATACAGTGATAATAATGAATCTGTACCAATTATCAGGAGTCCAATACCAATAGGGTGACGGATAGTATAGCACCATGATTTGCACTATTAAAAACATCAAGGGAACCAACCCTGCTGTCTGCCATTCCTTGCCCAAGGCATCCACCAGCCGACGAAAACGTGGACGTACATTTTTAAACAGTAGTGGAAGAATAAAGATGTATATGACCAAGCGAATGACAATACGTGCAATAACGAATGCTAACCCATCAGCATTTATTGCTAAGGTATCACTGATATAGCTAATAGATACATAAATATTAACAAAGGTTAGAAAACTAAAAAGAGACACAAAAAAATCATCATCTGAGCAAATCAAAAACCATGAAAGTTGGATGACTAAAATTATCAAAATTGCAAATCTATTTGCTGAGTCAACACCCCGTGTATATAATTGATAACTGAGGAGGCTTATCCCAAAAATCATCACAAATAATCCTAATATGACACGTTTTTTGACGGGCTCCCGAAAACGCATGACGGAGGATGACATTAATGTAAAGCCAAACACCGATTGCAAAAACGAGATAAATACTGATATGTTATATAACACATTCGTCACCTCCTTAGCATTATCCTAACACTAAAATTACCCTAGTAATTGTTTTTGGGGTAATTGCCATCATTTTAGGGGTAATTGCCATTTTAATCCTCTGTGGACATTTGAAAGCGCAAAAACGCCTCTTTGAGTTTCTGATACGCTCGGTAAGGGTAAGCTAGGTGTTCACCGTTATCAAAAGTTATGGTATCTTTTGATATCTGTCGAATGTATTTGAGATTCAAGTTGATTGAAGCACCGCACCTAACGATAAATTTGTTCTGTGAGAGTAACTCAAAAATTTCTGTGGCTGTCATGCGCACCTCCAGCTTCTTCCCTAGAATAGTGTGAATAATCTGGTAGTTGTTTCGTCCGGTTTCAGTAAACACCACATCCCGAATAGCAAGTCGAGAAATACCCTCTGATGTCTTAAGGGTTATGCTAACTCTCCTATCTCTATTTACACGTTGTATAACCCTATCCAGTGCGGCAAAAATTCTCGCTTCATCGTAGGGTTTGATCAGATATTGTGCAGCTTCTACTTCAAAAGCTTCTATCGCGTGGTCTCGTGAGGTAGTAATAAATATAATTTCTCCGTTATCTTCTAACTGCCTCAATTCTCTTGCTGCATCGGTGCCTAACATACCAGCCATATAGATATCTAGCAGCAGTATGTCAAACCCTCCACGCTCCTCCACATAAGATAACAATTCTAAAGGGGCAGAAAAGGAATGTATTGTAATTTCATATTGTGGGTGCTTCTGCATGTACCTAGTCAGAAAGCCATGGGTTCGCTCAACTTCTTGCAATTCGTCATCGCAGATTGCAATCTTAATCATTGACCTGCCTCCTTGTATTTTAGTATTTGTCAGTTACGTGGTTCGCTGACTGTGATTCTGTTATTCCCGGTTACCACGTGGGATAATGGTACTGTGTAGTTGAGGGCGTCGCTTTACCCTTTAAAATCTCGGACTAGTAAGAAAGAGTGCCGCCTCGTCTTTACGGTTTGGATTCAAATGAGCTGGATAGGATCGGGTCCCGTATATCCAAAAAGGCAGAATTCCTGTAAATGCCTGAGGGCAATCTCGCTGCAAATCCATTGAAAGGTTAGTGTAACCCCTCGGCATTGACATTGCTAAGAAGGCACACGAAGTCTGCTTTCTTGCGAAAACGGCAATGTACTGGACGGAAATTCCTTCAAGATCCCAAACACATTGTCCAGTGTCGATAAACTTCAATCGATGCTCGAAAAGTACGGTCTTAACCCCCAAAACGCTTTAGTGGCCATGGAAGCTACCAGGCATTACTGGCTGTGGTTTCATGAACAGGGGTTTGAGATCAAGGTTATCAGTACTTTGATCACTGGCACTCTCCGAAAATGCGGGTATGCCAGATAAATCGAACAGCAGGAATTTGTGAAAGCCCAGATCGCCGATTGATGCGGAAATCGATGCTTATATGACCATTCCCGGTTCTCGCGTCACAAACATCCCAGGTGTTGGTCAGATCCAGCACTCACCGCCTATTACCAGAAACTCCGACAACAGGGAAAGCCTCACCGTGTTGCAGTGGGTGAGAAAACTATGCTACATCATTTTCACTGTTCTTTCCGAGAACCGCCCATTTGAAACCAGAGGCTAATACAGAACCCACCAACTGAACCACCGAAGTGCTTCTAAAGAGCATTACTCAATACTCTTTTTGCCATGCGAATAAACGTTTGAAAAAGTTAGTGATAATGTGTTGAAGCTTCAAACCGGATCCAAATAAATTCATCTTTACCTGGTTGGCATTTTATAGCTGGTCTTTCATTCTTATCATAGGGCCAAGTTACAACTCAATTCAAATATTTATTGAATAAATTCTTAGTTTATATTAAAAACCTCGAATATGCACTCGAGGTTGCTGGTTATTTGCATATATACTCATAAAGCAAATTATAAAATATTTCTAAATTTTTATCAATGAAAACCTAGGTTTACTTTGCTTTAATCGAAAAAACCGACTCAGAATATAAATCCCAGCCAGCTCGATTTTGTTCCAGTGGGTTTCAAAATTTTCTGTATTAATACTACATTTAATCAAACCATACTTTTGCCAACAGGTCAAACCCTTAAAGCAAAACTGCATTTGCATGGGTGATCACAATATTTTATCTAAACCACGTTCTCTTAAAACGCACCTAGAATCCTTCACTTTTACCCCTCCCCCAAAATAAAGAAACCCTTGAAAGTAGCGCAAATACGCCATTGACAAGGTCAATTACATTTATTTTCTTGTAAGCAGTACGACTGTCTCAACATGCGGTATCATATAACCTTTATATAAAAAAGCAAATGTAACTATTAAAGGAGTAAAAGTATCATTTTGCACCCCCTTTTGATTTAATTAAGTCTCAAATGGGTGAGATAAAATCATACAAATTCATCTGGATTTTCACCCGATTGCCTACATACTCGACCAGCAATTAAGTCCTTAACCCATCACGGTCCATTAGGTATCGGTGTTCCTTTTCTTAGATGCTTAATCACTGTTTCAATATCTTCATCACGCCAAAATCGATCGCGTATATAACATTTGTGGCAGTAGAAATCTGTGGCCTTTGCTTTGCTTTCAAATTTCTTCCCACAGTAATAACATATATGTTGGTACAATATTGGATGTTTTACTTCACATTCTTTCTTGCATTATTTAGAACAGTAGGTCTTTGGCCGACCTTTAATAGGCTTTTGGTTAATCCGCTTACCACAGTTTTTGCAGAGCTCTCTTATCACTTTTTCTTCTTCTGACTTCTTATTGTTTTTACCGTAGCCATCTATTCCTTGAGTCTTGCAAAAGTTTCTAACTTTTTCTCTAGAATCGTTCATCGCCATTGCTATGCTACGATATCCTGTGCCTAATTTTCGTAATTCTATAATCTTCTCTTTTTGCTCATTGGTCATTTGCATTACCTCCAATCCTTTGATTGGTATCTAGTAATGCGATAGAAACTTTGAGAAGTCAAGAAGTAATTAGATCCACCAAATATCTATATCTCTATTCTACTTGCTTATTCCCAATATTTATCAATGTATACGATGACAACTATACTCTTCTCAAAAAAACTCGACTCAGAACATGATCCCAAAAAATATACCCCCCAGAAATCCAGGAGGTATACACAAATTCTTACTTATTTATTAATCAAATCCGATGCTACTAAAAGGTTTCTGATTGCTGTTGCGGCTTCTGCACAGGTAAAGGTGTCTTTAGGATTTATTGTTTTATCGGTTCTTCCGTTAAACACGCCTGCACTTATTGTCTTTTTCACATCATTGTATGCCCATTCTGCTATAAAGTCTTTGTCTGTATAGCTGTTTATTCTATCGCTGCCTTTTTCCGCTAGACCTGCAATATCCATTGCTCTTGAATACATTGCCATTGCTTCTTCCCTGCTGATTTGTGCATCTGGTTTAAATGTACCATCAGGATAACCGTTGATGATGCTGTACTCCGAAGCTATTTCTATGGCATAGGCCAGCTCATGCGTAACTTCTACATCTGTGAACTTCTTATCATCTATTGAACCCGCTCTGTTGATTCCCAGGGCTTTGGTGATATATTCTGCAAACTCGCCTCTTGTAATATTCTGATTAGGCACAAACGTTTCTGGGTTTTTAATGACCAGCCTTGATGCCATATCATTGACGATATCTTTTGACCAATGGTTTTCAACTGAGGCTACCGTTATCGGATTCCATATCACCGAGTAGTTTGAGTTTGTCAAAGAGTTGATTCTTGCATACCACTTTCCGTCCTTTTGGAACACTTCTGTTGGTACATGGCTGTAAGTACCATCTGAATTGAATACAACTCCTGTACTTACCTTACTTTGATCAATCCCTGATGGTATTTCCATCACTCTCTCTACATAGTTACTGAACTTTCTAATTTTTACTTCTTCAGTCGATCCATCGTTTTTGGTTGTTTGTGCAACCACTTCAAAAGATACTGGTGGGAATATCAACTCAGCACCGTTTAATTTTGCAACCTCATTATAGGTTTCTATTGTTTGTTCGTCGAGCTTTGTAATTCTAACATCAACTGTTATTGCCTTTAGATCAGTTTCTTGAATGTTTAGTGTTTCGGCTACTTTGCTGATGGCAAATTCTTTCGCTGGTATTATATACTCGATATCGTTGTTTTTTACTGATACGTTGAAGGCATTTTCTTCTAACTTTTTAACGATATCTCCTGTCAATTCCACTATTGCGTTTTCGGAGTTGTTGTCTGATACTTGAATTTGAATCAAATTAACAGCTCCGTCAGCAGTGTTGTTTACAGCTTCGTCAATGTTCCTTTGAATCACTTCATTGTTAACTTGAACTAAAGTTGTCGTTTTTCCATCTTCCGTTGTCTTTGTTTCAGTTCCAGCACTTACTGGCTCATCATTAACAGTCACAATCGTGTTCGTTGGTGTTTGTGGGGTTGCAGGCGTTGAGCTTCCGCCACTACTTCCACCTCCTGTTGGCGGAAGTTTTGGAATGGTCTTGCTTACTGCTACTGTATTCGTTTCCCCACTCAATGTCAGGTTCAATGTTCCTGTGATGGAGCCTGCTGCTGTGCCTGTTGCATTGGTTTTGCTAAAGCCGCTTGTACCATCCCACACTACGCTTACTCCGTGGAGGGTTGCTCCAGTTGCTGCATCGAGTATATTTTGTGCTGTGGTCGCATTGCTTACAACTAAATTGCCAAGTGCGGTCTCAATAGCTGTTTTTACTAGAGTTACTTTTTCTGCATCACTTAATGGTAACTGTGTAATCGTCTTGCTTACTACTACTGCATTAGTTTCCTCACTCAATGTCAGGTTCAATGTTCCTGTGATGGAGCCTGCTGCTGTGCTTGTTGCATTGGTTTTGCTAAAGCCGCTTGTACCATCCCACACTACGCTTACTCCGTGGAGGGTTGCTCCAGTTGCTGCTGTAAGGATATCGCTGTCCGTTGTTGCGTTGCTCACTACTAAGCTGTTCAATGCGTTTTCTATGGATGTCTTTGCTTCTGCTATTTTCTCTGTGTCTGATAGCGGCGGTGCAACAAGGGTAATAGTTACCGTAGCATTAGCGGAATCGGCCAACCCGTCGTTTGCACGGAATGAAAAGCTGTCCTCGGTTTCAGTGGAGTTATGAGCAGTATAGCTGTAAGACCCGTCACTATTAAACGTTAGCGTGCCGTATGTTGGCCCTGTCACAACAGCGTAGGTAAGTGCATCGCCATCAACATCCGTTGCGTTAACATAGCCGGTTGTTTCTACGCCCATAGTAGTTGTGATAGCTTTAGATGCTGCCACAGGCGCATCGTTTACAGGTGTTATGTTAATCGTTACTGTGGCTATGTTTGAATCTTGATTTGCAGAATCTCTTGCTAAAAAGGTAAAACTGTCGTTCCCTACAAAACCTACCGTGGGTTGTCTATGTGCCATGTAAGTGAAACTTCCATCAGCGTTGAATGTCACCGTTCCATACTGTGAACCGGCTTGCAAGATATATGTTAACGTATCGCCTGTGCCCGTAACCGCACCGTTATGAGTGCTACCTTCAGCAACGTTAAACTCGCTATCGTTAGCCACTGGAGGTAACTGCGCAATGATTTTATTTACTTCAACGGTACCACTTTCACTATTCAGAGTAAGATTAAGTATCCCTGTGATTGAACCTGCTGCTGAGCTTGTTGCGTTGGTTTTGCTAAAGCCGCTTGTGCTATCCCACCCTACGCTTACTCCGTGAAGGGTTGCATTTGTTGCAGCTGTAAGGATATCACTGTATGTTGTTGCGTTGCTTACTGCTAAGCTGTTCAATTCGGTTTCTATGGATGTCTTTGCTTCTGCTAATTTATCAGTATCAGTAAGGTCTTTTGTCCAAGTACCAGTTTGAGTACCTGTATACGTTCCCGCACCGCCGGCTGTATATGCCGTCCTAAAGCTGGCATTGTTAGTAAGCATAAAATCACCAATAGTTGCCCCTGCACCCATCATTGTTATAGAGGTTAGATTGTTCTCTGGAAATGCAGATATATAAATATTTGCAACATTTTTTGGGATTGTAATCGATGTTAAGTCGTTTGCAAAAAACGCGTATGTGCCTATTTCCGATAATGATTCAGGTAATACAACACTTGTTAACGAGTTCCAACTAAACGCGTAGTGCTTTATTGTGGTTACGGAATCTGCCATTATTACAGATGTTAAATCATTTCGGGTAAAAGCATAACCACCTATACCAGTTATACCGTCTTCAATAACTACTGTATCTATAAAAAGATCTTTTAATTTATTTTGATTATCACTCACACCAAAATCATTAATATCCCCTGTGCCACTTAGAGTTAAAGTACCACTACTAATACTTTCCGTGATAGAGTCTCCCCAATTTATTCCTGTGGTAGCCTTTAATACCAATAGATCTAATGCTGTTTGAATTTTATCTACTTCTGCATTTATTGCTATTTTTGTATTAGGACTGGTTAAAGTTAGGTCTACGGAGGCAATAGCCGTCTGATATGATGACCAACTGTCTGGCGTATAGTCCGCTTCTAGTAAAGCAGTCACTTCAGCTACCTTTTCATCATATAATGTAGTGTCTACCACACCTACTTTACCCCATTCTCCTCCTGGAGTGCCTTTATATGTTCCTGCGCCACCAGCATCAATATTCGTATAAGCATCCCTAAAATAATCATTGGTAGAGTTTAAAAACTTATTGCCTATTTCAGTGTCAGAGCGTTCCATAGTAATCGATGTTATCGGATTTCCATAGAAACTATAATCAGAGAGTCTTACTACACTAAGAGGAATTGTAATCGATGTTAGATTATTATCCCTAAAAGCAAAAGCATTAATATTAGTCACATTGCTCGGAATTTCAATTGAAGTTAGATCGTTGCTGTTGAATGAGTCCCTACCTATAATCAAAAGACTATTAGGAAATTCCACTGAGGTCAAACCATTAACCACAAAAGCAGATAACCCAACGCTAGTTATACCTTCACCAATAACTACTCGGGTAACACCTAAATCAGGTAGCTTATTTTGGTTCTCTGACGCCGTAAAGTCATTCATTGCCCCTGTACCGCTTAAAGTTAAGGTATCCCCTTCAATATTTTCAGTGATATTATCTCCCCAAACTATTCCTGTGGAAGGTTTTACTACCAACAGGTCTAATGCTGTCTGAATTTTAACTACTTCTGCGTCTATTTCTGCTTGTGTGTTTAAATCAGTTAACGTTAATTCAGCTAGAGCAATTGAAGCTTCATAAGCAATCCAACTTTCTGGTGTGTAGCCCGCTTCTACTAAAGCATCTACCTCGGCTACTTTCGTGTCATAAGCTGTAGTGTTTGTAGGAATTACTTTTGTCCATATACCTGCCTGTGTACCTGTGTAAGTACCCGCACCTCCTGCTTCATAAGCAGTTTTGAAGTTATTATTATTTTGAGCAAGTAAATAACCTTCCAAGTCTGTATCAGGTCGCACCATTGTTATTGATTCGAGCTGATTATTAAAAAATGCACCATTACCAATATTTGTTACGCTGTTAGGAATTGTGATTGACGTTAACTGGTTTGAGAGAAATGCACTATAACCAATATGTGTAACTGATTCAGGTATTGTAATCTCTGTAAGTGCGTTAACTATGAATGCCATACTACCTATTTCTGTCAACGAACTAGGTAGTGTTACCGAAGATAAAGCATTACCATGGAAAGCCCCATGTCCTACATAGGTAATACCCTCATCTATAACTACCTTATTAATTCCTAAGTCGCTTAATTTCGCTTTGTTCTCCTCGTAAATATCAAAATCATACATCTCGCCTTCACCACTGAGGGTAAGTGTGTTACCAGCGATACTTTCAGTGATGCTAGTGCCCCAGTCAATTCCTGTTGAGGAGATTCCTTCTATTGAATCGGCAAGTATCAAACTGGAACCGTCTTTTTCAAGGGTTTTTCCGTCAAGATTAATAAGTGAAAACTTTGATACGACCGCATGTGCTTCGCTTGTCGCTGTTACGACGACCGTTCCTGCCGATGTGTTTTCAAGAATATTACCATCGAGTACTATATCACCGTCCACCCCAGTAAGTGGGCCTGTAATCGACATTTTTTTGCTTCCTAAATCATATAATCGAACTCTGAACGAAGGATCTCCTGAGATGTTTAAAACGCTTGACGAAATAGCTCCAACAAACTCCCTTCCACTAAGCTCCCCGCCGGAAATGTTAACTTCACCGGTGCCATCACTCCAGATTGCTCTGTTTTCTACAGACAGCACAGTTCCCCCTGAGACGTTGATTTCACCGTTGCCCGTGTTCCTTATAGCTGCCGCATTGGTTGATCTCACCGCACCGCCAAAAATGTTAACATTGCCAATACCAATGTTTCCAATTGCATGGTTATCTGGTGAAGACACTGTACCGCCAGAAATATTGACGTTACCGTTGCCTTCGTTTACGATCGTAATAGTGTTTGAAGACACTGTGCCGCTAGAAATTTCGACGTTACCACTGCCATTGTTATAGATTGCATAGTTGTATAAAGTCAATAATTCTCCTGTTTTTGCTACGCTTGTGTCTTTGACCTCCAGGCTTGAATTACCGTCTAGTGTAATCACATTTAAACCGTAAATCCTTGTTAGTTTGAAACTATTCAAATCAAGAATGATGTTTTTATCTGTGATGGTCTGATCGCTTGCAAGGGTAATATCTGTTATTAGCTTAATCGTGTCGCCACTTTCAGCCTTCGTAATGGCACCGCCAAAAGTTTTATAAGTTGCGTCTTCTGCACGGGCTGCATCATCATTTGCAGTAGCAGATGATACAAGTAATGTCACTGGTTCAACACTACTTGCGCCTGGGGTTATATTCACATACATATACGTGTTAGATGAAGCGTCTTCGACTGCAACAATTGCTGCACCGATTCCCTCTTTATTTGACGACGCTGTCACCGTCGAGTCTGAAGCACTGATTGAGCCTCCGTGATAAAGCGCCTGCGTGTCTCCGGTAGCGGTCAACGAAGAATCTTTTACCGTAAGAGAGCTCTCTGTAAGTATGCCTAAGCTAGAATTCCAAGTCGCCGAGCCTCCACTGGCGATAACAGTGGCATCTTCAATTAAAAGCGGACCAAAGACACTAATACCGATGGAGCTACTGTTTGTAGATCCCGTTGTTGCCCCGCCAGTTGTTGTTACTGTGCACCCTGTGATGCTGTTGGTGCTTGTGAAGCTAAAAGAGGAAATCCCCATGCTGAACTGTGAGGATGTTCCCAGATTGATGGTAAGGATACCATCGCCGCTCAGCGCTACCCCTCCAGAGTCGCTCGTTACTCCACTCACTCTTATAGTGGGCGAGATATCGATGGAATTGCTGCCTTGCAGAACGATATTTATATCATATTTTGCAAAAATACCCGCAGCATGACTAAATTCATTTGTATAATACCCCGTAATTGTCGCATTGTTTAGCGTAAGGGTGTTAGTTCCAGCGTCGTAGGTGACGGTGCCGGCGATTCCCTCGCCTGTCACGCCGCTGGCATTATCGGTGGTAACTTGGATGCCTCCCACCCAAATTTCGTAGGTTGTTGCCGCAAATACCGCAGTTGGTAACATTGTGAAAACCATGATCACCATAAGCAAAATGCTTAAACACCTTTTTATCATTCTATGCTCTCTCCTTTTTCAAATAGATTATATACCTTTATACTCTATCAAAAATAACAACTCAAAATCATTTCTGGGGTAATTGCCATCATTTTAGGGGTAATTGCCTGTTTTGGACGAAAAAAACCGACTCAGGTCATTGATCCAAGCCAGCCAGCTAATCCCATATTATTCTCCATTACACTCCATCTCCGTTCCGTCCATAAAGTGGAGGATGATTCTCCCTATTTCATAGACCTTGATACGATCCAAGTTTTTTAGATAAAGTCCGTATTGATTTCTTTGATGTGTTTTGCCCCTTCTGTGATATCTGCAAACTGAACAGCTCTGTACTGCTCCAGCGGGTTTCCAAACTCTGCGATGGTTTCCTATTTCTTTCTTAGTTCTTCTCTGTTATCAAGGAGTGCATTCCAGGAAAGGATAAAGGCATCAATTAGAATAACTTCATCCATGTGCCTGTTGGTGCAGCCTTGTACCCCTTTAACCTTATAACGTTCCTGGCATTGCCATACCTTTCTGTAACGGTTCTTCGACTTCCAACCTTTTCTTGTAAATGCCTGATTGCAAGTACAGCAGACCACTTTCCCTGCGAAGGTACTTGTCTCTGGTCTATGTGAGTAGAAATTGGTCCCATACTCTTCAATTTATTTTGCTCGTCTGTCCTGCTCCAGCTGCACCGCTTCCCAAATATGTGGATCAATAATGTCTTCTTGGCTTTCTTCAATATGAAACTGCTGATGGCCATTATTCTTTGCTCGTTTTTTGGTAAGTGAATCAACAGTATAGCTCTTTTGTAAAATGGCATCTCTTTTATACTTCTCATTTCCAAGTATGCTTTGAAGTGTTATTCCCTGCCATATTGGTTTACCATTTCAGTTTTTGATGCCTTTTTTTCAAAGATTCGCTTAATGTAATCCACCGTTTTTCCAGAAAGATATTTATCGTAAATCCTCTCTACACTTTTTGCTTGTTCTTGATTGACGACCAGCTTGCCATTCTCATCGGTGTCGTACCCTAGAAACCGCTTCATGCTTACTTGAATTACCCATCTACAAAGCGTCTTCTAATTTCCCAGGTGGAGTTCTCGCTGATGGACCTTCTTTCATCCTGGGCAGTTTAAGGATACATACAACTCATCAAGCAAAAAAAACATCAATCCTATCTTCAATCTAAAGCCATTGTTCATTAGCTTTCGTCGATTCTCTCAATTTTTTAACGATTCACTTAAAAACCCTTATCAATTGGTGATACTTCTTTTTATGGAGATATGGATAGTCGAACTCGCAAGAGTCGCCTTTCAACATCTATCCTGTTTCCTCAACTTATACAAAAATGACCGCTATCTAATCTGTCCACTCAACCCTCTCTCAATTAATGCCGTTGATGTGTTCCTGCACAAAGCAAATAAGGCTTCCCAGTCAAACTGCCGCCAGCTATTTTTATAGCCTTGAGCAGTAAACGCTGGAAAGCCCTTTATTACTGGGTTTCTTAGCCTATCATTTTTCAGTCCTTGACATCAATACAACCGTCTCAACATGCAGTATCACATTAGTCTAAAACAATTTAACAAATCGAAGTACTAGAGGGAATATAAAGAAAAAACTATCCCATGCAAAATTTGCTGAATAAATATACCCCCTTATATCAAGGAGGTATATTTCAATTAACTACTAATCATTGATTAATCCAGAGGCCATTAATAGATTTCTTATGGCTGTCGCAGCTTCAGCAAAGGTAAAGGTATCTTTAGGATTTATTGTTTCCGCAGTTTTTCCGTTAAATACTCCTGCGCTTACCGTCTTTTTCACATCATTATATGCCCAATCTGCTACCATAGCTTTATCAGTATAGCTCTCTATACGATTGTTATTCCCTTCTTCTAGACCTACTATATCCATTGCCCTTGAATACATGACCATCGCTTCTTCTCTGCTAATCTTTGCGCTAGGTTTAAATGAACCATCAGGATATCCACTAATGATGCCATAATCAGACGCTATTTGAATAGCGTCAGCTAGTTCATGTGATGTTCCTACATCTGAAAACTTCTGAATATTTACCATACCAGTTCTATATATTCCAAGAGCTTTTGTAATATATTCTGCAAACTCTCCTCTAGTTATATCTTGACCCGGTATGAATTTTTCTGGATCTTTAACAACAAGTCTTGATGCCATATCATTAACAGCTTCCTTTGACCAATGATTTTCTACTGATTTCACTACCACTGGATTCCAAATTGCTAAGTAACTTGAATTTGTTAATGAATTAATCTTTGCATAATATATTCCATCTCTCATAAATATACTTGTCGGTACATGTGAAAAAGTACCATCTTCATTATAGACAATACCTGTTGTTATTTTGCTTGGTTCCGCACCTTCTGATAATTTCATCACCCGTTGGACATACTGATTAAACTTTAATAACATTAATTGTTTCTCTTCCCCTGAACTTGTCCTTGTCTTGGCTATAACTTCAAAACTCATTGGTGGGAAAACAATCTCATAGTCTTTTGCTTTTGCTCTTTCTTCAATTTCCTTAGTTATTTTCTCATCAACCTTATTGATTTGCACTTCAATCACTATTTCTTTAAGATTCTCTACGGCAACACCAAGATTCTTAGCGACGCTTTCAATTCCGACTTCTCTTGCAGAAATTACATAATTAATTGTCTCAGATAAAATGGACAACTTGAAATTGTTTTCATCCATTTTCTTCACAATGTCTCCCGTGAGAAATGTTGTCGTACTTTTAGCGTCTTGAGTTAATATTGGTACTTCGATAATATTTTCTGATTGTGTTTCAACTATATCTTGGCTCTGACTTCTAATGACTTCTTCTATTTTTGCATCAATGACATCAGAATCCAGCTTAACTTTTACTGTCTTTTTGCCTAATTCTTCTGTTACACTCTCTGTGCCAGCTTTCTCTTCTTGACCATTTACTTTAACAATTGTGTTTTCTTCTTGCTCGTTATTGCCTTCTCCATCATCAGTGGAATCTGAATTGCTATTTGAACTTGAACCACTAGAACTTCCTCCACTACTGATTCTATTCCATTTTCCATATAATGTAATATCAGCTGCTAATACTTTGTTCGTTAAAAAATCCCACACTGTCGTCAAACTAGATTCTTTGTACCATCCTGCAAAGTCATATCCAGATTTTGTCGGGGCTGTCGGGGCTAAGAGAAGCGAATAATAATCTGCTGTAACTGGACCAATAGTGCTACCTCCGTTACTTTCAAAAGTCACGGTGTATTGGTTCACACTATACTGCGCAATTATATCAAGTGACGATGTAATATTACTAAAATCACTAGGGTCCCATCCTGTAAAGGTGTACCCTTCTCTTATTGGGTTATCAGGTGTTGTTGCTGATTGTCCTTGCTCAACAGACTGTGTATTAATAACTGTATCATTATGGTCTATGAACCTAACATGATGAGTGATTGCGTCATATACTGCCCTTACCGTTAGATTACTTGTTATATCACTAAATGGTACTGACCAATTTAAAAAAGTATGACCTTCTCTTGTTGGATCAACTGGAGCTGTTGCGCCATTTCCTTGCTCTACTGTTTCTGTCTTTAATACTGTTCCATCATAATCTTCAAAAGTTACTGTGTATTCTTTGATTGTCCACTTTCCGTATAGTGTAATATCTGACGCTGGTACTTTATCTGCTGCAAAGTCCCATTCTGTTGTTAAGCCTACTTCCTTATACCATCCACCAAAGTCATATCCAGTTTTTGTCGGGGCTGTTGGGGCTGTTA
>Ga0334893_1001128_pt1 | contig 27999 bp, 19 predicted proteins | sample GraSluR3_MG_5_FD_207218 | JGI IMG/M metagenome (GOLD analysis project Ga0334893, IMG submission 207218) | Sludge microbial communities from methane-producing bioreactor in Wageningen University, Netherlands - Granular Sludge_09_05-R3 | ecosystem: Engineered > Bioreactor > Anaerobic >...
AGAATGTCGAGGAACTCGGTCACCTCGGGCGCGTCGTGGGTCCAGTCGGCCTTCAGCGGGATAACGCCAAGCTCTTCGACCGCCCCGATGACCTCGGGCGTGTTCAGGACGCCGGCCTCGAGGCTCTTGCAGGTGAGGCACCAGTCGGCCGTGAAGTCGACCATCACGGGCCGCGGACCGCTGAGCCGAACCTGCCGGATTTCGCCGTCGGCCGCGTCGGGCGAGCCCTGGCGTTGTTGCAGCTCGAGGAAACGTCCGGCAACGGCCACGTCGATCTTGCTCTCCAGCCGCACCCGCATCTCGTCGTGCAGGCCGTGGAAGGCGAACGGACTGTCCGACACCCCGTCGAACCCGGGGAAGAGGACGATCCAGCAGACCGCCACGAACGCGGCCGCCCCGAGCCAAGCCCGAGCTTTTGTGCCGCGATCGGCGGTGACGGGCGTGCGTGCAATCCACCAGCAGGCGGCCCAGATGGCGAACAGAAGGCCGACCGTGGGAACCACGTACGACGGCTCCATGAAGGTGAAGATGAACACGACGGTGCCCATCAGCACGAAGCCCATGATCTGCTTGAAGGTATCCATCCAGGCTCCCGGCTTGGGCAGGAAGCGGATCAGGTTGGGGAAAGCTCCGATGAGCAGGTAGGGGCTGGCCATTCCCAGGCCGACGCTCAGGAAGACGACATAGGTGGTCACGGGCGGCTGGCTGGCCGCCCAGGCCAGGGCCGAGGCCATGAACGGCCCGGTGCAGGGCGTGGCCAGCACCGTGGTCAAAACGCCCTTGGCAAACGCGCCGCCGAGGCCTTCTTTCTGGGCCAGTTCGACGGCCTTGCCGCTGCCGACGAAGCCGGGAATGGGAATCTCCCAGACCCCGAGGAAGCTCAGGCCCATGGCGAAGACGATCGCGGCCAGGGTCACGCTGAATCCCGCGAACTTGAACAAATGGCCCCAGCCGAAATTGAGGAAGACGGCCAGCGAGGCGAGCACGAGAAACACGGCGATCAGGCCGGCCGAGTACCAGACGTTCAGAAGCAGGCCCCGGCGCCGGTCGTGGCCCGATTGCTCGACGAACGACAGAATCTTCAGCCCGATCACGGGCAGCACGCATGGCATGAGGTTGAGAATGATGCCACCCACGAAGCCCAGCAGGATCTGCCACAGCAACGAGGTGTTGCCGAACCCTTGCTGCACGTTCTCTCGCAGCTTCTGGGTGTCGAAGGTTCCCGAGTCGCTGCTGATCAACTCGGCGAACGACCCGAGATCGGTGTAGGGCTGCCAGGCAAGTCGGCGCCCGGCCGGCCCCGGCGGCGATTGCGGCCGACCGGTTTCCTCGGCGCTCGGTGGCGGCGCCGCAGACGCCCGCGAAGGGGCGGGCGGATCGAAGGCGCTGCCCAAGGTCGCGGTGAACGGAAAGTCGCGGGGACGCTCGCAACTCGTCTCGGTGCACGGTTGGGCGTAGACCGAGCCTTCGATCCGCACGGCGCCGGGATCGACGCCGGGCCGAAGCTCGATCGGTGCGTACCACACGACGCGATCGTAGTGCGATTCGACGACCAGGTCGCCAAAGACCGCTTCGGTCTTCTTCTTGGGAGGAGGATCGGCCGCGAAGTCGCCCAGCCGCCGGTAGTCGTCCGACTCGGCCAGCTTGATTTTCGTGGTCACGGGCCCCCCGGGGGCCTGGGTGATCGAGTAGATGTGCCATCCCGGATCGAGGCTCGCCGAGATGACCAGATACGAGGGCCGATCACCCGTGGGCGACGTGAACCTCGCGCTGACCGAGAGGGCGGGCTTCTCCTGAGCGAAACCACCGAACTGCGTGCCACCCAATTGGGCCCATGCGGGCGAGGCGGCCAACAGCAACGCGAGTATGGCAAGAGGCCGCAGCACGGCCCGTGGATTGACCAGACGCATGAGTCTCCCATCCTTCCTTTGATTCGGCGTTGAATCGCAACGGCCATCCGTGAATTATCGCGACGTCCGCTTCGGCGAGAACCGCCCGACCGAGCAGTCCAGCCTACCAATTCGGGCCGTCTGGGCCAGCCCGCTCTTGTCCTCTTCCCTTCTCGTTCCCACGCTTCCGCGTGGGAACGCACGTCTTCGCCGCTTTGCGGCGCCGGGGGGGGGGGACGCAAAGCGTCCAAGCCCCCGGTTCCCACGCGGAAGCGTGGGAACCAGTGTAAAGCGTGGGAACCAGTGTAACGCGGAGGCGTGGGAACCAGTGTAAAGCGTGGGAACCAGAGTACCAGACGGAGCCGGGGGCACCGGCCGACGCGAATACCTTTCTCGGGGTTTGGATGCGCGAAACCCACTGCGGGTTACAGCGAGGTCGCAAGGCGTTCGAGCCGGGCGAGGATCGTCTCGAACCGATCGAGAACCGCGGAGACGCTGTCGAAAGCCCTTCTTTGGCGGTAGATCCAGTCGATCCACGTCAGCCCCGACAACGCGACCGAGCTGCGGTCGAAGGCGTACACGAGCGACACCTCGTCTTCGGTCAAGGGACGAACGGTCCGGTAGGCACAAAGCCCGACCGACCACAGCTTCCGATCGTCCTGGACAAGGCTTCCGAGCAGGCGCGCCACGTCGCAGGCCACGTGGTCGACGGCCATCGAACCGAAGTCGATCAGGCCGCTGACCCGGTCTCCGATGAAGAACACGTGATCGTGCCAGACATCGCGGATGCACGGTTGCAGCGCGAAATGCCGGCCGGCGCACGCCTCGACCAGCGGCAAGCTCGCCCGCGCTGCGCTGGGAAAAAGCGAAACGAGACGCTCGGCATGGGGCTGCAGCTCGGGAAACCGTCGCGGCTGAATCCGTGGGGCCAGCGACGCCAGTCCCCCGGCAAGCCACCAGCGCAGCGAGTCGAGTCGCTCGGCCAGGGCAGGCGACGGCCCGAACGATGCGCCCGCGCGTCGAAACGTCGCCGCGGCCCGGTGAAATGCCGCCAGGTAGCGCATGGCCGCTTCGAGGCGTGCTTCCGTGGCATTCCGCCGGAAGTCGGCCCGGCCCGGCATCCAGGGCGCCAATTCCCAGACATGCCCCGCCCGCTCGACGTGGCGCGGGCCGGCGCGGGTCGGCAGGGGCAGCGCCACGCAAATTCCCGCCCGGGACACGTGGGCGAGAACCGCGTGAACGAATGCCAACCGCTCGGGTTCCGGCCCGCCGGGCGGCCACTGACGCAGGCAATAGCACCCGGCCGGGGTCACCACCCGCCAAAACCGAGCCCCGCTGAACCCCCCGGCCGATCCGAGCGACTCGACCTGCGCATCGCCCAGATCGAGCGGATACTCGGCCAGCACGGAAAGGGGGTCGGAGGGAGCCGACATGCGCGTGCCTGAGACGGCGATTTCCTGGCTTCCTTGGAGATCCCACCATATTCTACTCGGCAATCGGACGGCGTGCGTCGCCCCGACTTTCGAACGGCGCGGCGACACCTCAGCGACGCCGCACGCCGAATCGCCGGGGCCGCCCTTTCCCCCGCACGATCCGACCGGTATCTTTGGGGGAGGCGTGCACTCGGAGGAGAGACCTTGAAACTAATCATCGCGGTCATCCAGCCCACCAAGCTCGACGCGGTCCGCGAGGCGTTGGAGAAGGTCGAAGTCACGCGCATGACCGTGTGCGACGCCCAGGGGTTCGGGCAGCAGCGGGGCCAGACAGCGACGTATCGGGGCCGCGAGTACCAGACCCGCATGCTCCGAAAGATCGCCCTGGAGATCGTCGTCAACGACGACTTTCTCGATCGAACCATCGAGGCGATCATCCAGACCGCGCGAACCGGCGTCGACGGAACGATCGGCGACGGCAAGATCTTCGTGTTGCCCGCCGTCGAGGCGATTCAGATCAACGACGGATCGCGCGGCCCCGGCGCGGTGTAGCCCGGGGCCCAGAGCGCGGGCGGTCTCGCGTCGCGCCGCCGACCCCAATGTCGTCGGGAACCCCGACCCTCACCAACCGCCGTCACGGCGAACGGGCTACGCCACGTCGGGCCCTTGGGGCTTCGATTCGCCGGGCTGCTCGGCGGCGTCGGGCCGCCGGTCGTCGGCCGGGTCGATCGGGGGTGAAACGGCCGCGTCGTCCACGAAGGGCGCGCCGGTCGGGTCGGTTCGGATCGCCGGCAGGTCGTCGTCGATCTCGTCTGCGTCGTCCAGGGCGACTTCGTCGAGCTCGGTCGCGTCGGCATCGCGGCGCAGAAGCAGGTAGATGCAGGTCGACGCGGTCCAGAAGTAACTGGAGAGGAATCCGACCGCAAAGACCTTGACGCAGCCGATCCAGAAGGCCATCAGGCCGCTGCCGGCCGAGGCGAGAACGCCCACGTCGCCCGCAGACCGCAACAGGACGTCGACTTGCCGCGCGCCGGCGGCGGGATCGCCGCTCCACCGGCCCGAGTTCGCGCCCCAATCGACGGCCCACGAAGTGACGGCGATCGTCCCCGCGGCGAAATTCGACACGACCAGCCAGCCCATCGCCCCGATGGCGGCGGCCACCAGGGCATAGAAAAGGTACTGCAACGGGCGCTGGTACACGTAGCGGTACGCGCGGGCGACGGCGTCGAAGCAATCGGAGACCTCGGTGGCCACGGCGCCCCACATCAGGGGCCATCCGAAGGCGAGTCCCACCAGGGCCCACGTCATGAGAAAGCCGGCCAACAAGGCCAGGGGCCAGAGAATCAGGGTAACCAGAAGCCCCAGGTCGAAGCGAAAAAGCAAATCGAAGCGGAACAGCAGACCGGCCAGGCCCATGCACGCCGCCGCGAACAAGACCGCGATCAGCGGAATCAACGGGGCGAAAAAGTACGAGCCCCACATCGAGCGGGCGTGCCGGAGCATCCGCCCCCAGCCGATGCGTTCGTCGCTGGCGAGCTCGACCGCGACGCAACGTGCGATCGCTCCCCCGAAAAACGCCCACACGGCCAGCGCCCATGCGCCGCAAAGCAGCCGGAACGCCAGGCGCGTCACGGTAACGTCGGAACGAAAGATCCACCGAAAGGGCCGGCTCAGTCGGGCGAACGAGCCCCAGAAGGGCTCGGCGAGGCGGGGGCGGCCCGCGCCCACGGAAAGCGCGGCGCCGGCTTGCGCCGGCGGGTCGTTCATCCCGGGCAAGGCCGGCCGGTCGGGCACCAGTTCGGCCAGGGCCAGCCAGGGGCACTTTTCCTCCACGCCGTCGACCGGGGTCAAGTCGTCGCCCCCGAATACGAACCCCAGGAGCGACCAGCCCGTCGCCGTCAGCACGATGGCCGCGGCGCCCAGAAGCATGAGCCGGAACCGCAGGGCCAGACGGAGGCAGCGGACAAGCCGAAGCCAAGGGAAAAGCTCCAACCAGGCCACCGCCCTGAGGGTGCCGCCGTCGTCATGCATCAGAAGCCTCCCGCCCAAGGATCCCGCCCCAATCCGCACCCGGCATTATAAGGAGCACGAAGACGCCCGCAAGCGAGCCCCACCGGCCGACGATGCGGTTCAAGGCTCCGGGGGCGGGTCGTCCGACGCGTCGGAAGGCTCTTCGGGCTCGGCCGGCAGCCCGTACCGCTCGTCGAGCCATCGCCCGAGGTCGACTTGCCGACAGCGACGGCTGCAAAACGGCATGGGCGAGCGGTCGTCGGGCTCGAAGGACTTGCCGCACACGGGACAGCGAGAGGTCGACATGAGACGATACGAACCAGGCCTGCCTGTGCCAAGGGTTCTCACGACGCGCTTGGCGCGGCCGATTCGGTCTTGGACGTGTCCTTCGACTTTTCCGGCGACTTGACGTCGGCGCCGTTCGCCTTGGAATCGGCCTTGGCGGCCTTCGTGTAGGAATCGCTCCGGTAGTCGGTCTGGTAGAAGCCCGAACCCTTGAAGAGGATGGCGGCCCCGGGACCGATCCGCCGTCGCAGCTTGAGCCGCCCGCACTCCGGGCACTTGCGCAGGGGATCGGCCGTGATTGACTGGAACTGCTCGAACTCGTGCTCGCACGCATCGCACACGTAATCGTAGGTCGGCATCGTCTGCGGTCCTTTCCAACAGGGCGGCACGCCACGTCGACGTGCCCTTTCTTCGGGATGTTTCAGGGTTGGTCGGCTCCCGGCCGGGGGATCATGGCTCGCTCTCGCCGGTCGATTCGTCGGAGTCGTTCGTGGGCTCCTCGGCGCCTTCGGCCGCGCCATCCTCCGCCGACGGGGCCGCCGAAACGATCACCTGGCTGGGCCGCACGACGCGGTCGTGCAGCAGGAAGCCCGTCTGGGCAACGTGCACGACGGTGTTGGCCGGATGATCGTCCGAGGGTTGCTGCAGGATGGCCTCGTGCCGGTTGGGATCAAAGGGCTTGCCCAGGGCGTCGATCTTCGTGCAGTGGTGCCGGGCCAGCACGTTCTCGAACTGCTCGGCCACCATCTGGAAACCCTCGAGCAGACCGGCCGAGTCGTGCCCCTTGCCGGCGGCCTCGATCGCCCGGCCGATGTTGTCCCAAACGGGCAACAGGTCGCGGATCAAGGGCAAGCTGGCGTAGCGAAGCTCTTCCTCCATCTGCCGGGCGGCCCGCTTGCGATAGTTCTCCAGCTCGGCCCGGATGCGCAGGGCGCGGTCCTGGGCATGCTCCAATTCGGCGCGCAGCTTCTGGAGATCATCCTCGGCCAGTTCGCTTTCGTCGGCCTCGGGGCGAGCCTCGTCCGTCGCGTCGATCGCCGGGGCCTCGGGGGCCTCGGGCGGCGACTCCGACGGATCGGGCCGCGCCGGGCCGGCCGGTTCCGTTCGCTCTCGATCGTTCTTTGCCACGATATTCTCTCCGCAAAACGCGGCGCGTTATCCCGACTGAAAGTAGTCTTTCAGGGTTTGAAAGAACGTCTTCCGCTTCGGCGACACGTCGGCGTTTTCGACCTCGGCCAGCTCGCGCAGGATGCGCTCGTGCTCGGCGCTGAGGCGCTTGGGCACTTCGATGAAGACCTGCACGACCAGATCGCCCCGCCCGCGCCGCTGGGGGATGGGCATGCCGTGTCCCCGCAGCCGAAACACGTCGCCGTTCTGGGTGCCGGGGGGAATCTCAAGCCGCTGCCGCCCGTCCAGAGTGGGCACGTCGACGGTCGCCCCGAGGGCGGCCTGGGCGTATCCGATGGGCACCTCGCAAACCAGATGCTGCCCCTGGCGATGAAACAGCGCATGGTCCTTGACGGTAATGAAACAATAACAGTCGCCCGGGGGCCCCCCGTCCGGGCTCGGCTCTCCCTCGCCTTGGAGCCGCAGACGCGTCTGGCTGTCGACGCCGGCGGGAATCTTCACCTCGCGGGAAACTCGGCGCGACACGTACCCCGACCCTCGACAATCGGCACACGGGTGCTCGATGACCGAGCCCGCCCCACCGCACGAGGGGCACGTGGTCTGCAGCGAGAAGATGCCGGTCGATTGGACCACCCGGCCGCGACCGCCGCAGTACTGGCACGTGTGGCGCTGGGTGCCCGGCTGGGCGCCCGAACCGCTGCAAGTGGAACAAGCCTCGTGCCGGCGGAAACTGACCGTCTTGGTGACTCCGCGCGCGGCCTCCTCGAGTTCGAGGACGACCTCGCACCGGATGTCGGCCCCCTGGCGGACCCGGCGTCCACCCCGGGCCCCTCTTCCGAAAATATCGCCGAAAATGCCTCCGCCGAAGATATCGCCGAAGGCGTCGAAGATGTCGCTGACGTCGCGAAACTGCGGCGCGCCGGCTCCAAGCCCCGCATGACCGTAGCGATCGTAGCGGGCCCGCTTGTCCGGGTTGTTGAGCACCTCGAAGGCCTCGGCGGCTTCCTTGAACTTCTCCACGGCCGAGTCGTCGCCCGGGTTGCGGTCGGGGTGGTACTTCATGGCCAGCTTGCGGTAGGCGTCGGAGATCTCCTTCTCCGAGGCCGACCGGCTGACCCCCAGCACCTCGTAGTAATCCCGCTTTTCCGCCATCGTCGCCATGGTGAGGTGGAAATCGCTCTGTCAAAAGGGCGCCATTGTACCCGACAAGCCGGCCGCGATCTGCGCCGGAGACATGGGTCGGCGTCTCCTGAGGGCGAAACGGGCCACCCTGCTTGAGGGTGGCCCGCCCGCCGGCTCATTCTTTCCCGAATCGGGTCGCACGGTCTGCCATGAAATCCACAGCCTACCGGACGCTGCCTTCGACCCGCCGTTTTTCCTTGTCCTCCTTGTCGAAGTCGGTCACCATGGTCTCGGTGGTGAGCATCAAGGAGGCGATGCTCGCGGCGTTTTCCAGGGCGACCCGAACCACCTTGAGGGGGTCGATGATGCCGGCCTTGAACATGTCGACGTACTCGCCCTGGTTGGCGTCGAAGCCGACGTTCGTCGACTTCTCGGCCACTTCGTCGGCGACGACGGCGCCGTCGAGGCCGCAGTTGTCGGCGATCTGGACCAGCGGCCTGGCGAGACACCGAAGCACGATGTCGACGCCGATCTTCTCATCGCCGCGGGCCGACGATCGGGCCTTTTCGACGGCCTCCTTGCACCGCAACAGGGCCACGCCGCCGCCGGGCACGATGCCCTCTTCGGCCGCCGCGCGGGTTGCGTGCAGGGCGTCTTCGACGCGGGCTTTGGTCTGCTTCATCTCGGCTTCGGTGCTGGCCCCCACCGAGATCACCGCCACGCCGCCGGTGAGCTTCGCCAGGCGCTCCTGGTACTTCTCGCGATCGTAGTCGCTGTCGGTCGTCTCGATCTGGTTGCGGAGCTGCTGGATGCGGTTCTTGACGTCGGCCTGTTTGCCGGCGCCCTCGACCAGGGTCGTCGAGTCCTTGTCGACCGTGACCTGCTTGGCCCGCCCGAGCTGATCGAGGGTGAGGTTCTCGAGCTTCAGGCCGAGGTCCTCGCTGATCATGGTGCCGCCGGTGAGGATGGCGATGTCGCCGAGCATGGCCTTGCGGCGGTCGCCGAAGCCGGGGGCCTTGACGGCACAGACGTTCAACACCCCGCGGAGCTTGTTGACCACCAGAGCCGTGAGCGCCTCGCCTTCGACGTCCTCGGCGATGATCAGCAGGGGCCTGCCCGACTGGCTCGTTTTTTCGAGCAGCGGGATCAGGTCGCGAAGGTTGCTGATCTTCTTTTCGTGGATGAGGATGTAGGCGTCCTCCAGGACGCAGTCCATCGTCTCGACGCGGTTGATAAAGTAGGGCGAAAGGTAGCCCTTGTCGAACTGCATTCCCTCGACGACCTCGTAGGTCGTCTCGGCGGTCTTGCCCTCCTCGACGGTGATGACGCCGTCGTTGCCGACCTTCTCCATGGCTTCGGCCAGGAGGTTGCCGATCGCCTTGTCGTTGTTGGCGCTGATGGCGCCGACGTTGGCGATTTCCTCCTTCTTGGTGACGCGCTTGGCCATCGTGTAGAGGTGTTCGACGGCGGCGTCGACGGCCTTCTCGATTCCGCGGCGGATGGCGGTCGGACTGCTGCCGGCGGCGATGTTCCGCAGCCCCTCGCGGAAGATGGCCCGGGCCAGCACGGTGGCCGTCGTGGTGCCGTCGCCGGCGACGTCGGAGGTCTTCGAGGCGACTTCGTTGACGAGCTTGGCCCCCATGTTCTCGAAGGGGTCTTCGAGCTCGATCTCCTTGCTGACGGTCACCCCGTCCTTCGTGACGGTCGGGCCGCCGTACGACTTGTCGAGGATGACGTTGCGTCCGGTGGGCCCCATGGTGACGGCGACGGCGTCGGCCAGGGTATCCACGCCCTTGAGCATCTTGTTCCGGGCGAGATCGTCGAAAAGTAGTTGTTTGGCCACGATGGATGGCTCCTCGCTTGTGAATGGTTGCGAACGGTCAGCAGATCCCGCAGATCACTTGACGACCTTGGCCAGGATGTCGCTCTCGCGAAGGATCTTGACTTCGCGTCCGTCCACCTCGATGTCGCTTCCCGCGTACTTGCCGTAGATCACCTCGTCGCCCACGGCAACCGACAGCTCGCCCCGCTCGCCGCTGTCGAGCAGCTTGCCGGGGCCGATGGCGACCACGGTGCCGCGCTGGGGTTTTTCCTTGGCCGTGTCGGGCAACACGATGCCGCCGGCGGTGACCTCCTCGGCCTCGACGGGCTCGACGACGACGCGATCGTCCAGGGGCTTCAGATTGAGTTCCTTTTTCATGGTCGGGTTCCTCTTGGTATCTCGGATTCGATGTGGGAGTTGGTCGCTTGGGAAGGACGAAAGGAGCAACGAACGGGGGCGGCGAGCTAGAATCCACCCATACCACCCATTCCGCCCATGCCACCCATTCCGCCCATGCCGCCGTCCATGCCCTCGGGGCCGGGACCGGCGGGCTCTTTCTTCTTGGGAATCTCGGTGACCAGGCACGAGGTGGTCAGCAGCAGCGACGCGACGCTCGCCGCGTTCTGCAGGGCCACGCGGACCACCTTGGCCGGGTCAATGATGCCGGCCTCGACCAGATCGCAGTAGCTGTCCTTCTCGGCGTCGTAGCCCTCGGTTTTGCCCTTCATCCGGCGGACGCGATTGACCACGACCGCGCCGTCCCGGCCCGCGTTCTCGGCGATGGCCCGCAACGGCGCGTCGAGCACCTCGCCGACGATCTTCGCGCCCAGGCCCTCGTCGCCCGACAGCTCGAGCTTGCCGAGCGCCTTAGCGCTGCGGAGCAGGGCCACGCCGCCGCCGGGAACCACGCCCTCCTCGAGGGCGGCCTGGGTCGCGGCCTTGGCGTCTTCCAATAGGGCCTTTCGCTCCTTCATCTCGGTCTCGGTCACGGCCCCGCAATTGATCTGGGCCACGCCGCCGGCCAGCTTCGCCAACCGCTCCTGGAGCTTCTCGCGGTCGTAGTCGCTCGTGGTGGTTTCGATTTCCTTGCGGATCTGTTCGGCGCGGCCTTCGATGGCCTTCTTCGTTCCCGCGCCGCCGACGATCGTGGTGTCGTCGGAGGTGATCGTCACCTTCTTGGCCGTTCCCAGGTCGGAGATCTTGACCGCCTCGAGCGAGATGCCCAGGTCCTTGAAGATCGCCTGGGCGCCGGTCAGGGTGGCAATGTCGCCGAGCATGGCCTTGCGGCGGTCGCCGTAGCCGGGCGCCTTGACGGCACAGGCCCGCAGGATGCCCCGCATCTTGTTCACCACCAGGGTCGCCAGGGCCTCGCCCTCGATGTCTTCGGCGATGACCAGCAGGGGCCGGTTCGCCTTGCTGATCGCTTCGAGCAGGGGGACGAGATTCTTGGCGCTGGTGATCTTCTCCTCGTGAATCAGGATCAGGCAGTCCTCGAGTTCGCAGGACTGGCTCTCCTGGTTGGTCACGAAGTGCGGAGAGAGAAATCCCCGATCGAACTGCATGCCTTCGACGACCTCGACGTAGGTCTCGGCCTGCTTGCCTTCTTCGACCGTGATGACGCCGTCCTTGCCGACCTTGACGAAGGCGTCGGCCAGGACCGACCCGATCGCCGGATCGTTGTTGCCGGCGATCGTGGCGATCTGGGCGATCTCTTTCTTATTCTTATCGTCCACCTTGCGCGACAATTTCTTGATCTCGTCGACGACGACCTCGACCCCCTTCTGAATGCCGCGCGAGAGCGACATCGGATCGGCCCCCGCCGCAACCATCCTCAGACCGCTGCGGTAGATCGCCTCGGCCAGAACGGTGGCCGTCGTGGTGCCGTCGCCCGCCACGTCGTTGGTCTTCGTGGCCGCCTCTTTGACGAGTTGGGCGGCGAGGTTCTCGTTGGGGTCGTCCAGGCTGATGTCCTCGGCGACGGTCACGCCGTCCTTGGTCACCTTGGGTGCGCCCCAGCCCTTGTCCAGCACGGCGTTGCGGCCCCGGGGTCCGAGCGTACTCTGCACGGCCCTGGCTAATTTGTTCACTCCGGCGGCCAGCGGCTGCCGCGCTTCGTCCTCAAAGACCATCTGCTTTGCCACAGCGGATTCCTCCTGTTGCAGGCGAAAATCGTCTCACCCCCCGGCCGCCTGCGGCGGCACCCGGGGGCGCCAGCTTGTTGATGTCGGGTGCTTGGGACACCTCGCCCGGCAGTCGAGGCGTATCTCGGATCGTGAATGCAACCCCTGTGCCAACGCCGGGCGCGACGCCTCAAGTGCAAGACACAAAAAGACTTATGTCGCACCAGCGCGAACCGGGCCGCCATGATCCGACCCAAGAGGTGCCAAATTGGCAGAAACCTGGGCCCCTACGGCGTGAAATCGAAGTCGGCCGGCAGCCGCTCGGCAAACCGCGCCAACAGATCGGCGGCTCGGTCGATGTCGTCCAACGAAATCATCTCGACCGGACTGTGCATGTACCGGTTGGGAATGCTCACCAGCCCCGTCGCGACCCCCGCCCGATTCACCTGGATCGAATTGGCGTCGGTCGGGGTGGCCCGGCCGCATGCGGCAAGCTGAAAAGCGATCTCGTGTTCCTCCGCCGCGTGGATGAGCTGATCGACCACTTTGGGATTCATGTTGGGCCCCCGGTAGATCACCGGCCCCTTTCCGAGACTGACGTCGCCCTCCTGCTTCTTTTCGATCGTGGGACAGTCGGTTGCGTGGGTCACGTCGACGGCCACGCCCACCTGGGGATCGATGCCGAACGCACTGGTCCGCGCGCCGCGCAGGCCGACCTCTTCCTGGACGGTCGACACGGCGTAGAGCGCGCATCCGAGCTTCTGCGGATCGGCCCGACGCAGCGCTTCCATGACGACCCAAAGTCCGCACTTGTCGTCCATGGCGACCCCGGCGGCGCGGCCGTTGGGCATCTCGCGGTACACCAGCTCGACGGTGACCGGATCGCCCACGCGCACCGTCTTTTCGGCATCCTCCTTGTCTCGGGCCCCGATGTCCATCCACAGGTCCTTGAGCTTGGGCACCTGCTTGCGTTCCTCCTCGGTCAACAGGTGGATGGGTTTGCGGCCCACGACGCCGACCACGGGGCCCGACTTCGACCAGACGGTCATGCGCTGGCCCACGAGCATCTGCGGATCCCAGCCCCCGATCGAGAGCAGATAGAGGAAGCCGTTTTCGTCGATGTGGCTGACGATCAGGCCGATCTGGTCGCCATGGCCGGCGAGCATGACGCGCAGCGGCGCGCCGGCGTTGCGCACGGCGATCACGTTGCCGTGCAAGTCGGTGGTCACTTCGTCGGCGAAGTCGCACGCGTACGACCGGACGATCTGTTGCAGCGGGGTTTCGAATCCCGACGGGCTGGGGGTTTCGAGGATCTGCTCGAAGAACGCCTTGGCGTTGGGGTCCATGGGTTTCGGTCTTTCCTGTGCTGATACGTCGAAATGGCAACGCTGGAGTCCACGCTTCCGCGTGTCCTCCGACAGCCTGAAGGCTGAACTCCAACGGCGCGAACGGCGAGGCGGCCGGAGGTGTCCCAACCAGTATCGCCGCTGTGGCGTTTTCGGCAACCGCTCCGGCTCTCCCGCGTGCCGCTTGACTCTCGGGGGGGAAGTGACCTACGATTGCCGGTTACGGTTGTGTGAGACCTCGCGAGTCCAACGTCGCCATGAATCCATGAATGCCGTCAAGGTGGCCCTGGTGGGCTTCGGAACGATCGGGACGGGAGTCGCCCGGCTGCTGCGGGAGTATCGTGCGCGGATCGCGCGCCAGGCCGGCCGCCCCGTGGAGTTAGCGCGGGTGATCGACCCCGATTTGACCCGGCCGCGCGGCCTGACGCTGCCGCCCGGGCTGCTCAGCGGCGATCTGCGAGCCGCGACCGACGACGCCGAGGTGGTGGCGGCCATCGAGCTGGTCGGGGGGATCGAACCCGCCCGAACCATCGTCCTCAAGCTGCTCGAAAGCGGCAAGGACGTGATCACCGCCAACAAGGCGCTGCTGGCCGAGCACGGGCCCGAGCTGTTCGATCGGGCCAGGCAGCTCGGCCGGTCGATCGCTTTCGAAGCCTCCGTGGGCGGGGGAATCCCGATCATCGCGGCGATCGGGCAGTCGTTGACGGCCAACCGGATCGAATCGATTCAGGCCATCCTGAACGGGACAAGCAACTTCATCCTTACCCAGATGGCCGAGCAGGGCACCGACTACCGGGCGTCGGTCGCCGAGGCCCAGCGTCTGGGGTATGCCGAGGCCAACCCAGCCATGGACGTCGACGGCACCGACGCGGCCCAGAAGTTGGCGATCCTGGCTCAGCTCGCCTTCGGGGCGCGGGTCAATTGGAGAGACGTTCCGCGCACGGGCATCGACACGGTCCACGTGGCCGATCACCAATACGCCCGAGAGCTGGGTTACGGGATCAAGCTTCTGGCCGTGGCGAATCGAGCGCCCGAGGGCCTCGAGTTGTACGTCTCGCCCACCTTGGTGCGACACGGCACTCCCCTGGCCGAAGTCCGCGGTGCCTATAACGCGGTGCACGTGGTGGGCGATGCCGTGGGGCGGGTGTTCTTCCACGGACTGGGGGCCGGCCAGATGCCCACGGCCTCGGCCGTCGTCGCCGACTTGATCGACACGATCCTGGGACGCGCGGCCATCACCTTTCGCACGCTCGGGCTCTGGTCGAACGAACGCGAGGCGCCCGTGGCGGCGCGCGACCCGGCGACGATCCCGGGCCGGTTTTACCTGCGCTTGAACGTGGAAGATCGCCCCGGCGTGCTGGCCTCCATCGCCGGAATCCTCGGCCAGCACGGGATCTCGATCGCCTCGGTCATCCAGCACGAGACGGAGGAGGGGGCCGACGGCGTGGTCCCCCTGGTGATCATGACGCATACGGCGCCCGAGGGCGCCGTCATTCGCGCCACCGGCGAGATCGACCGGCTTTCGATGGTCCGCCCCGGCACGATCCGGATGCGGGTGAGGGACTAGCCCCATGAAATACGCGATCATCATCCCCGACGGCTGTGCCGACGAGCCCCAGCAGTCGCTCGGCGGCAGGACGCCCCTCGAGGCGGCCCGCCTGCCCGCCATGGACGCCGTCGCCCGCGCGGGCATCGTGGGCCGGGCGAGCAACATTCCCGACGCGCTCCCGCCGGGCTCCGACGTGGCCAACCTCAGCCTGCTGGGCTACAGCCCGCTGGATCACTACACGGGCCGCGCCCCCCTCGAGGCCGTCGCCCAAGGGATCGAGTTGGGGCCCGACGACTGGGCGGTCCGCTGCAACCTGGTGACGATCCAAGACCAGGTGATGCGCGACTTCACGGCCGGCCACGTCTCCAGCGAAGAGGCGGCGGAGCTGATCGAGGCGATCCAGCAGGAGTTGGGCTCCGAGCAGATCCGGTTTTACCCCGGCGTGAGCTACCGCAACCTGCTGGTGTGCCGAGGCGGCGCCGCGCCCGTCCCCTTCTCTCACGACACTCGAACCACCCCGCCCCATGACCTGACCGACAAATCGGTGCTCGACGACTATCCTCGCGGCCCGGGCGGCGCCCTGCTGAACGACCTGATGAGCCGCAGCGTGGCCGTGTTCGACGCGCATCCGGTCAACGCGGCCCGGCGGGCTCACGGCAAGCTGCCGGCCACGAACATCTGGCTGTGGGGCCAAGGGCGCACGCCCCAACTGACGCCCTTCGCCGATCGATTCGCCGTACGCGGAGCGATGATCACGGCCGTCGACCTGCTGCGCGGGCTGGCAGTGCTTTTGGGGTGGAAGCGGATCGAAGTGCCCGGTGCGACGGGCTACACCGACACCGATTACGCGGCCAAGGGCCGTTACGCGGTCGACGCGCTCGAGGAGGTCGACCTGGTGTGCGTCCACGTCGAGGCGACCGACGAGGCGTCGCACGAGGGCGACACGGCGGGCAAGGTCGAGGCCCTCGAGAAAATCGATCGCCACATCGTGGCCCCGGTGCTCGAGGCGCTGCGAGCCCACGGCGCGCATCGCATCCTCATCTCGCCCGACCACGCCACGCCGTTGCGTCTGAAGACGCACTGCCACGGCTACGTGCCCTGGACGATCGCCGGCACGGGCATCGAGCCCGACGCGGCCACGACCTACGACGACCCGACCTCGGCCGAATCGGATCGCGTTTTCGACGAAGGCTGGAAGCTGATGCCCTTCTTCCTCGGCCCCCGCTGAGCCTTCTTACTATCCGCAATCCACAACCCGCAACCCACTGCTTCTCCCCATGTCGATCATCGTTCAGAAATTCGGCGGCACCAGCGTGGCCGACAGCGAAAAGATCCTCGGCGCGGCGCGCAAGGCGGTTCGCGCCCAGAAGGAAGGAAAGCGGGTCGTGATGGTCGTCAGCGCCATGGGCAAGAACACCGATCTGTTGGTCGACCTGGCGCGGCAGATCACCGACGAGCCTCCGGCGCGGGAGATGGACATGCTGCTGTCGACCGGCGAGCAGGTCAGCGTGGCGCTGATGGCCATGGCGATTCACAGCCTGGGCCACGAGGCGATCAGCCTGACCGGCGCCCAGATCGGCATCATGACCGACAGCACCCACACGAAAGCCCGCATCCGCTCGATTTCGACCGATCGACTGCGCCGCGCGTTGGACGCGGGCAAGATCGTCATTGCCGCGGGGTTCCAGGGCATCGACGAGGCGTTCAACATCACGACGCTGGGGCGCGGCGGCAGCGACACGACGGCCGTGGCCTTGGCCGCCGCCCTGGGGGCCGAGGTTTGCGAGATTTACACCGACGTCGACGGCGTGTACACGACCGATCCCCGCGTCGTGCCCGAAGCCCGCCGGCTCAAGCGGATCAGCTACGACGAGATGCTCGAGCTGGCCAGCGTGGGCGCCGGCGTCATGCACAACCGCTCGATCGAGTTCGCCAAGAAGTATTCGGTGCCGGTCCACGTGCGCAGCAGTTTCAGCGACAGCCCGGGCACGATCATCGCGACGCGCCCCGAGGCGCCCGACCGCCCGGTCACCGGGGCGGCCATGGTGAGGGACGAGGCGCGGGTGACGGTCGTGGGGGTGCCCGACCGTCCCGGTGCGGCCCTGTCGATCTTCTCGAAGATCGCCGCCAAGAACATCGCCATGGACATGATCGTCCAGAACGTCGGGGCCGAGGGCCGGGCCGACATCTCCTTTACCGTCCTCCGCGACGAGTTGCCGGCCACGCTCAAGGCGGTGCAGGAAGGCGTCGACGAAGTCGGCGCCGAGAGCTTCAATTACGAAGACGACGTATCGAAGATCTCGGTCGTCGGGTTGGGCATGGAGACCCAGCCGGGCGTGGCCGAAACCATGTTCCGCACCCTGGCCGAGCAGGGGATCAACATCCTCATGATCACCACGAGCGAGATCAAGATCTCGGTGCTCGTCCAGCGCGAATACGCCACCGAGGCCCTGCGCGTGGTCCATGGGGTGTTCCAGCTCGAGACCGAGCCGGCCGAGGAGGACGATTCCTCCGCGCTCGCCCCGCCGTCGCCGGCGGCGCCCGCGGGGGCCAACGGCCTGGTCGCCAGGCTTCAGGGCATGGAGGACCTTTTGATCGAGGGAATTCATCTCGACGAGTCGCAGGCTCGGGTGACCATGCTGGGCGTGCCCGACACCCCCGGCCTGGCCGCCCAGGTCTTCGACGAGGTGGCCGAGAACGGCATCGTCGTCGACATGATCGTGCAGAGCGTGGGCCGCCAGGAGCGAGCCAACGTGAGCTTCACCGTGCCCCAGGACGATCTGGCCAAGGCCATGCAAGTGGCCGAGGCCCTCGCCGAGGGCTTCGGATGCCCGCCGCCGACCTGCTCGCCCCGGGTCGCCAAGCTGTCGGTGTCGGGCACCGGCATGAAGAGCCACACGGGCGTGGCCATCCGCGTGTTTCGCTCCCTGGCCGAGGTCGGCGTCAACGTCGACATGATCAGCACCAGCGAAGTCCGCCTTAACGTCGTGGTCGACGGCGAGCGGGGACAGGCGGGCCTCGAAGCCCTGAAACGGGAATTCGCCGGCGTCATGCTGTAGCCCGTCGCGTCGCCGGCCCGTTCGACGCCGACCGCACAAACCGGCGAACGGCCGCGTTACTTGTTCAGTTCCCGCTTCAGGTCGAGCACGGCTTGCACGAGCTCGTCGGGGCCGTGGCGGATCGGGTCGCAAACCGGCAGGCCGAGACGCCGGCGCACCCGCTCGCGCTCCTCGGCGGCTTCCTCGTCCGAGAACTTCGAGCTGTTGATCGCGATGCCGATCACGCGGCAGGGGTGCATCACGCGGGCCGACGCCTCGTAGTATTCGATGAGCCGCTCGAGCGAAGGCAGGGGGAAACGCTCCATGCCCGCCACGGCCGTGCGCCCCATCTCGTAGCCGGCGATCAATCCGTCGGGAAGGGCGCCGTGCAGCAGGCCCAGGGTGACGTTCGAGTAGCGGGGATGGAACAAGCTGCCCTGCCCCTCGATGACGATCACGTCGTGGTGCTGATTGGCCAGCACGAGCCGCTCCGCCGCCCCGTTCAGGAAATCGCAGATTACGCGGTCGACGGGGCAGCCGTCGCCCTCGACGAGAATGCCCGTCTGCCCGGTCGCCACGAACTTCGCGTCGACCCCGGCCCGTTGCAGGCCCTGCACGACCTCGACCGCCGTGAGCATCTTGCCGCAGCTACAGTCGTTGGCCACGGTCTGGATGCGCAGACATTCCTCGCGAATCCCCTCGCGATGGGCCACGTCGCGCTCGTCGGTCCTGCGCACGTCGACCAGGCGCGTGCCGTGCTTTCGGGCGGCCTCGGCGAACTCGGGATCATCGTTGAGAAACTCGTGCATTCCCGAGATCACGTCGAGCTTGCGCGCGATCGCATCGAGCACGATGGGGCGCCAGGCGGGCGGGAGCTTGCCGCCCGGCGGTGCGATGCCGATCAGCAGGCCGCTGGCCTGCGGGGCGTCGGCGATCGATCCGATGACCGGAATGTCGCCGCCGATGCGCAAGACCTCCTGGCTGGTCTTGCCCGCCCCGGCCCGGTCGAACACCGCGACGACCTGTTCCGGCCGATAGCGGATCATGCACACGGCCGTCTTCGCCGTGTGCCAATCGTTGTAACCGTCCGTCAGAAGGATCAATCGGCGTTGCGTCATGGGGGCGGACCGTCGAGGGAAGGATGAACGATGAAGTGATGAATGATGAACGGAGGATGCAGCCGCGTCAAGCCTTCCCTCGTCGCTCTTCGTTCTTCAATCTTCCTTCTTCCATCTTCCTTCTTGAATCCTTCCCCGTCACACCTCGATGACGCCCAGCTCGTGGTAGACCGACTCGACCGTCTCGGCGTCGATCTGGTCGAGAGCGCGGCCGGCGCCGGCCAGCAACGCCAAGTCGGCCAGTTGGGTAACGCGGCGGGGGATGCCCTGGGCCAACTCGTGCAGCCTCTCGACGGCGGGCTCGGCAAACAGGGGCGTCGCCCGACCCGCCCGGGCCAGCGATCGCTGCACGTAGGCTTGCGTGTCGCCCGGCTCCCACGGCTCGATGTCCATCCGCAACTCGACCAACTCCAAAAGCGCCGCGCCCAGCCGGGCAACCCGATCGCAACGAGCGCCCAGCACAACCGTCAAGCGCGACTCGGGGCCGGGATCGAACTGCACCAGCCGGGTGATCATGGCCAGGCACTCGTCGTCGGCTCGATCCACGTCGTCGAAGATCAAGACCGTGTTGACCTGCTGGTATCGGTACTCCGAAAGCCGGTCGGTCACAACCCGCCAGAGTTGCCGGACCGACAGCCCATTTCGAGGGGGTGTGCCAAGCTCACCGGCCAACGAATCGAGCAGCTCGGCTCGGTCGAGCCCCACGAGGCCGAGTCGGGCCACGGGCAGGCCGCGCCCTCGAAGCTCGGCGGTGAGGATTTCGAGCAGCAACGACTTTCCGCTGCCGCTGGGCCCCAGAAGCAATCCGAGGCGACGGCGATGCTCGACGAGAAAATGCAGCCGGGCCAGGGCCTCCTCATGCGTGGGGCTTTGGTAGAAGAAACGGGGGTCGATTCGCGTGCGAAACGGTGACTCGTCGAGTCCCCAGTGTGCTTGGTACATTGAAGGTCGCTCCGGAGCCAATTCAGCCATCCCCCCCAGAAACGGTAACGGACGCGCCGGTACTGTCTTCGGTACGGGAGTGCCGACAACTTGATTCCGGGAATCCGATCCGCGAGTTCCATGACCGATCGCTATTTCGTCTGCCCGCCTCCAAGAGAGGATAAAGAGGATGTCGTGCTTGAGGGCCCCGAGGCGCATCACCTGATCCACGTCATGCGGGCCCGCGCGGGCCAACGCGTAACGCTCTTTGACGGAGAAGGTTGCGAATACGAGGCCGAGATCCGGCAGATCGGCCGCGCCGACGTCCGACTCGCCGTGCATTGCCGAAGCGAGGTCGATCGAGAACTGTCCCGGGAACTCGTCCTGGCCGTGGCCCTGCCCAAGGCCGATCGGCACAAGTGGCTGGTCGAGAAGGCGGTCGAACTGGGCGTGGCGCGATTGGTGCCGCTGATTACCCACCGTTCGGTGGTCGCCGCCCCCACAAAGATGCTCCATCGCCTGGGTCGGGGGGTGATCGAGGCGTCGAAGCAGTGCGGCCGGAACCGCCTGATGGAGATCGCTCCGGCCCAGCCCTGGCACGAATTCGTCGAGGCGACCCGAGCCGTTCCGCACCGCTGGCTGGCCCACCCGGCCGGCGCCGCTCCGGAGGTGGCCTGGCGGGCGCCGGTCGATCTGGCCGGCGCGACGGCCGGCGCCGGCGCGATCGTCTTGGCCGTGGGGCCCGAAGGCGGTTTCACCTCGGAAGAAGTCGCTTCGGCCATGGCGGCCGGTTGGGGAGCGGTCGATCTGGGCCCCCGCATCCTCCGTGTCGAAACGGCGGCGATTGCCCTGGTCGCGCTCGTCGCCCTCGCGGCACGGCTGGCGTGAGAACACCGATTCATCGCGGGCTACGCTGGCGGACGTTCGAGCACCATGGCCACTTCGAACCGGCGATAGGGGTCGTTGTGGGTGAGGACCGGCGCCGGTCGAATCCAGAGCTGGCTGACGGACTTTCCCTTTTCGGCGGGGATTTCGTAAAGAAAGACGCTGGGGTCGTTCGTCAGCCGTCGGGCCAGGCCGAAGCGGCGCGTGACCAGGTCGACGATTTCGCGGGCATTGCCGGTCGTTCCGTAGAAGGTGATTCGCTGGACCTGCTGGCGGGGGTTGAAGTAGTAGGTCAAGGCCCCCGCCACGTCGTTTTCCGCCGTGCCCGTCACCAGAGGCACCCGATAACCCTGAAGCTGCAACTGGCCCAGGGCCGCCGACACTCGCGGCCAGCGGGCTACGATCCAGTCGGTCGAGACGTCGAATCGCAACGCCTCCGAAAGGGGGAGAGTCGGCGAAGCCGCGGCCGGCAACGCGACCTCCATGCCCGGGTAGGCCCCGTCGACTGTCGGATCGAGGTCCGCCAGGTCGGCGTTCTGGTGGGTGGCGGTCGAGCCACCCGCGCGCCATGCATCGGCCCACCAATCACCCGCCGAGAAGAAGGCGATCGGGCTGAAGATGGCGACCAACGGGGCCAGCGCCCACAACGCCCGTTTGCGCATCGCATCCTCTCCCTTCGCGAAGACCTTCCACCTGGGATTAGCATCGGCCCGAGGGTTCGGCCGTCTGAAGCGAGGCGTAGAAAGAGGGAAAATGGGAGGAGACGGACGGGGCAGACGAGCGGCTCCCTAACGGTGCGAAGGCATGCCGATTGAGTCGTCTTCCGCCCGCAAACAGGACGCCGCCGCTCGACATTCGGCCCAACTGGTCTTGAACGGCCGGACAAGAATCTATAGCATCCGCCCGCCTTTCCCTTTGCGAAAACTCAATGCACCGAATGGTGGGCCGTTCCCGTGAAAAATCCACGGCAATTACCAGTCTGCGCGCACTCGGCGCTCGGTGGGATCGTGGGGCTCTCGATCGTGCTGGCCCCGGCCTTCTGTCGAGCGGTCATGGCCCAGCCGAACGCGGCGGGCGAGTACCAGGTCTATCGACTGCGGCACAAGCCGGCCGCCGAGGTGGAAAAGACGCTTGCGGAGGTGCTCTCCGATTTCGGCCCTGCCGTGCACTTGGTGGCCAATCTCCGCGAGAACCAGATCCTCTTGCGCGGGCCTCAGGCCGCCCAGCAGATCGCGCGCCGGTTGATCGACTCGGTCGATCGCGCCGCGGTCGAGCGCGCCGCCGTCGAACGGCCGCGGGTCGAGACGGCGCCGGCAACGCCGATCCTCGAAGCCTATCCCGTACCCAACGGCCAGATCGACGCGATCGGGGCCAGGCTGCGCGCGCGATTTGCCGAACGACGCGACGTGCGCGTCGTGAGCGATGCGGGAACGTCGCAACTGCTGATCCTGGCGCCCCCCGAGATCCACGCCGTTCTCGCGCGGGAGTTTGGCGCGCCGGCCGGTCGCCCACCGGCCGGCGACCCCGACTTCCGGCACATTGCCGAGTCGGTGGCCCGGGAGGGGTTCGTCCCCTTGAGCTATTCGCGGGTCGAGCGGATCGAGCCGCAATTGCAGCGCCTGCTCGGATCGCGCTTGGAGCCGCTGCCGAACCGGCCGAGCGGCCGGGCCGACTACCTTTTCGTCGACGAAGCAGGTCGCCGCGTCGAGATGCGCCTCGACCGGCAGCGGAACCAGGTTGCCTTGGTGGGGCCACGCCCCCTTGTCGAGCAGCTCGGCTACCTGGTACGGGCGTTGGACGCATTGGATCGGCCCGAGCAGGAGCCGGGCGCGAAGCTCCGAATCATTCCGGTTCGCCGCGCCGATCCGGCCAAGGTTCGGGAAGCGGTCAACGCTTATCGCATGGGCCGAGGCGGCGGGGCCTCCTATCGGCCAGGCACGATCGCTCCGGGCCTTCCGCACCCACGCCAGACGGGCACCCGGGGCCCGCTCGACCGGGCCAGCGTTCAACTGGTGCAGTACCTGGCCCAGGCGGAACAGGCCGGCGCCGCTCCGGCTTCCAGGCCCCAGCCCGGCGACGCTCCCACCGCGGAAGCGCTCCAGGCCGAAGAAGAGCAGCTCGATCGGCTCCGCGAGTTGGGCGAGCAGGTCGAAATCGAGACGCTACCCGACCTCGACGTCATCATCCTCCGCGGCCCCGACCGCGACCTCGACGAAGTCAGCCGCATCATCGCCGAAATCGAGCGGCTCAGCGCCGAGACGCAGCCGGTCATCGAGATCTACCAACTCAGGCACGTACGCGGCGAGGCGATGATCACCATCATCAGCCAGGTGGCCGAGAGCCTGGTGGGCGGGCGTCAAGGGAGGGCCAGCATCACCCCGCTGGTCAAGCCCAACGCCCTGCTTCTGATCGGCTGGGGCGAGGCGGTCGCCGGCATCAAGGAGCTGATCGCCAAGCTCGATCAGCCCGTCGGTCCCGAAAGCGACTGGCGGGTCTTTCGGCTGAAGCACGCGGCCGCTTCGGTGGCCGCCGACACCGTCGAGGAGTTCCTGGGCGGATCGGACGGCCTCGGACCGCGCGTCGAGGTCACGACCGACGAGCGGACCAATTCGCTGATCGTCCGCGGCGCGACGCGCGACCTGATCGACGTCGAGCGGCTCATCGCGCGGATCGACCGCACCGGCCCCGACGCGGTCAACCAGGGCCGCATCGTCAAGTTGAAGCACTCCCTGGCGAATGACCTGGCCGGCACGCTCCGCGAGGCCATCGCGGCGGCCAGCGGCGGAGGCGAGCGCAAGTCGGCCGTGCTCGAGCTGCTGACCGCCGACGTCGAGGGAGGACGCCTCTTGAAGTCGGGCCTGCTCAGCGACGTCGAGATCACGCCCGACGTCCACACGAACACGCTTATCATCTCGGGCCCGGCCGAGAGCATGGACCTGCTCAGCGCCCTGATTCGCGAGCTCGACGTGCCCACGGGCGTGGCCCAGATCAAGGTGTTCCGCATCGTCAACGGCGACGCGAACGCCATGATCCTGATGCTCCGCACGCTGCTGCCGGCGCAGGCGGGCACCGCGCCGCAGCTTGCCGGGGCCGAGGGAGAGACGACCCTGGTGCCGGTCCGGTTCTCGGTCGACAGCCGCACGAACAGCATCATCGCCACCGGCTCGGAAGGCGACCTGGCCATCATCGAGGCGTTGCTCCTGCGGTTGGACGAGGAGGACGTCACCCAGCGGAAGAACGAGGTCTACCGCCTGAAGAACTCGCCGGCGAGCCAAGTGGCCCGGTCGATCAACGAGTTCCTGCGGAGCGAGCGCGTCGTGCAGCAGGCGATGCCCGGCGTGTTGAGCCCCTTCCAGCAGATCGAGGCCGAGGTCGTCGTCGTTCCCGAGACCGTGACCAACTCGCTGATCATCAGCGCCAGCCCCCGCTTCTTCGATGAGATCGTCAAGCTCGTCGAGGAGCTCGACGCCGCGCCGCCCCAGGTGATGATCCAGGTGATCATCGCCGAGGTGCAGCTCACGAACATCGACGAGTTCGGGATCGAGCTGGGCCTGCAAGACTCGGTGCTCTTCGACCGCAGCCTGCTGGGTTCGCTGCTGACGACAACGCGGACCGTCTCGACGTCCACGCCCAGCGGCATCGTCACGGTGCAGGACCAGATCATCCAATCGGCCACGAACACCCCCGGCTACGATTTCAACAACAATCCCCTGGGCAACAGCGGCAGCGATAAGGCCCTGGCCCGTTCGGGGACGGTGGGCAGTCAGGGCCTCTCGCACTTCAATCTGGGAAGGATGAGCAGCGAGCTCGGCTATGGCGGCCTCGTGCTCTCGGCATCGAGCGAAAGCGTCAGCATGCTCATTCGCGCCCTCCAGGAGAGCCGCAAGCTCGAGATCTTGGGCCGGCCGCAGATCATGACGCTCGACAACCAGTCGGCGTTCATCCAGGTGGGCAAGCAGGTGCCTCGCATCTCCGGCTCGCGATTCGACGGCCGCACGCAGATCAACCAGATCGAGCTCGAACCGACCGGCCTGATGCTGGCGGTCACCCCGCGGATCAGTCCCGAAGGCATGGTGGTGATGGAAGTCGACGCCGAGAAGTCGGAGTTAGGCCCCGAGGCGGAGGGCATCCCCGTCTCGGTGACCGAGGGCGTCGCGATTCGCCAGCCGAGCATCAACATCACGCTGGCCCAGACGACGGTCAGCGCGGCCAGCGGCGAGACGATCGTGATCGGCGGCCTGATCAACAAGTATGACTCGAAGATCGAGCGGCGCGTGCCCTATTTGTCCGATATCCCGATCCTGGGGCACCTGTTCCGCTACGACAACGACACGAGCCGGCGAAACGAGCTGCTGATCATTCTTACTCCGCACGTGGTCAAGGACGCCGCCGACGCCGAACGGATCAAGCAGATCGAGGCGGCCCGCATGAGCTGGTGCCTGGCCGACGTGCACGCGATCCACGGGCCCACGGGACTCTACGAGGATCGTGACACCTCGAGCTGGCAGGGGCAGGGCGAGGTCGTCTATCCCGACGAGAACCCGCGCGGCCTCATGCCGGGAGCGTACGTTCCCGAGGACATCGACCCCAAGGAATTGAACCTTTCGCCCTCCGTTCCCCAGGCGCCGACCCAAGCGGCGCCCGGCGGCGACGTCCCCGCCACGGCTCCCCAGGGGCCCCCGCCGAACGGATCGGCGTCGGCGTGGCCCGCGCCGAGCGCGTCGGATCCGAGGCAACCGCCGGGGCACTCCCCACCAGCGGGCTTCGACGTGCCGCGCCTGAACGACTCCCGCGCGGGATGGACGCCCGACGAATACACGACCGGGCAAGGGCCTTCCGACTCCTCGACCTCGGTTCGCTTCCTGGAGTCTCGGCGGTAACGACCCGCGCGGGTCTGCCCAGGGCGACGTGCTCGTTCCCAACCTCGAAACGATCCAAATCGCATGTCCGAATTCCGTCCAAACCGGGACATCGCGGCGCCGCAAGGCGCTGGGCGTCGAAACGTCGTTGCGGCGGTCGCGATCGTAATGCTGGCCGCGTCGTCGGGATGCACCTCGCTCAGCCTGCGCGAGCTCGTCTGGTGGTCCGATTCGCCCCCCAAGCCCAAAACCCCAACCCGGATGGTCGACATCTGGACCGACTCCGTGCTCTATCAACCGGGCAAGCCGGCGACGCGCGGGTTCGGCGGCCGGGTCCTGTTCCACAACGATGAGAGCGATAAGCCGATCGTCGTCGACGGCACGCTCACCGTCTACGCCTTTGCCGACGACAGCCCGAATCCGAGCGACGCGGCCCCGGAACGAAAGTTCCTCTTCCCCGCCGACCAACTTCCGCGGCATTACAGCGAGTCGCAGCTCGGTCCGTCCTACAGCTTCTGGCTCCCCTGGGACGAGATCGGAGGCCCCCGGCGCCAGCTCAGCCTGCTCGCCCGGTTTGAAGACCGCGAAGGCCGCATCGTCATGTCAAAGGTGGTGAGCAAGTCGCTTCCCGGCTCCGACCCCAGGCCGGCAGGTACCCCCCCGTCGCTGGCAGCCGATCCGGCGGGCGGGGCCGCCGGCGCGGTTCGGCACGTTTCGCACGAGGCCGCCGTCGAGCCGGGAAGAAGAAGGATGTCGACATCGACGATCGACGTGCCCCCCAGCTTCGTGCAGAAGGTGCTCTCGCCGTCGGCCTCGGAAGGCGGCAACCCCCACGCAACGAAGGCCCCCGCCGAATCGGAAACCTCCCCCGCCGCTAGGAGTCTTCCTCCGGCGACGACGCCACCGGCTCACTCGGACGACTCGGCGGCGAACTCGACGGAGGCTTCACGATCAGGTCGTTTTGTACATCCGAGATACCTGGCTCGAAGAGCAATAGCAAAGCGGCCAGACGACGACTCCGCTCCGACTGCACTTCACCCCGTAAGATTGCCTTCCCATCCTCCGTGGCGACCTCAATCCGATCGGTCTCCGACAGGGAAAGCGACGACTGAAGGCGCCCCACCAGCCGCGAACTGACGTCCTCGCCGGCGGGCTGGCGGAACTCGAAATCGACCGACAGCCGGGGATTGTACATCCTCTGATTCCGCGTGGTCGCCTGGGCCGTGCGGTTCGCATCGGGCGCGGTGCGGATTCGCAGACTGTCGACCGCCGAACGCACCTGCACGTCGCCCTCGGCCTGCCGCACGCCCACGAACCCCGACTGGTCGTTGGAATCGACCCCCACGAAGTCGCGGGCGTCGCGATTCCCGCGGAGATACCGGGCATTGGCGTCGACCGACCCGACGCTGGGCGTCGCCTGACGGGTGGCCGAAGCCTGGCTCGATCGTGTTCTTGTTTGCCCCACGCTCCGCTGGCCGAATAACTGGGCCGCCGACTCGGCGGCCATGCCCAGCGGCAGGGCCAGCGCAACCAGCAGAGTCAATCGGGTTGGTCTCATGGCAGTGCCTCCCACAGGCCAGCGGTATCCATTTCCAGCCTACCGTTAGTCTATCAAGAAACCCGACGGCTGACCAGCTTGGCAAGGGCGATACGCCGGATCGACCTCGGTTCCCTGCCCGCGATCGGCAGACCCCCGAGACAGGCGCCGGTCCGGTCGCTCGACCGATGGGCACGTGCGGCGTAGACTGGAGCGCGGACGGTGCGGCTCGCGCCACGCTGGTCCCCGATGGGGGGCCAGGCTTGACCTCCGGAGCGGTGCCGTGATATAAGCCCGTTGGGTGGAGCTGCATCCTGAGCCGCCGCGTGGGCAAGAAGCGAGTATCGGTCAATGGCGCTGGTCACCTTACGGGTGTTGGACGGAGCAGATCGTGGACGCGTCTTCGAGAACCTCTGCACGCCGATCACGATCGGGCGCGAGGAAGGCAACGCGATCCAGTTGAACGACGAGCGGGTCAGCCGCTTTCACATCAAGATCCAGGAAGACCAGGAAAAGCTCGTCCTCACCGATTTGGAGAGCACGAACGGCACCAAGGTCAACGGCGAGAACGTCAAGCTCTGGATCCTTCGCTTCGGCGACCTGATTACCTTGGGTCGAACCGTGCTGCTGTTCGGCACGCGCGACGAGATCGCCCAGCGATTGGCGAGCCTGCGGGGGGTCGACCTTTCGGCCGGCGCCACCCTCAGCGCTTCGGAGGAAGACGAGTCCCCCCCGTCGGCCTCCCTCGATTTCGAGCTCCACTGGGGCGACGAAGCCGATGCCCAGGCCACGCTGCACACGCTGATTCCTCCCGAACTGCCCGTGGGACTGACGCCGGGCCAGGCGGCCCAGGTGTCGGAGATGCTGCACTACCTGCATCTGCGTTTTCGCGGCCTGATCCATTCGGTCAAGGCCAAGCCCAAGTCGGACAAGATCA
>Ga0334893_1001129_pt1 | contig 27932 bp, 21 predicted proteins | sample GraSluR3_MG_5_FD_207218 | JGI IMG/M metagenome (GOLD analysis project Ga0334893, IMG submission 207218) | Sludge microbial communities from methane-producing bioreactor in Wageningen University, Netherlands - Granular Sludge_09_05-R3 | ecosystem: Engineered > Bioreactor > Anaerobic >...
CCATTCGGTTCATGGGGTCTCCTTTTCCGGGTATTCCGGGATTTGAGTGGCTAACGCGGTATTCCCGATGGTTACGATAGGTTTTTGTAGGCATGGCAGGACAAGGAAATGGTGTGGGGCATAGCCCAGGAACCGTCGTTCGTGGCAAGTCAACGGAACGCGGAAGCACGGTGTCATTCCGCAGTTTTCCACGCCGTTCCGGGCCACCTGCGCCATTCTCGACAACCCTCTCTCCCAGCGACGCCATGGAGTGCCTGTGAACCGGCGTATACGCTTATTACGGCTCATCTGGCGGAAGCGTAGGTCCCGAGGCCCGCATGGGAGTACCGGTGCCTCTTCTCTGTTCACGACTGCGCCGAAGCACTTACTCTGTCAGGGGTTGCGACTGCATTGGCAACAGAGAAGAGGCACCGGTACTCCGTCCTGTGCAACCACCTACGCGAACTCCGGATGAACCCTTATTGCCCACTCGAATCCCGGAAGAGCCACCTTTGCGAACACCGCCGGCACGGAGGGCGGCGGCGCCTGGTGCTGACGGTTTGGGGGGAGTCGTAGCGGGCAGCGTCTGGACCCGCCCGCAACACGCCACCTGCAGGTTTCGCATATTTCGGATATTGCTTTTGTTTCGTTTGTGGCGTAGGATTGAGGAGGTTGGTAACACGCATCGTCTGGTTGCGTGTCGGGAGACGGGCCCCGGCTCCTGCGGTGTTGTGTGTAGGACGCCAACCTCGGACAACACAAGGGGGGCTACGCCCCCTTTTCGGGTGACTTTCGATCGGTGCGAGGTGTTGCCATGTCTGCCGTGGTGTTGAATTTCCCCGAGACCGCGACGCCCACGGAAGCCGACACTCGGCTTGCCGAGGAATCGAGCCGTCGCCTGACTCGTCTACTGAGCAAGCCTCGTCGCAGCTTTCGCCTCAGCGTTCAAGTCGATGATGAGGCGGAGGAGACGGTGGCCATTCCAATTCCCGCGCTCCGGTTACTGGCGGACATCCTGACCCAGATGGCACACGGCAACGCCGTGACGTTGATGCCGGTCCATGCGGAGCTTACCACGCAGCAGGCCGCTCTGCTGTTGAATGTCTCGCGTCCCTTCTTGATTCGCCTCCTCGAGGAAGGCCGGATTCCCTTTCACAAGGTCGGCACGCACCGGCGGATTCGTCGCGATGACCTTCTGGGCTACAAGCGAAGAGTCGATCACGATCGCCTGAAGGCTCTTGAAGAACTGACCGCCGAAGCGCAAGAACACGGAATGGGCTACGGAGCGTGAGCCAGTTCACCGTCCTGTTGGATGCTTGCGTCCTATACCCGGCACCGTTGCGCGACCTTCTGATGCACTTGGCCCTTACGGACCTGTTCCGCGCCAAGTGGACGGACGCGATTCACGAAGAGTGGATGCGTAGCGTCTTGCAGAACCGCCCCGACCTGGTCCGCGAACAGTTGGAGCGGACTCGCCGGCTGATGAACGCCCATGTTCGGGATTGCCTGGTCATCGATTATGAGGATCTCATCCCGGTGCTCACGCTCCCCGATCCGGATGATCGTCACGTGCTGGCCGCAGCGATTCGTTCCGGCGCCGACGCCATCGTCACCTTCAACTTGGACGACTTTCCACGGAAGACTCTGCAGAAGTGGGGGATCGAGACGCAACACCCCGACGACTTCATCGGCCACCTGCTCGAACTCGCTCCACATGTCGTCTGCGCCGCCGCGAAACGGCAGCGGGCGAGCCTGAGAAACCCGCCCAAGGACGTTGACGATTTCCTGGGCGCACTGGAACGACAGGGATTGGCGCAAACCGTTGCAGAACTGCGGCGGCTCGCAGATTTGATCTGACGCCCCGCGACTCTGCTCCCCGAGTCGGCCGTTCCGCAGGAGTCTTTGCGATATCGACCTGACTTGGGGGACACCGGCTATGCGGCAGCGGCCCCTTCGCGCCTACCCGCCCATCCAGGCGGGCACCTCGTCGGCCGGTGGGAGCTGGGCGGTCCGGACCCGCCGGATCGCTTCGATGGTCAGCACCTCGGCCAACGCCTCGGCGGGCGGGCGCCCGTCGAGCGACAGGGCGGCCACCTGCTGGCCGCCGGGCTGGTCGGTGCCGCGGCCCACCGACATCTGGGCGATGTTGATCTGGTGCTTGCCGAATACGTTGCCGATCTTGCCGATGACGCCCGGCATGTCGCGGAGCGTGATGAACATCAGGATTCCCTGCAGGGGAATTTCCAACCGGCAGACGCCTTTCTGCACCAGGCGGGGCATGTTTTTGCCGAAGAGGGTGCCGGCGGCGATCGACGTGCCCTCCTTGCTCTCGACCGTGGCCGTGATCAACGAGCTGAACTCCCCGAGGTCGGTCGATCGCTCTTCGACCAGCTCGATGCCGCGCTCCCGCAACAGGAGCTCGGCGTTGACCACGTTGACCTCGGTATCCATCGCGTGGTAAAGAAACCCGGCGGCGAAGGCGGCCGAGACAAGCCGGGTATCTTTGCCGGCCACTTCGCCCGAGTAGCGAAGCCGGCACACCTGGGGCGGCCCCTCGATGACCTGCCCGAGGAGCAGGCCCAGGCGGTGGGCGGTGTCGAGGGAGCCGCGCAGCGATTCGAGCGTCTTGGGATCCAGCGGCGACATGTTGACCGATTGCCTGATCGTGCCCGTGGTGAAGAAGTCGATCAACAGTTCGGCCGCCTCGACGGCCACGCTCGTCTGGGCCTCGGCCGTGCTTGCCCCGAGGTGCGGGGTGCATAGGACGCCGGGCAGCCCGAACAGAGGGCTGTCGGTGCAGGGCTCCGAGGCGTAGACGTCGAGGGCGACCCCGGCCAGGTGTCCGGTCTTGAGGCCCTCGACCAGGGCGTCTTCGTCGAAAATGCCGCCCCGGGCGCAGTTGATCAGGCGCACCCCGCGGCGCATCGCCCGGATCGCGTCGGGGCCGATCAGGTTGCGCGTGGCGTCGTTCAGCGGGGTGTGCACCGTGAGGTAATCGACGTCGGGGAGCATCTCGCGGGCCGAGTCGTACATCTTGATGCCCAGCTCCTGGGCCCGCTGGTCGGAGAGGAACGGGTCGTAGCCGATCACGCGCATCTCGAACGCCAGGGCCCGTTTGGCCACGGCCTGCCCGATCCGGCCGAGTCCGACGATGCCCAGCGTCTTGCCGGCCAACTGGGTGCCCATGTACGGCTTGCGGTCCCAGCGCCGTTCGATGAGGCTCCGGTACGCGGGGTAGACGTTGCGCGACATGGCCAGCATCAGGGCAATCGTGTGCTCGGCGGTCGACAGCGTGTTGCCGCCCGGCGTGTTCATCACCACGATCCCCAGCCGGGTTGCCACCTCCTTGTCGATGTTGTCGGTTCCCACGCCGGCCCGGGCAATCGCCTTGAGCCGCCGGTTCCCCTCCAGGGCGTCGGCGGTGATCTTCACCCCGCTGCGGCAGATGGCCCCATCGAACTGCGACAGGGCGGCGCGCAACGCGTCGCCTTTCAAGCCGGTTCGCACTTCGTATTCGATGTTCCCCGCCGCCTCGAGCAGATCGAGACCATCCTGGGAAAGGTTGTCGAGCACGATGATCCGCGGCATGACGCAAGGCCCTCCTGGAAAACGCCGGAAAACGTGGATTCTAGCGTTCCCGGGGGCGATTGAGGAGGACCGGGCCGGCGACGGCCTTTTGCAGTGGCAACGGCGGCCCGCCCCCGGCCGTCAGCGAAGCGGCGGCGTGCCGCGGGTGGCGATTCGCGTTTCCGAGGCCGTCGCGGGCGCGGGCGACGGGCTAGGGCTGCCCCCCGTCTGGCTGCGGCTCGATTGCAGCGCGGCGATCCGGGATTCGACGTCGGGCTGGAACCGGTCGTACCAGAGCGACTCCTGGTAGTTCTTCAGGGCAAGCTCGTGCTCGCCGAGTTTCTCCCGCAGTTGTCCCAAGGCGGCCAGGGCCCGCGGGTTCTCGCTGTCGACGTACAAGGCGTCGACCAGGTGCTCTTTGGCCTTGTGCGGCTCGCCGAACTCCTCATACAGCCGGGCCAACTCGATCCGGGGCTCGGCCAGGGTCGGGTTGGTGGCCACCCAGTTCTCCAGCAGGCGGAATGCCTCTTCGCTGCGTTCCTGCTCGACCAGCAGCACGGCCAGCCCCCGGTGGCACTCGCGGTGGCTCCCGTTGCGATGCCGGCACATGTTGTAGTACTGCTCGGCCTGGGCCAACTGGGCCGGATTGTTGCTCGTTACCCCAAGATGGTGGTATGCAGCAGCTAGATTGTAGTAGGCGTCGGCGTTTTCGGGATCGATGCTCAAGGCGTGCTCGAATTCACGAACCGCCTCTTCATAGCGCCCCTGATCGTAGAGCTGAACCCCATGAGCGTTGCGGCCCTGGGCCGCGATGCCGGCACACCCCCCGCCCACGCAAAGAGCGACCGCGGTCGCCGCCGCGGCCACAAAGGGAGCGAGTTTCCTCGAAAATGCTCTAGATCCGACCACGTCGATCGCGCCTCGCTGGCTCACAGAGCGTACTGCCACGGCGCAGCCCGCCACGCCGCGCGGAAACGGAAAGGTGAGGGAGGATAGCTTCCCGCGCGGGTCAACGCAAGCCCGGATTCCGGTCGATCAACGCACTAACGCGGTGGCGACGAATGCCAGGCGACGGACAGGTGCTCCCCAATACGGGGGGGCCGGCCCGATGGGGGTCGTTCCCGGTGTGTTGTGGCGCTTCCGAGAGGCTTGAGGCTTGAGGCTTGAGGCTTGAGGCTTGAGGCTTGAGGCTTGAGGAAGCGCCGATCGGGGTCGTTCCCGGTGTGCCGTGGCTCTTCCGAGGCGAGTCGATCGGGTCAGCTTGCGGCAAACTGCCGGGCCAACTCGGCGTCCTCGCGAATCTCGTCGTGGAACCTGGGATACATGCCCACGATCACGCCGTCGCTCGGCTTGATCCGCTCGAAGGCGAACTGGAAGGCCGCTTTGACCATGTTCGGGCGCTCGCACTTGCGCCCCGAGGCCAGGATCTTGAATCCCAGGCACGGCTGGTCGACCTGGCGCATGACCTCGGTCATCGTCGAGGGATCGTCGGCGAAGAAGGGATACCCGATCTGCACCGTGACGATGGGAGGCATCTTGTTCAGTTCCTCGGGGGTGCGGGTCAGGTAGTAGAAGCAGGTCATGAACAGGTCGACCTGCCAGCCTTCGTCGGCCACCCGCTTGATGCAGTCGGGATTGTGGGCCGACACGCCGGCGAGCACGCCCGCGTCGCGAACCCGCTTGACGAAGTCGTGCACCTCCTGGCTCTTGCCCTCGCGGAACAGCCGGTCGGTGGCCCCGCCGTGATGCACGATGGCGATGGGGTCGGTCAGCTCGACGACTTTCTCGACCGGCTCGGGGCCCCCTCCGGAATGAAGGCAGATGAACTTCATGTTCGAGCCGCGCTCGCGCAGCGTCTTGATGATCTGCGACGTGGGCTCGGGCCGGCTGAACTGGTGGGCATTGATGCCGGCCCGCTCGCACCGTTCGAGGTAATCGACCGTGTGCTCGGGCGTGAAGTACTCGGCCATGTGCCGGTTCATGTTCGGCCCCAGGTAGGAGTAGCCGCCCACGGGATTCCAGCCGGCCACGAGGCGGGTGATGCGGTGCTCCCCCAGGGCGATCGTGGGCAGAAGCGGCGCCGGCTCGGGCTTCGGCTCGTCGGCCCGCGACGCGCCCGCCATGAGCAGGCTCGACCCGGCCGCCACGGCCGAAAGCTGCGAAAAAAACTCCCTGCGGCCCGTCTGCGGGCAATCCCGGTCTTCGGACGTCATCGCGGTGCTCCTTGGGCTCGAAAGTCTGCCTGCCCCGATGGGCGACTCCCGCCATCGTACCTCAAGAACAGTTCCTCGACCACCGTTTCGAGCGACAGACGCAGCACGCGACGGTCGACGATCCCGCGATCCACGCGGCGCGACGGGCCGGACCGTTGCGGGCCCGTCTCTTGACACGGCCGCGCCGACCCTCTAGCGTCGGGGCATGTTGGGGTTACGAACACGACCGCACGAGGAGCCGGCCGGAATGTACAGATCGATCTTGGCGTGGGCGGTGCTGCTGGCTCCGGTCGCAGCGGGTTTGGAACGTGGCGCGACGGCGCCGGCGGCCGAGTCGACGCCGGGCCCCACCGACTGGTCCGACTGGGAGAAGTACCGCGACCAGGTCGTCCACCCGGCCACGCTCATCAAGCCGCAGGATTTGGCTCGGGCCAAGGAGAACGTCGAGCGGTACGCCTGGGCGCGAAGCTACCTCAGCGGGCTGCGCCGATCGGCGGACGGGATCCTGGAGACGATCGCGCCGGACGATCTCGAACGCATGATCGAGCCTACCACGCCCGGCTGCGTGGGGCCTTGTCCGGCCTGCCGGGCCAAGGGGCTGCCGTGGCATCCCAACGGGCAGTGGCGGTGGTCGTCGTCGCGCCCCGACGAAATCGTGTGCGCGGCGTGCAAGACGGTCTTTCCCAACGACGACTTTCCCGAGACGGTCGTGGTCGAGTCGACCTGGGGCCGAGGACAGAAGATCACCTTCGTGGGCGGTGAAACCTTTCAGTGCTTCGGATATCGTCACGCCCGGCCGAGCATCTCGGGCATCATCCGGGCGCGCAAGGTCTCGCACGCGACCGGTCTTCTGAGCACGCTGGCCACCGCGTACGCCTTGACCGAAGACCCGCGCTACGCCCGGGGGGCCAAGGCGATCCTGCTCCGCTTCGCCGAGGTGTTTCCCGAGTACCTGGTGCGCGCCGGCTACGGATACGGCGAGTATGCCGGCATGGATCCCCACGTGGCGGCCGCTCGGATCAACAACCTGCCCGAGGACGAACTGGTCTATCCGCCGAACAAGCCCGACCGCAAGATTTACGCGGGCTACTGGGCGGCCAGCCGCATCGGCACCTCGGGCATGGACGGCGGCTGGGTCGTCCGCATTACCGTGGCCTACGACCTGACCTGCACGGCCGAAGAGGACGGCAAGCCGGTCTACTCCGACGACGAGCGCCGGCGCATCGAGCACGACCTGCTCCTGGAGAGCACCTACCTGGCCGCTTGCGACGGGTCGATCAACAACAAATCGGTGGGCAACCGCGCCGGGGCGGCCGTCGTGGGCATGTGCGTGGGCCATCCGGGCCTGGTGCGGTTCGGGCTCGAGGGATTCTTGAAAACCGTGGACGGCTGGTTCCTGCCCGACGGCGGCACGTCGGAATCGCCCGCCTACGCCATGATGACCATGGGCGGCATCCGGCCCTTTGCCTTTGCGTTTCGCGATTACACCGATCCGCCGGGCTACGTGGGCCCCGACGGGACGCGGCTGGAGGGCTTCGACGCCTGCCGCGACACCCGCTACGGCGACTGCTGGCAGGGCCTGATCTGGACGCTCCAGGGCGACCTCCGCTTCCCGCCGTCGGCCGACTCGTATCGCACCACGAGCATCGGGGCAAGCTATGCCGAGTTGATCGCCGTGGCCTATCCGACCGACCAGCATCTCGCCCTGCTTAAGGAGATCGCGGGCGCCGACCTGGCGCGCGGCTCGGCGCAGGAGGCCGTCTTTTACCGGCAGCCCGGCCTGGAAGAACGCGACGTGCCGCCGCTGACCCTGCCCGACGTCGTGTTTCCCTTCCTGGCCCAGGGATACGTGCGGACGGGCGAAACCGGGCGCGAGAGCCTGCTGATGCTCAACGCCAGCGACTACGGCGGCCATCACCATCTCGACAGCCTCAACCTGTACTACTGGAAGGACGGGCGCGAACTGCTCTCCGACCTCGGGTACCTTTGGGACCATCCCGACAAGCGTCAAACCTACCGCACCTTCGCCCACAACCTCGTGATGATCGACGGACGCGATCAACGGCGCCAGGGGCGCGGCGGCAGCTTCCACCTGTTTTCGGTCACGCCCCACGTGAAGGCGATGGAAGCCTCGTCGGAGGCTTACGGCTCCGACGCGCTCTACCGGCGCACCTGCGTGCTCGTCGACCACGGCGACGCCGGCTCCTACGTGGTCGACCTGTTTCGCGCCGGCGGCGGCGCGCAGCGGGAGTACGTGTTCCACGGTCCGGCCGGGCAATACGACGTCGAGGGCTTGAGGCTCGCCGCGGCGGCTTCGCCCGACGATTCCCTGCCGCTCGAAAACCTGCAACAGGCGCCCGGCGAGCCGGCCTGGTCGATCCGCTGGGAGCTTCGCGGCGGATACGAGTTTCGCGCCTTCTCGCCGGGTCAGCCGGGCGAGACGGTCTTGTTGGGCGACGGATGGGGACAGCGCGACCATCGCAATACCGACCGGGGCGCCACCCTGCCCTACGTCGTGCGCCGCCGCGTGGGCGAGGGGGGCGACGACGCGTTCGTGAGCGTCTTCGCGGGCAATCCCGCCGACCAGCGGCTCGTCGAGCGCGTCGACCTGCTGCCGGTTCAGGGCGGCGACGACTCCGGCGCACTGGCCGTCGCCGTGGAGACGACCCAGGGGACCGACCTGATCGTCAGTCAACTCGTGCCGAAGCGCGTGTCGGTCGCCTTGAACCGGGCGACGATCGCCACCGACGGCCGGTTGACGGCGATCGTGGCCGAGGGCGGCGCCGCGTCGCGGGCCTGCCTGATCGAAGGCTCGCAATTGGAGGTCGGCCCTGCAAGCCTCCAGCTTTCCCGGGCCGCCTACGCGGGCGCGATCGTCGACGTCGGAAGCGAGCGAGGCACTTCCTGGTTCGTGGTCGAGGGCGAGTTGCCCGAGGCCGCCGAGCTGCCGGGCCAGACGCTGTTCGTGGCCGACGGGCCGATCCGCCGAGCGTACCCGATCGCGGCGGTCGAGCCCGCCGAGGGGCGTTTTCGTGTGTTCACGAAGCGCGACGGACGAGGCTTCGAGGCTCGACCCGCCGAGCAGTGGGAACTGCCGGTGACGGTGGAGTTGACGATTCCTCGATGACGGTTGCCAACTTGAAGATGGAAGATTGAAGAAAGGACACGACTCATGACGCGACGACGAATCCGTTGCTGCCTGGGCCTGCTGTTGACGGCATTGCTGGCCGTGCCGGCCGTCGGATCGGAGGTCGAAAAGCCCAACATCATTCTCATCGTCTGCGACAACCTGGGCTACGGCGACGTGGGCTGCTACGGCTCGAAGGTTCATCGCACGCCCCACATCGACCGGATGGCCGCCGAGGGCATGCGCTTCACCGATTTTTACGTCACGAGCGGCGTGTGCACGCCGTCGCGCTCGAGCATCATGACCGGGTGCTATCCGCGCCGGGTGAACATGCACCAGGACGAGACCGGCCGCGCGGTGCTCCCGGCCGTCTCGCGCAAGGGGCTCCATCCCGACGAAATCACCATTGCCGAGGTGCTCAAACAGCAAGGGTACGCCACGGCGATCATCGGCAAGTGGCACCTGGGCGACCAGATGCCGTTTCTGCCGACGCGCCAGGGCTTCGACTACTACCTGGGCATCCCCTACAGCGACGACATGACGGCCCACCCGCGGCGACCGACGTGGCCGCCGCTCCCCTTGATGGAAAACGAGCGGGTGATCGAGGCCCCGCCCGACCGCAACCTGCTCACGAAGCGGTACACCGAGAAGGCCGTCGAGTACATGACGGCCCACAAGGACCGGCCGTTCTTCCTCTACCTGCCGCAGGCCATGCCGGGCAGCACGACGGCGCCCTTTTCGAGCGGCGCGTTCCGCGGCAAGTCGGCCGGGGGGGCCTGGGGCGATTCCGTGGAAGAGCTCGACTGGTCGACCGGGCAGATCCTGGCGGCCGTCGAGCGTCTGGGGATCGAGGAGAAGACCCTGGTCATCTGGACCAACGACAACGGGGCGCCGCGGCGCAATCCGCCGCAAGGCATCAACCTGCCGCTGGCCGGCTGGGGCTACACGACCGACGAGGGGGGGATGCGCGTGCCCTGCGTCATGCGGTGGCCCGGCAAGATCCCCGCGGGCGCCACGTGCAGCGAACTCTGCACCACCATGGACTTTCTGCCCACCTTCGCCCGGCTCGCCGGCGCCGAGCCGCCCCAGGATCGCATCATCGACGGGCACGACGTGTGGCCCTTGATCTCGGGCCGGCCGGGGGCCCGGTCGCCCTACGAGGCGTTCTACTATTACTACATCGAGCAGTTGCAGGCGGTTCGGTCGGGCAGGTGGAAGCTCTACCTGCCGCTGGAGAACAAGTGGCGGTCGCTCCGCGGCGACACGCAACCGAGCCCCGCCCGGCTCTACGATCTCGTGGACGACCTGGCGGAGACGACGAATCTCGCCGACGAGCACCCCGACGTGGTCGCCCGACTGACGTCGCTGGCCGAGAAGGCGCGCGACGATCTGGGCGACCTGGGCCGCCCGGGCAAGAACCAGCGTCCCGCCGCGCTGGTCGAGACCGCCACGCCCCGGGTCGCGCCGCCGAGCACGTCGGCCCGCGCCCGTTGGACGCCCGAGCAGGCCAACGCCTGGTACGCCGAGCGGCCCTGGCTGGTGGGCTGCAATTTCGCCCCGAGCACGGCGATCAATCAGCTCGAGATGTGGCAGGCCGACACGTTCGATCCCAAGACGATCGACCGCGAGCTGGGCTGGGCCGCCTCGATCGGCTTCAACAGCGTGCGCGTGTTCCTGCACAACCTCTTGTGGGAGCAGGATCGCGAAGGATTCCTGAACCGGGTCGACCAGTTCGTCACGATCGCCGAAAACCACGGCATCGGCGTGATGCTCGTGCCGCTCGACGGCGTGTGGGATCCGCATCCCAAGCTTGGCAAGCAGCGCGAGCCGCGCCCCCACGTGCACAACTCCGGCTGGTTGCAGGCCCCCGGCGCCGAGATCCTCGGCGATCCGAAGCGGCACGACGAGCTGCGCCCCTACATCGAGGGCCTGATCGGCCGCTTCCGCAACGACCAGCGGATCCATGCCTGGGACCTGTTCAACGAGCCCGACAATCCGAACCGCAATTCCTACGGAGAAGCCGGCGCCCAAACCGAGCTCGCCGACAAGGCCGAGATGGCCGCGATGCTGCTCGAAAAGGTCTTCGCCTGGGCCCGCAACGCCGATCCGTCGCAGCCCCTCACGGCGGGCGTGTGGCGCGGCGACTGGTCCGACCACGACAAGCTCGATCGGGCCGGCAGGATCATGCTCGAACAGTCCGACGTGATCAGCTTCCACAGCTACTCGGAGCTCGCGCAGGTCAAGCCGCGGGTCGAGCAACTGCGCCGCTACGGGCGCCCGATCCTCTGCACCGAGTACATGTCGCGCGGAAGCGGCAGCCGTTTCGATCCCGTCCTGGCCTACTTCCAGCAAGAGAACATTGCCGCCTACAACTGGGGCCTGGTGGCGGGCAAGACCCAGACCATCTATCCCTGGGAGACGTGGCAGAAGCAATACACGGCCGAGCCCGAGCTGTGGTTCCACGACATCTTCCGCCCCGACGGAACCCCCTACGACCCGGCCGAGATCGAGTTCATCAAGGGCCTGACGGGACGATGATGGAACCCGGCAGCCGGTGCGCCAAGCAACGAACCGTCGGCGCGATTTGACGGGGGGCCTTCCACTTCCGAAGCACGCCGACGTCCGGACGACGGTCCCCCTCGTGCGCCACGGGGCCATGGCGGTTCGCGAAGAACCCTTCCGCCACCCCGAGGTGCGGGAAGCGATCCAGGCGGCAGTCCGATTCAGCCGCATTCTCCGGAGACGGCTCGCGCACGAGAGCGCGACGACTCGGTCATGGCGCGTCGCTTGGCGGTCCGTCGGCCGCGATCCGATCCTCGTTGAGCACCTTGCCGTCGACGCCGTGGTGGCGAAAGACGATGGTCGGCTTGCCCTCGACCCGCTCGACCGCGATCGAGAGGAATCCGCCGATCACGTTGAGGTACTTGTGATGGGTGGCGATGAACTGGTCCTGGCTCCATCCGCCGGCGTGCTCGTCGCTGATCGGGCCGCACGAGTATTCCCGAACGCCCGAGTCGGGATCGACCGACACGTACTGCCAGTGCCGATCGCCGCAGGCGACGAACGTGTTTTTCCGCCCGGCGATGAAGTCGCGCAGCTCGTTGCCCTCGTGGGTGAACGCCTTGTTCGAATGGTTGTCGGCCTTGGTCGAGCGGTCGGGCCCGACCAGCGGCGTGGGGCTGATGAGCACGCGGAAGGTCGCGTCGGACCGGTCGACCGTCTCCTTGAACCATTGCTTCTGCTTCTCGCCCCAGATTGTCTTCTCCGGGCCGTCGGGCATGGGGTTGGGGCTGCGGAAGTCGCGGCCCTCGACCATCCACACCTGAAGGTCCTTGCCCCAGCGGACCGTGCGATACGTGCTTTCGCCCATGGGCACCTGTTCGAGGAAGATCGCCTTTCCCTCGTCGAAGGTGAACTCGCCCATCAGCTTGTTCTGCATCGCGGGCCAGCAGTCGTCCTGCCAGGTGTCGTGGTCGTCCTTGATGAAGTAGCTGGGCACCTGCCGATGGAACTCGACCACCGTGGGCAGGCTGTACGTGCGGTGCCAATGATGCCGGGCCTGGGCCGCGTTCTGGGCCACCGGCCGCGGGCTGTCGTAATACACGATGTCGCCGGTATGCACGAAAAAGCTCGGCTCCAGCGCGAGCATGGCCGGGTAGGCCTTGTACCCACCGGGGCAGTCACGATCGTGGTATCCCTGGCCGGTCACGACGGTGAACACGACCCGGGCCGGTTCGTCGGGCCGGGGCGCCGTGCGGAACGATCCCTCGACGGTGGGGCCGGGCGCAGCATCGCTCCCGGCGCGGCACTCGACGCGAAAGCGGTACCGCGTGTCGGGACGCAGCCCGCCCAGCGCGAACTGGCGCGTGAAGTCGCGTTGCGGATCGACCGCCGCCCACGGGGTGCTTGCCGCGGCGGCCGCGGGGTCTTCGTCGGATTGGACTACGACGCGCACCTCCCCCGGGGCCCCGGGCACGGCGCCGTCCATATCGTCGAGGGTTCGTCCCTCGGGCATCTGCGAGCCGGGCACGATGCCGACTTTTCTCGCGTTTCGCGGCCCTTCCAGGCCATCGACCAGCTTCGGGGCCCGCCACGCCGTCCCGTCGTTGCGCCGCTCGGGCTCGCGGGTCAGACGGGTCCACACGATCGCCGAGGTGGGGGTAACCTCGCCCACCTTCACGCCGTTGGCCTGATAGGGCGGGGCGCCCGCGACCGATGTGCCCCGGTGCGCCGCCACGACGACCAGAAGCGCGACTGCCCATCGCGTTGCCGCCACGAATCCTCTGCTGCCCATCATCCGTATCCTTTCCTGCGTGAAGGTCGGGCACGAAACCAGTGCCCCCGACGCGGCGGAAGATCCCGGCATGTGCCGCTCGGTCTCGCCGCCGTCGGGAGGGTGACTCTCGGCGCGGCCATTCTAACCGTCGATACCTCGGGCGGCAAACCACCCTCCGTCCTTGACATCATCTGAAAGACCGACTACGAAATGACACGAGATGGGTCGCTGCCTCCGCGACGTGGGAACCCGTCGGAGAAGGCGAATCGCGGATTCAAGGAATCTCGCGGCGCCGGCTTGGCTGCGAGGTACAATGGCTGAAGGGTCGAAGGTAGCGCGCGGGGTGGAAGCACGAGGACAACGGATCGACTCGATCGACGACCCCCGCGTGGGCGCCTACCGCAACCTGCGCGAGCGCACGCTGCGCGGCGAGAGCCTGTTCGTCGCCGAGGGCGACCTCGTGACCAGGCGGCTGCTGGCGAGCCGTTACCGGGCCGAGTCGGTGTTCGTGACCGAGAAGTACGCCGAGGAGTTCTCGCGCCTCGTGGGCGACGTGCCGTTGTACGTGGCCGACGAGCCGACCCTGGTCGAGGTGGTCGGGTTCAAGTTCCACCGCGGCGTGCTCGGGGCGGGCCGCCGCCGCCCGTCGCTCACGCTCGACGAACTCATGGCGCGAACCGACCGGTCGGGCCGGCTCCGCCTGGTGATCTGCCCCGAGATCACCAAGCCCGAGAACGTGGGTCTCGTTTTCCGCTCGTCGGCCGGGTTCGGCGTCGACGGGGTGATCCTGGGTCCGCGGTGCTGCGATCCGCTCTCGCGGCGAAGCCTGCGCGTGTCGATGGGGGCGGTGCTTCTCGTGCCCTTCGTGTGCTCGACCGATCTTGAAGCCGACCTCGGGCGGCTCAAGGCGTCGTGGGGCGTCGAGTTGGCGGCCGCCGTGCTCGACGACCGGGCCGAGCGTCTCGACGAATTCCGCTGGCCGGGGCGAACGGGGCTGCTGGTGGGCAACGAATACGACGGCCTCGGCCCCACGTGGCTGCCGCTGTGCGACCGACGGGTCACGATTCCCATGGCGCCGGGCACCGATTCGTTGAACCTCGGCGTGGCCGCGGGAGTGTTTCTGTACGAGATGACCCGAGCACGGTAACACGCACTGCCCGAATCAGGAGAGCCGATGCCCCTTTCCGGACGGAAGATCCCCGGCCACCGCGCGGCCGAGCTGCGTGAGCACTACCGCCGGGCCCTGTTCGACGACGTGGTGCCCTGGTGGATGCGCCACTCGCTCGACCGCGAGTGCGGCGGCTACTACAGCCTGCTGGCCCGCGACGGACGCCCCTGGGCCACCGACAAGTACATGTGGATGAACGGGCGCCAGGCGTGGATGCTCAGCCACTTGTACAACGCGCACGGCGCCGACCCCGACTGGCTCGACGCGGCCGCGCTGGGGATCGACTTTCTGCGGCGATTCGCCTTCCAGGACGACGGGCGAATGCACTTCCGGCTGACTCGGCAGGGGCAAAGCCGCTCCGAGGTGCTCAGCCTCTACACCGAGGTGTTCGCCTCGATCGCCTGGGCGGAGTACGCCAAGGCGTCGGGCGACGAGTCGTGCTGGAACGAGGCGACGGCCATGTACGACCGGCTCGTCCCGCGCCTGGGGCTTCCCTCCGACACGGCCATGCTCGGCTACCCGATCCACGCCGAGTTCCACCTGCACGCCCACGACATCTGCCGCATCACCGTGGCCTGGGTGTTCCACGCGATCCGGCCCGACGGGCGCTTCGAAGCCGACCTGACCCGCTCGGTCGAGTCGATCCTCCACCGGCACTGGAAGCCCGAGTTGGGCGCGCTGCTCGAGAACGTGGCCCCCGACGGCTCGGCGCTGCTCGATCTGCCCGAGGGGCGGATGTTCCATCCCGGGCATGCGATCGAGAGCGCGTGGATGCTCATGGAAATCGCCCGGCAGCGCGACGACCGGCGCCTGCTCGAGACGGCGGTCGAGATCCTCGAGGCGTCGCTCGAGCACGGCTGGGACGCCTCGTTCGGCGGCATCCGCTATCTGACCAACGTCGATTGGAGTCCCACCCACAGCCTCGAAGCCGACTTGAAGCTCTGGTGGCCCCACGGCGAGGCCCTCTACGCCCTGCTCCTGGCCTGGGACCTGACCGGGCGCGACGACCTGGCCCGATGGTACGCGAAGGTCCACGACTACACGTTCGGCCGTTTTCCCGATCCCGAGCACGGCGAGTGGTTCGGCTACTTGAACCGCGACGGCAGCCCCGTGTGGACCGCCAAGGCCAACGGCTGGAAGGGGTTCTTCCACCTGCCGCGGTTCTTGTTCCGCGCCTACCAGCTTCTGGGAGACCCCGCGGAGCGGTGAACCCTCGTCGGCGACGGCCGAACGCCCGGCTGCCGGCGCTACTTTCCCGAAAGCGTCTTCGCCAGACCGACGAGCTGGAGGAACTCGACCCGGTAGCCGTTCGGGTCTTGGCCTTTTCCGGCCTGGGCCAACTCGAGCGCCAGGTCGAAGCTCGACTGTCCCTTGTGCTCCGAATCGCGCAGGAGCATGCCGAAGCAGGCGACCGCGGCGGCAAACTGGAAGTCACCCGACGCCTCGCGCAGGCTCTTGCCCTCGTCGACCACGGCGAAGCTCAGCAGTTGGCTTTCGTCGGAGTCCGGGGCCTTGTAGCGGAGCTTCACGGTAAAGGCCTCGTCGCTGCGGGCCGCCTCGGCCGGTTCGGCCGGCGTTTGGTATTTCGAGGCGTCCACCTGGGGCAGATCGCCCTCTTTGCCCGCGGGAACCAGCTCATAGAGCGCCGTCACGGTATGGCCGGCGCCGATCTCGCCGGCGTCTTTCGTATCGTCGTGGAAGTCCTCGGCGCGCAGCATGCGGTTTTCGTAGCCGATCAGCCGATAGGCGCCCACGCGCCGGGGATTGAAGTCGATTTGGATCTTGACGTCCTTGGCGATGGTGATCAGGGTCGCGCCCATCTGTTCGACGAGCATCTTGCGCGCCTCGTGGATCGTGTCGATGTAGCCGTAGTTGCCGTTGCCCTTGTCGGCGAGCTTTTCGAGGGTCGAGTCCTTGTAGTTGCCCATGCCGAAACCGAGCACGGTGAGGAAGACGCCGCTCTTGGCCTTCTCCTCGATCAATCGGACCAGGTCGCCCTGGCTCGTCGTGCCGACGTTGAAATCGCCGTCGGTGCAGAGGATGACGCGGTTGACGCCCCCGGCGGCGAACTGTTCCTGGGCCACGTGGTAGGCGAGGCGGATGCCCTCGCCGCCGTTGGTCGAGCCGCCCGCCTCGAGCCGGTCGAGGGCGTCGACGATCGTCTGCCTCTCGCCGCACGAGGTCGAGGGAAGCACGAGCCCCGACGCTCCCGCGTACACGGCAATCGCCACCCGATCGCTTTCGTTGAGGTTCCCGACGAGCATCTTCATGGCGTTTTTCAGCAAGGGGAGCTTGTTCGGCTGGTTCATCGATCCCGAAACGTCGAGCAGGAAGACCAGGTTGCAGGGCCCGCGCTGCTCGCGGGAGATCTCCATGCCCTTCAGCGCGATGCGGGCCAGGCGGTGGTCGGCGTTCCAGGGGCAGGCGGCCACCTCGACGTGGGCCGAGAAGGGAACGTCGCCCTCGGGCGGCGCATAATCGTAGTCGAAGTAGTTGACCAGCTCTTCGATCCGCACGGCATCGGGCGGGGGCAACTGGCCCTGGTTCAAAAACCGCCGCACGTTCGCGTACGACGCCGTGTCGACGTCGATCGAAAAGGTCGAAAGGGGATTCTGGAGGGTCCGCAGGAAGGCGTTTTCGTAGATGCGGTCGTAAGCCTCGGTGTTGAATTCGGGGCGCTCGAAATCGGCGAATCCGTCGTGGGTCATCTCGCCCATCGCATACTCCATGGGGGCGACGGCACCCGGCGATCGGACGTCGAACGTTTCCCGAGCCGATTCGCGGCCTCCGCAGCCGAGCGTCCACAGACCGGCCAGGACCAGGGCGGTGGTTACATACGCGCGCATGGCGAAACTCCTGCTTGAAGTGGGGCGATGTCGAAGTGACCGTGCGCGGCCGCGCGACGTGGGAACGTCTCGGTCGAGTGCTACTTCTTGGACACCTCGAACGGCGAAAAAATTCCCGGCTTTCTTGCGAAGATCGTCCGCGGCGAGGTGCCGACGATTCACGCGATGCGGTAGCATAGTCAGATGATCCTCATCGCCGTGGCATGCAGGAGAATCGGGTTGGACGGCACAAGCGGCAAGCTCGGCGGTCGCCCACGCCGCCCGGGCGCCACGTTGGCTCGGGCCGGCCGCGTCGTCGCCAGGACGGCGTTGGTGGTTGCCTCGCTGATCGCCTTTCCCAGCGTCGTCCCGTGGATGATCGCCGTGTGGCTGGCCTGGCACACATGGCTTGTGTGGCGAGGCCGGCCGGCGTGGGCGCCGCTCGTCGGTTGTCTTGCGATCCTGGTCGCCAAGATGCCGGCCTGGCTGCCGGGCCTGACGTCGCTGTCCGGGGTGATGCTGGCGGCCGGTCTGCTCCAAGGCTCCTGGCGGTTGCGCAAAAAAACGCCTCATCCCCAACGATTGGCGTGGGGAGGGGCCTTGGCGTTGTGGCTCGCCTGGGCGGCCATGTCCGTCGACTGGCACGCGTCGGCTCGCTGCGGGCGCCGCGTCGCGCTCGATCCGGCGCGGCCCGTCGTGTGCCTGGGCGACAGCCTGACGGCCTTCATGCCGGGGGCCGGTTACCCGGCCTGCCTCGACCGCATGATCGGGCCGCCGGTGCTCAACCTGGGCCGGCCCGGCACGACCGCCGCCCAGACGCTGGAGATTCTGCCCGCGGTCAGGGACCTCCGGCCGCAGGTCGTCGTCGTGGAACTGGGCGGCAACGACTTCCTCCGGGGCCGCGATCGCAAGGCCGTCGGCGCGGACCTCGAAGCGATCATCCTCACGTGCCGCGAGTTCGGAGCCGAGGTCGTTCTGGTCGAGATTCCCCGGGGCTTAGTGTGGGACCCCTTCGGCGGCCTGGAGCGGCGGCTTGCGCGCAGGCACGACCTCGAGCTGGTCGCCGACACGCCGATCCGCAAGCTGGTGTTCTGGGGCCCCGACGCGCTGGGCAAGCTGTTCGGATCCAACTCGCAGTTGAGCGACGACGGGCTGCACCCCAACGCCCGGGGCGATCGCCTGCTGGCCGAGTACGTGCGCGCGGCCCTCGTGCGGATGTACGGGCCCGAGGTCTTCGATCGAGCACGACGGCCCGCGCGAGCCCCGTGACGCGGGCCTCGCCGATCGGGGCGAAAGGCGCGGTCTTGCGGGCCCGGCACGCCCTTCGCGTGCGCCCCAAACGCGTCGGGGCCACGTCGCCGAACGGCGCGTGGCCCCGACCTGCCATGCTTCTCTGCGGATTGTCTGAGTCAAGCGGCGCGTCGCTCAGTAGAGGGCGCGCGATTGGACCACGGGCCGCACGACGACGGCGGTAACGCCTTGGCTGCTCCAGCGGAACGGGTGGAGGTTGTCTCGCGACGTCCACCTGGGCGAATAGTCGCCGTGGACGTAGTCGGCGCCCGCGGTGGGGCGAAGGTTCGAAAACCCGAACCATTGCCGGGCCGCCATGCGCGCCTGGCGTTGCGCCGTTCGTTCTTCCGCCTTTTGACGGACCGCGGCCTTAGGGTCCCGGTACTGCTGCGCGTACTGTTCGTAGAACCACATCTCCGGAGTCGGCGTGACCGCTCCGGTCGACGTGATGGTGGTGCCGGGTGGAGTCGTCTTCTCCGTCGCATCCTGGGCCAGAACGGGCATCGCCACGAGGACGAAGCCGACCGAAAACGCAAGCGATAGCCATTTCATGGCCAGATCTCCTTCTCTTGCCGACCGAGATTCCGCCTGATGCGGTGCGGCTGCGAAACGCGGGATTCGCGGGGCGCGGGTGCACCGGCATCGCACCAGAAGCCTTGTCCTCCACTTCGGCCGATTCGGCGGAGCAAGATGAGACCGATTTTGCGGAATATGCGAATCGGAGGCGTCCGACGCCGTGGACGGAAAAGATGGAAAAGCAGGGCAATGCGGGGCGACGCCGCCGCCCCGCCGCGCCCGGACCGAGATCAGGTCAACGTCCTCGGGGGCATCAGGCTCTCGTAGGTTCCCCTCGGGCCCTCGACCGCCAGCACGTACAGAAGCGCGCCCGACTGCCAGACGCCGGTCGCCAGATCGCCCGTGAACTCCGGCGGCGGCGGAATCGCCGGCAGGTCGGGCACGACGCATCGAACCACGTACAGGGTTGCCCGACGGCCCGGGGTCGACCGGAGGTCGTAGGCCACCCCGTCGTATCCGTGGAACTTGATCCAGCGCCACTTCATTCGGGGAAACCGTGCCAGATCGAAGTCGGGCCCGGCCGGAAAGTCGCTCGACGGCGGGTTTTCGGCCACGAGGTGCCCCGGTTGGCTCACCTCGTCGGGAAACTGGCTTCGGGCCCACTGGCTCACATCGGCCGGCGTGAGCGCCGGGGGCGACTCGGGCCACAACGCGAAGCCCAACAACGCGGCCGCGGCCGCCGAAAGCCCGCCGAATAGCGCCAGAATCCGACGCCGCGAGGCACGCCACGCCGCCGGCTCGGCCAGGCTCGGCTTCGCCGCCTCGTCGGGGTCGGGCGAAGCGGGGGCCCCCGGTGTCGAGGCAAGGCCCGCCAGAATGCGGTCGGCCAGTCCTTCCGGCACGGGGATTTCGCCGAAGACGTCGCGGACCTTCTCATCCCAGTGTTGAAGCCGCTCGAACGTGCCGCGCAGTTGCGGACTGGCGGCCATCCGATCGGCCAGGAAGGCCAGGTCGGGATCGCGCAGGTCGTCGGTGCCCGGGCGGCAGGCTTCCATCGCCTCCCGGATGCGGACGTCGTCATTGGGCGCATGTCCCATCGATCTAACCTCCGTGGTCGGTCGCATGGTGAGCGGCGCCTGCGGTGCCGCTCGACGCGGGCAACAGCTTCGAGCGCAGGAATGCCTTGGCCCTGGCCAGACGGCTCATGACGGTTCCGATGGGCACCTCCAGGCGGTCGGCGATCTCGCGGTAAGAGCACCCCTCGAAATAAAACATCACCAGCACGACGCGGAAATCCGGTAACAACTCATCCAGCGCAAGCTGGAGCCGCTCGGGGTCGATCTCTCCCCGGTCGGGAATCTCAGCCGGCACGGTGTTCATGTCGAGGCCCAAGGGATCGACCGCGACGGGCCGCCGTTTCTGGCAGTCTGTCAGGAACGAGTTCCGTACGATGACAAAGAGCCAACTGCGAACGCTTCCCGGACTCCGGAGATGTCCCAGCTTCTGGTGGGCCGCCAGAAACACCTGCTGAGTCAGGTCTTCCGCATCCTGGACCGACCCGGTCAACCGGTAGGCGTACCGATAGACCGCCTGGTGGTGCTCGGCGACTACCTGGGCGATGTCCAAGGGAGTCGGGTCCTCGACCATGTTCCGTCCTTCTACCCTTCGAAGACCTCCCAGCCCGCCCGATTATTCCCGTCGGTTCCGAAAACGACCGGGTTTTCGGAAAATACTACCCGAAATTTAGCCGTTTCGGGAATAAATGCCCAGGGTCGGCGGTCTGACTAGAGAAGGAACGGTGCAGGGTCGGACCCTGCGAGAAACCGCCATACCCCCTGTTTTGCGTAGAGGAGTCTGTCCGATGAAGAGACTTGCCTTGCTGTTGATCCTGTTGAGCGTTGGGATGTTCGCGTTCGGTTGCGGCGAGAGCGGCGCGCCGGAGAAGCCCATCCTGGTCGATCCCGGTGGTGCGGGTCCCTCGGATGAGGCAGCGGACGAAGCCACCCCGGCCGAGGGCGAGGCGGCCGACGAAGCAGCTCCGGCCGAGGGCGAGGCGGCCGAGGAAGCAGCTCCGGCCGAGGGCGAGGCGGCCGCCGAGGAAGCGGCGGCCCCTGAGGCCAAGCCCGAGCAATAGACGCCGAACCGAGGCTCCACGCATACCACCCGGCGAGGGGGAGAGACGGCTTTTCCCCTCGCCGCGTCGTTTCTTGTCGGTGCCGCGGTTGTCGGGCGGCGGGGACGACTCAGGTCGGATCTTGCGGGAGCTGACGAGGATAGGGGGGCTTCATCCGTCGCGGGACCGGCTGCCGATAGCTCTCGGCCCAGGCCCGGCGATCTTCATCGCTGGCGTAGTAGCGGAGCCAGACCTCCGGGTCGCCGCCCGTGTACGAACAGTCCCAATGGAGGTAGTTTGTGCCCAGGTCGACTTTCTTTTCGCGCGAGGGGAGGATGTCTCGGTAGATGAGACAGTACAGCTCGCGATCCGACAGGTGATCGGTGAAATCCAGGACGATCCGTTTTTCGTGGAGCTGCCGAATCACGTCCCAAAGGATGGCGTGAAGGTCTTCATCGTTGAGCGACGAGGGCCGCGGCGGCCTGAGTTCCGGCTCGAACCAGCGGTAGATCGGCAAGATCGGGGCGGTTTCCCAGGCCAGCATCGAGGCCAGGAACTCGTTTTCGACGGTCAACGGAAGGTGCTGAACATTGACCCGGCTGATCGACTCATCGTAGTAGGGCTCGAGCTCGTCGCGGAGTTCGGCGTTCCGCAGCAGTTCCTCCACTTCGCCACGTCGGGGACGGCGAGAATCGACCATCGATATCGGACCCTTACCTGAGAAGCCAAACCTGGGGCCGTATGCTGCTCCCCAAACCTCGACTTTAGCAACGATTGGAAATCGTTCAAGCACGAACCGGCGAAAATCCCGGGTTCGGGACCGTGCCGTTCGATCCGGCGCAACACAAACGTCACGATCCGGAGATTTTGCCCTAGCCCGGGCCGGGTGCCTCGCCGCTGGCCTCTCTCTCGAGGGCGGCGATCTTCTCGACCCGGCGCGCGTGCCGCCCTCCCTCGAACGCGGTATTCAGCCAGATGGACACCATGCGGTCGATCAGGCGCTCGCCCAACGTGTCGGCCGACAGGCACAAGACGTTCAGATCGTTGTGGCGGCGGCTCATTTCGGCCGTCAAGTCGTCGTGGCATGGAGCGGCGCGCACTCCTCGAACCTTGTTGGCCGCGATGCACATCCCCAGGCCGGTCGCGCAGACGAGGATCCCGCGGTCGACCTCCTGCCGGCTCACTTTGCCGGCCACCTCGACGGCCACGTCGGGATAGTCGACCGGATCGCAACTCCAGGTGCCCACGTCGACCACCTCGTGGCCGGACTGTCGGAGCAGGTCGATCAAGCGCGACCGCACGAGGCATCCGTGGTGATCGCTGCCGACGGCGATTCGCATCGGTGTACCCCGTCGCAAGAGCCCTTCGCCCGAAAACGCGCCAGGGCGGTCAATCCTTCGTTTCCAGCCCGAGCTGATCGAGGCGGGTCTTCAACTGCGAGCGGATTTGCTCGGCGCACTGCCGATACCGCTCGACCGGACCACCCATCGGGTCGGCCACGTCCGACCCGTCGGTGCAGAGCAGGCGAATCCGCTCGGCCGCGCCGGGCCACTGGGCCACGATCGCCCGGCGGTGCGACTCCGTCATGGTGAAGATCAGATCGGCGTAGCGGACCAGCGGCTCGGTCAAAGGCTGCGTTTCGTGGCCCGAGAGGTCCAGCCCCATTTCGGCCATCACTTGGACCGCCTCGGGGCTCGCCCTCCCCCCGGTCAGGGCGGCCACGCCGGCCGACATGATCATCACGCCCCGGTCCTCGGTTTCGTCGACCTCGCAACCCAACCGCTCGGCGACCATCTTGCGAAAGATCGTCTCGGCCATCGGGCTGCGGCACGTGTTGCCGGTGCAGACGAACAACACCATCAACGTCGAGAGCCGATTCAACGTGGTTTCGGGCACGACTCCGTTGCGGAGGATCTCGAAATGATCGCCGCGGACGCGGACCACCGACGAGGGCTGCCCGAAACGGGCCGGCCCGTCGTCGAGCACCAGGTCGACGCTCTCCCCCAGTTGGCGGACTGCTTCCTCCGCCGTCGTGGCTTCGGGCTCTCCCGTGCGGTTCGCGCTGGATAGCGCCAGCGGCCCGGCGATCATGCGGAGAACCTCCAAAACGACCGTGTGCCCGGGCACGCGAAGACCGATCGTCTCGGCGGGACAGACCGCCCGTCGCACGCTGGCCGGAAGCTGCCGAATCAGGCTCTCCGAAGAGGAATCGTCGACCACCAGGGTGACCGGGCCGGGCCAACAGCGTCTTGCCAATCGGTGGGCCAGGCGGCTCATCCGAGGCGCGTAGTCGAGGGCCTCATCGGCACTGCGCACGGCAAGCGTCAGCGCGTGGCCCTGCCCGCGCCCCTTGACGCTCAGCAGGCGCTCGACCGCCTGGGGGTCCAAAGCCCGGGCCGCCAGGCCGTAGACCGTCTCCGTCGGGAAGACGACCAGCTTCCCTTCCGCCACGGCCTGTACCGCCCGATGCACCACGTCGCGCAGATCGTCAGCGGCACGGACATCAATGATCGCGGGCAACATAGGCAACAGGCCGATTGGGCGACGGGGCCGAGAGAAGTCGTCCTAATACGTTACTATATTGAATCTTGCGTCAGGAGGTCAAGGGGGATCGTCGGTGGGACGGGAGAAAGGGGGCCAGGCCCATTCGACGTCTTGGGGTTCACGCATTTCTGGGCGCGCTCCCGGAAGGGAAACCGGGTCGCAAAGCCGATCGCATCGCCACGATCCGATTCCAGGGCAACACAAGGTGCTGTGCCAGAAGCTCCACCAGCGTCTTGAATCGGATCCTGGTCGCGCTGTACAACCTAACGGGTGGTGCCGGAGGCTCGCACTCCGGGGCCTTCCGTTTGTGGCCGAGCCCAGCGAGGCCGCGCCGCGTTCTTCAGGGCGTGCCACCCAAGCCGCCATGGACTCGATCGTGGAGAGAGACCGATGCGCAGGATTCGAGAGATCGGAAGCGTGGCCGCGGTTCTGACGGTGCTTTGCCTGACCGCGACGGGCGCCGAAATCGCGTTCGAAACGCGGCATCTGCGCCTTGCCGTCGGCGACGACGGCACGGTCGAAAGCCTCAGGGCAAAACGCTCCGGCGCCGAGTACCTGGCCCAGCCCGGGCCCCTGGCCGTGGCCTATCGGGGCGGACGCTCGGAACCCTCGTCGCGCGAGGCCTACGTCGTGACCGAGGCGCCGGTTTACGTGGGCGGCGAGTCGTTTCCCGCGACCGCGGCGAGCCGACGGGGCGACCGGCTCGTCGTCCGGTTCGACGGGGCCAACCTCACCGCGACCTATCGGGTCACGACGCGGCCCGATTACCTGGCCTTCGAACTTGTCGGGCTCGAAGGCGGGCCCGTCGATCGGATCGACCTGGTTCACATCTCGGTCCAACGGCTTCCCCATCTCGGGCCTTGGATCAACGTGGCCAGCGACGACGCCTTTGGAGTATGCCTTTGCGCGGGCAACGTCGAGACGAACGCGGGAATGAACCCCGGCGACGAGCACGTGCGCATGCGGGCCATCGCCGAACGGGAGGTTGCTCTCGAAGGCGCCGTGGCCGTGCTGTTCGGCTACGATCGCCGGCCGGGCGAAGACTTCCTCGACCCGAAAAGCCAGTTCCTCGACGTCATGGAGATCGTCGAGCGCGACTTCGGCCTGCCGGCCGGCGCGAAGCATCGGCGCCTGCCCATCCAGAGGTGCTCGTACTTCTGGGGCAGCCCCACGCCCGACGACGTCGATCAGTACGTCGACCACGCGAAACGAAGCGGGCTGCGCGTCGTCGTGCTCAGCTACACCACGTTCAGCACCGGCGCGGGCCATTTCGCCTGGAACGCCGCCTATCCCAGCGGCATGGCCGACCTGAAGGCGGTCGCCGACACGATCCGCGCGGCCGGGCTCAAGGCCGGGCTGCACCTGCACTACTGCAAGGCCCACAAGCGCGACGCCTACGTCACGCCCGTGCCCGACCGGCGGTTCCACAAGGTCCGCGCCTTCACGCTCGCGTCGCCGCTGGCCGAGGGCGCCGCGACCATCGCCGTCGAAGAGAACCCCGAGGGATGCACCCTCGACGACGGGCGCCGCATCCTCCAGATCGGCAACGAGCTGATCGCCTACGCGAACTACACGACCGAGCCGCCCTTTCGATTCACCGGCTGCGAGCGCGGGCACTTGAACACGACGCCCGCGGCCTACCCCTCGGGCCACGCGATCGATCTGCTCGACGTCGACACCTGGGACGTCTTCATCCGCTTCGACCAGGACACCGACATCCAGGACGAGGTGGCCGAGCGGATCGCCGATCTGTGCCGGCGCACGGGTCCCTACGAGTTCATCTACTTCGACGGGGCCGAGGACGTGCACGCGCCCTACTGGTACCACGTGCCCCGGGCCCAGTACCGCGTGTATCGCCGCATCGAGCCGGCCCCGACCGCCTGCGAGGCGGCGGTCAACATGCACTTCAGTTGGCACATGAACACGCGGAGCAACGCTTACGACAGCTTCCGCGACGCGAAGGTCTTCTGCCGCCGCGTGCCGTTCCGGTCGGCGCCCATGCGGCGGCCCGACTTCACGCGGATCAACTTCGGCTGGTTGGGCGGATTCAGCCTCGAACCCGACGTGCTCGAATACGTGTTCAGCCGCGGCGCGGCCTGGGATTGCCCCGCCTCGATCCACGTCCGGCTGCGCGACTTCGCCGCGAGCCCCCGGGCCGACGATTGCTGCCGGGTCATGAAGGTCTGGGAAGACGCCCGGATCGAAGGCAAGCTGACCGACGCGCAGCGGGCGATGCTCCGCACGCTCGACCCGGCGCACTACAAGTACCTGCCTTGCGTGGTCCAGCGGGCCCATCTGAGCGACGTGAGCGTCGCGGGGGAGGGGCTCACCCCCGCGCAGCTCGAAAAGCTGCTGGCCCCCGACCAGGAGCATCATCTATTCGTCAACGAGCAGGGCGAGTACGAGCTGGTCGCCATCGACGAGGTCGCGGGCCTGGCCGATGGACGGCTCAAGGCGTACACCTTCGAGCGAGCCTCGCGGCCCGGCGTTGCCTACGTGCTCCTCTGGTCGACCGGCGACGACGTCACTCTGCGGCTTCCGGTGGCGGGCGACCGCCTGACGGCCGCGCGCCCCTTCGGTTCGCCCTGGCCGGTTCGCGCCGAGGCTGGCCACGCGACCGTCCGGATCGGCGCGAGGACCTATCTGGCGATCGAAGCCGCAAACCCGGAACAAACGCGAGGGCTGCTCCGCGAGGCCCGGGCAGGCGCCTGAACGCGCATCGTCGCGATTCGCGCAAGGGCGCGCCCGCTGCGATCGAATGCGGAAATCGCACAACGGCGCCGTGATTCCTCCGCCGACCGTCACCCGAGGCGGAGATCCTGGACACGCCCCCCGGCCCCAACTAGGATGGCACTTCACGCCGGTCCGCAGCGGCACCTGCCTGCGTTGTGACGCGTCCCCTTCGAACGATTTCTGATGAACCCCCCCGGTTTTCTGGGCCGGCGTCGACGGCTGCTTATCTTCATTCTGCTGGTGGGTTCCTATCCGCTCGTTTTTCGCGGGGCGACCCGGGCGTGGTTCAGCACGGCGAACCGGGTCGTCGATTGGCTGCCCGCCGATTTCGAAGAGACCCAGAAGCTGATGTGGTTCGCCCGCCACTTCGGCAGCGACGAAATCCTGATGGTCAGTTGGCCGGGCTGCACGCTGGACGACCCCCGGCTGCCGTGCCTGGCCGAGGCCCTGCTCGAGCCGGTGCCGGGACCGAAGGGCGACCGTCCCCCGTTGTTCCGTTTGGTGTTCACCAGCCCCGAGGTGCTTCACACCCTGATGGAGCCCCCGCTCGACCTGCCGCGCGGCGAGGCCCTGCGACGGCTGGTCGGGTGGCTGGTCGGCGGCGACGGCATGACCAGTTGCGCGGTTGCCTTGGTCTCGGAGGCCGGCATCGCCGACCGCGCGGCCGCCGTCGATCGCGTGTACGACTGCGCCGAGGCCTGCGGGGTTCGTCGCGACGAGGTGATCGTGGCCGGCTCGACCGTCGACGGCGTGGCCATCGACCGCATCAGCCTGGCCGCCCTGCTCGAACTCAACGGCGCGTCGCTCGCCGTCTGCTTCCTGCTGACGTGCCTGTTTCTCCGCGGCCCGAGACTGGCCGTGCTTGTGTTCCTCTCGGCCGTGTTCTGTCAGCAGTTGGGCATGGCCATGGTGTACTACACCGGGGCGCAGATGGACTCGGTGTTGCTGATGATCGCCTCGCTGGCCTTCGTGCTGGTCACCTCGGGCGCGGTCCACTTGGTCAACTACTACGTCGACGCCGCCCGGACCCACGGTCTGGCCGGCGCCCCGCGCCGGGCGTTCCGCGACGCCCTGGTCCCCTGCACGCTGGCCGCGGCCACCACGGCCATGGGGCTGGGGTCGCTCTGCGTCAGCAAGATCGTGCCCATCGCCCGGTTCGGGTATTACGGGGCGGCCATCGTGCTGGCCGGACTGGTGATCGTCTTTCTGTGGATTCCCTCGGCCCTGGAGCAGTGGCCGCCCCGTCGCTGGTTCGAACGGCTCGAATCGAAACCCACGTCGCGTGCCGGCGCCGCCTGGGCCTGGTGGGGGTCGATCGTCGTGCGCCACGCGGGCAAGATCCTCACGACCGCCGTGCTCGTCATGGCGGTCACGGGCTGGGCCGTCCACGACGTGCGGACGACGGCCAGGCTCCACGACCTCCTGCCTTCCGATTCCCGCGTCATCCGCGATTACCACTGGCTCGAACAGAACATCGGACCCCTCGTGCCCGTCGAGGTCGTGCTCATCATCCCCAACGACAGCCCGGCCTCGATGGTCGACCGGCTCGTGCTGGTCGAGCGCGTGCGCGGAGCGATCCTC
>Ga0334893_1001131_pt1 | contig 27923 bp, 27 predicted proteins | sample GraSluR3_MG_5_FD_207218 | JGI IMG/M metagenome (GOLD analysis project Ga0334893, IMG submission 207218) | Sludge microbial communities from methane-producing bioreactor in Wageningen University, Netherlands - Granular Sludge_09_05-R3 | ecosystem: Engineered > Bioreactor > Anaerobic >...
ACCGTAATCGGGACAATCTTTGTTCCAGCAAAACGAACCAGCTAATACTAAGCGATTTGCCTTCATTGCTTAACCCGAACATACTATCGATAAAAATGATATATAAACTTAATTGAGGTGGACTACCGATTTTCTTAGAGCTCAAGAAGCAAAGCGTGAGATCGAGTTGGAGGGCATGAAAATTGTCATGCAATACGAAAAAAACAAGGGGAGGCTTCCCTCTGATGTATCTGCTGAAACATATAGGGGCTATGATATTCTCTCGAAATCCGACAGAGAGATTCGTCATATTGAGGTCAAATCCTTTGCGAGGACGAATTCTATAGAGATATCATCAAATGAGTGGCGAGCAGCGTCTCAAATAAGGGAAGATTACTATCTTTATGTAGTTCAAAATATTAGAATAAAGCCCCACTTAGCAGTCATTAGAGATCCTATTGTTGAACTTTCAGACTATATCTGCAAAAAGCCTATTTATGATTATGAAATGGTTTTAGATGAGTTACCACTCGGAATTAATTATCTAGACCAAGTTGATATCAATTAAAAACCTAAAGGAGATCGAAGATGACCCGAGCCAGATATGCAATCATCATCGAGAAGGGCGAAAGAAATCGCTCTGCTTACTGCCCGGACCTTCCCGGCGTGGTGGCAGCCGGCAAGACCGAAGAGGAGACGGCAGAGCTGATGAGAGAAGCGATAGAGCTTCATCTGGAGGGCCTGAAAGAAGACGACCTCCCCATACCCGAGCCGACCACCACCGCGAGATGCGTCGAAATTTCTGTCTGAGACGACTTGCTCAAACCACGCCCCGATAGAACGCGAGCCTCCTCGCATACGGCCGGAAGATCCCGAGCAAATTCTCCTCCTCCTCTCCTGAAAGCAGCTCCACCTCCTGCCCAGCCCGGGCGAGGAGGCGGACCTCCTCAGGGGTGGAGCAGCCGACGATGATGACGGATACCTCCTGAGTTAATGCGTACCGGAGGAGCAGCTCGGCGCCGACCCCGCCCCCGGGGCCCTCACCGGCGACGGCTATGCCCCGCTTCCTTCGCCTCCGGAAGCGTCCCGCCAGGAGAGACGAATAGAGCGCTTCTGGCGCTCCCGATCCATGAGGAGGACGGGCGGGTTACGGGGACGGTCACCGGCGACGCTATAAGCAGGGTGATCGAAACGCTGTCGATGAGGACCCCGTCCCCCGGGGCGGAAGGTCGATATAAGTATAACTGGAGGTTAGATATGAAGGTACACGTCAGGGCCTTCGCCAGCTTCAGGGAGATTCTGGGAAGGGACCTGGAGCTGGATGTGGAGGACGGATCGACGGTGAGAGACCTCCTCCAGCGGTTGGCCTCATCTCACCAGGCTCTGGGACCCGCCCTCTTCGACGATGATGGGGATTTGAGAGAGTACGTCATCATCATGAAGAACAGAGAGAGGATCGACTCCTCGGAGAGGCGTTCTGTCCCCCTCGACGACGGCGACGAGGTGGCGATCCTTCCGCCGGTGGCGGGGGGGTGACGGGTCGGATGGATGATGGATGGGATGAGGGGCCGGATGATGGATGGTTGGGATCCATCAGAAGTCGATACCCCGATAGACCGATGAGGGCCACAGGTGGGTCGATCGCGGGTCCGTTAAAAAAGAGGTAGATCGATGAACGTCGAAAGGTTCCTGGATAGGTACGACCGGCAGATCCGCCTATTCGGAGTCGAAGGGCAGGAGAAGATAGCCGAATCGAAGGTCTTCATAGCCGGGGCAGGGGGGCTGGGCTCTCCGATATCGTTCTACCTTGCGGCCGCCGGGGTCGGGAAGATCGTGATAGCCGACGACGACGAGGTGGAGATCTCCAACCTCAACCGCCAGATCCTCCACTGGGAGAGGGACATAGGCAAGAAGAAGGCGGTATCGGCCAAAGAGAAGCTCACCGAGATGAACTCCGAGATCGTCGTCGAGACGATGGCGGAGACGATCTCCGAGGAGAACGTCTCCCGTCTCATCGGCGACGCCGACCTGGTCATCGACGCCGTGGACAACTTTCCCGTACGGTACCTCCTCAACGAGACGGCGATAAAAAAGAGGATCCCTTTCATCCACGGGGCGATCTCCGGCTTCCACGGCCAGGCGACGACGGTGATCCCGGGGGAGTCGGCGTGCCTCCGGTGCATCTTCCCCCAGCCTCCCCCTCCCGCTCCGTCCCCAGTGGTGGGGACAACCCCCGGGATCATAGGGCTCGTCCAGGCGACGGAGGCCATCAAGTACATCACGGGGACCGGGGAGCTCCTCAGCGGTCGGCTGCTCATCTGGGACGGGCTTTTGCCCTCCCTTGAGACGATAGAGGTCTCGAGAGATCCCCGCTGCCCGGACTGCGCAGGCCCCGGTCAGATCATACCTCCCCGGATAGATCGATGAAGACGGAGGAAGGCCTAAAATCCTCGGAGGACAAATCCTCAGTGAATACTCTGTGAATATATAGTTCCTCGACGGATCAGTTCGATTGAGGAGAGATCGAGATGAAACGGATATACATGGATCACGCCGCCACGACGCCCCTCGCCCCCGAGGTCCTCGAAGCGATGATCCCTTACTTCTCGCAGCGGTACGGAAATCCTTCCAGCCTCCATAGCTTCGGAAGGGAGGCTCGGGAGGCGGTGGAGGAGGCTCGGGCCGAGGTGGCGGCTCTCTTGAACGCCGAACCCTCGGAGATATACTTCACCAGCGGCGGGACAGAGTCGGACAACCTCGCCATCAAGGGGATCGCCCGGAGGAACAGAAAGAAGGGGCGCCACATCATCACCTCTTCGATCGAGCACCCCGCCGTCCTGGAGGTCTGCAGATCCCTGACGAGAGAAGGGTTTGAGGTGACGTACCTCCCGGTGACAAAAGAAGGCCTCGTGGAGGTCGGAGCTGTAGAAGAGGCGGTCTGCGAGGATACCATCCTGATCTCGATCATGCACGCGAACAACGAGATCGGGACGATACAGCCCCTGGAGGAGATCGGTAGGCTGGCGAGGGAGAAGGAGATTTACTTCCATACAGACGGGGTCCAGACCGCAGGAAAGATCCCCGTGGACGTGAGATCCCTGGGCATCGACGCCTTCTCCATCTCAGCCCACAAGCTCTACGGCCCCAAGGGGGCAGGAGCCCTCTTCATCAGGAAGGGAGTCAGGATCGAGAGCATCCAGCAGGGAGGAGGCCACGAGAGGGGGATGAGGTCAGGGACGGAGAACGTCCCGGGGATCGCAGGATTGGGGATGGCCGCCAGAATCGCAAAAGAGAATATGGCAGAAGAGTCGGAGAGGATGAGATCTCTTAGGGACCGGATGAGCGGCTGGGTCCTCAAAAACATAGAAGGCTCCTGGCTCAACGGTCACCCCGATAAGAGGCTCCCTTCAAACCTCAACTTCGGCTTTAGGTACATCGAAGGGGAGTCCCTCCTCCTCCACCTCGATGCTCTGGGGATCGCCGCCTCCACGGGATCGGCATGTTCGTCGAAGAAGCTTGCGGCAAGCCACGTCCTCTCCGCCATCGGCCTATCTCCCGTCGATTCTCACGGGTCTCTTCGGATAACCCTCGGGATGGAAAACTCGGAGGAGGACGTCGACCGCGCCTGCCGGGCCATCTTTGACTCGGTGAAGAGGCTCAGGGAGATATCCGCCATGAGGCCGGAGTGAGCCGTCTATAGACGAAGGCGAAAAAATAAGAGTCGGCGAAATGATAAGAGGGGACATATGTCACAGCAAGAATACAGCGAGAAGGTGATGGACCACTTCATGAACCCGAGGAACGTCGGGATGATCGAAGATCCCGACGGATACGGAAAGGTGGGAAATCCGACCTGCGGAGACGTCATGGAGATCTTCATCCGGGTAAAAGACGATAAGATAGAGGATATCAAGTTTCGGACCTTCGGGTGCGGCGCGGCGATAGCGACGAGCAGCATGACCACGGAGATGGCGTTGGGCAAGACGGTCGAGGAGGGGATGAAGATCAGCAGAGATGATGTAGCCGATGAACTTGGAGGACTCCCCCCCAACAAGATGCACTGCTCGAACCTGGCCGCCGACGCCCTCCACATGGCCCTCGAGGATTATAGGAGAAAGATCGCCGACAAAAAGACGTGATCGGCGTTCTTCCGGACGGCGAAGGATGGCGCCATCATCTCGTCGGTCTTCCGCACCTCCCGCCGCTGAGACCGCCGGTACTTTGGGAACCGATCCCGGTCCCTCATCGCCCCGGCGACCCGGTGAGTATGCTCCGATGAGACGCCCTCGGAAGAGGGATGGAGGGTTCTATCCTCCTAATCGCCTTATGAGGCATTACGATCGTATCATCGTCAGCATCATCTTGAAGGGGGTCGCAGCCGAAAGGGCGTGGGGCTCTCCTGCGGGCATGATCACCATCTCGCCGCCAGAAACCATCATGGCTTCTCCACAGATGACTATCTCAGCCTCACCTTCGATGATGTTTACGACGGCGTCGAAGGGGGCGGTGTGCTCGCTCAACCCCTGCCCCTCGTCGAAGGCGAAGAGGGTTACAGTCCCTGTCCTCTTGTCTACGAGGGTCCTGCTCACTACAGCCCCCTTCTGATAGTCTACAAGTTCGGCTACCTTCAGAGGGCGGCCAGCGATATCCTCGGCAGAACCCTTATCTTTATCCGGATTCATGAGTCTTCCCTCTCAATTATTCATAACCCTGCAAACTGTTCTGGATAGGAATATCTAATGACTCTTGAACTTTCCGGACCACTCCCCCCCTCCGCGTCTGAAAGCCCGCGGATCATCTGAGGGAGTGGCACCGCCCCCCCCCTTCTACGACGACGGGCTGTCGGGACCGGCGATAGATCTCCACCTTGAAGAATATCTTTTTACTCCATGAGATGCCCATAACGCAAAGAGGAAAGATCCCCATGATCCCAAAGCAGGTCCTTCTGGCGGCGGCGATAATCTTTCTTGCCGCTTTTACCTCCGACGCGGACCTGATCCCATCTCAAAGAGTCTCACCCGACCAGATCTGGCCTGAAAGCTCGGGAAAAGAGCCCGCCGTCGGGTGGGTTACCCTGACGATGGCGGGAGAGGGGGCGGCGAAGGCGGTCCCCCTGGAGGTGGTCCTGGCGATAGACAGCTCCGCCAGCATGAGAGAGACAGACCCCGCCGATAAGAGGCTGGACGCCGCCAGAGTTTTCGTCATGAAGATGGACCCCGCCAGAGATAAGGTGGGCCTCGTCAGCTGGAACGAAGGGATCGACTTCTCCATCCCCCCCACCGACGACTTCGCTGCGATCCTGGAGGCGATCGGAAGGGTGGATAGCAGCGGCCGGGGGACGAACCTGGACCGGGGGCTCAAAGAAGCTATAGACCTATTATCGGCCGACGGTTACACCGCCGGAAGGGACGGGGGCGCCAGGATCGTGATCATCCTCTCCGACGGCGATGGGGATTACACCAAGTCCGGTAGAAGGGGCTCTCAGGCGGGGAGGGCGAAAGACGAGGGGATCGTCGTCTACGCCGTGGGGCTTATGCTCTCAGATCCCGCGAAAGACAACCTGTTGGATATCGCCGAGACGACCGGCGGCGGATACTACGAAGCCTGCGACGCCTCCGCCCTCGACTCGATCTATCAGGCGATCGGGGAGGAGGTGATAAACCTGGCGGGCAGAGAGGTGGAGGTGAGGTACGCCCTTGCCCGGGAACTTTCTCCATCCGACTACTCCGACCCCCCTTCCTCTGAGGAGGTCGAGGCCGACGGGAGGGTTTTGACCTGGAAGGCGGGCGATATATCGGCCGGCGAGGAGTGGTCGACATCTTTTGCCGTCAGCTCGGATAGGGCTGGGATCTTCGAGCTCGGGGGGGCGGGCTCCGAGGTCACCTACAAGCTGAGGAGCGGTTTTGTCGAGGGCGTCAAGATCGAGGGGGCGTTCCTGGACGTGGCGGAGTTTCGGTCTGGGGCGATGACGAATTTGAACTTGGACTTCGATTTGAGCGGCGTGAGGGAGATCGTAAAACCCGTCCAGCAGGTGCTGGAGGAGGGAGACTCTTTCATCCTCTGGAGGTTCTCCGAGCCGAACTCGAGGTGCGGGAGAAACTGGGCCTATCTATCCGAAGACGGCCGGATCGTAGTCGCCAGCCTCCGCCCCTTCAGCCTATCGACGAGAGACGCCCTCATCGAAGACCTCCAGAGGGTGATGGAGATGATGGTGGCCGCCGGGGTGGACCTCAACACCTACAACAGGTCGAGGGCCCTCAACGCCGCCGAGTTTTACGCTTCGGATGCCGGGATATACCACCAGATAAGCTACTCCTTCGGCGCCGACTTCGACCTCAACCTCGTAGTCCCCGACTGCACCATCGAAGAGGCGAGGCTCGCTGTGACAGGCAGGGAGATGGACTACTTCGCCGGGGCCGCAGACCAGGAGTATTACATAGACGGCGAATACGTCACAGGCTGCCATCTCCACGAGTTCCCCTGGGACGGCTGGTGCACCGCCGAGGACGTCGACATCACTGATAAGATCCTCCCCGGAGCTCACAGGATATCAGGAAGGAAGGTCTCCGACCCCCATACCGTGACCATCGAGGCTATCACCGCCGACGAGCCCCCGAAGGACTTTCTCCTCTACAGCGACGACTACAGATCGGTCTGGACCCCGGCGACGAAGAACGTCCTCATATCACCGGAGCAGATGCTCTCGGTCACCTCGGGTACCCTGGGGTGAGGAGTGAGGAGCGGGCTCCTGTTCAACCCTCCCGGCTGAATACCTCGAAGCCGAAGGACTCCTTCAGGACTGCGGGGTTGAGCCTTCCTGCCACCAGGGTGCGCCTCGAACGAAGGTCGTTCATGACCACTTTGGCGGGGGCGAAGACGTTGTGGTCGACCTTGAAGAAGTCGAAGCCGCACTCCTTGAAGGTCTTGTAGAAGGGGGCTCCGTAGTCTTTTGAGGTCTCGGAGGGGGCGGCCTTCAGGTAGCCCAGGAGCTCGTCGAAGGGGTCGTAATCGACGGTGTAGTATGTCTCGCCGCCGTAGATGATGGCGTCGTTGGAAGCTCCCATGCACTTCGTCGCCTTCCCGACGATCGGAGCGATCGGCGCCCTCCCCCAACCCATCTTGATCGTCCTGATGTCGAAACCCATGGTGAAGAGCTTGTGCAGGCCGGTCTCTACGACCCGGGCCGAGACCTGGACGAGCCCCGCCACCGAGTCGGTGGGGGCGACGGCGAGGCGGAGGTCGGCGGGGTCGATCCCGCAGGCGTCGGCTATCTTCTCTGCTGCCTCCTCGTCGGGGAGGGTCTCTGACTCCAGGAAGAGGACCCCGACGTCGGCGTACTCCTCGAACTCCAGGGCGTCGTAGAGATCCTTCGTCTTCCTCGCCAAGGCCCGGGCGGGTCCGGAGCCCATCCCGAAGTACTTCCCCGCCTTAACCTGCCACATGGCGCACTGGGAGGCCATGCAGGAGATGGCGGGGTGGTCTGTCGTCACCTGGACCCCAGGGATGGGGATCCCGTCGATCTCGCACGGGGTCGGCTGGACGTCGGCGAGGTCGGCCATGCAGATCCTGGAAAGGTAGATCCCCGCCCCAAGACCTCCTTTCGCCTCAACCCCGGCGTCGGCTACGACGGTCCCGTTATCAAGCTCGAAGACCCCCACCCGGAGCTCGTCGGCGTAGTCCAGCATCTCCTCGAATACCTCTAAACCAAGCTCGTTCAGCGATTGCAGAGTTCTCACCTGGAGAGCCAAGATGCAGTAGTCGATATAAATTTGCCGATGAGAAAAATGGATGGATCTTCTGCCAAGGACGCTGGGGACGGGGCGGAGACGGAATAAAGGGGGTTGAAGGGGGGGAAAGCCAAACCTTTTCAACAGGCAGCCTGAAGGTGAGACCATGTTCGAACCTGATGAGGAGTCAATAATCCTGGAGATCGTCTGCGGCCTCATGGACATCTCGGCTGAAGAGATGATGAACGTCGGCGAGATGGCAAAGAGGGTCATAATCTTCGATCCCGATACGGAGAGCGAAGAAGAGGCTGTATCAAGGCTGAAGGATGCCGTAAAGGAGATGTCGAAGGAGGAGGCGTTGGTGGCGGGGGTCTTCATCTCGGGGCTCCTCCGGTGTAACCTCAGAGAGCAGTTCATGCAGGCCGTCGGCGATTACGAGGCCGGCGAAGGGGATGAAAGCTGTGGATGTGGCACCGGCTGTGGATGCAGCAGGAGCGGTCCCGCAGATAGAGGGGCTTGAATAGGCGGGATTATGAAAATAGGCTGATAAGAAGAAGATGAAAATAGGCTGATAAGAAGAAGAAGAAGGGGCGGTAAGAGGCTCAGCTCGCGATCCCGGGCCCTGAAGCGAAGGACCACGGGAGCCTCTTTCTGTCGGGTCTGGGGGACCTATCCCTGGTTTTGTCCCGATCACCCACGTGATCTATGGCCGGAGAATGGAAGCCGAACCCTCCGGGGCAGCCCATGGATCCCGGTTCCGCACCGGGCCGGGGGTCCACCGCCATCGAGTCCGCCATCTCGGCCCCGCAGCCACCGCAGTCTTTGCCGCCGCATCCCCCATCGCCGCAGCCACCGCCACCACCGCAGCCGCAGCCGCAGCCGTCGCCATCTTCGTCGGGGCCCGCGCCGTTCATCTGATCCAGGGCGTAATCATCGCTCCCGGCAGAAGCCTCATATCGAGCCTTCTCATAGTCCATCTTGACGGGGAGGTCTCCGGCGTAGACCGGATCTCTCAGATCAGCGAGCATAAGCTCCAAGGTGACCAATCCTAATCTTGCCATTTTATTATCCATCTCCTGGATCGCTCTCGACGATCGCATAATATGAACACGTCGATTAACGTGGCCTTACTATATAAAGGTTACTAAGACTAGATTAGGGTTTAGACCCATCCGGATATAAGGGTATGGCCATTTATGCCAGGGATGGGAGCTTCCATCTCGAAGGGCGACTATAGGATGACCTGGATGATGGAGGATGCCGATGGGATCGACAGAGAAAAAAAGGAAAAAAAGGAGAGGAGGAACTCAGCCGAAGAGGGCGCCGAGACCCTCGATGCCGCTCTCTTCAGCCTCTTCCTTATCTTCCTCGACCTCCTCTGCCGCAGGAGCCGCCGCGCTGGCGGCCGCCGCCGCGACGGGCGCGGCAGCCACGGCGACGGACGGCGCCTTGGAGAGGACGTCCTCTATGTCGACGCCCTCAAGGGCGGAGACGAGAGCCTTGATCCTTACCTCCTCGGCCTCGACGCCTGCGGCGCTGAGTATGGTCTTTATGCCCTCTTCGGACACGTCTTTACCAGAGCTGTGAAGCAGTAATGCTGCATATACATATTCCATCTTAATCCACCTCTTGATCTCGATCAACCAAACAGGGCAGACAGTCCGCCAAGTCCGGCCTCTTCATCCTCTTCTTTCTCGGCCTCTTCGGCCTTCTCTTCACTCTTATCCGCAGGAGCTGCCGGGACAGCCGCCTCCGCCGGTCCACCTTCCGCAAGGCTCTTCAGCAACGCCGCATCGGCAGCCGCCTTTGCCAGGAGAGCCTCCATCATGCTGGGGACGGGGAGGGAGCACTCCAGTACCAGGTTTCTGGCCTTGGATGCCGCCCTCTGGAGAAGGGGACTGATGGTAGTCGGGGTCGCATAGCCTATCTCCAGGGCTAGGCCCATAGCATGTGACGAGGCGGTGGCCATCTGAGATATGATGCCATCGACGTCGATGGTCAGGTGTTCCGGCCTGTATACGAGACCGCCCTCGTAGACCGCCCGGAGCTGTAAACCCACCATCCTCGGGAATATCTCCATCGTCGCCAGCACGTCGGCGAGCTGGGCAGATATCGTATCCCCCTCCTCTGCCACCACCTTCGTCTCGTTGATGACCACTTTGCCGCTCTTGATGGCGGCAGGGATGCCCGCGGACTGGAGCTTGCCCACCATGGGGCCGGGAGAGAAGGGCGTATCCCCCTTCTCGATGACTATATCGGTGGGAGCCTTGCCTCCGGCCTTGATCGGCATCGGCTGCTTTTTCTCTTCCAGCATCCTGTAAAGCTTGAAGGGGTTCACGTCGGTGAATATGAAAGCTGTCTGGGCTTCGATCCCATCCGCCAGGGGCAGAAAGTCGTCGGAGCACTTCTCTATCGCCCGGCGAGCGATGTTGTTTCTGACCATCTTGATGGTGGCAAAATCCCTCAGCTCGGACCGAAGATCCTGGATCTGCTTTGCGGGGATCTCCGTCAAGCTCACCAGCCCGACGACGGGTGATTCGCCGATCCTCTCCACCAGATCTTCTACCTCTCGGATCTTCCATTCCGGGACGTGCTCTGTATGGCGTACCTGGACGGACATTTCAAATCACCTTTACTGCGGGACCCATGGTGGTCTTTACGTAGACGGACTTCAGGTTCTGCTTGCCGTCCTTGAGGGTCTGTTCAAGCTTGGTCGTGACGGTCTCTACGTTCTCAGCTATCTCTTTAACTTCCATATCCCTGGACCCGACGGCCATATGGAACGTCAGCCGGTCCCGAGACCTCACCCTCACCAGGTTTCTCTGCCTCTTGATGATGGGCGCGATGTCCACGTTCGGGGGCAGGGGAAGGGGCATCTTTCCCCTCTTTCCCAGGATGGGGCCCAGCTTTTTGCCTATCGTCGGCATGAAGCTAGTCTCTGATATGAAGTAGGTGTACTCGTCAGCGATCTTTCTCGCTCGCTTCTTGTCATCCCCCAGCTCTGCGAGCTCGTCGGGGGATATCACCAGATCGGCGCCGGCACGCTGAGCCAGAAGGGCGGTCTCACCGGCGGCAAATACCGCTATCTTTGCAGATTTGCCGCGGCCGTGGGGGAGAATTATCTCCTCGTCCACCCTGTTGGCGGGCATGCTCATGTCGATATTGTGCAAGTTGATCGCCAGATCGACGCTCTCGCTGAACCTCCTCTCGGGGGCCTCGGAGATCGCCTTTCTGACGGCTTCCTCTATCGTCTTGTTCATCTCAATCCTCCGTAGTCCACGACTCGCGGTCTACTACGGCGTCTCAAAAAGAGAGTCAAAAATCCCGTCTTCAATCCTCTATAATTAGTTTTCGTCTATGCGAGGATCTCATCGAACCTGCCCTCATCGACCGCCGCCTGGGCCTCCTTTCGGGGCATCCCCTCTACGGTGATACCCATGGTCCCACAGGTCCCGATGACCTCTTTGGCAGCGCTCTTCAGGGAGACGGAAAGTAGGTTATTCCTCTTGATCCCCGCGACCTTCACCACTTGGTCCATGGTCAGGTTACCTACCATCTCGAGGGCGTTGCCGGACCCTTTCTCCAGCCCCACCTCTTTGAGGACCAGCGCCGAGGTTGGGGGGGTTCCTACATCCACCTGATACTCGGTCCTGCTCTTCACCGTAACCTTGACCGGGACCTGCATCCCGTTCAAATCCGCGGTCGCCTCGTTTATCTTCTTTACCACATCTGCGACGTTAACGCCTAGAGGTCCTAGTGCGGGGCCCAGGGGGGGTCCTGCGCTGGCCTTTCCACCGGGTACCAACACTTCAACAACATTGGCCAAGAAATTCACCTCTGAATCTCATCTTTGCTGAGCACGCGCACGTGGTCACCCCTTACTGTTATGGGGATGGGGACCATCGCCTCGAAGAGCTCTACGGTTATCTCTTCTTTGCCGATGTCTACCCTCTTGACCCTGGCCATCTCGCCCTTGAAAGGCCCTGAGATCAGCTCCACTATAGCTCCTTCGTTGATGCCCACCACCGCGGGTTTCGGCGTCAGAAAATGCTCCACCTCGCCGAAGCTGGAAGCCCCCTTGATCACCGATCGGGCGTGAGGTACACCCTGTATCGCCTCCTCGACGATCTCCGGTGCCTTCGCCTCCACGATAACGTAGCCTTTTAGGACGTCGGGGACGAGAAGCGCCATGATATCGTACTTCTCTTTGCGCGCCAGCTGGGCTATGAGGTTCGCCACTGAACGCTCCTGATTTGCGGTGGTCTTCACCACATACATGCTGGTCTCGGCCATTCTGACGGAAGACAGTCGAACCGAATATAAATAGGTTTGCAGACAGCCTCGATGGAGCTCACTCCTCGTTATCGAATCCCTGCGCCCGGATCTTTCGTCGGTTCCGGGGTAGGGAACGGGCCGCCATGATAAAAGGCCGCAGGAGCCGCCACCCCCTCCGGACGGCGCGGCATCTTCGGGCCGCCGCCGGATGCGACCCCTCTCGCGAAACGTTTATATAGAAGTTTAAACACCTCGCAAGCCATCAGATCAACTGGAGGAAGAAGAAAGATGGCAGGATTGGGGGGAACCCCTGTACTTATACTGAGAGAGGGCAGTCAGAGGACCGCTGGCCGCGAGGCACAGAAGTCGAATATCATGGCAGCCAAGGCTGTGGCGACGGCCGTAAGGACCACCCTCGGACCCAAGGGGATGGACAAGATGCTCGTCGACACCCTGGGAGATGTGGTCATAACCAACGATGGCGTCACCATCCTCAAGGAGATGGACATCGAGCACCCGGCTGCCAAGATGATGGTCGAGATCGCCAAGACCCAGGACGACGAGGTCGGCGACGGCACCACCACCGCCGTGGTCCTGGCTGGGGAGCTTCTGAAGAAGGCCGAAGAGCTCCTCGACCAGGAGATACATCCCACCGTCATCGCCGCCGGTTACAGGGCAGCAGCCGAGAAGGCGATGAATATCATGAAGGATATGGCGATAAAGGTCTCTCCCGATGACGATGCGCTCTTGAAGAAGATCGCCATCACCGCCATGACCGGGAAGGGTTCCGGCGTCGCCAGAAACGAGCTCGCCGAGCTATCCGTCAAGGCGGTCAAGGCGATCGTCGACGAGGACGGGACAGTGGACGTCGACAACATCACCGTCGAGAAGAAGGTGGGCGGGAGCGTCAGCGACTCTCAGCTCGTCTACGGCATGGTCATAGACAAGGAGCGTCTCCACCCCAACATGCCCAAGAAGGTGAAGGACGCCAAGATAGCCCTCCTCAACACGGCCATCGAGATCGAGAAGACGGAGGTCGACGCCAAGATCGAGATCACATCCCCCGATCAGCTCCAGGCCTTCCTCGACCAGGAAGAGACGATGCTGAGGGATATGGTCAACAAGATCGTCAGCACCGGGGCCAACGTCGTATTCTGCCAGAAGGGGATCGACGACCTAGCCCAGCACTTCCTGGCGAAGGCCGGGGTCTACACCATCCGGAGGATCAAGAAGAGCGACATGGAGAAGCTGGCAAGAGCCACCGGTGGGAGGATCGTAACCAGCATCCACGACCTCGCTGAGAGCGAGCTGGGACGGGCAGGCCTTGTGGAGGAGAAGAAGATCGCCGGCGACGACATGACCTTCGTCGTGGAGTGCGAGAACCCCAAGTCGGTATCCATAATCCTCAGGGGAGGGACCGAGCACGTCGTCGACGAGCTGGACCGAGCCATGGAGGACGCCCTCAGGGTCGTCGGCGTAGCCCTCGAAGACGGCCTTCTGATGGCCGGTGGCGGCGCCCCCGAGATCGAGCTCGCCCTAAGGCTCAGAGAGTACGCGGCCACCGTCGGCGGAAGAGAGCAGCTGGCCATCGAGTCCTTCGCCGAGGCCCTGGAGGTTATACCCAAGACCCTCGCCGAGAACGCAGGTTTCGACCAGATCGACACCCTGGTGGCCCTTCGAAGCAGCCACGAGAAGGGGATCAAGACCGCAGGCCTCGACATGGAGACCGGCAAGCCCTCAGACATGGAGGAGAAGGGCGTCGTCGAGCCCATGAGGGTGAAGACCCAGGCGATCAACTCCGCAGCCGAGTCCGCGGTCATGATCCTCAGGATCGATGACGTCATAGCCTCCAAGTCCGGCGGCGAGGGCGGGATGCCCGGCGGCATGGGAGGAATGGGCGGCATGGGCGACATGGGAGAGGACTTCTGAGCCCCTCCCACTACCTCACCTTTTCTTTTTTCCAGAAACCACAAAAAAAAGCGCGGCCGGCGGTCAAGGTCCTCTGCAGGTCCGGGCATTCATCTTCTCTTCAAGGGCCGGCCGGTAGAACTTCTCAGTATATTCTTTAACCATCCTCCTGGAGGTGAAGTTGGGCCCGGCGACCATGATAGCCTCTTTCATCAGCTTCACCCACCCCCGAGGGACGCCCTCGTCGTCCACCCTGTAGTAGAGGGGTATCACTTCCTTTTCCAGGATCTCGTATATCGCCTCTGAGTCCCGATCATCTCTATAATCGTTCGTCGGCCCCTCCGCCCCCTCGAACCCCCAGCCGTTTTTGCCGTTGTAACCCTCGACCCACCAGCCGTCGAAGACGCTGAGCTGAGGTACGCCGTTGAGGGACGCCTTCATCCCGCTCGTCCCCGAGGCCTCCATGGGAGGCCGGGGGTTGTTGACCCATACGTCGACGCCGTGGACGAGGTACTGGGCCAGGTACTGGTCGTAGTCCTCGACGAAGGCTATCCTCCCCTCGAAACTCTTGTCCGCGGCGGCGTTGTAGACCTGCTGGAGGAGGAGCTTGGACTGCTGGTCGTCGGGATGGGCCTTCCCCGCGAATATTATCTGAACCGGACGATGGGGGTCTGTGAGGATCTTTCGGAGCCTTTCCGGGTCTCTGAGCATGAGGGTCGCCCTCTTGTACGAGGCGAACCGTCTCGCGAAGCCGAGGGTGAGGGTCTGGGGGTCCAGAAGCGTCCCCAAGGCCATAATCGTCCTGGAATCTGACTCGGGGTCCCTCCATTTATCCCTCGCCCGGTCCTTTATCTTGTTTATCAGGGCCCTCTTCATCCTCCGATGCTGATCCCAGAGCATCCGGTCCGGTATCTCCTCCAGCAGCTCCCAGATGAGGGGGTTGTCGTGCTTTTCGAGCCAGTCTCGGCCGAGGTAACGGTTGAAGGTGACGTTGCCGAGCCGTCTATCTATCCAGGTGGGGACGTGGATGCCGTTGGTTACGTAATCTATGGGTACCTCCTCTTCGGCGAGGTCTGGCCAGAGGTGGCGCCACATCTGCCGGGTCACCTCCTGGTGCTTCTGGCTGACGCAGTTTCGATGGGCGCACATCCTGAGGGCGAAGGCGGTCATGTTGAAGCCGCTTGCAGGGTCCCGAGGATCGATCCCCAGCTCGAAAAACCCGGCCCTGTCCATCCCGATCCTCCGGAGGTACGATCCGAAGTACTTCTCCATCAGAGGGAAGGGGAACTTGTCGTGGCCCGCGGGGACGGGGGTGTGGGTGGTGAAGACCGTCGTCCTCCTCACCCCCTCTGCCGCCTCATGGAAGCTCATCCCCTCGTCGACCCTCTCCCGGATCCGCTCGAGGATGGCGAAGGCGGGATGCCCCTCGTTCAGGTGGAGGACGGAAGGCTCGATCCCCAGGGCCTTCAGAACCCGGACCCCCCCTATCCCCAGGACGATCTCCTGCCTCAGCCTCTGCTCCGGGTCGCCGGTATAGAGCCGGTCGGATATGGACCGGTTCCAGGGGTCGTTGGCCTCGACGGCGGTGTCCATCAGGTAGAGGTCGCTCCTCCCCACCTGGACCTTCCAGACCTCGACGTACATCTCCCCGTCCAGGAGGGGTATATCGACCAGGAGGGGGTTGCCGTCGTCGTCCCGGAGCCTCCGGACCGGGGCGTTCTCCCTGTCGAGCCGCTCGCAGGCCCCGGCCTGCCAGCCGTCGGGGGCGATCCTCTGGAGGAGGTACCCCTCGGGGTACATGAAGCCGATCCCCACGGAAGGTACCCCCAGATCGCTGCACTCTTTCAGGTAATCTCCGGCGAGAAAACCCAGCCCCCCGGCGTAGACGGGGAGGGCGTGGTGGAGGCCGTACTCGGCGGAGAAGTAGGCTATGGCATTATCCTTCGGATCTGCTACCGAGGTGCAGAACCAGCCGCTGGAAGGGTCCATGTCCCCCTCGAACCTCGCCATCACAGCGTCGTAGTACCGGAGGAAACGAGGGTCGAGGGAGGCGAGCTTGAAGACGCCGTCGTCGAGCTCGTGCATCATCTTGACGGGGTTGTGGCCGTTTCGGCTCCAGGCGGCTCGGCCGCCCAGCATTATGAATAGCTCTCTTCCCTCGGGGTGCCAAGTCCACCAGAGGTTGTAGGCGAGGTCGCCGAGCTGGGCGATCCTCGCAGGCAAGTTCGGAAATTTGTCTCGTGGTCTGTAGTGCATGATTTATCCTTCCCATCACCGCTCTGGCCGTCATCAAAGGGTTAGGATGATTTTATCTTTTCCTCGATGGAGATGATGAAGGATGCGAAGGATTGAAATAAGCCTGCAAAATATGTATGGGGCAGAGCGATCGATCGCCCGGCCCTCAAAACGCCTGTCCTCTCTGGTTCGTCCGCCCGAAGGGGTTCAAATCTACATCTCTTCTGTGGGGACGAGTTCCCTTCCAGCACTCTCCCATGCGGAAGGGCCACCCACCAATATCCAGGCATCATGGTCTGCGAAGATCCTCAATACCGTTACGGCAAAGGCTGCATTGGTATCAAAAGTACATACGACGGCGATCTTTTTGTCGGTTGGGACCATATCCATAGACGTGACCAGCACAGGACCTGGTATGTTCATAGAACCGGGTATGTGGGCTGCATCGTAGAATTCGGCGGGCCTCACGTCCAGAATGAACAAGTTCTCGTCACCAGCATCGACGGCGTCTATGAGTTCCTGAACATCCATCAAATAGAAGTTATTTTCTGGATAGCTCATCAAGAACTCATCGGCCTTGTCCATGTAGTCGACCTCGGCCATCATCTCCTCGGTTTCGGCCATTTCTTCGACTTCGGCCATCTCTCCATCCTCGTATCCAGCCTGAACCGAGAATGCCGCTACAAATAGTCCCAGGAGGACTAAAACGAACAGTGTTTGGTTCTTCATGTGATACCACCACACCTACATATTTTATTTCGATGGTATATATCATTTACGGACATATGGAATTAAATGATTCAACGAAAATTAAAATTTAGTCTTATGATATTGATTTGACCGACCCTGATATTTTGGAGATACGAAATAGATTTACTTTTAAATGGGACAGGTCACAGGGTCGGGATCGGATATGCTGGGTAAGTCTCCATCCTCGATAAAGCCAGCTCCCTTCCCGCGGCGAAGGAGTATAGGGGCAGAAATTCCGTCCCCGAGAGGCCCAGGGCGGCGGAGACGGGGTCGTCGAAGAAGCAGCCTATACCGCATCCCCTAAGCCCCGAAGCCTCGGCCTCCAGGTATAGAGTCTGGCCGACGGTGCCACACTCCCAGAGGAGCCGGTTGTAGAACCAAGGTCCCCGCTCCTCCAGAGCCCCTCGGAACCGAGCGATCATGAAGAGGGAGAAGCAGCCGTCGGAGGCGATCTTCTGGCCGCAGGAGAGGGCCCTCGAAGGGTCCCGGAAGTCTCCGGCAGCCAGCCGATAAAATCCAGGAGGCGCTCCATAGCTGGGCGGTTTCCACTCGAACTCCCGCATCTCGGATCTGAGGGGATCATAATGGTCGGGGTTTCGGACGAGGATATAGAGCCCCCGATCGAGGGACAAAACCCGGTGGACGAATACGGCGAGGTCCGCCTCCGCCCTCCAGGGAAGGGCGCTGAAGGGGAACCTTCCTCGGCGAGGCAGGGTCCGCGCCAGCGTCCTGAAGAAGTCGTCTTCGGTCATGCTGAAGGCCGGGTCCATGACGATGGCGCTTCGCCGCTGGCGGATGATCCTCCGGAGGGACGATGGCGGATAAGAGAAGGGGGACCCCTCTGCCATCTGGTCGAAGGCCCGGAGCGCGACTTCCCCCGCCGGTTTGGCCGTCGACTTCGCCATCTGGTCGACGAGGGGCCAGGCGACGGCTCCGGGGCTGAGCCGGTCGGAACGCCCATGCCACTCCAATTCTTTGAACTCGGCCACGACCCCCTCCGGGATGCTATAGCCCGAGACACTCTCACCCCAGGGGTGGACGGCGACGAGGCAGTCGGGGACCTCGGCCTCCGGATCGACCTCTCGGCTAGCCCGGGACGGCCCGTCCGTCCCCGCGCCGCTGTCGTTGGAGACCCCGAGGAGGAACGCCAGGTCCCCGGTCCCGACGCCGTCGAGGAGGGTCGCCCGCCACCCCAGGGCCGCCGAGGCGAAGCTGAGAGCTCCGAGGGCGTGGCCGAGGTTGAGGTGGAGGTAGCGAAAGGATCTCTCCCCATACTTCCAGGACTCCCTCAATGGGATGGAGGTGAAGCCCACGAGGAACGACCCCGCCGGAAGGTCGACGGCCATATCCTCCCAGGCCGTCTCGGAAAACCGCCCCCTCACCTCGAGGGCATGCTCCCGGGGGGCGTAGTGGGCGATCGTGGGGCGGTCGAAGAGGCCGGGGATCGGCCCCGATATCAAGTAGCCCTCCGTCGGGTGGAGGTTCCCGCTGGAGGGGTTCGTCCGCAGCGCCCAGGCAGCCCCGCCTCCGCCGGCTCTCCTCCAGGCAGAGATGGCGAGGGAGTCGAAGAGGAGCTGGGAGATCGTCTCGAAGGATAGGGGGCGGGGCGGGACGTTCCCTTCGGAGAGGGCGAGGTGGTAGTCGGGCCCCTCGCCGGGCGAGGGCTCGGGCCGGGCGAGCTCCACGAGCTCTGCGCCCCGATAGCGCCGGAAGGGGGCGGGCTCGTTCGCCCAGTCCATCGTCTTCGGCCCCGGGGCCATCCGGGCGAAGCTGTGCTTCGTCGCCTGGTGGTAGGCGAGGACTACGTCGAGCTCTTGGGACATCTTTGGACTCCTCATCTTCGGCTTCGTGCTGCTGCGGGTTTAGAGGTTTGGGGCAAGACTCATACCCCAAGGCGTTTATTGTCCGCTGAGGAGTAAACTTTTTCGGCAGGACTGTTCAGGGGCGCGGGATAATTCGACTTATATTTTGGCAGGATATCCCCCTCTTAAGTCCAATCGTTCTCCTCCCCGACGAGCCCGGAAGATCGCCCTCGCGGGAGATATCATCCCATGAGGCCGTCAGGCCCCGATGTTTTATCTCTTCGCGCAGATCGGCTCATGCCTTCCGGGGCGCAGCTACGCAGAAACCGCCTTTGGCCGGATGAGCTCTCAGGCTAGTCCCGCCCTCAAATCTCGATTCCTCGACGCCCGCTCCGTCCCTCCTCCATCTTTCCATCGCGGCTTCTGCACAAGTGTTTTAGATGAAAAGGTCCATTCGCAGATCAGAAGAGCAGAAGAGAAGTTGAAGTCATGCCGAATGCCAAGACCAATTCTGTGGCTCACGAGGCCGACCCTTTCCTAGCCGAGATCAGAAGGCTGCGGGGCGGGGCGGATGGAGGCGGCGGGGAGGAGTGGGTCGAGAGGGCGGTGGACCTGAAGGTCGACCAGCTCCTGGACCTCTCCGAGTGCCTGAGGGAGCTGGCGCCCTCCTCAGATATCGTCGAGATCAGGGACGAGTGCGACAGGATCGTAGAGGAGATGGTAACAGGGAGGCTGGGGGGCGAAGAGGCGGTGGGGAGGACGGAGGCTTTTCTATGCAGGGCCGCCTCCCTCATCATGGAGAGGCTGATGGACGAGATCGAAGAATGAATCTGGGTTTTTTTTCCAGGGTTTTAAGGCTTTTGGGGTTTTTGGGATCTTCGGGTTCTCGGGGATTTTTGGGTCCTTGGCCGGTTTGGAGGTTCTTAGGTCCTTGGAGGTTTTTAGATCAAAGCTCCCTCGCCCGGAGGGGGAGGAGCGGCTCCGAGATGGTCCAGGCCCCGCCTCCGGCCACCCTTGTCCCTCTCTCCTCCCTCGCAGGGGCCAGGTCGGGGGCGACCTCCAGAAGCCTCATGGTGTAGGGGTGGACGGGACACGTCGTCACCTCGCTCGTCGGCCCCTCCTCGACGATCTTTCCGTCGAGCATCACCGCCATCCTGTCGCTCACCTTCCTTGCGAGGGCGATGTCGTGGGTTATGAAGAGGATGGCGAGCCCCCTCTTCTCCTGGAGGTTCAAGAGGAGCCTCAATATCTTCGCCTGGACGGAGGCGTCCAGGGCCGAGGTCGGCTCGTCGGCGATGAGGAGCTTGGGGTTGAGGACGAGGGCTCTGGCGATCGCCACCCTCTGGGCCTCGCCGCCGCTGATCTGGTGGGGGTACTTTTTCAGGAAGAGGTCGTCGGAGGATAGCTCCACCTCCTCGAGGACCCGTTTGACGAGGGCGACCCTCTCGGCGGAGCCGCCCGCCTTCTGGATCGCCAGGGGCTCGCTGACGGCATCGAAGACGTCCATCCGGTGGCTGATCGACTCCTTGGGGTTCTGGTAGATCATCTGGACCTTTCTGTAGAAATCACGATCCCTCCTGACCAGGGGTACCCCCTCCAGCCGGATCTCCCCCTCCCGGTGGTTGAAGAGGCCGATGACGGTCTTGGCGAGGGTCGTCTTCCCCGAGCCGCTCTCGCCGACGAGGGCGATCGTCTCCCCCTCGTAGAGGGTGAGGTCGACGCCGTCGACGGCGACGAACTTCCCGAATTTCGTCCTGATTCCCCGGAGCTCCAAGAGGGGGACGATCCCGCCCCGGTGGCAGGCGATCGATCTGTCGCCGACCTCCAACAGGGGGGGCACCTCCTTATTGCATATATCGATCCTCTGGGTGCACCTCTCGCTGAAGGGGCAGCCGCAGACGCCGTGGACCATCCTCCCAGGTATCCCCTGGAGGTCCTTTGTGGTGGTCATGTTGGGCGAAGACCTGATGAGCCCCCGGGTGTAGGGGTGGCGGGGGTTCTCCAGAAGGTCGCAGGTATCCCCGATCTCGACGATCCTCCCGGCGTAGAGGACCGCCATCCTCTCAGTCAGCCTCGCGGCGGCAGACAGGTCGTGGGTTATGACGAGGGCGACCTTCCCCTTCATCCTCTCCAGCAGGAGCTTTGTGATCTCCGCCTTCGTAACAGCGTCCAGGGAAGCCGTCGGCTCGTCGAGGATCAGGACCTGGGGGTCGTTCGCGAGAGCCATGGCGATGAGGGCCCTCTGCTTCTCCCCCCCGCTCAGCTGGTGGGGGTAAGACCCTCCCTTCAAATCTTCCAGACCTACGGATCCCATGAGGCGGCGGACCCTGACCCCGACGTCGCCGGAGTCCCTTCCATCCCCATGGGCAGAGATCGCCTCACCTATCTGGTCGGAGACGGTCATCAGGGGGTCGAGGGCGTCCTCGACGTTCTGGAAGACCATGGCCATATCCCTCCCCCGCATCTTACGCCGCTCCCGGTCGTCGAGGGCCATGATATCCACCCCATCCAGAAGGACCCTCCCCGAGACCTTCCCGTCCAGTAACCCCATCAGGGCGAGGCCCAGGGTGGTCTTTCCGGCCCCCGACTCCCCTATTATGGCGATGGAGTCGCCCCGGGAGAGGTCGAGGTCGATCCCTGCGAGGATCTCAGCGCCTTCGTAAGACGCCTTCAGGTCAGAGATTTCAAGCATCGTCAGATACCTCCATCATGTCCCTTCTCCCTCTCCCGGAGCCTCGGGTCGAGGGCCGACTCCAGGGCGAAGCCGATGAAGCTGAGGCCTATGAGGGTGATGGATAGGGCGATCCCCGTAGGGAGGAGCCACCACTTCCAGACCTCCAGGTATGTGAAGACCCTGGCATACTGCATCATCTTCCCCCAGCTCATCACCGAGGGGTCGGATATCCCCAGAAACGATAGACCAGCCTCCATGAAGACCGCCCTCCTGGCGTCTTGGATCATCGTCGCCACCAGTACGGGCCCCAGGTCGGGGATGATGTGGCGCAAGAGGATGTGATAGGGTCCGGCCCCAAAGGTCCTGGAGGCGGAGACGTGCATCCTCTCTTTGAGGGTGAGGGTCTGGGCCCTGATCACCCTCGCCCCCCCGGGCCAAGATAGGGCGGAGAGGAGGAGGATCATTAAAAGGACGTTGGGCCGGAGGTACGCCGCCACCAGGATTATGACGATGACGTCGGGGATGGCCACGGTGGCGTCGACGACCCTCATCCAGAACCGGTCGTATAGGCCGCCGAAGATCGCCGCCGTCCCCCCTATGAGGACGCTGATGAAGCCCGAGAGGAGGGCGACCCCGAAGGCGACGGATAGTGAGGTTCTGGCGCCGTAGAGGAGCTGGGTCCAGATGTCCTGACGGGCGTCGTTAGTCCCGAGCCAGTGATCCTCCGAGGGGCGGCTGAAGGCGGGGGTGCTGGTATTCTCTCGTGGAGTATAAGGGGTGAGGACGGGAGCGAAGATGGCGAGGAGGACCATCGCCCCGATGAGAAGGAGCCCCGCCCTTCCGAGGTTGCTCCCTGCGACCTCGCGCCAGACGCTAACGTGCATGGCTCACCCTCGGATCCAGCCTTGAATAGAGGAGGTCCACCAGGAGGTTTCCCGCCAGAACGACGACCGTCACCATCAGAAGTATCCCCTGGATGAGGGGGTAGTCCCTGGTGAGCAGGGAGTTATAGAGGAGCGATCCGACGCCGGGATAGGAGAATACGATCTCGACGAAGAGGGCTCCTGTGACCATCTGGGGGATCGAGAGGCCTGTCGCCGTCACCACGGGGAGGAGAGAGTTTCTCCCCGCGTGCCTGTACCTGATCTGCCCCTCGGAGCAGCCCTTCGCCCTGGCAGCGAGGATGAAGTTCTCCTTGAGGGTGGTGATCATGGTGTTCCTGGTGAGGAGGTAAGCCGAGGTGACCCTCACCAGGACGAGGGCCGCCAGGGGTGCCAGGAGGTGATGGAGGATGTCGAGGGCGAGGGCGAGACCCGATAGGCCGCTGTAAGGGGTGAGGGCCCCGGATAAGGGGATGAGCCCCAAGACCACCCCGAAGACCAGGAGGAGGACGATCCCCATGAAGAAGTCGGGAAAGCCGTTGAGGAACATGAGGCCAGCGAGGAGGGCCTTGTCGAGGCGCCTCCCCCGACGATAGCCGGACTCGACCCCCAGAAAGAGGCCCAGAAGGGTGGATAGAACGAGGGCCGAGCCCGTCAAGAGGAGGGTCCAGGGGAGGAAGTCCAGTATCACAGAGAGGACCGACTGGTTGTAGTAGTAGGAGTGGCCCAGGTCGCCGCTCGCGAGGGCCAGGATGTACGCCACAAACTGCTGGCCCATCGACTGGTCGAGGGCGAGCCTCTCGACGAGCTGGGCCTTCAGCTGGGGGGTCATGGCCAGGAGCGCCTCCTCGCCGTATATCGCCTGGAAGGGGTCTCCGGGCATAAACCTGGGGAGGGTGAAGTTGAGGACGAGGATGAGGGCGAAGGCGATGACGTAGTTGGTGAAGAAGGAGGCGCGCCGGAGGAGGGCTCTCGCTATCGCCATAACCCTCTGACTCTTCAACCCCCCCATGGGCCTTTCCAGGGAGCGCTTGTAGAGGTCCTCCATTGAAAGATCCGCCGCGACCATCTCATCCCCGCCGTCTTAATAAATTCTGTTTAATATTACACTCGATTTCTCAAGGGTTTAACTAATCGGGTCATTATTTATGAAACTTTCCCGGATCGTATGTAAATAAAACAATCTATCCGAGGTTCCATAACACAGAATCCCCCAAGATTGAATAATTCTGACCGTCAAAAAGGGCCGAAAGGGGAGGCTCAAGGGGCCCGAAATTTCATGGTGGCAAATTTGGGGGGGCTTCATCCCCCCTTCTTCTCCCTCACCGGATATCTCGTCGCTTCAACAGCTCTTCTGCCGACGGACAGCAGCCGACGGACGCCCCTCCCCCGAGGGTCCGGGGCGACCACCAGGCTCTCGGCGCGGGTGACGCCACCCTCCGGATCCCCGCCGAACTTCCTGGCTATCGGGGCGGAGGATTTAAAAAAAGGCGATGGATGCCCCGGAAGTTGGGGCATCGTCCCTCCTATCGCTCTCTTCATCCCTAGACGAAGGCCATCTTATTCAGGGGTATCGGAACCCCCGTGGCGATACCGCCCCTGGTGAAGTAGAGGCCGATCTCGCCATCATGGGCCCAATACCAGCGGGGGTAGTAGAGGGTTAGGGCCGGAAGGTCCTCGGCGTAGAGCTCCTGGGCTTCGGAGATCATATCAGCCCGGCGGTCCTCGTCGGTCTCCCTCCTCTGATCCTCCAGGAGGTCGGCCAACCGGCCGTTATCGGCGTAACGGGCGCTGTTGAGGGTATCTTCCAGGGTCATCCTCCGGAGGTAATCGGGGTCTGAGCCGAGGCCTCCGTGGCCAGCTAGGGCGAGGTCGAAGTCCCAGGCCATCACCTTAGAGTCGAGGGTGGCGCCGTCGAGGGATCGGAGGGTTACGACGAGGCCTGCGTCCTCCAGCTGCCGCTCCAGGAGCTCCGCCGCCCGGGAGCCGGGCCAGCCGACGGACCCCCTCTCCGCCACAAGGATCTCCACCTTCTCCCCGGCACGACCGAGGTCGGAGATCATATCCCTCGCCAGGTCGGGGTCGTATTCATACACCTCAACTCCGGGGTTGTACCAGTCGCTGTCGGGGGGGACCATCCCGGGGCAGCCCACGAGTCCCTGCCCCCGGAGGGCGATATCCACCAGAGCCTCCCGGTCGATGGCCAGGGCGAGGGCCCGCCGGAACTCGGGGTCGGAGAAGGGCTCTTTCTGTTGGTTTATCATCAACTTCGCGTTCCAGTCGTGAGCGCCCTCGATGATCTCAAGTCCGGCGCCCTCGAGCGCAGATACCGCCTCCGGCGGGACGGAGGCGGCGTCGACGGACCCCTGCCTCAGGGCGGCGGGGGCGGTCTGGTCGGAGACCTTGACGAAGACGATCCTTCCCACCTTCGGAGCGCCTAAATAGTAGTCGTCGTACGCCTCGTAGAGGTAGCTCCCCTGGGCCTTGTTGTAGTCGGCGAGGATGAAGGGGCCTGTCCCGATGAGGGCGTCGTCGTCCCTATAGCCCGCGGGGTCAGAGACCCCCTCCCATATGTGGCGGGGGAGGATGGGGAGGGTGGAGGCGACGAGGTCCATGAAGGGTGCGTAAGGTTCGGCGAGGCGGAGCTTCACTGCGTGGTCGCCGGAGGCCTCGGCAGATTCGATTATGGCGGAGTCGACCCACTGGTAGGGGTGGCGTTTGATGTAATCTACGGTGAAGACGACGTCGGTGGCGTCGAACGGCTCGCCGTCGTGCCAGGTGACGCCCTCCCTGAGGGAGAAGAGGTAGGCGTTCTCGGCATCGATGTACTCCCACTCCTCAGCGAGGGCCGGAAGGTATCCCCGGTCGTCCTTCCAGACTAGGGTGTCAAAGATGAAGCTCATCCGGACGTATCCGGGCCCCCGGGAGTAGTGAGCGTACGGAGAGGGAAAGCCCCAGTCTCCCGTGGCATCGGCGATGGTGTACTCTGCCACCTCGCGGTCGGCGGCCGCGGCGGGACCGGCGGCCATCAGCGCCAGGAGGGCGAAGGCCAGTCCAAATATCAGGGGTTTTAGCACTTGCAAACACCTCTTTATGGATAGTCAGATCTCTTGTTATGATGGTAAATGCTATTCTGCTTATTTATGAATCTATTCGTTATAATTATGTTAAAGGCGAAGATATTTTAAATTCCGAATTTCAGGCAGGACCCTTCACCCCCCGTTCCGTTAAGGAGAGATGGAGAAATGGACCTTCATGACCTCCGGAAGCCTTCAGACAACCCTCTCGATGGGATAATAGCTTTCGACGATATGGTGGATGAGGGATAATGCTGGCGTTAGACGACAAAAAAAAGTATGATGTGGCCGGGTTCGGCCTATACGACCCTCAATACGAGGACCGGCCTTGTGCCGCTGTTGGAGACATCATAGGCGACGCTTCCGACGACCATCTGCCTAACCCAGCCCTTGCCGTGAGAGCTCATCGCGATGATGGAGACCTCCTCATCCTCGGCTGCGGTGATTATCTCCTCGGCGGGGCTGCCCACGGCGACCCGGACTGAGGCTGCTATGCCGGATTCCTCGAAGCCGGCTTTGATGGCGGCGAGCTTCTCTTCCACCTCCTTCTTCTCCGACTCCAGATCCACATCTATCAGGTCTTTTGATAAGACCGTCAGGAGGACTACCTCGTCCACTCCCTTAATATCCTTTACGATCTTTATCGCATCCTCGGCTGGCTCGGAGAAGTCCGTAGGGCAGAGGACCTTCGAGAATATCATCGAGCTGTGCTTCTCGAACCTCTCCCCGCCCTCGATGGGCAGCAACCGCATCAAGAGGAGGTTTTTGGTGCCGTACCTGAGGATATCCTTGGCGACGCTCCCGAGCAGCACCTTCCCGACGAACCCCTTGCTCCTCACGCCGATGACGACGAGATCGACCTTCTCCTCTTCGGATACGCTCTCGATCTTCTTGGCCACCTCACCCCCGACGAGGGGCTCCGCCCTCATCTTCACCGCGATCCCAAGAGATTCCAGGGGCTTAGCCTCCTCGGCAAGCTTCTTCTTCGCTTCCTCTGCCCTGGCTCCCGGGTCCCATACCCGGGCAAGCCCCGGGGCAGCCATTACGTGCAGGAGGACCACCTCCTTAACTCCGGGGATCCCCCCGACGCTCTCGATCACTTTCTGAGAGTACTTGGAGAAGTCCGTAGATACCAGAACCCTTTCGAACAAATTATCACGCCTCCATTTCATCTACAATTTCCATAACCGCATTTCGCCCCCTACCCTATATCCAGACGGGATCGGAGACGCTCTTTACGGACGTATAAACCCAGTGATATTTCAAGTTACCGTAGAAATGGCCATTTCTATAAATATTTGGATTAAATATTGATAAATTTGATTTTGTATTTACATATGCCCCCCCCCTTCATCAATACCTCATTCTGATCAGCCGGATCTCATGGTTTTGAGGAGAGCGTGACTACTCCCCGCCCTGAAGGGCGGGGCTTCTAGCTTTTGGTAGAGACTGTAGCCCCAGTCTCAGAATGTTTATCGCCGCATTCTCGTCACGGTCCATGACTAGCCCGCATTGAGGACATTCATGGACCCGATCCGATAGCGACTTCGGCACTTTAAGACCGCACCTGGAACATAGCTGACTTGTATTCCGAGGATCGACTAGAACCACCATCGAACCGGCGCTCTCAGCCTTGTACGATGTGGTTGTGACTAGCATCCTCCAGGCAGCGTCTGATATGCTTTTAGCCAGGCAGCGGTTCTTAAGCATGTTCGTGATACTCAGATCCTCGAAAGCGATCAGCCCGAACCTTTCGACCAGGTTGTGACTGACCTGATGAGCAAAATCGTATCTGCGGTTGGCTATCCGCTCATGGGTCCGCTGGACGACTTTTAGAGCTCTCCTCCTTTCAGGAGTTCCCTTCTCATATTTGGATAGTCGTCTTTGAGCTTTGGCCAACGCCTTCTCCTCAGATCGAAAGAACCGGGGGTTATCGATCTTCTCTCCGTTGGAGAGCGTAGCGAAACTCTCCAGCCCCACATCGATGCCCGCCATCAACCCGTCTTTCCAGGGAGGCTTCGGAGGATCATCGATCTCCACTGAGAAGCAGGCAAACCATTTTCCGGTCGAAGATCTCCGAACGGTCAACCTCTTGATCTCGCCTTCGATGGGTCGGTGGAGCTTGATCTTGACATCTCCGATCTTGGAGAGGCGCAGCTTCCCGGAAGACAGTTTGAATCCCAGCTGTGGATAGGTGAACGAATCATACCATCCCTTCCCCTTGAACCTGGGATACCCCGGGGCCTCTCCTGCTTTGACCCTCCGGAAGAACGCTTTAAAGGCCAGATCTACCCGTTCCTGGACGTTCTGGAGGGTCTGAGAGAATACCTCCTTCAGTTCGGGTTTGTTTTTCTTCCATTCTGGCAGCAAGTAGTGAGTCTCATACTTAGATATGGATTTACCTTCTTGTTCGAAATAGTTTTTTCGATATGCTAAAGTCTCGTTATAGGTCCATCTGCACAGCTCCAAGGTCTGTTCCATCTTAGAACGCTGTGTTTTTGTCGGATAGATCCTATATTTGAAGGCTTTAAGCATTATACTCACTTATGCTGCTATAGTATTTAAAGATTCGTGGCTTAAGGCGGGGTACGATTCATCCCCGGCCCGAAGACCGG
>Ga0334893_1001134_pt1 | contig 27757 bp, 28 predicted proteins | sample GraSluR3_MG_5_FD_207218 | JGI IMG/M metagenome (GOLD analysis project Ga0334893, IMG submission 207218) | Sludge microbial communities from methane-producing bioreactor in Wageningen University, Netherlands - Granular Sludge_09_05-R3 | ecosystem: Engineered > Bioreactor > Anaerobic >...
CAGCGTCAAAGAATTGGATTAGCCCGTGCCTTATATCGAAATCCCGAAGTATTGGTTTTAGATGAAGCCACCAGCTCCCTTGATGGTATTACTGAAGAGATTGTTTTAAAGGCGATTCAAAGTGCAGCCAAATCAAGAACAGTAATCATGATTGCCCATCGGTTGAATACCCTGAAAGACTGTACCTGGATATATATTCTGGAAAAAGGCCAGATTGTTGGACAGGGAACTTATCAGGGATTGCTCAAACAAAATAGACAATTCAGGGAGATGGCAAAAGTTGATGATAAATAGTAAGATTATTTTAGATTATATTATTAGGAGAATTTGATTGAAAAAACGTATTTTGGTAACAGGTGGTGCTGGTTTTATTGGCTCTCATCTAAGTGAGCGACTTCTAAATGAAGGCAATGAAGTCCTCTGTGTTGATAATTTTTTTACCGGCCGCAAAGAAAATATTATTCATCTTATGAATAATCCTTATTTTGAATTCCTGCGTCATGATATTACTTTTCCATTATATGTAGAAGTTGATGAAATATTCAATTTAGCCTGTCCGGCAAGTCCGGTTTATTATTCTATTGATCCGGTACAAACCACTAAAACTTCAGTTATGGGAGCTATCAATATGCTGGGCTTAGCCAAAAGATTAAAAATAAAGATATTGCAGGCATCCACCAGTGAAGTTTATGGCGATCCGGAAATTCACCCCCAACCAGAAAGTTATCGGGGAAATGTTAACCCCATTGGTCCAAGGGCCTGTTACGATGAAGGAAAAAGGTGTGCTGAGACTCTCTTTTTTGACTATCACCGGCAACTTAACATAAAAACAAAAGTAGTCAGAATTTTCAATACCTATGGACCTCGAATGAGACCGGACGATGGTAGAGTTATCAGTAATTTCATTATACAGGCACTACAAAACAAAGATATTAACATATATGGTGATGGGGGCCAGACCAGAAGTTTTTGCTATATAGATGATATGGTTGATGGAATTATCAGGATGATGGATAGCCCTAATGAGATAACAGGACCTATCAATCTGGGCAATTCTGAGGAAATAAGTATCCTGAATTTAGCAGAAAAAATAATCAAACTTACCAATTCAAAATCAGAAATTATTTATAAATCTTTACCGGAAGATGATCCCAAAAGGAGATGCCCGAATACAAAATTAGCTAAAGACGTATTAGGCTGGCAGGGGAAAAATGGAATAGAAGAGGGACTGGCTAAGACTTTAGAATATTTTAAAAAAGCACATCTTAACCAGGTACATTATGAAGAATAAAGAAGTAGTTATTATTGGAGCGGGACCTGCTGGTCTGGGCGCTGCCCTTGAATTACAGAAAAATAATGTTAAAGATATTTTAATTATTGATATGAATTCTATGCCAGGGGGACTTTCCCGAACAATTAATTATAAAGGAAATCGCTTTGATATAGGACCTCATCGATTCTATTCAAAGAATAAAGAAGTCAATCATATTTGGCATCAGATCTTAGGAGATGACTTTAGAGCAGTTAATAGATTAACCAGAATATATTATAAGCACAAATTTTTTAATTATCCACTGAAACCATTTAATGCACTTACAAATTTAGGAATTAGTGACTCCGCCCGGGCAATACTGGATTACTTTATTTCAAGAGTTCAGAACAATAATAAGGAAGTGTACTCTTTTGAGGACTGGGTAAGAAGGCAATTTGGCAACAAACTATACAAGATTTTTTTTAAAACATATTCAGAAAAGGTTTGGGGAATAGACTGTAAAAAAATCAGTGCTGACTGGGCTGCCCAAAGAATTAAAGGACTAAGCTTGTATAAAGCAGTTTTGGATTCAATGAATCTTTCTAAAAATAATAAAAATACTAAAACTCTAATTGAAGAATTTGATTATCCTGTTTTGGGCGCAGGTATGATGTATGAAAGAATGGCGGACAAAATCATTAAGAATAATGGGGATATATTATACAATTCAAAAGTCAAACAGATAAATATCAAGAATAGCAAAATAGAATCGATTTTAATAAATGCAAATGAAAAAGAATATTTAATTTCAGCAAAGAAGATATTTTCTTCCATGCCTTTAACAAAAACCATGCAGGCAATCACACCGAAACCCGAAGAAAGTATAATAAATGCTTCAAAAGAACTTTTCTTTAGAGACCATATCACAGTGAACCTGTTGATTGACAGTAATGGATTATTTCCAGATCATTGGATTTATGTACATTCACCGGAAGTAAAAATGGCCAGGTTGGCAAATTATAATAATTTTAGCTCTAAGATGACCGAAAACAAGAATCATACTGCCATGAGTGTGGAATATTTTGTATTTAAAAACGACGACATATGGAGTATGGCTGACAAAGATATAATTAACCTTGCCTCGGAAGAACTCCACTATATGAAATTAGTAGATAAAAAATTAGTAATTGATGGTTTTATAATTAGAGAAACTGACAGCTATCCAGTGTATTTTCTCGGTTATGAAAAATATTTTAATATTATTAAAGAATATGTTAGTCATATTTCCAATTTGCAATGTATCGGCAGGGGTGGAATGTATAAATATAATAATCAAGACCATTCGTTGTATACAGGCATCCTCGCTGCAAAAAATTACTATGGTTCAAATTATAATATATGGAATGTTAATGTTGATGCAGAGTATCATGAGGATGCTAAAAGGTATTCATAATTGATAATTCATGTATATTTAAGTTATTATTATAGGTAAGTAACCAAGAAATTTTTAAAAAAATGAAAATAATAAAATATTTTATCGTAGGCTCAATTGCAGCTTTAACAGATATTTCACTTTTCTATATATTTGCCAAATTATTTGGTTTTAATTATTTATTAGTTGCTTTTTTCAGCTACACAATAGCAACTTTTGTAAATTATATTTTAAGCATAATATTTGTTTTCCAAAGTGGAATAAAATATTCTAAAAAAATAGAAATCAGTTTAATATACTTGATTAGCGGAATTGCTATTTTTATTAATCAATTCAGTCTATTTATATTAGTTGATTTACTGTTTGTTGAGATGATAACCTCAAAGGTAATTGCAACAGTAATAACTTTTTTCTGGAATTATTATATGAGAAATAATTTTATATTTAGAGAAAAGTCCAAATATCTAAAAGACAAGGGTAGGATTACTATTGATAAAGAATAAAAATTTTGAAGTAGTAAAGAATGTCTATGATTCAAAATATTTTATCTGGGCAATAATTTTTATCGGCATACTCATCCGCTTTCGTCAATACCTGTTTAACCGTTCACTATGGCTGGATGAGATATACTTAGCTTTTAATATTATTAAGCTAAACTATAAAGAACTTTCAGAGCCACTATTACATGGCCAGTCTGCTCCACCGCTATTTTTATTTCTTACCAAGTTTTTGACTGAAATTGCTGGCAATAGTGAATGTGTATTTAGATTCGTGCCACTTATTTGCGGAATTGCATCCCTGTTACTTTTTTATCACCTCACTACACATTTCCTGCAAAAAAAAGCAATTCCCATAGCTATAGCTTTATTGTCTTTTTCATATTATGCCATTTATTATTCTGTTGAATTCAAACAATACTCAATCGATTTATTATTTACAATTATTATTTTGTTATTCGCTACTAGAATTTACGAGTCTAATTACAGATTAAGAGATTGTATTTATTTTGGTACTATTGGAATATTCTCAACCTGGGTTTCTCATGCTTCAATTTTTGTTTTAGGAGGGACAGGCATAGCATTATTGTATGATGTCCTTATTACTAGTAAATCAATAAGTGAAAATAAAATAAACATTGTTTTTATGAAAAGGCTAATTGCAATAGGCATTATTTCCATAACAAGTTTTTTAGTTCATTACTTTTTAATCATTAAACCAGCCCCTAAAGATCATTTTATGCAGTTCTGGGAAGAATCTTTTATTTCTTTTCCGCCACTAAGCTTTTCGGATTTGCATAGGTATATTATTCACATAATTGAAGTAATAAAAAATCCATTAGGTTTAAGCCTTTTTACAGGCGTACCTATATTATTGCTAATTATTGGAGTATTTTATTTCTGGAACAAAAAAGAAAAGATACAATTTAATTTATTAATGATACCTTTGTTCATTTTGGTTTTAGCGGCAATTTTCCGTGTTTACCCAATTAGTGGTAGATTGATATTATTTATTTTACCCATATGCTACATAATAATTACAAAAGGTGTAGAATATTTTTTACTAAATGATACAAAAAAAATAATAACTATAATAATAGTATGCTTATTATTGGTATACCCAGTTTATAAAAGTATAGATATTTTTGTAAATCCAATTCAAAAACAGGAAATGAGACAAGTAGTTAATTATTATTTAAATAATAAAGCAGAAGGTGATTTGACTTGTTTGTATTACACATCTGTAACACCTTTTAGTTATTATACATATGGTAGAGATATTAGTATATTTTCAACTTTAGGAAAGAATTTCGAAACACCTGAAAAAAATTATGAAGATTTAGAAAAACTAAAAGATAAGGGCAGGGTATGGTTTATTTTTTCTCTTGTGTTGCATGATGAAGATCATTTACTCCTATCTTATTTAGAACATATAGCTACTCAGCTGGATGTATTTAAACTTCCAGGAGCAGCTGCTTACTTATATGAATTATAATTTTTTTGTAATTCCTATTTTTTGTAGAAGAATATTTAGATATAGGGAATATTATGAAACCATTAGTAAGTATAATTTGTCCAACTTATAATCATGAAAAATATATAACTGATGCTATCGAGAGCTTTTTAATGCAAAAAGTAGAATTTCCAATTGAGATTATTATACATGACGACGCTTCTACGGATGCTACTGCGGACATTATCAGATCTTATGAAAAAAAATATCCAACTATTATTAAACCAATTTATCAAAAAGAAAATCAATATTCTAAGGGGAAACCACCAACATATTTTATTTATAAAAGAGCCCAAGGAAAATATATCGCCTCTTGTGAAGGTGATGATTATTGGACAGACCCCTATAAATTAAAAAAGCAAGTAGAATTTTTGGAAAATCATCCTGAGTATATTGCAGTAACCCATAATGTGAGGGTAGTAAACGAATATAATAAATTAATAAAAAATAACTTTAATGAATTTAAAATATTTGATGAACATGTATATACCATAAGAGATGCTGAAAAATTAAAAATGCCATTCCAAACTGCCTCCAAGATGTATAGAAATATATGGGTAAAAATACCAGAAATAATTTTTAGGTTATATTTAGAATGTAATGCAAACGGGGACCGTAAAAATGCATTAATGCTTGCATTAATGGGTAAAGTTTATTGTATGGCTGATATATTGGCAGTTCATAGAAAGATAGTTTCTTTGGGTGATAGCTGGAATGCAAAGCATTATTGGAAAAATATGATTTTTCATCATTATAATACAATCAAAGAATTAAATAAATTTGCAATGAATGCATTTGGTGTAAAATTAAATAATGAAGAAATTAGAATAAATATTATAGTTAATGCAATTGTGAAAATGATCTACAAACCCAATAAAGAAAACATGAAAGTAGTAAAAGAAATATTAAAGATTAGCGATGAAAGTAAACTTGATATTTTTAGAGAACTATCTTTAAGAGGAATAAAAAAAATAAACAAAAGTATTAAAAGTATTTTAAAATAATTATACAATGCCTTTTGGGTAGTGTTATATGTAATAAAGATTATTTTCGTAAACAATCTAAATATACCAGTAAATATTTAATTACCAACTTAGATAACAAAGATGATTATCAAAAGTTAATGGATTTTTTAAATATTGAATCAAAGTATAATGATTTTTCCTGGGAGAATAAGACTGCAGATCTAAACTAGAGACCATAACTATAAATAAATAGAGAAATATTTTGTTTCATTTTGTGCAATATTAGGCAGTTTTTCTTAAACTAATATATATGTTTGGTTAGAATCTGAAATATTGTAGAAATATAAAAAAATCGGAGCTAAATAGGAGCATCAGGCATAAAAAGTATTTTTAATGCGAACACAACAAAATATCAAGAATGTAAAATATTGAGGAAAAATTGAAATTTTAAAAAAATATAGCAAAAGAATAATTAAAAAAATTTTATATATGACTTTAAGTATTTTTGGTTATAGAGGATATTCAGCAAATTTGATGTTTAATACAATAAAGAAAGATATTTTAAATAAAAATATTTCTATATTAAAAAAAATAAAATTATGGCGAAAAGGTTTTTCTGCTACAAGAGCAACCATTTATAATATAAATCCTGCAAATTGCCATTTACAGATGTCTGATTTTGATTATTTTAAACTACATCCAATTAATGGGAAATATAGTAGATGGATAGATGATAAACTGTTAATTAAATACATTCTTTCACCTTTTAGCGAGTATCTTCCAAAATATTTTTTTCAAATAAGAGAAGGCGAAATATTAAAATTACCAGATTGCCCAAATGATATTACAACTGACTTAGAAGGGATAACAAAGCTTCTAAAACGGGAAAAAATACTTGCTTTAAAAAAAATTTCAGGGTCTCTAGGAAAGGGCTTTTACAAGATAAAAATTGATAATGGCATAGTTATAAATGACAAAACAATAATTAGTGATAACTTAAATGATTTTATAAAAAATCTGAATGAATATTTGATAACAGAATTTTTAATTTCACATGGAAAAATTCGTAAAATATATAGTAAAACTGCGAATACCTTAAGAGTACTTATTATAAAAGATAAAAATAAAAAACCGCAGATAACAGGTAATTTTATGAGATATGGTACAAAATATAGCGGGCTAGAGGAAAATTCAGCTGCAGGTACAATATTTGCAAAGGTAGATATTGAAAAAGGCATAGTAATTGATCCAAAACGTGTCATAAATAATAAAATTGAAAGACTTGAATTTCATCCTGATACAAAAGAAAATTTAAAAATAATTATTCCTTATTGGAAAGAGATTAAAGAGGTTTTACTTAATATTTCAGAGTATATTCCCCAATTAGAATATATGGGATTTGATATAATTATTACTGATAATAGTTTCAAAATTATTGAAATAAACTCTTTATCATCCTTATCCTTCTTGCCATATTATTTCCCACATTTTCAAGATAAATATAGTAAGGAATTTTTTATCAGAAAATTTAAAGAAAACCCTAAAAAATATAAAAGAATTCTCAAAATATTAGAAAAGGAAAGTAAAAATAAGGAGCTTTTTAGTTGATAAAAATACTTTTGCTTGGGGGTTCAGCTCAACAGATTCCAGCGATAGAATGTGCTAATAGAAAAGGGTATTATACTATATTGTGTGATTATTTAGCTGATAATCCAGGGCAGCATTATGCAGATAAATTTTATTGTATAAGCACAACAGATAAAAAAGCAATCCTAGAAGTGGCTAAAAAAGAAAAAATAGATGGGATTGTTGCCTATGCGTCAGATCCGGCAGCGCCCATAGCAGCATACGTAGCGGGGAAAATGGAACTACCTGGTAATCCATATAAATCAGTATGTATTTTAACAGATAAAAGTAAATTTCGGGAATTTCAAAAAAAATATGGGTTTAATTTGCCTAATACTGGTTATTATACGTCGATAGAAAAAGCAATTAAGGATTTACCAAAATATAATTTGCCGGTACTTGTTAAGCCGGTCGATTCTTCTGGTAGCAAAGGAGTTGGTATAATTGAAAAAAATAAAAATATCTGCACAGATATTATCAAATTAGTGTTAGAAAAGGCATTTAATTATTCAAGAATTAAAAAAATAATAATTGAAGAATATGTTAACATGAAAGGGCATCAAGTAGCTGGCGATGGTTTTTCTGTAGCTGGAAAATTAGTGTTCAGATGTTTTGGTAATGACCATTTCGATAGTACTGGGATTAATGCCTTAGTGCCTATCGCAGCTAGTTTTCCTTACAATATGCCAGAGTATGTAAATAATAAAATACATTCTGAAATCCAAAGATTATTAAACCTTTTAAATATGAACACTTGTGCCTATAATTTTGATATTAGAATTAACAACAATGGTGATGTTTTTTTGATGGAAATTGGACCAAGAAATGGTGGTAATTACATACCACAAGTTATTAAATATGCTACAGGAATTGATATGGTTGAATATACAATAAAAGCAGCAATAGGAGAAAGTTGTGACAGTTTACAGATGATCAAACCAAAAGGATATTGGAGTTATTATGCCATTCATAGCCAACAAGCTGGAAACTTGATAGAAATAAAAATTGATAAAGAAATTGAAAAGAATTACATAATAGAAAAATATTTAAATTATAATATTGGAGATTATGTCCCATCTTTTGTTGGTTCTAGTGCTGGATTAGGAATCCTGATTATGAAATTTAAAAACATGAATGAAATGTTAGAAATGATGGACCATGCAGAAAAATGGATTGAAGTTATTGTTGAGTAGATAATTATAAAAACAGGTGACATAGAGAAAGTAATTTTTTATATTCTAGGAGGTTGGATAGATGTTTGAAAAATTTAGGATTTATTTAAGAGCCTTAGAACCAGATGACTATAAAACATCAATTAAATGGAGGAAAGATGATGATATATGGGATATGGTTACTGGTCCGAAATATTTTGTATCTGAAGTATATGAGAAAAAATGGGTTGAGGAAGCGATATTTAATCCCGGGCAAAAATTAACCTTGGCGATATGTCTAAAAGATAATGATAAGCATATTGGTTATGTTTACTTAAACAATATTGATTGGAAAAACAGAAGTGCAGGTTTTGCAAAATTAATTGGTGATAAAAGCATTTGGGGTAAAGGTATTGGTAAAGAAGCAATACTATTAATGCTTTACCACGGTTTTTTTGTTTTGGGGCTTGAACGAATAGAAGCCAGACCGCTTATTGATAATCATGCCTCTATTAAAGCAAACGAAGGATGTGGGTTCAAAAAAGAAGGTATATTAAGAAATGCTGTTTTTAAAAATGGAAAGTATTATGACCTGAATATCATGTCAATTATAAGAGAAGATTTTGACAAAGTATTAGAGAAATTTAGTCAAAAAGGGAAATTATAATTTTAGGTACAATAAATATTAATAGTTAAAAATTATGAAAAAAATTCAAGTAGCTCGTTCTTCAATGCCCGACTTTGAAGAATATATAGAAGAAATAAAAGATTTATGGGATAGCCATTGGCTTACTAACATGGGAGAAAAGCATAAAAGATTAGGGGTAGAGCTAATCAAATATTTAGAAGTTCCAGATATTGTCCTTTTTACCAATGGACATCTTGCCCTTGAATCAGCTATTGAAGCTTTTAAACTTACTGGTGAAATTATTACAACTCCTTTTACATTTGCATCTACAACCCATGCAATCGTAAGAAATGGATTAGAACCGGTATTTTGTGATATAAATCCGGAAGACTATACGATTGACGTAAATAAAATTGAAAATCTTATTAGTGAGAAAACAAGTGCCATAATTCCAGTTCATGTTTATGGAAATATTTGTGATATTTATGCAATCGAAAAGATTGCTAAAAAATATAATTTAAAGGTTATCTATGACGCTGCTCATACTTTTGGTGTGAAAGTGAATGGAGTAGGGATTGGCAATTTTGGTGATGCATCTATGTTTAGTTTTCATGCTACAAAAGTATTTAATACAATTGAAGGAGGAGCTATTACCTTTAAAGATATGAATTTAAAAAAGAAACTAAATAATCTAAAAAATTTTGGTATCACAGGACCAGAATCAGTAGAAAGTGTTGGTGGAAACTCCAAAATGAATGAATTTCAAGCGGCTATGGGAATATGCAACTTACGGCATATTGATGAAGAAATACAAAAAAGAAAAAAGATTGTAGAACGCTATATTAGAAAACTTAAAAATATAAAAGGGATAAAACTAATTAAAACACAGAAAGATATAAAGCAAAACTATGCCTATTTCCCGGTTATTTTTGACGGCTTTAAAAAGACCAGAAATGAAGTTTTTGAAGAATTGATGAAAAATAATATTTTTACTAGAAAATATTTCTACCCATTGGTTAGTGAGTATCAGTGTTATAACGGAAAATTTGATTCTAATCAAACTCCTGTGGCAAAGTTTATATCAGACAGAGTTTTAACATTACCGCTGTATGCTGATTTGTCTTTAGATAATGTTGATAAAATATGTAAAATAATAAAAATAAACCCATTATAAATTAATTCTAAATTAAATATTTATTGCCAGGGGAGCCAAAAGCGGCTTATAAAAATTGTATGCTATGGTGTTAAAATCACCAAAAATATTAAAATATGATATATAAGAAAATCTTTATAACAGATAATAAATTTAAGTTAAAGTGAAGATATCTATGGGGAAAAAATCAAATAATATTGCCTATGTAGTATGGCTAGAAAATGTAAATTCAGTCATCATCAGACCCCAGGTAATAGATTTAATAAAAAAAATAAAGGTAAAAAATAATATAAAATACTATTTCATTGCATTTCAAAATTTTAGGTTTTTAAGATTTTATAATTCAGAAATTGGTGAAATAAGGAATGAATTAGGAAAAAGCGGTATACATTTAATAACAATACCTTGTTTTACATTTTTTTCAAGATTCATAAATTGGTTTAGTGCACAATGGTTTATTATTCCTTTAATATTCATATTTTCTTTTCCCGTATTATTATTTCTTGTTTTACTAAAAAAGATAACTATTTTACACTGCAGGTCTTATCCAATAATGATAGCAGCAGTAGCTATTAAAAAAATTCAAAATAAAATAAAAATAATATTTGACCCAAGATCTCCTTTCCCTGAAGAGAATGCTACTGCGAACAGATGGCCAGGAGAATCATTTTCTTATAAAGTATGGAAAAGATTAGAAAAGATATTTTTGAAATATGCTGATACGACTATTACGATTACTGAAACATATGCAAAACATTATAAAAAAAATTATCCATTGTTAAGCTATAAAAATATTCCCAATAACGTTGATGTTGAAAAATTTAAACCAGAAGGAGAAGCAAGAAACATTATCAGGAAATATTTAGATATAAAACCTGATACTTTAATATTTACTTATGAAGGTAGCCTTGGTATCCATTGGAACAATCCAAATATTTATGCTAAGTTTGTTATTGAGTTACGTAAGTTGAACATAGATCATAATTTTTTATTTTTAACACCTAATAATAAAATATTAAAAGATATATTTGATAAATATGGAATAAGTACGAATGAATATTATAATATTAACTTAGAATACGACTTAGTTCCAAAATATCTTTCAGTTGCCGATTTCGGAATAAACTTGATGGAAAGAAAAGATATTAGATTAAGCATAAAAACATGCGAATATCTTTCCATGGGTCTACCTATAATAACTAATAAGAAAGTTCTTGGTGCAAAAGAGATTGTTAAAAAATATAAAGTTGGATTGGTCGTTGACAATGTTGAAAATATTGATTTAAAAGAAATAGAACAATTAAATAATAATAGAAAAAACATATCATTAAAATGTCAAAAACTAGCAATTGAAGTTTTCTCGAATGATACAATTTCGGATAGTTACATGGAACTATATAAGTCATTATTTTAGCAGTATGCAGAGACCTTATATTTTTTAAAAAAATAAAAAATTGATTGCAGTTGTTGGTGTTTAATAGTGCAAAATATTTCTTAAGAAGTCTAGAAAAAGTTAACTTTGTAACAACTAAAAAAATGTAGTTAAAAAATTTTGTTTAAGAGAAGTTGTTTATCTTGATGAAATTCTATCGAGATTACAAGATTAGGGGTTGGCTTAAAGTCTATCCAGAAAATATAAATTCAAATTTATTGATGAACCATTTGTGCTATCTTATTATACTAATGATAGCATTTCGGCAAATAATGATTCATATTATGATGCACTTGAAGGAATTATTAACAAGCATATTAATTGTTTTATAAAGAGAAAAGAATTCTTTCAGGGTATTGTTTTGTCCATGGATATTCTTATCACAAAGAAATTTAATAAAAATAAAAAATTTACCAAAGTCATTTTTTTATAATCATTTAATGTTAGAGCGTATAACTTATTTGTTATTTTTTTGTAAAAATAAAAACGGAAACGAATAAGCTTTTGCTTAAAAAAAGATACTTAGATATTTAATAAGATAAAATAACTCGACAATATTAAGGATTACATATGAAAGTATTAATGGTTGTGCATGATTTTATGCCAGAGACAATAGGCGGAACTGAGGTTTATACACATGATATTTCTAAAGAATTAATAAAAAAACATAATATCAAGCTATTTTTTGGGAAGAGACAATGGGATATAAGTAATAAAAATATTTTTGAAGATGGTATCTATAATGGAATACCTTATACTGCTGTTTCTGTCAGTGAATCAAAAATATATTTTACATCACAAAATATAAAAATTAATCAAGTATTTGAAAATTTAATTAAGGAGTTTAAGCCAGACATTATACACTTTCAGCACTTACTTGGCCTTGGTTTTGACTTGGTTTGTATTGGTAAAAAATACAATATTCCTATGGTTATGACAAATCATGATTATTTTTTAGTATGCCCCTTTGCTCATTTATTAAATAACGAGAAAAAGCTTTGCAATAATTATACTAATGTTAGAAGCTGTATGGAATGTATGAAATTTTATATTGGTAATTACAAAGTGAGAAAAGACGAAGAAAATATTCTAAGAAGTATTTCAATTGTTACAAAAAATATAATAAAAATTATACTTAATAAGATAAATTATATTAAATATATGTTTTTTATTCTAGATAGAAAGAAAAAAATACAAGATATTTCTAAAAGTATTGATTTATTTTTAAACCCTTCAATGCTCTTAAAAAATACATTAGTTAAAATAGGGATCCCTGAAAAAAAAATAGTTATTTCGGAATTGGGTATTAACACAGAAGTATTCAAAGATTACAAAAAGAATCAATCCTCAAAAATTCGGTTTGGTTTTATTGGGTCTTTGGTAGATTCCAAGGGTATTTATGTTCTGTTAGAAGCCTTCAAAAATATTTATAAGGCTGAACTATATTTGTATGGTCCTATTTTTGGAAAATTCAAGAACAAAGAAGATAAAATAAAAAATATATTTTTTTATGGTTCATTTAATCATTATTCAATTAACGATATATTCAAAAATATTGATATATTAATTGTACCTTCAATTTGTATGGAAAACTTTTCATTAGTTATTCGTGAAGCTTTTGCTACAAGAACCCCTGTAATAGCTTCAGACATAGGTGGATTACCTGAGATTATAGAAAACGGCAAAAATGGATATTTGTTCGAAGCAGGCAATAGTGAAGAGTTGCGAAATAAGATAAGAATGATTATTGAAAATCCAGAAATAATTAAAAATTTAAAAAAAAATATAAAAATGCCATTGAGTATACAACAAAATGCAGTAGAATTAGAAAAGATTTACCATAATATAAAAAACTAGAAAAAATATTGGAAGGCATTTTTTATGATTTCGGTAATCTGTGTATACAATGATTTGCATTTGTATAATAATTTTATTAAAAGTAGCTTAGAAAAGCAGACAGTAAAATATGAATTGATTGCTTTAGATAATACAAACAATAAGTTTAAATCAGCTGCAGAAGCACTCAATTATGGAGCAGGTCAAGCAAGCGGCAAGTATTTTATGTTTGTTCATCAGGATATAAAATTCAACACAGAAAGTTGGCTAGAAGGCGCTGAAAAATTATTAGATAATCTGGAGAAAATGGGTGTTGCTGGTGTTGCTGGAATAGGAAATAAATATCTAAGAATTGTATCTAATATCAAACATGGAGTCCCACCTAGGAATGCTGGCAATATCAAAATTAACAATATTGAACAAGTGCAAACATTAGACGAGTGTTTGTTTATTGTAAAAAAAGAAGTTTATAAAAAATATTATTTTGATGAAAAAATTTGTAATGGATGGCATCTTTATGCTGTTGATATGTGTTTAACTTTGCAAAAGCAAGGATATAAAAATATAGTATTACCATTAGAAGTATACCATTTATCAGTTGGTCAAAAAATTTGCAAAGTAAAAAAAATATTTATTTTTAGGAGATTGCCAAAAGAATATTATGACTGTCTTAAAAATGTAATAAAAAAACATAAAGATTCTTATGGTTTTATATATACAACCTGTGGGTTATGGGATACAACACGATCGATTTTTATACAAAAAACAATAATTACGGCTAAAGATGTTTGCAAAAATATTTACAGTATTTTTGCAAAAATTTATAGATATTTTGTTCCACGGAAAAATTAAAAATCGATATATTAATAAAATTTATAGAACAATATGTTGTAACAGGTGCCACTATAGCATTTAGAAAAAATATAGTTGATAATGTTTTACCAATTTCTATAGATTGGATCCATGATGCATGGATTGCTTTTTTTCTAGTTCAATTGTGTACAAAGGGTTGATAATTGATAAAAATTTAATCAAATATAGGGTTCACGATAATCAGGTATGTGGAATTGGTAAATATAATAAAAATAATCTTACACATAGTTTAGAAAGAAATATAGAACTTACAAAGAAATCACCTTACATTAAAAAAGTGAAACCATACTTAATAATCTCTAAACAATTGAAAGATAATGTTTTATTTGATGAAGATATAAAAAAATATTTAAATGAAGGGATAGAACATTTAATAACTAGGGATTTAATACATAACAATTCGAGATGGAGACGGTTTTATTATATTAGCAAAGAAATATTAAATGGACATTATAAAAAATATTCGAATGGATTAAGGGGCATTATAAGAGATATATTGTTTTAATATAAATACCTGTTCGAACATAAGAAAATAATTTCTATTAAAAAGGAGAAAATATGAAAGGAATTATTCTGGCAGGAGGAGCAGGAACCAGGCTTAATCCTTTGACTAAGCCAATCAGCAAACAATTGATACCTATTTATGACAAACCGATGATTTATTATCCCTTATCTACGCTGATGTTGGCTGGAATAAGGGATATTTTAATTATCTCAACACCAAAAGATTTACCAAAGTTCAAAGAATTATTCGGTGATGGCGAGGAGATAGGTTTACATTTTAGTTACAAAGAACAGCCAAAACCGGAAGGGATTGCACAGGCATTTATTATTGGTGAAGATTTTATTGGAGATGATTCAGTCTGTTTGATATTGGGAGATAATTTATTTTATGGGCATAGTCTTTCTAACACTCTGCAGAATGTAGCCAAGCTCAAGGAAGGTGCGATTATATTTGGTTACTGGGTATCTGACCCCCAAAGATATGGGATCGTAAAGTTTAATGAAAAGACGGAGGTGGTTGGAATTGAAGAGAAACCAAAATCACCTAAATCAAATTATGCAGTTCCAGGAATATATTTTTATGATAATGAAGTTGTAAAGATTGCGAAAAACCTTATACCTTCTGCTCGAGGTGAACTGGAAATTACTGATGTAAATTTAAATTATCTTAAGAGAGGCAGATTAAGAGTAGAACTATTAGGCAGAGGGTATGCCTGGCTTGATACAGGAACACCGGATAGTTTAATAGACGCTTCTAATTATATTGCTACAATTGAAAGAAGACAGGGTTTAAAGATCGGATGTATCGAAGAAGTGGCTTATCGGATGGGTTATATTAATGGAATGCAATTAGAAAACATTATTGGTAAATTACCTAAAAATGATTATTCGAATTATTTGAAAATGGTTTTAGGGGAATCCAAAACAAATATAGGGTGATAAACGATGAATTTTAAAGAAGGCAAAATTGAAGGTGTCATAATCAAAGTACTAAAAAAATATAGTGATGATAGGGGATATTTGATTGAGACTTTTAGAAAAGATGAGTTACCGGATAATCTATTACCGAAAATGAGTTATATTTCTTACACTAGACCAGGAATTGCCAGGGGGCCACATGAACATAAAGAGCAAACAGATATATTCTGTTTTATTGGACCTGGTAATTTTAAGATTAAATTATGGGATAATAGAAAAGATAGTCAAACTTATGGTAATAGTATGGAATTAACAGGTGGAGAAGAACAATTAATAACTGTCATCGTTCCCCCGGGAGTAGTACATGGTTATAAAAATATATCTGATAAAGATGGAATGGCATTGAACTATCCTGATAAACTTTTTCGGGGTTGGCATAAAATAGAAGAAGTTGATGAAATAAGACATGAAGACCAGGAAGATGAATTTTATCTGGATTTTATCAATGAGGATAATATGCTATGATTTGGCTTATCGGCAATAAAGGCATGTTAGGATATGATATAGAAAGATTATTATCAGAAAATAAGGTAAGGTGCTTGGCTACAGATAAAGAGGTAGAAATTACTGATTATAAGAATCTGGAGAAATTTGAAACAGACAAAGAAATAAAATGGGTTATTAATTGTGCTGCATATACTAATGTTGATAAAGCTGAAGAAGAACCTGAAATAGCATTCAAAATTAATCAGGAAGGGGTTCGCAATGTTGCCCTTTTTTGTTCAAAAAGAAAAGCAAAATTGATACATATCTCGACAGATTATGTTTATGATGGCTCCAGAAGCAATTTTGAATATTGTTATGAAGAGGATGAACCTAATCCATTGTCTGTTTATGGAAAGAGTAAATTAGCAGGTGAAGAGGAGGTTAAGAAAAATTTAGTACAATATTTTATTATTCGTACTGCCTGGTTATACGGCATAAATGGTTCTAATTTTGTAAATACCATGTTAAGGTTATTTAATGAAAAGAAGGCAGTTAGGGTAGTACAGGACCAATGGGGAGTTCCGACTTATTCAAAAGACCTGGCTCAAGCAATTTTAGCTATTTTAGAGAAAGATACCGATGATTATGGAGTTTATCATTTTAGTAATATTGGGAGAACAAACTGGTATAATTTCGCAAAAGAGATTTACTTAGGTGCAAAAAAAATGGGATTAGTTGATAGTCAAAAAGAAGTAGAAATTATTCCAATCAAGACAGAAGAATATCCTACTGCAGCAACAAGACCTAAAAATACCATTCTATGTAAAGATAAAATAATAAATGTTTTTGGGATTGAGATAAGGTCATGGATTGAATCCCTGGAAGAATATTTACATGAATTGCGTTTGCAAAGAGAGTAGCTAGTCGTTGGTATTTAGTATTTAGTCAATTGGAAAACCATTTTTAGTTTGTTATTATGGTTTTTAGATCATAGGATTAAACTTTTCTCTTTATTATTTCCTTCTCCCTTGATGGGGGAATTAACCATTTTATATACTCCTCCCCCTTGAGGGGGGAGGATAAAGGTGGGGGTGAGGGGACTTATTAAATATAATCTTTTGTGAAAATGGAAATTATCAAAAACCTTGATTTTATTTAAATTTTCACGTTATACGATATACTTTATTTGGTATACATTAATTATTGAAGTAGAAACCATTTTATATTTTTAAAATTACAGAGGTATTAATATGAAACGAAAATTGCGCAACATATTAGTCACCGGTGGAGCCGGATTTATAGGTTCCAATTTTATCCGATATCTTTTCAACAGTGATGATTTTAAAGGAAATGTCATAAATGTAGATAAATTGACCTATGCGGGCAATCTTGAGAATTTAGAAGATATTGCCCAACTTTATGAAGGCAAAAGATATTTTTTTAAAAAAACAGATATCTGTGATTTTGAAAATATAAAAGACATTTTTGAAAGTTACGATATTGATACAGTAGTGAACTTTGCAGCTGAGACCCATGTAGACCGCTCAATTTTTGGACCAAAAGATTTTATTCAAACAAATATTATGGGAACCTTTAATTTGCTGGAAGTTGCACGTGAATGCTGGAAGGGAAAAGATAAAGAAAAGGTATTATTTCACCATATAAGTACCGATGAAGTTTATGGCTCAATAGAGGGGAATGATTGCTTCTATGAATACACTTCTTATCAGCCTAATAGCCCTTATTCGGCCTCAAAGGCATCTTCAGATCATTTAGCCAGAGCTTATTACAAAACATATGGATTTCCGGTCACTATTTCTAATTGTTCCAATAACTATGGTCCCTACCAGTTCCCCGAAAAACTAATCCCATTAATGATTTTAAATATCTTAGAGGGGAAACCTCTCTCGGTGTATGGTGATGGGAAGAATATAAGGGACTGGTTATATGTAGAAGACCATTGTTCCGCAATCTGGCAAATTCTAAAACAAGGGAAATCAGGGGAAACCTATAATATTGGCGGAGAAAATGAATGGGAAAATATTAAATTAGTTAATAGCTTATGTGAAATGATTGCAGAATTAAATAAAAAGGAAGAAAAGGATTACTATAAAAAATTAATTACTTATGTCAAAGACAGGCCTGGTCATGACAGAAGATATGCGATTAACTGTGATAAGATAAAACATAAATTGGAATGGAAACAGAAATATAACTTTAGTGAAGGCTTAAACAAAACAATTAACTGGTATTTCAATAATCATGATTGGGTTGACAGGGTAAGAAGTGGAGAATACCAGAAATGGCTAGAGAAAAATTATAGTGAAAGATAACTTTTATGAATATAAAAAACACAAGTAACAAACCTTATGTGGCAATAATTATTTTAAATTGGAATGGATGGAAGGATACTATTGAATGTCTGGAAAGTATTTTTAAAAACAATTACCCGAATTATCAAATTATAGTAATAGATAATGCCTCAACTAATAATTCAATGAATAAAATTAAAGAATGGGCAGAAGGCAAGCAAGAAATTATTTCTCCTGTGCAAGAAAACCCACTACATTATTTATCACACCCCCCTCATAAAAAACCCATACCATATTTATATTGTAATTCTAAGGAAATTGAAACAGATGCATTTTTGCTATCTGCACAAAATATAAAGTATCCCTTAGTTTTAGTGCAATCAGAAGAAAATTTAGGATTTGCGAAAGGAAATAACATTGGGCTAAGATATTCATTAAATAAAAAAATATTTGATTTTGCTTGGTTATTGAATAACGATACCGTAATTTTAAAAGATACTTTAGAAGCATTGGTTAATATTATGACAGATTATCCAGAGTTTGGAGTTATCACCCCAAGAATAAACCATTATTATAATATAAATCGCATTTGGAACTCTGGTGGGATGCTTACATTAACTGGAAATAAATATTACTTTGAACATAATCAAGTTATTCCTAATAATAAAAGAAAGAATACTTTAATTAAAACAACATTTATAACTGGATGTGCTATGTTTCTTCGGAGAAGTATCATCGAAAAGTATGGAATTCTTACAGAAAATTTTTTCATGGGTGAAGAAGATTATGAATTTAGTTTAAGGATGAAAAGAAAAAATATAAAAATGGCATGTGATAGAAGTACTACCATATATCACAAAATAGGCCAAAGTCGAGATGAGAAAAATCATAATACTATTAATTCAATTTTTATTCACCAATTAAACAGATTTATTAACCTTAAGAATAATTATAATGAAATTTATTGGAATTTATGGAGATTTATGGCTGTGCTTCGTGTGTTTTATATTTTATATTTTAAGCACAAATATAGTATTACCATTTGTTTTAAATATTGCAGGAAGCTAATTGACTATTCAAATAAGTATAATACTGTGACAAAAGAACTCTATTTTAAATTAAAAGAAGAATGCTTCAATTAAATATATTGTGGGATTAAAAGAAAAAATTATTATCATAAATTAAGATTTTAAGAATATTATCACTTGAATTAAATATAAGGGATGACAATAATGGATGTTTTAATTTTATCACACATGTACCCTTCAACATATAATGATGTGTATGGAATTTTTGTGCATGAACAAGTGAAAGCCTTGATCAAACTAGGAGTAGAGGTAAAAGTTATTTCACCTGTGCCCTGGGCACCTTTTCCTGTAAACATAATGAGTGAGAAGTGGAAGAAATATAGCATGGTTCCTAAATATGAAAATCGGGAAAATGTATCAGTGTGGTATCCGCGATATATTACTATACCAAAAGCATTGTTTCTTGAATCATCCGGAGAAAGAATGTATAAAGGATTACAATATTTAGTAAAAAATATATATAGTGATTTCAAGTTTGATTTGATCCATGCACACGTTGCCCTACCTGATGGGTATGCTGCTATGAAGCTTGCAAAAGATTTTAATGTTCCTCATGTCATAACAATTCATGGACAGGACTTGCAACAGACATTATATAAAAACGAACAATGCAAAGAAATTCTTTTAAAAGCAATACATTCAGCCAATAAAATCGTTCTGGTAAGCAATAAATTAAATAATATTATTAAAAAATATTGTGATGATAAAAATAATAAAATTAATGTTATAGCTAATGGAGTGGACGCTGATTATATTTTAAACAATAGAATGAAAAAAACTAATAATGAAAGAAATAAAATAATTCTGAGTGTATCTAATCTAATAAAAACAAAAGGTATTGATCTCAATATACAAGCTTTCAGTAAGTTGACCGAAAAATATCAAAATTTAAGGTACTTTATTATTGGAGATGGTACTGAAAGAAAAAATTTAGAAATATTATCCAAAGACTTGGTAATTAGTGAGAAGGTAGAATTTTTGGGTATCGTATCGCATAATGATGTGATGAAATATATGGCTGATGCAGATATCTTTTCTTTACCAAGTTGGAATGAAGCATTTGGTGTGGTTTATATCGAGGCTATGGCACATGGTAAACCCGTAATAGGATGCAAAGGAGAGGGGATTGAAGATTTTGTGGATGATGGAGAAACAGGATTACTAGTCAATCCAAAAGACGTTGATAGTCTTGCCCAAGCAATGGACTTTCTTTTAAGTAATCCTGACAAGGCAAATGCTATAGGCGAGAGGGCGCGTGAATTAGTATTGGAAAATTATACCTGGGAGAAAAATGCCGAAAAGACCCTAAAAGTATATCAAGAGGTTTTAAGCAATGCCAGGTAAAGTATGTATAATTACAACAGTACATCATCCTTTTGATACCAGGATATTCCACAAAGAAGCAATAACATTGGCTAAAACAGGGTATGAGGTAACTTTAATTGCCCAGCATGATAAAGATGAAGTGGTTGATGACATTAATATTATTGCATTACAGAAACCTAAAAATAGGTTTTGTAGAATATTTTTATTGGGATGGAAAGCTTATAAATTGGCTTTAAAACAAAATGCAGATGTTTATCATTTCCATGATCCAGAATTTTTACCTTGGGCGAATAGATTGAAGAAAAAGACAAAGGCGAAGGTAATATATGATGTTCATGAAGATTATATTACAAGCATAAAACAAAAAAAATATATACCATTTATTTTTAGAGGTTTAATATCTAAAATATTTGATTATCTGGAAAAGAGTTATAGCAAAGAATTTGTTAAAATATTAGCAGAAAAATATTACCAAAAGCGATTTACTAATGGGTATACCATTCTCAACTATCCTGTATTATCTGAAAAACCAGAACAAAGAAAAGAATATAATTTGAATATTGATGAAGAAAATGCTGTTATTTATACTGGAAATGTTTCTATAGATAGAGGAGCATTAATCTATCCTGAACTAGTTAAACTTATACCCAATTTACATTTATATCTTGTAGGGAGATGTGACTCCAGAATTACTGATAAAATATATAACATAGCTGAAAATTCTAAAGAATTTATCCATATTGATGGAGAAGGCTTTATACCATTTGAAAAAATTATATCTTACTATATAGGGAAAAACTGGTTAGCAGGGTTAGCTATTTTCCCATATAGCGAGCATTATTATCAGAAAGAGCTTACAAAATTTTTTGAATATATGAATTTTGGGATACCAATTTTAGCATCAAATTTCCCCGTATGGAGAGATTTGATAGAAAAAAATGAATGTGGTATTTGTGTAAATCCTTTTAATTATAAAGAGATATCTAATGCCATTGAATATATTGTAAATAATCCAGATAAAGCTAAAAATATGGGTGAAAATGGCCAAAAGCTTGTTAGAGAAAAATATAATTGGGAAAATGAAAGCAAAAATCTTTTAAAAATTTATGATAATTTGAATAAATAAGGATATTTTTATTGAAATACATTTTTTACATTTCACTTTTTTTTATTTTATACATATATTTTGGCTATCCACTACTTTTATTTATCAAAAGTGTATTTAAAAAGAATAGGAGTGATACTTCAGATAATTATCTGCCCTTAGTATCAATTATTATCGCGGCCTATAATGAAGAAAAAGTGATAGAAGACAAGATCAAAAATACTTTAAACCTTAATTATCCCAAAGAAAAGCTTGAGATTATTGTGTTTTCTGATTCTTCGTCCGACCAGACTGATGATATTGTAAAGATGTATGAGAAAGATGGTATTAAGCTTTTAAGAATTGAAGGAAGGAAAGGAAAAACTTTTTGCCAGAATAGGGCAGTGGAAGAAGTTAAAGGAGAAATCATAGTATTTTCTGATGCTAACAGTATGTATAAGAGAGATGCTGTGAGAAAATTGGTTAGAAATTTTGCAGATGAACGCATTGGTTGTGTTTCAGGAGAATTAAAATATATTAACAGTGCTAATAAGAAAGATGAGAATAGTGAAGGTATCTACTGGAAATATGAGCAGATTATTAAAAAGTTGGAGAGCAAAGTTTCTTCTCTTGTCGGGGCTAATGGGGCAATCTATGCCGTAAGAAAAAAATTATATGTTCCTTTAGAAGATTTTGCGATTAGTGATTTTGCTGAACCGCTTATGATTTTTGAAAAAGGATATAGAGTTATCTACGAGGCTGAGGCATTGGCTTTTGAAATAAATGATGATACCTTCAAGGACTCATATTCCCGAAGGGTAAGGATTGTTACCAGGACTTTTAATAATATTATCCGTTCCAGTGAAATATTAGAATTATTTAATCCAATTAAATATGGGTGGTATTCAATTCAATTGGTTAGTCATAAACTTTTAAGATGGTTTACCGGATTGTTTATGTTTATATTATTACTGCTTAATATAATCCTGGCTAAGGAGAGCTGGGTTTATGCAACTATATTGATTTTACAACTATTGTTCTATCTTGCTGCTTTGCTGGGTTTTTTAAACCAGAAATTTTTCCCAAAAAAAGAAGGTAGGTTATTAAATTATATTTTTTATTTTTGCCTTTCAAATATTGCTATGCTAAATGGTATTATTAATGCTGTATTAAAAAATAAAATTATAACCTGGGATACAAAAAGGTAAGATAATTACATTAGTAAAAAAAGACAGACAAAAATTAAATAAACATAAACCTGCTATTATCTGGTTTACCGGATTGTCAGGAGCAGGAAAGTCAATCCTGGCTAATAAATTGAATGAGGTACTATTTAACCGCAAAGTACAAAGCTATGTGCTGGATGGAGACAATGTTCGACAGGGATTAAATAATAATTTAGGTTTCTCGCCGGAAGATAGGGAAGAAAATATCCGCAGGATTGGTGAAGTAGCAAAACTGCTTGTTGATGCCGGTTTTGTTGCTATATCTGCCTTTATCTCTCCTTATAATAAAGACAGGCAAAGGAATCGGGACATTGTTGGAAGAGGTTAATTTATTGAAGAGAAATATTATCTGGATCCTGAAGAAACCAGGAAAATAATCAAAGAAAAATGCTGGAAAAGAGTAGTGGCTTTTCAGACCAGAAATCCAATACATCGGGCACATGAATATTTAATCAAGACTGCCTTGGAAAATGTTGATGGTGTATTGATACATCCCCTGGTAGGGGAAACAAAAGCAGATGATGTACCTGCCGAGGTTCGAATAAAATGTTATGAAGCGATTATCGATAAATATTTTAATAAAGAGAAGGTTTTACTGAGCGTTTTGCCAATGGCAATGCGTTATGCAGGACCAAGGGAAGCAATTCATCATATGATTGTCCGCAAGAATTATGGCTGCACCCATATGATAATTGGCAGAGACCATGCCGGGGTAGGAGATTATTATGGTACTTATGAAGCCCAGAAAATGGTTAAAAAGTATAAAGATAAACTTGAAATCAAGCCCATCCTTTTCGAACATGCTTTTTATTGTAAGAAGTGTGAGAGCATGGCAACCAAAAAGACCTGTCCTCATGGAAATGAAGACCATGTTTCCTTGAGTGGAACAAAAGTAAGAAAGATGCTGAATGATGGCAAACTGCCGCCAAAAGAATTCTCCAGACCGGAAGTTGCCAAAGTGCTGGTAGAGTGGACGAAAAATGGTATATAGTATTCCGTATACCGTATAACGTAAAGAACATACAAAGAAAAAAGACTGCAGGTCACCATTGTCACGGTTCTTTTGACAATAAAAAATATCGAGTATTAAATATAGTAAAGAGTAACAAGTAATGAGTGATAAGCAGGTTTTTAAGGTGCAAGTTTCGAGTTACAAGTTAAATACAAAAAATATTTAATCAACACATAGGTTGCACTTTGCATGGTATATAAACAATTTTCCAATCTTCCAATCTTCCAATATTGCAATCTTCCATTATTCCTTCCCGGGAAACCCAATACTTGTTGATGTTCTTTACGAAAAACAAAAAACGATAAACCAAGAACATGTTTTTGAGAAATTCCCTCTCCCCTAGGAGGGAGAGGGTGAGGGGGAGAAACTTAAGATACAAGTTATCAGATAAAATAAGTTGCAAGGTTCAAGGTGCAAGGTGCAAGATAAAATAAAAACAAATATCAAGATTTTAAATATCAGAAAAATTAAAAATATAAAAAATCAAGGTGCGAGTTAAAATAAGTTTCAAGTTGCGAGGTGCAAGTTAAAAAAAGTTATTTATTTTCTAGTTATAAGATTTTACTTGAATACTGTGGGTAGAAGTGGATGAGATTGCTTCGTCGCTGCACTCCTCACAATGACAAGAAAAAAAATTCCTCTTAATGATTAGGGAAAATATCTCCTAGCAATGACGGGGATTATTTGGGGTTATTGTAATGAAAAAATAATGTAGCTTAATTAATATTGAATGGAAATAATTGGAAGATTTACAATCTAACCGTTCGCCAATCAAATATATAAGACCAATAAATATAAGAAAAAAGATGGCTTCTTTTACTAGTTTTGTTTTTTTGCTACATACTCAATTCTCGCGAATCGATACTGTTTTAGAATTGTATGAGATTGTTTCACTCCCTTTAGTCGTTCGCAATTAAAGAAAAGAAAATATCTTTTATAATAACAAAAAAGAGAAAGCTCAGAAAAACTATAAAAACAGTATATTGTAGAATTAAGGTATGGGTAAACAGGATTTCTTTTACTGAAAACTATAAACAAAAAACTGAAAACTACTCAACCAACAATTATACTGGAATAAATAAGGGAGAGGATCAGAGTAAATAGTCAATTGACTTAAGATTTTTTTTGTGGTAAATATAATTAAGAAAGAAATTCTTACTATAAGAAAATAAGATTATTAAAAGTACAGGTGATCAGTATGGCAATAGTTAAAATAAGAGAAAAATCACAAATAACCATTCCAAGTAGCATTCGAAAGGAATTGGGAATTAAAGAAGGTGATTATTTAGAAGTGACTAGAGAAGGTGATCGTATCTTGCTAATTCCAAAAATTGTTATTGATAAGAATTCGATACAATTATCGAAAAAAGGAGAAAAATATTTACAAGAAGCCTTGGATGATGTCAAAGAAGGAAGAGTAAAGGAAAGTAATAATGTTGAAGAACTGTTTGATGATCTGAGAAGTTAATTTATAAAATGAGATTAATTTATACTAATAGTTTTAAAAAAGATTATCGAAAACTTACCAATATAATTCAAAATGCAAGTAATGAAAAAATAAAATTACTTGTTCAAAATCTTTCTCATCCTTCATTAAGAGTGAAAAAAGTAAAAAAATACCCTGGTGTTCTTGAGGCCTCTATAAATAAAAATTATCGTATCTTATTTCAAATTACATCTGATTCAATTATTTTTCTGAGAATTGGTAAGCATGATATATTGGAACAAATTTAAAAAAATCATTTCCTCCCCCTTGAGGGGGGAGGAAATGAGAAGATATGATCTCCCCTCAAGGAGGGAGTTTGTATTAGCTTGGTTTCCCCCATCAAGGAGAAAATGGTAATTTTAGATTAGTCTTCTCTCAAGGAAAAAGGATAATTTAGTTGAGTCATCCCTCAAGGGGAAGGAGACTTAAGATATAAGTTATCAGATAAAAAAAGTTGCAAGGTTCAAGATACAAGGTGCAAGATAAAATAAGTTGCAAGGTTCAAGATACAAGGTGCAAGATAAAATAAGTTGCAAGGTTCAAGATACAAGGTGCAAGATAAAATAAGTTGCGAGGTGCAAGTTTCGAGTTGTAAGTTAAATAAAAAAAACAAAAAAAAGTTTAAGGATTTTACTAAATGTGTTTTTAAAATATATGGTAGAATAGTAGAAAAACATGGAATCTGTTTAAATTATTTATATTTTGGAGTTTATATATGAAAAAAGAAAAACAATACACTGTACTTATTGAAAAAGGAGAAGATGGAAATTTAATTGGAACTGCTTTAGAGATAAAAGGTTGTCATAGCCAGGGAAAGAACATGGAGGAGCTCCTTGCCAATATGCGGGAAGCTATTGAATTGTGCTTGGAAGTTCAGGGAGAGAGTGAATCCTATATAAAAGAAATAGTTGGAATTCAGAAAGTTGCAGTATGAGTAAATTACCCATATTAACAGGATTGCAAATCATTAAGAGACTAAAGAAAAATGGATTTATAATAATTTAGAAAAAAAGGTAGTCATGTTTTTATAAAGCATAAAAATGATAATAGAACAACGATTATTCCAGTTCATAAAAGCCAAGATATAGATAGAGCATTGCTTAGAAAGATTTTAAATGATACTGAAATGTCTTTTGAAGAATTTATGAAGTGAGTAAAAGTAAATTTTTCGGTTAAAATTAAAAAAAGTATTTAATATATGGAATGAGTTTTTGTATTGCTTATGGTGAATTTATTGAAGAAGCTACAAAAATGGAACAAGAAGCTATAGAATCATATTTAGAAAGTATAAAGCCTCATAACAAAGAAAATCCAAATGATGAAGGTACTCTGGAATATACACTGACGGTAGGAATAAGTGCCTAAATTACCATTACTAAATCCAATGGATAGTATTGAGGTTATAGTTGTAAGTTGCGAGTTTTGAGTTGCAAGAATTAGACTAGTTTTCAGTTTATGGTTTTCCCCTCTCCCCTCCGAGGGAGAGGGCTAGGGTGAGGGGGAGAAACTTAAGATACAGGTTATCAGATAAAATAAGTTGCAAGGTTCAAGGTGCAAGGTGCAAGATAAAATAAAAATAAATATCAAGATTTTAAATATCAGAAAAATTCAAAATTTAAAAAATCAAGGTGCGAGTTAAAATAAGTTTCAAGTTGCAAGTTTCAAGTTAAAATAAGTTTTTTATTTTCTAGTTATAAGTTTTTGCTTGAATACTGTGGGTAGAATTGAATGAGATTGCTTCGTCGCTTCGCTCCTCGCAATGACAGAGAAAAATATTTTCGTAATGACAAGAAAACGAAAATCCTCATAATGATTGGAGAAAAGTACTTCTCGCAATAAAAGAGAAAGAGAACTCCTCGTAATGACAAGAAAAAAGAATGCTCCTAGCAATGACAGCGAAAAGAACTCCTAGCAATGACAAAAAATAATCTGTCAGTCACGATGGTCTAACAGCCAA
>Ga0334893_1001135_pt1 | contig 27744 bp, 6 predicted proteins | sample GraSluR3_MG_5_FD_207218 | JGI IMG/M metagenome (GOLD analysis project Ga0334893, IMG submission 207218) | Sludge microbial communities from methane-producing bioreactor in Wageningen University, Netherlands - Granular Sludge_09_05-R3 | ecosystem: Engineered > Bioreactor > Anaerobic > Unclassified...
TGTTGTTCAGAGCGTGTCCCCCTTGGCTGAGAGCTTGCCATGAAAAACGGATGATGAATGCCAAAGGGGGATCAAGGGGGATTCAGAAACTTTCAACTTTTTTCAGGACGACACAGACGATACAATTGCTTCTGTGCTCCCAATCCCCCTAACCCCCTTTGCATACAAAAATGTACTGTCCGATTTTATTATCGGGCAAGGGGGATGAAGCCCGTTGAAACGCAGACTGTTGTTCAGAGCTTGTCCCCCTTGGCTGAGAGCTTGCCATGGAAAACGGATGATGAATGCCAAAGGGGGAGCAAGGGGGATTCAGAAACTTTCAACTTTTTTCAGGACGACACAGACGATACAATTGCTTCTGTGCTCCCAATCCCCCTAACCCCCTTTGCATACAAAAATGTACTATCCGATATTATTATCAGGCAAAGGGGGATGAAGCCCGTTGAAACGCAGACTGTTGTTCAGGGCGCGTCCCCCTTGGCTGAGAGCTTGCCATGGAAAACGGATGATTAAACATTGTGCTCCCAATCCCCCTAACCCCCTTTGCATACAAAAATGTACTATCAGATATTACTATCGGGCAAGGGGGATGAAGCCCGATGAAACGCAGACTGTTGTTCAGAGCGCGTCCCCCTTTGGATGAGGTTTTGCCATGAAAAACGATTTTTAATTTCCAAAGGGGGATCAAGGGGGATTCAGAAACTTTCAACTTTTTTCAGGACGACACAGACGATACAATTACTTCTGTGCTCCCAATCCCCCTAACCCCCTTTGCATATAAAAATGTACTATCAGATATTATTATCGGGCAAGGGGGATGAAGCCCGATGAAACGCAGGTGGTTGTTCGGAGCGAGTCCCCCTTTTCTCTCTTCTTTGTGCGCTTCGTGCCTTCGTGGCAAAAAAAAGAATCCCTGATCGCAAAAATCAGCTTTTCTGAAGTCAGAATCAGCAGATGAAATGCAAAAAACAATTTTGTTAAGCGTATCTTTACATTCTTATGTTTTTACAAGGTTTTTTATGCTGATTTATAATTTATTAACAATTGTATAAAAAAGAGCTTTCCGTCTTTTTGATAAAAAAGTACCGGAACTTTATGCTGATTAGCTGAAAATACCTTAAATTGCATAGCTAAATGTCCTGCGGCAAACTATTTTGGACATTGATTTATTGGTGATGGTAAAAACCAGGGGTCACATAACTCTTGTTAGGATACTTGTCCTCGTTACATTCCTTCTAACTGTTGTTTTGGATGAACAATCCGATGCAAAAGAGGCCCTTTTTTACCAGCTGAACAAATCGAAAAGCCGCATCATCCCCTGCAACTGCTCTTCTTCCAACAAAACGGTACCCCCTTATCCCACCCTGCTGTTACCCGGAAAAACCCGCCCTCCCGGCGCCAGTCTTACGCCTCAAAATCCATCACATTCGCCTCTGCTCTGGCAAAATTATTCCCATTCCGAAACCCGGAGCTACCCTGCGGTTTATACCGATGCCGCCATCCGCATGGGCATTCACCCCATCAACGGGCCTCCGGAACCCCCCGGACAAACAGAAGATAAGCTTTACCAACCATTTAAATCAGAAACCACCACCGCGTCGCCTGCAGGTTCCTGCAATACGATTCCTGATATTCTGCTGGCCAGTATTCACCCCGGTACTTTTCCTTCCGGCAGAGACTTTTTTTATGCAAAACACACATTATCTGAACTTTATGCCGGAGTTCCTGAGAACACAGCAGGCATTTTGTTTTTTCAGGGAAGCCATCCGGCAAACTCTTCCGGCGCACAGCAAACCATTGGCCTTACCTGTCCCGACGACATTTCCACCTACACCGACATCAACACCTGCGAGAGCTACATCTCGGGCAACCTCGACCCGCAGTTCGATGAAGCCGCAGTGGTGCGCCTCACCTGGGAAATGACCGGCGCCACCGAAGATGCCTCCCCGCCGCAGGGCATCCACCGCATCGGCAGCCACACCTTCAGCGAGGGCCACACCACCGTTACCTACACCGCCACGGGCGTTGACGGCACAACCGCTACCTGCTCCTTCTCCGTTACCATCTCCGACAACCAGGTGCCGCGCCTGGAAAACATGCCGCCCGACATTACCGTGGTTGCCGCCCCCGGTAACTGCTCCGCCACGGCTTTCTGGTTTGAACCCACCGCCACCGACAACTGCACGCCCGCGCACCAGATCACCAAAGAGGGAACAGCCCGCCCCGGCGACTTGTTCCCGGTGGGCGCCACCCGCGTGTATTACACCGCCTGGGATGCCATGGGCAACGAAAGCACGGTGGAATCGTTTACCGTTACCGTGGAAGACCGCCAGCCGCCGGTGCTCACGCTGCCGCCCGACCTCACCGTGCAGTGCGGCGACCCGCTGCCGGCACCCTGGACAACCGTGCAACAGCTCACCACCGCCGGAGGCTCCGCCACCGACAACTGCTCCCCCGATCAAATCTCTTTCCGCCTGCTCAGCGAAACGCCCTCCTCCACCGTATGCCCCTATACCCTCACCCGTGTTTACCGGATTGCCGATGCCGCCGGAAATACCACCACCACCGAACACCGCATTTTTGTGGAAGGGGAAGGGGAAATGGTGCAGCCGGAAGAGGAAGAAGAGGTGAGGTTAAAAGGGGCGATGGATGAAATTATTTCAACTACAACCGGCGGACCCTGGGAAGAATCAACAACCTGGGTTGGAGAAGTAGTTCCCGGCTTTGATGACAATGTAACTATTGCAGCCGGGGCTATTGTTACAGTAACGACAGAAGTTCAATGCCGTACTGTGGATATCGAAGGCGGTGGAAGACTGGAAATTTCCACGGGCGGCGATTTATCCTGCACCCAAAATGTGAATTTAACTGTTCCCCAGAATGCAGAACTGGTTTTAAACGGAGGTTCGTTTTCAACTGCAGCATCTTTAATAAATGAAGGACTTATTGAAATGAATTCCGGTTCTTTCAGCATTGGACAAATTGACGGAAACAGCTTGCAAACAACTTCTAACGGGACTTTTGAAATGTCAGGCGGGGAGCTAAATCTTGCTGCACGGTTTTATGTTAGCGGCGGCGATGCAACCATTTCCGGCGGTACAGTTAACCTTTCCACATTAGGACATTCAAATTCAACGCATGCAAGTTTTCACATCAGTGCAAATACCGACCTGACTGTTAGCGGAAGTGCACAAATCGTTTTTCATAATCCCAATTCAGGTTCAGCAGGCGATTTACTCATTTTTAGCGGGGGGAGCGGCACCAAAAACATCGGTGGAGGCACTTTTATTTTTGGCAGTAATTCAACCGGAAGTAGTGCCGAATTTGTAGTCAATTCACCTTTTGCTTTGTCCAACGTTACCATCAATAGCCATAACAATCCCGGTATTCTGATTTCCGGAAACGATTTAACAATCAGCGGAGAGCTGACGATGAATGGCGGAAATATCAATGCCACTTCACAAGATTTAATCATTGCAAGCTCAGGCGATATTACCAGAAGTTCGGGTTTCGTTATTGGAAACTTACAGCGGGCAATTACAGGTAGTGGAACTTATCTTTTTCCGGTAGGAAACGGAAACAATTACACTCCGCTTGAACTGACTTTTAACAGCCTCTCATCAGGTGGAAATATTACAGTTTCCTCCAACGGAAGTGAGCATCCAAATATCGGAACCTCATTGCTTAATTCAACGCAAAGTGTCAACAACTACTGGACAATCAATAACAGCGGTGTCTCTTTCAGCAGTGTTGACGGTACATTCGGATTTCCATCAGGTTTGGCAGATGGCGGGGATTACCTCGTTGGAATGTTCAGCGGAAGTTCCTGGAGTTACCCAAATACTACTTCAGTTTCATCCACAAGTGTAAGTTTTGACGGATTAGGTTCTTTGCCCGGAACGGCTACTTTTGCTTTGGCAGAATGTGAACCACCAACTATTGCTTTGGGAACAAATCCGGTTGTTTGCGAGGGAACTGTTTCTACTGAACTTCCTTATTCTGCCGTTACCGGCTCACCTGTTGAATACAGCATTGATTTTGATGCCACTGCTGAATGGCAAGGATTTTCAGATGTGCCATGGACAAGCCTGCCTGCGAGTCCCATTTCCATTTCCGTTCCCGGTGGAGCATCCCCCGGCACCTACAATGCAACATTGATTGTACGGACCGAAGTGGATTGCGAAAGTACAGGGGATGTTTTCACTATTACCATCGATCCATTGCCTACGGCTTCTGCAGGTGGCAGTGAAACCATTTGTGAAAACGGGACGGCAACCGTTACCGGGGCATCCGCTTCCAACGGCACTGTTCTCTGGTCACACAACGGAAACGGTTCCATTGCAAATGAAACCACACTTACTCCAACTTACACCGCAGCCGCAGGTGATGCAGGGAATACAGTTACGCTAACAATGACAGTGACAAGCAACAATTCCTGTGGAGCAGAAACTACCACAGCAACATACACTGTAAATGTTGAACCATTACCTACCGCTTCTGCAGGCGGCAGTGAAACCATTTGCGAAAACGGGACGGCAACCGTTAGCGGGGCATCCGCTTCCAACGGCACTGTTCTCTGGTCACACAACGGAAACGGTTCACTTTCAAACCAGACTACACTGACACCAACTTACACCGCAGCCGCAGGCGATGCAGGGAATTCAGTTACGCTAACAATGACAGTGACAAGCAACAATTCCTGTGGAGCAGAAACTACCACAGCAACATACACTGTAAATGTTGAACCATTACCTACCGCTTCTGCAGGCGGCAGTGAAACCATTTGCGAAAACGGAACAGCTACTGTCAGCGGCGCTTCTGCTTCCAACGGCACTGTTCTCTGGACACACAACGGAAACGGTTCACTTTCAAACCAGACTACACTGACACCAACTTACACAGCAGCCGCAGGCGATGCAGGAAATTCAGTTACGCTAACAATGACAGTAACAAGTAACAATTCCTGTGGAACAGAAACTGCCACAGCAACATACACTGTAAATGTTGAACCATTACCTACCGCTTCCGCAGGCGGCAGTGAAACCATTTGCGAAAACGGAACAGCTACTGTCAGCGGCGCTTCTGCTTCCAACGGCACTGTTCTCTGGACACACAACGGAAACGGTTCACTTTCAAACCAGACTACACTGACACCAACTTACACAGCAGCCGCAGGCGATGCAGGAAATTCAGTTACGCTAACAATGACAGTAACAAGTAACAATTCCTGTGGAACAGAAACTGCCACAGCAACATACACTGTAAATGTTGAACCATTACCTACCGCTTCCGCAGGCGGCAGTGAAACCATTTGCGAAAACGGAACAGCCACTGTCAGCGGTGCTTTCGCTTCAAACGGCACTATTCTCTGGACACACAACGGAAACGGTTCACTTTCAAACCAGACTACACTGACACCAACTTACACAGCAGCCGCAGGCGATGCAGGGAATTCAGTTACGCTAACAATGACAGTGACAAGTAACAATTCCTGTGGAACAGAAACTGCTATAGCAACATACACTGTAAATGTTGAACCATTGCCTGCCGCTTCTGCGGGCGGCGGTGAAACCATTTGCGAAAACGGTTTTGCAACTGTAACCGGAGCCTCAGCCAGCTACGGGAATATACTCTGGTCTCATAATGGCAACGGAACGTTAACCGGACAAACAACCTTAACTCCGACCTATACTGCGGCAGCTGGTGATGCAGGAAGTGAAATTATTCTTACCATGACCGTCACCAGCGACAACAACTGTTCTTCGCAATCCGCTTCTGCAATTTTCACAATCACGGTGAGGCCCGAACTTCTTCCCGGCTCGGTTTCCTCTTCCCAAACCATCTGCTACAACACCGCCCCCGAGGCGTTGGTGGCAACCGAACCAACCGGCGGCAGCGGACCGTATTCTTATCAGTGGCAAAGCAGTTCTGACGGAAGTTCATGGTCAGATATTTTCGGGGAAACCAGCACGGTTTTTAATCCGCCGGCACTCACTTCCTCCATTTATTACCGTGTTGTTTACACCGATGCCGGCTCGCCCTCCTGTGGAACAGTGGAAAGCTATTCCGCACAAATAACAGTTACACCCGAACTGCTGGCCTCCATTCCGACCACACCCGAAATTCTTTGCAACAATGGTTCAGCTACCGTAACCATTTCAGTAACCGGCGGAACCCAGCCCTATTCCTACACCTTCAATGGCGTACCCGATGCCGACGGCATCATCAGTAATGTGGGCGCGGGCACATACGCATGGAGCGTGACCGACGCCAGGAACTGCGGGCCCGTTACCGAAACCATTGTAATTTCCGAACCGACGCCAATCAGCATTCTTTCAGCCAGTGTAACTTCATCCATTACCTGCAACGGTGGTACTGCAACGGTTAAAATTGAAGCAGATGGTGGCACCGGAATCCTTTCCTATACATTCAACGGGCAAACCAACACCACAGGTGAATTTGCCGGTGTTTATGCCGGAACCGGTTTGTCTTACAGTGTAACCGACGCCAACGGTTGCGGGCCGGTATTTGGCAGTATTGACGTTACGGAACCGTCCGCACTTTCGGCTTCAGCAGAAATAACTTCAGAAATAGAATGCAACGGCGAAACAGCTACTGTTCGAATAAACGCATCCGGTGGCACGGGCGATTTGGAATATACGTTTAACGGGGTTACCCAGTCTTCAAATATTTTCACCGGAATCACACCGGGTTCCAATATTCAGTGGAGCGTAACCGACGCCAACAACTGCGGACCGGTTACCGGGACATTGACCGTGACCCAGCCCAATGCATTAACCGCTTCTGTTTCCGAAACTTCTTCCATCACCTGTTTTGGCGGAACGGCCGATATCCGCATCACGGCTTCGGGTGGAACAGGCATAAAAACGTATTCTTTTGACGGACAACCCGACAATACAACCGGAATATTTTTGGGAATAATTGCCGGAACCTATAACTGGCGTGTGGAAGACGAAAATGGTTGTTTTACTGAAGGCACTTATGAAGTGCAGCAGCCCACCGAGGTTGAGATTACTTCCATTGGTTCAAACAGCGAAATTTGCCAGGGTGAAACCCTCACGCTGAATTCGGCCGCCCAGGGTGGTACAGGAAACCGGACATTCAGTTGGACCGGCCCCAACGGGTTTACCAGCAATTCACCCAATCCGTCCATAGGTAATGCAACTCCTGCTGCCAGCGGACCTTATACTCTGGTTGTAACCGATGCCAATGGTTGTACCGCACAGACAACAACCAATGCGGTTGTTCATGCCACACCAACCATGAATATTCCATCAGACATTGAAGATTGCCACGGAACAGTTATTCCGGCTATCACCCTAACCGGCGCTTCTGATTCCTATGATTGGGAAATTGACGATCCTTCCATAGGATTTGCAGCAAACAGTGGAACTAATGTAATTTCTGAATTCACAATGGTAAATGAGGGAAATACACCGGTTACGGCAACAATTACGGTTACGCCATCCATTACGGAAGGCTGCGAAGGATTACCACAAAGTTTTACCATAACGGTGAATCCAATTCCTGAAGTGGAGGTAACCAATAACTCACCATTACTTTGTAATAATGGTGAAACGAATATTGTATTGAGTAGTAACATTTCAGGAACAACCTATGCCTGGACTGCTTCAAGAACAAGTGGTTCAACAACAGGATTCCCCGCCTCGGGAACGGGGAATATTATTCAGCATAATCTTACAGGAGCAGGTACAGTTGAGTATCTGATTACACCCACCGCAAATGGCTGTCCAACTGATGAAATCTCTGTTTCCGTCCAAGTCATTTCAAGTAGTTTTGACTTGGATGTTAATATATTAAGTGGCTCCATTCCATCGATCGCTTGTCCTGGTCAGAATGTTTTCATTGAATTCAATGGGAATGAAGAAAGTACGAGGGAAACGGAATGGGAAACTCGTTTTGAATGGACAAGCAGCAATCCAAATGTTGGTTTAAGTTCTTCCAGTGGCACAACGCCCGGCAATTATGGTAACATATCTTTTACTACTCAAAATCTAACCGATGAAGATCAAGTTTCAACCATTACGATAATACCAGTACCATATTATCGTTCAAGATCATGTGTCTGGTTCTTTGGATGGTGGTGTTCATCTTGGAGTAACTGGCAAAGATCTTCATGTTCGGGTAATGCAGAATCATTTACCATTACTGTATATCCGTTCCGCGCCAATTGTCCGACCGATTACAATGTAACTACAGACCCGGGAGTTTGTACTGCAACCTTTACTCCTGATCCTCCTTCGTTTGAATGTTCACCGCAAACCCTTACCTGGAGCATGTCGGATGGCTCTTCCGGCACCGGAAACATTGGTTCCTATGCTTTTGAAACCGGCACAACTACAGTTACTTACGAAGCACAGGATGATCAGGGCAATAATTCTACCTGCTCCTTCACCGTTACTGTCACCGACGACGAAGCCCCGGTTATCAGCAATTGCCCAACTGATTTTAATGTGGCCATGGATGTCGGTGAATGCGGCGCGGTAATTTCCTGGACTGAACCCACAGTTACCGATAATTGCGATGTTTCACCTACCCTGGCCCGCACCGATGGAACCGGTTTTAACAGCGGCGATTTGTTCCCTGCCGGAACAACTACCATTAGCTATTCGGTGACCGATGCTGCCGGAAATGTAAATACCTGCAGTTTTGATGTTACAGTTGCCGCCGATGATCAGGCTCCTGTTCTAACCTGTATCGGAAATACAACTGTTTGTGCACCGGCGGGCGGACAGTACGTACAGGCTGACGGTTCATGGGATGCCACATACGATGAGAATTGCTCGGGAAACGTTACACTGGAATATACATTAACCGGCGCCACTACCGGTACAGGAACTTCGCTTGCAAATACCAGTTTCAATGTGGGTAATACCACGGTGGAATGGACGGCTACCGATAATAACAGTAATGTAAGCACCTGTTCATACGTAGTTACCGTAAATGAAATCCCGGCCGTCTCCATCGACCAAACCAATCCGTCGGTTTGTTTAATTGGTTCTATTACTCTGACGACCACCTCCTCAGGAACACCTGCCCCCACTTACCAATGGTACAAAGACGGCGTGGCAATAGCCGGCGCAACCGGCGACGAATTAAACCTGAACAACGTTCAGGAAACTGACGCCGGAAGTTACACCGTCGAGGTATCCAACAGTTGCGGGGCAGCGGTTTCTGCCCCGGCCGTTTTAACCGTCTCCACGCCGCCGGTGATTACCGCACAGCCTGCCAGTCAAACCGATTGTTATGGCGGAGATGTTTTGTTCTCAGTTACTGCCACCGGCGGTGAAGGAAGTTATACTTACCAATGGAAAAAATATGACGGAAGCAACTGGAATGATATATCGGGTGCGACTTCCTCTACCTTGCTTATTTCCAATATTGGGAATACCGAAAATCCCGACCAAACCCAATACCAGGTAATTGTTACCGATGCCTGTGGAATCACTGCCACATCATCCGTTGCCACGCTCACCGTCAACCAGCTAACCCATTCCCTGGTTTCGGAGACGGTTTGCCAGGGCGGAAACACAGCCTTCTCAGTGACCACATCGGGTTCATCGCCGGTTTCGTATGAATGGCTATTAAACGGTTCACCCATTTCCAACGGCGGACCCTATTCCGGGGCAACTTCACAAACACTGACGATTACCAATGCACAAGTGGCTCAAAACGGAACCTATACAGTAAATGTTACCTTCAATATTACGCAGCCCAACGATAACGGCCCCGGCGTAACCACCTGCCAGATGAGCGCAGAGGTAGGTGAATTGATTGTGGATGAAGGCCCGGATATTGTGGCAACTCCTGCAACGCAAACCATTTGCCCCGGCTCAGCCATTACCGATATTATACTTTCCAATGCCAATGGCACTGAAAATACTACCTATACCTGGACCCGTGACAACACCACGGTTTTAACCGGAATTTCGGAAAGCGACTCGGGTGAAACCATTTCAGGGACACTTTTCAGCCTTGATCCGGGAACAACACAAACCACTACGTTTTTCATTACCGCCACCGCCAATGGCTGCGAATCCACAGGCACCGTTACCGTTACGGTAGTGGATAATGAAGCCCCGGTTGTGAACACATGCCCCTCCAATATTCCTGTTGGTACCGATGCCGGGGTATGCGGAGCAGTGGTAACCTACACACCACCCACGTTTGACGACAACTGCGACGGAACCGGACTCTCCGGAACTTTGATTGAAGGCCTGGATACCGGCGAAACTTTCCCGGTAGGAACAACTACTGTAACCTGGGAATACACCGATGCAGCAGGAAACGGCCCGGCAACCTGTTCTTTCGATGTAACTGTTACAGATAACGTAGATCCGATAGCTATCTGTCAGGACATCACTGTACAACTGGATGCTTCGGGCAATGCAACAATCACTGCTGCCGATGTGGATAACGGCAGTTCCGACAATTGCGGCACCATCACACTCAGCCTCGATAATTCAACATTCGGTTGCAGCGACGTTGGTCCCAACACCGTAACCCTTACTGTTGAAGATGGTTCAGGAAATTTTGCTACCTGCGAGGCAATTGTAACCGTGGAAGACAACATTGACCCGGACGCTGTCTGTCAGAACATTACCGTTGAACTGGATGAAACCGGAACTGTTTCCATTACCCCCGAAGAAATTGACAACGGCAGTTCCGACAATTGCGGCATTGCTTCCCTGAGTCTGGATCAAACAGATTTCGATTGTGACGATGTTGGAGAAAACACCGTTGTATTAACCGTAACGGATAATAATGGAAACATCTCAACCTGTAATGCCACGGTTACTGTAGAGGACAACATTGCACCAACGGCTTTGTGCAAAGACATTACCGTTCAACTGGATGCAACGGGCCAGGCATCCATTACGACAGCCGATATCGACAACGGCAGCTATGACAATTGCGGCATTGCCACGATGGAGATTTCACAAACTACCTTTAGCTGTTCCGATACCGGGGATAACAACGTTACGCTGACGGTTACCGATGTAAACGGGAACGTTTCGACCTGTACCGCAACAGTAACCATTGAAGACACAGAGGACCCGGTTGCTTTGTGCCGGGACATTACAGTTCAGCTCGATGCCTCGGGCAATGCAAGTATTACGCCTGCCGATATCGATTTCGGCAGCTCCGACAACTGCGGCACACCCACTCTCGGTCTCGATATTACTGATTTCGATTGTACAAACGTGGGGTCGAACACCGTTACCTTAACCGCAACCGATAATTATGGAAATACTGCTACATGCACAGCAACCGTTACAGTAGAAGATAACGTCAATCCTGATGTGATTTGTCAGGACATTACCGTACAACTCGATGCTTCAGGAAGTGTGACCATTGCTCCGGCGGATATCGATAACGGAAGCACCGATAATTGCGGCATTGCATCCCTCAGCCTGGATAAAACAGATTTCGACTGCACCGATGTGGGAGAAAACACCGTTGTTTTAACCGTAACGGATAATAATGGAAACATCTCAACCTGTAATGCCACGGTTACTGTAGAGGACAACATTGCACCAACGGCTTTGTGCAAAGACATTACCGTTCAATTGGATGCATCGGGCCAGGCGACTATAACAGCAAATGATATTAATGACGGCAGCTATGACAATTGCGGCATTGCCACGATGGAGATTTCACTAACTACCTTTAGTTGTTCCGATGCCGGGGATAACAATGTTACGCTGACGGTTACCGATGTAAACGGGAACGTATCGACCTGTACCGCAACAGTAACCATTGAAGACACAGAAAACCCGGTGGCAGTTTGTCAGGATATTACGATACAGTTGGATGCTTCGGGCAATGCAAGCATTACACCTGCCGACATCGACAACGGAAGCTCGGATAACTGCGGTACACCCACACTCAGCCTCGAAAAAACAGACTTTAACTGTACCGAACTGGGAACCCATACAGTTACACTGACGGCCACCGATGCATCGGGTAATTCACATTCCTGCACAGCCATTGTCACCGTTGCCGACAATGATTTCCCGGTGGATATCGATGCTTCCGTCAGTTATTCCCCAATCGACTGTTTTGGCGAAACAACAACCGTAACCATTACACTCGAATCAGGGGGTGTGGGAACGCTCACTTACTGGCTGGACGGAAATTCAAGCAGTACCGGAGTTTTTGAAAATGTGCCTGCCGGAACCTACAGCTGGAGCGTCACCAATCCACTGGGTTGCGGCGATTTCAACAGCACAGTAGATGTAACTCAGCCCGACGAACTTACAGCAGACATATTGAACACCGATGTCACCTGCTCTTCGGGAACCGATGGTTCCATAGCCGTTTCCAACGCAACCGGAGGAACGGGCAGTTATGAATATTCCATCGACGGAGGCGCAAACTGGCAGGCAAGTCCCTCTTTTACCGGTCTGGTGCCCGATATCTATCACGTCATGATTCGGGACGAAAACGGGTGTGAAGTAACGCTCAACCCTGCTCTCGAAGTTTATATACTCACGGCGGTGATTGATTTTTCCAACATCAGTTGCTTTGGAGCAGACGATGGCCGGATTGACATATTAAATCCTGCAGGTGGATCGGGTGTTTACAATTATTCCATTGACGGAGGCGCAAACTGGCATTCTGACGGCAATTTTACCGACCTGGAACCTGGCTCATATAACGTTCAGATTCAGGATGCAAACGAATCCTATTGCGTTGTTGTTTTAAACGACAACCTTGAAATCGGGGAGCCTGATGTGCTTTCTGCCGACCTTGCTTTTACAGACGTAACCTGTTTCAATGCAGGTGACGGAACCATTACGGTGTCGAATCCCGCCGGAGGTTACGGAACATATCACTATTCCATCGACGGAGGATTAAACTGGCAATCATCCGGAACATTTACTTCGCTGGCGCCCGGCTTTTATGATGTGCGCATGCGTGATGCTTCCCAAATTCTTTGCGAACTGGTTTTGAACAGCAGTCTGGAACTTGTTCAACCCGCTGAAATGAATGCACAGGTTAACTTTTCCAATGTGACCTGTTTTGGCGAGGCCGACGGAACCATCTCCATTTCATCGCCACAGGGAGGCTCCGGTGATTATGAATATTCCATCGACGGCGGTGCAAGCTGGCAGGTATCTGGCAATTTCATCGATCTGCCACCAGGAAACTACAATGTGCAAATCAGGGATGCCAATGCAACGGGGTGTGTAATCATTCTGAATAACAACCTCGAAATTACTCAACCACCTGCCCTCACCATCGATACCCAACCCACCGACATCAATGATTGTTACGGAAATTCAGCAACTTCCAGTGTAGGTATTTCCGGTGGTGCAGGCACTATAGGTTACCAGTGGGAAAAAGAAATAGCCGGCGTCTGGACTGCCATTACCGATGGAGGCGATATTTCCGGGGCTACTACGGCGAACTTAACGATTTCAAATATAAGTTCAACACATAATGGCCTGTACCGCGTTGTTGTGAGCGATCTTTGCTCCTCTGTTATTTCCGGTGAGGTTACCCTCACGGTGAATGAAATTACAGCCCTAACTCCGGCTGTTCAAACCTCAGAAATTTGCGAGGGAGATGATTTTACATTTGAAGTAACCACTTCGGGTTCAGCTCCAACAGGCTATCAGTGGCAGGTAAACAGTTCAGGAACCTGGAATGATCTTCCGGGAGAGACCGGCAGCATTTTAACTATTACTGCTGCAACACCTGCTGAAAGCGGAGAATACCGGGTAGTTGTTACATTCCCCTCATCCGCTGGACCGGGCTGTTCGCTGGAAAGCAATGTTTTATTTGAACGTCATCTGGTAATACATCCCACACCCACAGTTGACGACCCGGGGCCGCTCGATTTCTGCGATGTGTCCAGCACCACACCCATACCGTTAACAGGAACTCCTGCCGGAGTGGTTTTCGACATTACCGGCGGAACGGCCATAGGCCTTCCCGACCAATCCGGGGTAACCGAGATACCCTCATTTTCAACCATCGAAGGAACAGCAACCCTTACCATCACTCCGCGTGCCAACAACTGTACCGGAGCATCCATCGATGTGGAAGTTACAGTAGCGCCCAAACCCACTGTAACGGCGCCTGTTGGGGTTATCTTCTGCAACGGCATACCCACCGATCCATATCCGCTGGAGGGAACCCCCGACAATGTGCGGTACGACATTACCGGCGGAGCAGCCATCGGACTGGCCGATGTTACCGATGTTGACGAAATCCCTTCGTTTACACCTGTTGCAGGAACGGCTACAATTACCGTTATTCCCAAGGTGCTCAATTGTACCGGTACTCCGGTATCGTTCACAATCACAGTACGCGAAACTCCCACTGCCGCCATTTCGGGCGGGGCTACCGTATGTCGCGGAGCAACTGCCCCGGTGGTCACATTTACCAATCCGCTGAATGCTGTGGTGCGTGTAACTTACTCCATAAACGGAGCAGGCAGCCATAACGCCAGCATCCCTGCAAATTCATCTGTCGATATTGCCGTACCCACCAGCTCTTCCGGAATATTTGTTTACGAACTGGTAAGTGCCCGGTACATCACCGAACCTTATTGCGAAAATCCCGTTACCGGCAGCGCGGAGTTCAATATTCTGGAACCGGTTGTACCCACACTCGACGGGCCAAATGAAATGTGTGCAGGAACCACCGGAAATGTTTACACCACCGAAGCCGGTATGACCAATTACATCTGGAGTATTTCTTCCGGTGGAACAATCACTGCCGGAGGAGGCAGTGAAGACAATACAATTACCATAACCTGGGATACGCAGGGCACTAAAAATGTAAGTGTAAGATACACCGATACCAACGCATGCTCTGCTTCCAGCCCCACAACATACCCTGTAACGGTACATCCGTTGCCGGTAATTACAATTACCGGCCCGGCCACAATTTGCGCCAACACCACGCCCCGTGTGTACACTACCCAAACAGGCATGAGCGAATACGACTGGGATGTTTCCTCGGGAGGAACCATTACCTCCGGTGGTGGACCCAATGACAATACAGTTACCGTTTTGTGGCATACCGCCGGCGCACAAACCGTAAGTGTAAACTACACCAATCCCAACGGCTGTGAAGCGGCTGCTCCCAGAACCAACAACATTACCGTTCTGCCCGAACCTGTCGTTACACTAACCGGTGTTCAGGTTGTTTGCGAAGGCTCCTCGGGCCATGTTTACACTACCGAAGCCGGCATGACAAACTATGTTTGGGTGATTTCTGCCGGGGGCGCCATCATTTCGGGGGGTACCGTAAACGACAACACTGCTACCGTAAGATGGAACAGTGCCGGCCCGCAAACGATTAGCGTGAATTACTCCAGTGCCGACGGTTGCAGCGCCCAGGCTCCCGCCGAACAGGAAGTAACCGTAAATCCGAAGCCGGTTCCAACCATTGCAGGGCCGGGTAATCTTTGTGCCGGAAGCGAAGAATACCTGTACACCACCCAGGGAGGAATGGATAATTATACCTGGATTGTTTCAGCTGGCGGAACAGTTACCGGCGGCGGCGGGGTTAACGACGATTTTGTTACTGTCAGGTGGGAGGTTTCCGGAACACAATCCGTCAGTGTTAATTACGAAAACAGCTATGGCTGTCCGGCCATCGACCCGGTTGTGAGAACCATCGATGTAAGGCCTGCACCGGAGCCTGCCATCAGCGGGGTGGATAATGCCTGCCAGGGCTCGTCGAGAACCTACACCACCCAGTCGGGAATGACGGACTACCAGTGGTCGGTTTCAGCCGGCACCATTACCGCCGGGGGCACACCAACCGATAATACGGTTACCATTTTATGGGATACCGATGGCGCTCAGTCGGTAAGTGTTTACTACACCGATGGTACCGGTTGTACATCAGCCACAGTTGTGCAGCCTGTTACCGTATATTTAAATGCACAACCGGAAATTACCGGAAATTTTGCGGTTTGCAGGGGGTCAACAGAACGATACGAAACAGAACCGGGAATGACCAGTTATGCCTGGATTGTTTCTTCGGGAGGCACCATTACCGGAGGCGGAACCGCTGCCGACGATTACGTGGAAATTACCTGGAACAGTGCAGGCGCCAGAACCCTTAGCGTGAACTATGTAACTCCCGATAATTGCACGCCGGCATCGGCTACTGTTCAGAACATTACGGTGAACGAATTGCCGGAGGTTACCTGCCCCGGCGACCTGACGGTTTGCATCAATGAAACTCCCTTTGCCCTTTCGGGTGGCAACCCGGCAGGCGGAACATACAGCGGTACAGGAGTAACCGCCGGAAACTTCGATGCTTCGATTGCCGGCCTGGGCGAACATACAATTACATACGAATACACCGATGGAAATAGCTGCACCAATACCTGCACTTTCACCATCACGGTCGATCCGGTACCCTCGGTTGCCACACAATATTTCACTATATGCAGTGAAGAGCCTTTCGAGATTGATTTGGATGCTCTGGTACCGGGAGGCAATTTCACCTGGACGGCTTCGCAACTTTCAGGCGCCTCAATCTCCGGCTTCTCATCCTGTAATTCCTCCTGCGACAATACCATCTCTCAGGTACTGGTTAACAACACCTATTCAAACCAGGGAGGAAGCAATGGCGTTGTGAGGTACACGGTAACTGCCGAAGACAACAATTGCTTCGGTACATTTAATATCGATGTTACCGTTCGTCCGGTCATTTCTCCCCGGAATATCAGCTGGAACTCCAACTTCGACCAGAATACCTATGAAGTTTGTGTGGGAGGTTCGGTTTTGAATGATAACGACCTGGATATTTATGATCCCTATCCAAGTTACTATCAATACGATGGTTATAATCCACAATGGGAATATGCGGTAACACCGGATGGTCCCTGGTTGCCGGCTCCCGGCCAATGGGAAAACAACTACCGTACAACCGGCCGGTATCAGTGGATTGTGGCTTCGGAGCTGATGAGCCAGGTGGGAACTTACTATTTCCGGTTTTCGATTACCGATGGGAATGGGTGTATTTCAAGCAGCGATATTGTGGATGTACGGATCATTTCAACCATGGTGGTTGACGCGGGAGAACCGGATTATATCTGCACTTCTTCGTCTCCTTCCGCCTATCAGTTAACCGGAGCCTCGGTAGGAGGTGTAATGGCCGGAGGAACTCCCTCTGCCCGCTGGTCTGCTCCTGTGGGTTCGTTTAGCAGCACGGCATTAACCACCGAGCCTGGAAATATTTATTATACTCCTCCGGCAAATTATGTAGGCGAAATAACCCTGACCCTGACCACAAACGATCCGGCAGGAGCATGCACCCCCCTAACCGATACCCGCACCATCTATATGTTGCCGGAAGGTGATCCCGATGAATGCCTGACTGAAGAAACCTGGGACGAAACCCATTCCAATTCCGACGGCTCATTCTCCCTCGACTGCGGAATAAGGCTGACAGGAAGCAACAACGGCAGCGGTTCGGCCGGAACTACCCAAATTACCAACTGCTCCGGCGAAGGAACCCTTTCCTTCGACTGGCTTTTTACTGCTCCTGAAAACAGGCTGGTGTGGCATACCGGCGATCAGAAAGCAGGAGGTTACTATAACTCTTCGACAGTAAGGGTTGACAAACCCGGCAACCTGGAGGAAGGCGATTTAATCATTGTAACCATTCACTTTACTTCCAACCCAGGTACCATTAGCCGGCCTTCAGGATTTAATGTCATTGGTATCAGAACCAATCCCAATTATTCAGGTGCAACTGTTGCTTCTTTCTGGAAAATTGCCACGGCTGCCGATTTGGGCGGAGCCGGTTATTTTACTTTTACGGCCAATACCGTGGGTTATACTACGCGGTATCTGTCTGTTCGGGTGACCGGATTTGATGAAAGCAATCCAATCGGAGATTACAATTCAAATATAGCAAATGGACCGCCGGTAGTTAATAATTACCGTACCATAACGGTAAATTCAGTCAGCGCTTCAGCTAGCAATTCGCTTCTGGTGGCGGCATTAACGGTTGGAGGTTCCCTTCAGTATCCGTTGTCGCCGGCAGATATGAATACAGTTTTTTATGGTGATGACATTACTGCCGCAAGGGTGGCCATTCAGGAAATTTCGGGTTCATCAGGCGACAGATCATTTACCTGGCCGAGATATGGTACAGTAAACTCCTCTGCCTATGCGGCTTCTGCTCAAATGTTTATCATTAATCCTGCCACACCCGATGAGGATGCTGCCTATTACCTGGTAAACGGTTCGCCTGTATTCCTTTCCAATACAAATGGCAGCTCAGGTTCGGTAAGCATTCCGGTAAACAGCGGAGATGAAATCGGTTTCCGGGCCACCACATCCAGCAATACCGGCGGACCGGGCGAGCTGATTATTTTCAACCTGGAAGTGCCCAACGACATCCCGGAACTCACCGGTGAAACTGAAATTTTGGTGGAAGGCTGCCAGGATGCTGCTTACGAACCGGCATTTGTGGAACCCACCGTAGCAGACGACTGCGGCATTCCTGAAATAAAAGACGGATATCCACAAGACAGCGAGGTGACAGAGAATGGCTGCGAACGCATACAAACCCGCACCTGGGTGTATGTGGACGACTGCGGCGAAGAGAGTGAACCGTTTACACAAACCATTACCTGGACGGAAACAGACCCCATAGCCGTTACCTGCCCTGACCCGGTTGAACTGGCTGCCTGTACCGATCAGGCCGACATTCAGGTGGCCTACGATGCCTGGAAGGACGCGTTCACCTTTACCGGGGGTTGTGGAAATGTGACCGACAACAAGGTCGCTTTCCCGCCGCTCACCGATTTGAGCTGTGGTGGTTACCTCGAGTTTACGCTCACCGTAACCGACGAATGTGGTCAGGAATACTCCTGCACTTCCAATTTTGAAGTGCTCACGGCCGACGATCTGGAGGTTACCTGCCCAACCGATCCGGTTCTTCCGGCCTGCTCGTCACTGGCCGAAATTGAAGCAGCCTATACACTTTGGGCATCCGGTTTCAGCTATTCCGGGGGTTGTGCCGGGGTTACCACCAATAGAGATGAACTGCCGGAGTTTTCGGAATTGCAGGACCTGACCTGCGGCGGTCAAGTTATGTTTACCTACCGGGCCGACTACAGCCTTACCGGATGCGAATATGCGGTGGACTGTATTGCCACGTTTACCGTGGAAGAAGCTCCGCCAATTGAATTCACTGTTTCTCCCGATGTTTCCCTTCCGGTTTGCTCCACCACCGAAGAAATCGAAACCGCTTACAACAACTGGGTGGCAGGGTTTACAGCCACAGGCGGATGCAATGTAACCGATAACATTGCCGACATTCCGGCATTGCCCGAAAACATGAATTGCGGCGATGTTTTAACATTTACCTATACGGCTGACAACGGCAGTGGCGGTTGCACCCAACACGCCGAAGGCACTTCCACCTTTTCTGTGACAGAACCTCCGGCACTCACGGTGGAATGCCCGGCAGATCCCAATTTACCCGGCTGTTCAGATCCCGTAACCGTAGCCGAAGCCTACAACACATGGGTGGATGGCTTCAGGGCCATTGGCGGCTGCGATGTGGTTACCAACATCGCCGATATTCCCCCGCTGGACGATTTGGCTTGCCAGGGACAACTCGAATTTGAATTTACAGCAACCAACGGAAGCGGCGTTTGCCCGGCCACAGCAACCTGTTCATCGACGTTTACCATTGGTGAAGCAGAAGAACTGATTGTTTCCTGCCCGTTGGATGAAGTAGTACATGGTTGTACCCCGGAAGAGATACAGACCGATTTCGACAACTGGATAGCTGGGTTTACCTACACAGGGGGTTGTAATGCCACCGAAACCGATCTTTCCTTTTTTACACCGCCGGCAACCTGTGGCGGCACCCTCACCATCCAATACGAGGTTACCGATATTTGTGGCAATGTGGGAACCTGCAGTTCATCATTTACGGTTGAACCGCTCGATTTGGCCGTTACAGTTCCCGACGATGCTTATGAAGCCGCCTGTCAGACACAGGATGAAATCGACCTGGCGTTCAGCCTGTGGCTGGCTGAGTTTGATTATATCGGCGGCTGCGGGGTAACCACTACCGACTTTTCCACACTGGAACCTCCCAATGCCTGCGGCGGAACAATTATTGTAAACTATTCTGCTTCCGACATTTGCGGACAGGTAGAAAACGGTTCGGCCATTTTTACCATCCATTTTCCAAACGATGTTTCGCAGGAACCTACCTTTAACGCTCCAGCCGATATAACTATATTTGCCGATGCCGATTGTGAATACAATGCCTTACCTTCAATAACCGGGGAACCCACCAACCTGGCCGACAACTGCGGTGAGGAAAATCTTACTGTAAGTAGCAGCGATGAAATTTTACCGGGAAGCTGCAACGGTTCTTTTATAATAAACCGTACCTGGACGGTAACCGATAATTGCATGACTGAAACTTCCCACGTGCAGGTGATTACCGTGGAAGACAATACTGCCCCGGTATTTACCTATTGTCCGGAAGATGTGGACAACATTCCCGCCGATGAAAACCTTTGCGAAGTAAGTGCATATACCCTGGAAGACCCGGTAGCCACCGATAATTGCGGCACAGTTACAATTACCTGGGAAAAAACCGGCGCTACCACGGGTTCAGGTACAGGAACAGCCACAGGGCCGTTTAACGTGGGCGAAACAACCATAACCTACACCGCAACAGATGCCTGTGGAAATACGGCCACCTGCATTCAAACGGTTACCATAGTAGATGCCGAGGACCCGGTGATTATCGAATGCCCCGAAGACGTTACGGTTACTGCCGAACCACCCGACTGTGATTTACAGGTGGGCATCATCGACGATTTGCAGGTAACCGATAACTGCGGCGATGGAAACCTGGTATGGAACTGGGTGAAAACCGGCGCCACCGAAGCCAGCGGTACAGGTAACGTTAACAACACCCATTTTAATGTGGGGATTACCACCGTAACCTATACGGTTGAAGATGTTGCAGGCAATACGGCTACCTGTTCGTTTACAGTTACCGTACTCGACGAAAGACCGCCGGTGGTTACAAGCTGCAACGACGAACCGGTGGTGGTTGCGGCAGGTGAAGGCAGTTGTGAAGCAGAGGTAACACTTGCTATCCCCGAAGCAAATGACCCCTGTGGCGAGAGCTTCACCATTATCCACGATTCGGAATTCATTACGGAAACTACAGAAACCACGGCTACCGGTATTTTCCCTGTGGGTGAGCACACCATTACATGGACCATCACGGATGTGTCGGGGAATTCAGCTACCTGCATCCAGGAAATAACCGTTACCGATACTCAGGCGCCAACCATCAGCTGCCCCACCGAAATGGTGGAAGATGAAATTACTGATGGTGGATGTACACTCATTAGTACGAATATTCCCGACCCGGTTACCAGCGATAACTGCGGAGTTGAATCGCTCACCTATGTACTCTCAGGAGCCACAACCGGCAGCAGCTCTTCAACCGGCATGAATTACGTTTCGGAAACAGCACTGAATGTGGGAATAACAACCGTAATTTATACGGTTACCGATGTCAATGGCCTGACAAATACCTGCGAATTCGATGTTTGGATCAAAAATCTGGATGATCCCCAGATTACGGTTACCTGCCTTGCCGGCGAAGATGCAACCATTCGCGTACCGGCAGAAACGGGTTTGTGTGATGCCGAAGTTACTGTGCCTGTCCCTGAAGTGGACAATGTGTGCAATGAAATTATTTCTGTTACATACAACGGACAGCCGGCAACTTTAAACGATGTAACAGAACGCTTTGATGTGGGTGTTCATACCGTAACCTGGGTTATTACCGATGCTTCGGGAAATGAATATTCCTGTGTTATTACCGTTGAAGTTACCGATGTGAATGCCACCCTTGCTTGTCCGCCGGATATTGAAAGAGCAGTTGACGAGGGTGAAGTGTTTGCCAGCAATGTTCAAACCGGTAATCCAACCGTTACAAATAATTGTGAAGACCCCGAATTAATATGGACTTTGGTTCCTCCAACGGATTACACTTCGGAATATGACCCATCTGATCTTTCAGGAACCGGAACCTATACCGAAGAAATCTTCTGGCTCGGGGTTACTACCATTACGTATTCACTTACCGATGCTGCCGGAAATGTGCTGAATGATGGTGACGATAATCCAATCAGTTGTTCGTTTACCGTTACCGTAACCAATCAGCCGGTAATTGAATGTCCGGAAGAAATGGAATGGGATGCCAGCGAAACCTGTGATTATGAAGCCGACCCGGGCGTTCCAACTCTGATCACAGGCTCACATCCGCTTATTTGGACTTATACCATTGAATGGGCCGATGGAAGTCCGGATACTTACGTTGAATTCGATGAAGTTGCAGAAGGTGTAAACGGTCCGCCGGAAATTGGAGTATTGTCTTTCCCGGTAGGGACAACCACAATCACCTGGACAGCCACTGACCAGTTTGGAAATACGGCCTCGTGTGAACAACTCATCACCGTTACAGACAACACTCCTCCTACGTTTGTGCCGCCGCCCGATCCGTTCGAAGACTGCGTGGATATGCTGCACCAGGCTGTTTATGATCCGGTCAGCCCGAATCCGGTCATCAATCATAACGACCCCAACCTGGATAAATTCCCGAGCCCCGATTTCCACACTTTTGAAGCGGGGAATACCGCACTCGACCTCGATATGACCAATTATGCCGACAACTGCTGTGCAGCAGGCGATACCTGGTCATTGCGCTGGCAAATCGATTTTACGGATGTGCCCAATCCATTAACTGCCGGGGATATTTCCAATCCACCAATTACAGGAACCGGCCAGCCATCCACACACGGAAGCGATATCCAGTTGTGGGGCGACGGAGTTTATTATACTTCGGTAACCCATACCATCACTTACTGGATTACCGACTGTCACGACAACGAAAGCGAACCTATTATAAGAAATATAACCATTACCCCTCGTCCGCAAATCATTAAAATAACAGGACCATGAAAAATCTGATAAACAACATATTACCACATAGAACCCTTTCCCGTTTGCCGCAGGAAGGTGGTTTTAATTCCGGCGATTGTCCCGGGGCTGCTGCCATCACCATTATCTTGTCACTATTCAGCAGCCCTCGGGGCACGTTGGGGAGGAAGACGGAAGTCGGAAGACCGAAGACCGAAGTCGGAAGCCAATTAGTTTCTTATTTCTTATTCCTTATTCCTTATTTCTTATTTCCAGATAAAGAATATATCGAACACCGAAAAACGTTCACCGGGTTGGCAGCTAACCCTGACGGAGCTGCGAGCTCCGTCAGGGTTGGAACGCCCGAAGAACCTGAAACAATTTCAATTGAAGGAAGAAATATTCCGGTGCGCCTGTCAGCCGACAAGGCTGGCTGCATCTCCGGGTTGAATCACATTCCTTTTGCTACAAACCCGTCAGTTGCCGGGCAGGTCATTACCGGTGCTACGCACCTGGGATTACAAACTGCTAACGTTGCCTTCAGCGGGATAGCGGCAGCGCCGCGAAACATCTTGCCAAACATCCGGTTAATTTGCCAAACATTCATCAATGAAACAGCGGCAGCGCCGCGAAATACCTTGTCCGACAACCGGCGGATTTGTAGAAATGAATACAGTTCATCGGGGAAAAAGGTGCAGCGCACCGAAACATTAAAAGAGAATAACGAATATCCAATAAGGAATAACAAATGTAAAAGTGAATTAAAAATTCATTCAGAACATAAAGCTACTCCCCCATTGCCGCGGGGAGGCTTTAATTCCGGCGACATTCCCGGGGCTGCTGCCATCACCAGTTTACAAGTTCTTTTCAGCAGCCCCCGGGTTTCGCCAACCGGGAACCAGGACGCGGAGTTTTCAACTCCGCATTCATCCCAATGTGGAGTTCCAAACTCCACCTCCCGCAGCGCCCAACCAGGCCTGCCAGTGAAAAACCGTCCTGAAACAGGCGTATTTCCGTGGTACTGTCATCCCGAATCCCGAGTACTCGGGAAAGGGACCTCACCGCACCCGGAAAGGCAACTTTTAAGGACCAAACCAGAAAGGAGGTACGCCGTGACATAAATAAAAATCAAAAACAAACCGGTTTCCGTCCGCCAAACAGCCGGACAGAACCACCAACGAACGGTTACCAGTGACCAATGACTAGTGACCAGTGACCATTTACCCCGGCCGACGCTCCGGATGTAGCAAGCCCCTCTAAGCATCGAAACGCGTTCTTTAACAAATTGATGATGGAAAAAGTTGATCCCGATCCCGATAATTATCGGGACTATCGGGACAGTTGGCATTTTGACAATTTCTCAATTTGACAGTTTCTCCATTTATCAGTTTATCCTGTGAAATTCGCAAAGCGAATATTTCATCAGGATTTGTCAATTTTTTGATTTAATTACTTAATTATTAACATTTTGAAACAACTATTTATTTATTAACACGTCCCTCAGGGGACTTAAAATTTAAAAAAATGAAAAAGCAAATTTTAATTTTCGCGATGTTAACCCTGGCGATTATGTTCGCTGGTTTGAACAAGGCTTTTGGGCAGGATCTTGATTATATTTTGAATCCAGCTTGTGTTGCAGCAACTCCATTAGGTGACTGTGCTGCTGACGGGCCATTAAGTCCAATTCCAGGGCAGACTTATACCTATGAAATTAATGTTGATCCAACTGTTTCAACAGGAAATGTTACCTGGTTTGTTTATAATGCCACAGCTAATGGGGAAGACATCATTACTGGTGGTTCAATTGCAGCAGCAGTTGCAGCAGCAGAGGCCGATGGTGGAACAAGTCAGTTTCTTTTAGATGCTGAAGATGCGCATTACAATACTACTACAACAAGTATGGCAATCAATATTTCCTGGCAATCATTCGATGCTAGTACAAATGAAATATTATTGGTAGCTTATGTAGAAGGAGAAGATGGTTGTTCTGATAATATTGAAGTTTGGAGAATTGAACCAACCTTTGCATTTACGCTTGATATTGCCGGCTTAATGCCTAATGGTTCATTAGATTACGAAGGTGCAACTAATGCTAACGAATGTGTATCTCCGGTTCAGGAAGCAGCCTATGATGGTACTAATTTGACAATGGATTACGGTGAAAACTATATTTTCTTTGTTGTTAATGCAGCCAACTTTGTACATTCTTGGCAGCCTACATTTACCGTTACAAGCACCGGTACTACAGTTGACTTAGCTGATGTTACTTGGGCATATCCTGCTCAGGCAATTATTGATGACGGAACTGGAACTTGGAATTCCGCAACTACTCCAATTCTTGCACAGGATGCTACAGGTGCGGTTGGAGATGCAGGAGAATGTATTATTGTTCGTGTTTATTTGGATCATGGAAATACTCATGAAAATGATGTCGCTAGTGCTGTAACGCTTGGTGTTGATGGTATAATGTACAATGTACCCACAATAAATTATTCAAATGCAAATCTTGCAGACTTGGATCCAGGTACAGACTCACCTTGTACAAATACCGAAACGGATACAGCTGTTTACGACCTTACTCCAAGACCGAATATTACAGAAGTTACACCTGGGGCAGGAACATTTGAACCTAAAAACTAAAGCATGACTTGACTTTGCTTTTTCATTCCGCGCCGCATCCCTCCGCCAGTTGGCGGACGGGATGCGGGGGAGCGGGAGGGGAAGAAGTTGAAAGTTGAAGGTTGAAAGTTGAAAGAAAGGAGTTCAGCTGGTGACTTGAAGTTCACCTGCTGAATAGGTAGTCAGAGCACTGAATGTGTGAAAAAGTGAGCACTGAGAAGTTGAGAGTGTGAGCACTGGGAAGATGAGCGCTGAGAGTGTGAGAAGATGAGCGCTGTGAGTGTGAGAGTGTGTGCGCTGAGAAGATGAGAGTGTGAGCACTGAGAGTTGAGAGTTGAGAGTTCAAAGAGTTCAAAAGGTTCTTGCTGCTCAATATTTTGCTACTTAAAAAATGAATGATGTAAAAAGAGAAAAACATGGAAAATAAACAGTATCCGCCCCGGGGCGGACCGCCACTGGTGTATCGTTGCCGCGGCTCCGGGTGGCGTGGTTTCCAAACCGCGCATTTAAATATTATTCTTGCCCGCATTGAGGAGGATGTTGGGCCGCCTGGTCGTTTGTTGGTTCCAAACCTTCAGGGTTTTGGAAACCTTGAAGGTTTAAGATTCGGATTAACGAGCTGCAGCAGAGCCCGGGAGCCGGCAGGTCATCCACCGGAAGCAGTTTGCCGCAGCGGTACCGGAACCGAACGTGCCCGGGATGGGACAATGGTCCGCAATCCTGTTGTGCATAGCTTTGCCGGTATTGCCGTTGGTTTTAACCAACGGAAAGAGGATGTTCATGCCAGAACAGGGCTTCAGCCACATTTATTTGTTATGAGGCTAAAGCCGGAAGAGTTGGTCTGCTCCTCTGTAACCCGTCAGCTGAAGCAGACGGCAATGGAAGAGAAGCAGATGCCATTGAAAAAAAATGAGATAGCAATGGATAGTTTATATGGCAGTCCAAACCTTCAGGGTTTTGGAAACCTTGAAGGTTTAAAGAGCCGGAACAAGGCCAGAGAACCGGCATGGCTGGCAACAAAAGGGGAAAGCCACTATCCCGGCAGTATTGCCGTTGGTATTGCCGTTGGTTTTAACCAACGGAAAGAGGATGTTCATGCCAGAACAGGGCTTCAGCCACATTTATTTGTTATGAGGCTAAAGCCGGAAGAGTTGGTCTGCTCCTCTGTAACCCGTCAGCTGAAGCAGACGGCAATGGAAGAGAAGCAGATGCCATTGAAAAAAAATGAGATAGCAATGGATAGTTTATATGGCAGTCCAAACCTTCAGGGTTTTGGAAACCTTGAAGGTTTAAGATTCGGATTAACGAGCTGCAGCAGAGCCCGGGAGCCGGCAGGTCATCCACCGGAAGCAGTTTGCCGCAGCGGTACCGGAACCGAACGTGCCCGGGATGGGACAATGGTCCGCAATCCTGTTGTGCATAGCTTTGCCGGTATTGCCGTTGGTTTTAACCAACGGACAGAGAAAGCTCATGCCGGCACCGGGCTTCAGCCACATTTATTTGTTATGAGGCTAAAGCCGGAAGAGTTGTTCTGCTCCATTGTACCCCGTCAGCTGAAGCAGACGGCAATGGAAGAGAAGCAGACGGCAATGGCCCGTGAGGCGGCAGGTCATCCACCGGAAAAGGTATGCCGCAGTGGCACAGGAACGGAACGTACAGGCAGGCGCGACGGAACTATGGTTCATATTCGCGATGATACAGGTTTGCATATTCGTCACGGCACGGACCTGGGCAGCCGAAACGCCGCCGCCAGCCGACCGGTACACCCACCGGAATGGGAGAGGTATGGGCGGAGGAGAAGGAAATGTAGAATGATGAATATTGAATATTCAATAATGAATGAAGAAACGGGGAATGTAGATCCAGGAAGTCGGAAGTCGGAGGACGGAAGACAGAAGTCGGAACCCGAAACTGGAAATATCAAATTTAGCTGCATGAGAAATGAATTTTGAAGAATTACATAAAACTGGCGAAAACCAGCAGCTTGAATTCAAGACATCGTTTGGCAAAGAGACGGTTGAAACGGTTGCCGCATTTTCCAATGCATCCGGCGGAACGATTCTGATTGGAATCGATCAAAACGGAAAAGTCAAAGGTGTGTCCATAAACGAAGAAATTTTGAAGGAGT
>Ga0334893_1001145_pt1 | contig 27508 bp, 15 predicted proteins | sample GraSluR3_MG_5_FD_207218 | JGI IMG/M metagenome (GOLD analysis project Ga0334893, IMG submission 207218) | Sludge microbial communities from methane-producing bioreactor in Wageningen University, Netherlands - Granular Sludge_09_05-R3 | ecosystem: Engineered > Bioreactor > Anaerobic >...
CATACCCGCACCACAAACCGGATCGGGCACAACACCGCCTTCACGTGGGGGGGCGAATATGGGCGGAGTCACGCAGCCGCCCCGTGGCGCCGCCTGGCTTTTGCCTGACCGGCACGCACGGGCCCCATCCCTCCTCGAAATCGAGTCGCTCTACCGGATCTTTCCACCAATCCCGCAGCATCTTGTTTCGCCAAGCGTGGCAGCACGGAACGCGCAACGTTGTTCTTCCACGGCTTCGCCTCCCCGAGCCCGACCCGGCTGGACAAGCCAGCAGGGGCCCCAGATTCAGCCGCCCGAAGCCGTGCCACCCGCCTGATGTCCGTCTTCGCTGCCGCTGCTGCCGTTTCTCATTCGCTGAAACGTATCCGATCTCAAGAGGACGGCGATCGTAGCCCCACCGATCATCGTTCCCAAGGGAAAGCCCGTCAACAGAAGCACGCTGGCTACAAGAATGAGCCAATAGACCCAGCCGGAATAGACGCTTGCCGTCCTGGCAACGGCCCAATGCAAGAACACGCCGGCGGGCCAGAGCAAAACAAGAAGGGAACCGAGAATCGGATAACTCGCCAACAGGCCCGAGGTCACTGATCCCAGCATATAGCACATGAGAGGGATCAACACACACGTCGTCGCAAGCAATCGCAAAAAAGGGGCCACCACTGATTTGGTCCTACCTTACGAGGACGGCCCGGTCCACTGCCACTGCTCGGCCCGTTTCACGAGCCCGGCGCGCAACGCGTTGGCCTCGACGTAGCGGCAGAGCGTGAGAAAGCGCTCGTCCTCGGCGACGGGGAGACTCTTGAACCGGCCCTGGTAGAGATGGCCGCCGCCGCGCGTATGGTAGTGCTCGTGGTGCCGCCGGACGTGCGTCACTCCGACCCAGCCCATCCATTGTCCTAGCGCCTCGCCGGTCTTGGGCCGCACGACGAGGTGCCAATGATTCGGCATGAGGCAGTAGGTCAGCAGTTCGACCGGAAATCGCTCGCTCGCCTCCGCCAGCACCTTCTCGAACGCCTCGTAGTCGCCCGGCTTGTGAAACAGCCGCATCCCCCCGTTCCCACGGTTGAGAACGTGGTAGACCATGTTGGCTTCGACGGCTCGGGCGGTTCGTGGCATGGCGACACCTATGGCGACACGCTACCATCGCCCGAAAATGCCGTCAATATCAGTGATGTCCCCTTTTTGTCGGGATCTTGCCCGACGACTTCAGGAAGGCGATGACCTCGTCGGCCAGGGCCTCGGGCGTTTTCGTGCCCGCGTCGAGAACCAGTTCGGGCTTTTCGGGCGGTTCGTAGGGGTCGTCGATGCCCGTGAAGCCCTTCAGCTCCCCCGCCCGGGCCTTCTTGTATAGCCCCTTGGGATCTCGCGCCTCGCATACCTCGATCGGGGCATCGACGAAGATCTCGACGAAGTCGCCCTCGGCGAGCGAGGCGCGAACGCGGTTGCGGTCGGCGCGGTAAGGGCTGATGAAGGCCGTGATGGCAATGACCCCGGCGTCGCAGAACAGCTTGGCCACCGTGCCGATGCGGCGGATGTTCTCTTCGCGGTCTTGGGCCGAGAATCCCAGGCCGAAACGCTTGGCGAACTCGTCGCCATGCCGCTCGCGAAGCATGCCGGGCCCCGCGTTCAGGCCGTGGCGGATGTTGTCGCCGTCGAGCACGAAGCTGTGGATTCCCAACGAATGGAGCCGGTGGTCGACCAGGTTCGCCACGGTGCTCTTGCCGCAGGCGCTCAGGCCGGTGAACCACACGACGCAGCCACGGTGTCCGTTGAGTTGCTCGCGTTCCTGCCGGGTGACGGCGTGCTCGTGCCAGTGAACCTGAATTTGCGGGTCGTCGGTCATTTTTTCAACTTGCTCCTGTCGCTTCAGACGTTTTGGCCGGGGACGGAACCCTCCATCGTACCTACCGGCGGTCGCGGTCACAACGGCAACGAAGAGGCACCCCACCGCAGATGGGGCCCTGGAAGGGCGGCACCCCCCGCGATAGAATTCACGATTCGGAACATGACAGATAATGTGGTCACAGGTTTGCGCCGGTCGGCGAGTCGCCTGTGCCAGCCGAACCTGAGGAGTGAAACCCGATGATCGTCACGACGAAAGAGCTGTTCAAGCACGCCTACGGCAAGTACGCCCTCGGGGCCTACAACATCAACAATCTGGAGCAGACCGTGGGGCTGTTCCGCGGCAACCTGGGCAAACGGAAGTCGAACGACGACCCCACCGACCCGGCCACGGCCGCCCCGTTCATCCTGCAGATCTCGCGGGGAGCGCGCAGCTACACCGACAAGCGCTTTCTCGAAGCCATGATCCGCGCGGCCGACGAGATCTTCCCCGACGTGATCTTTGCCGTCCACCTCGACCACGGCACCGAAGAGGCGTGTTACGACTGCATCGACAGCGGCTTCTACAGCTCGGTGATGATCGACGCCTCCCACGAACCGTTCGACAAGAACGTCGAGATCACCAAGCGCGTCGTCGAGCGGGCCCATGCCAAGGGCGTGGTCGTCGAGGCCGAGCTCGGCCAGTTGGGCGGCGTCGAGGAAGACGTGGTCGGCAGCGTCTGCCTGACCGAGCCCGACCAGGCCGCCGAGTTCATCGAACGGAGCGGCTGCGACTCGCTGGCCGTGGCCATCGGCACCTCCCACGGGGCGTACAAGTTCGCCGGCGCCCAGGGCCTTCGGCTCGATCGGCTCGAAGAGATCCAGAAGGCCGTGCCCGACGGCTTCCCCCTCGTCATGCACGGCTCGAGCAGCGTGCCCAAGGAGTGGGTCCAGCGGATCAACAACGCGGGCGGTGCCATGAAAGACACCAGCGGCGTGCCCGAAGACCAGTACTTCCCCGCGGCGAAGCTGGGCGTGTGCAAGATCAACATCGACACCGACGGCCGGCTCGTATGGTGCGCGATCTACCGCGAGTCGTTCCGCGACCAGCCCGACGACTTCGACCCCCGCACGCCGGGCAAGAAGTTCATGCCCGCCTACGCCGAGTACATCATCCACAAGAACACGAAGCTCGGTTCGGCCGGCCAGCTCGAATCGGCCCGCCAGTCGCTCAAGGCGAAGTAAGGGGCCCCCTCGTTCCCAGGTCCCAGCAAAGCGGGGCCGCCCCCGCGGCCCCGCTCTCAGGTCGGCGCGCGAAGGCGCTTACCGCCGATACTGAATCAGCACCATGATGCCGGGCCAGTTGACTTCCATGCCGTGCACCGTCTGGCCGTTGTGTTTCGGCGTCGGGCCGGTGTGGAGGAGATTCTCTCCCGGCCTGAGGACGCTCAGATCCTCAAGCGGCACGCGATGGGCGTGGTAGGCGTAGCGCGGTCCCTCGCGGTCGAATACGCGGTGGCCGTTAACGTACAGGCCGTCCATGTAGCCCGGGCTCCAACTCACCCACACGATTCGGGCGGCCACGGCTTGGCGCAAGTCGCCGGTGACGCGGAACCGCTCGGCTTTCTCGCCGGATCGGGTTACCCATTTCTTCGGCACGTCGTAGGGCTTGCAGAGTTCCACCGACAGGCCGTCGCGTTTCAAGGTCAGCCCATCGGCCGCCGGGGTGAAGTAGGTCAGTCCCGTCTCGTCGGTGATCCGTGCCGCCAAACGCAGCGGCCGCGCCTGGTCGGGCACCCACGACGTATCCCAGGTCAGCTTCCAGGGAGCCGCGGCCACCGAACCCAGGTGGCCGGTCAGGGCCGCGCGCACGAAGTGGTAATGCCACTGGAAGTAAACGCCGTCGCCCTCCAGGTTCACGTCCTCGTATTCGCCCAGAAAATCGACCCGGCGAACGCGGCCGTTGGGGCTCGCGACCTCCGCTTCGAGCTCGACCTCGGTTCCCAGCACCGCGCCGGGCGCGGGCGAGAGCAGCCGGCCCGCCGGATGGGCCTTCTTGGCCGGGTCGTAATAGACGCGGATGTGGACGCCGTAGATCAAGTTCTGCGGCCAGTTCCACGGATGCTCGTTGCCCACCTTCAGCCGGAATTGGTTTCCCCCGCCAGCCCGCAAGTGGTCGAGCGGCACCGGCACGACGGGATAAACGTGGTGCTGATAATCCCAAGGCGGTTCCGGAATGCCCGGCGCTTCGGGCACGTCGATCCAGGCGTTCTCGTTAAGCGAGATCGCCAGGCCGCGCGTACCGTCGTGGCACAGCAGCTTCTCGACGACGACCTCCGCGCGAATCGCGGCGGCGAGGTCCAATTCCCGCGGCAGCGTGATGGGTCCGCCGCCGTAGTCGATGCGGCCACCCACGCGCAGCGCGCCCCCGGCGTCGCCGTCCGTGTTGGTCCACGGGTACTCGCGGAACACGTCGCCGGGACGCGGTTGCGCCAGAGCGCTCGGCGCGACCACCAAGACCAACGCCGCCGCCAACGCCGTTATCGTTCCAAGACGTTTCATCTCGTTCCCGCCCGCACGCTGCCGGACTTGCGTCTCCATCCGGACGCCGAGTATACGGCACGGGGGAGCGAACGCCAATCCTGAGGCTTTCACCGCTATTCGCCAATTGCTAAACTAACAGCGAGCCCACCTACCGCGACCTCTGGCTCCGCATCCGCGACGAATTGCCCAAGAAGGGCCGCAAGGCCGGCGACGAGGCCCAGGAGCCGAGTCTTCCCGTCGAACTCGAAGGCGCCATCCAGAGCCTCTACTCGAATTACCAGGAATACTTCGACGGCTGGCGGAAGAACGAGCAGGCCCGGGCCGACGGCCTGACGCCGCCCGTGTTCATCGTCGTGTGCAACAACACGAACGTCTCGAAGATGGTGTTCGACTACATGGCCGGCTGGGAGAAGACGCTCCCCGACGGCTCCACGATCGCCGTACCCGGCCGGCTCGAGCTGTTCAGCAACGTCGAGCGGGGGCCGGACGGCCAGAACCGTTTCACCGCCTGGCCCAACACGATCCTCGTCGATTCCGAGCAGCTCGAATCGGGCGAGGCCATGTCGGCCGATTTCAAAAAGATCGCCGCCCGCGAGATCGACGAGTTCAAGGCCGAGTACCGCGCCCGCTTTCCGGGGCGCGACGTCGAGAGCCTCACCGACGAGGACTTGCTGCGCGAGGTGATGAACACCGTCGGCAAGCACGGCAAACTGGGCGAGCACGTCCGTTGCGTCGTCTCCGTGTCGATGCTTACCGAGGGGTGGGACACGAACACGGCCAAATGATCATCGAGAACCTGCGCAAGGCGGGCGTGCAGAACACGAAGAAGAAAGAGCGTCTGAAGTTCGACGCGCTCGAACCCTATCCGGGCGAGTGGATCCACGCCGAGGGGCACTACACCGAGAACGACGGCACGGCGAAACGGGCAGCCGTGTGCATCGGCCCCGAGTACGGCACGGTCGGCCCGGAGCTGGTCAAGGAGGCCGCCAAGGAGGCGGTGCAGGGCGTGGGATTCGACCTGCTTATCGTCTGCGGATTCGCCTTCGATCCGCACGTCTCGCTGGAGGCCACTCGCTACGGCCGGCTGACCGTGCTCCCCTGCCGAATGAACCCCGATCTGGCGATGGGCGACGAGCTTCTGAAGAAGACCGGCGCCGGCAACCTGTTCATGGTCTTCGGCGAGCCCGACCTCGACGTGACCGAAACAAGCGACGGGCAACTCGTCGTCGAGATTCGCGGCGTCGACGTCTACGATCCGACCACCGGCGAGATTCGCTGTGCCGCCCGGCCGACGGATCGCAGGTGAGGAGACTCTTCGAGTGTCCGCAGAAACCGGCGGAGTGGCTGACGTTCAGGCTTTCGCGCGAGAGGCGTCAAAGCTCGGCGGACGATTTGGGGCCTTATGTGCGGCGGCCGGGAAGTCGGCTACCGGCGCACGGCGAGCGATTCGCGGCCGATGCCTGTGCCGCGAGTTCCCCGAGTCGGCGCCCGGTTTGCCGCGCTTCGGGGCGGCAACGGGCGATCAGCACGCACAATGCCGTCAGCAGCAGGGCGAACCCCAATACGCTGGCCGGCAGCAGGAACAGCCAGGCCGTGCCGGCGACCGCGGCCAGCCACGGCCATCCGCGGCCGGCAAATGCGGCGGCGTGGGGACGCCGGATGCCGTAAACAACCACGGCCGCCAGCGCCACGCACAGCCCGGCCCAGACCGTGGCCGATGCGAACCGGGTCAGGCTTTCGTGGCGGGCGCGAAGGACCAGCCGGGGTTCGCCCTGAAGCTTGCGGAAATGATACGCGGTGCCCACGAGGGGCAGATCCAGATCGAGCGACAGATGGCCGGTCGGGGCCGCGGGCGCCGTTTCGCCTTCGCGGCGCGCCGGCTCTTCGATTCGCCGATCGACGCCCGGAGCGGGGCGAATCGCCTCCGGCGGCCGCTTCGGTTGTTTTCGCGGGGCGGCCTGCTCCGCTGGGGGGCGCTGTTCGAGCGGCATCGTCTGGAGCCGCTCCAGTTGCTCCGCGGCCTGTTCGCGCAACCTTCCTCGTCGCTGCTCGGGACGGCCGAAGACCTGAAACGGCCGCTCCTTCGCCGCGCCTTTCGGCGCGGCCTCATCGTCGTCGGCCATGCGCGATTCGGGGAGTCGCTCGAGGGCCCGATCCACGTCGATGCCGAGCCGATCGCCTTCCGGCCGCTTCGGCGGTTGTCGGAAGTAGTAGCCGGCGTCGCCATCCGCGGGTTTGGCGTCGGTCTTCCGCGCGTCCAACCGCCGGATTTCGGCTTCGATTTGTTGCGCCTGCTGTTGCACGTCCGCGGCGTTTCTCGCGTCGACTGGAGCGCTTTGCTGAGCATAGGCTTCCAGGGCCAGGCGGTTTTGTTCGAGGTTGTATCGGGCCTTGGCCCGCGCGGCCGACTTGCCTCGCGTGCCGGCGACCTGCACCATCTGCCGCAACTCATCCAGGAACGAGAGTTTTCGCTCCTCCTGCTGGTAGGCCGCGCCGACCTCTTCGAGATTGCTTTCGCCTTTCACCAGGGCGACTCGGTATTCGGGCGGCAGAAGGACCGTCCACAGCGTGCGCGACACGGGCACGTCGCTGAGGATGCGGGGAGCCGGTGGCCGAACACGGCTCCAACGCCGCAGCGGTTCGTCCAGCCGGCCCGAGTACACCACGACCACCTTGGACGAGAAATCGCCGACCGAAGTCTTCTCCAAGGGCAGCAGCGTGATCGTTCGGCCCCCGCGATCGACCTTCGCCGGGCGCACGGGCTGTCCCGAAACGTGGACCGACCACACCTCGCCGTCGGGCGGAAGCTCCAATTCGAGAAACTGCAGCGTGAAGTTGCGGATGTTGTAGGCGGCCCGAGCGCGATAGCGCCCGTCGGCGTGAATGACCGTGGTCAGGTCGGCCAGGTTGATGCTGGCCAGCAAACCGGTCTCTTGCTCGCGCACGCGACGCTGCCACTCCAGCGCCGCCTCATCGGCAATGCGATACACCGCGACGGCCTGCCGGCGCATGGAATCGGCAAGGCTTTCGGGCGCGGCGGACATTGCGATCGGCGTGGCGCCGCGGGTCGTGGTTGCCGCGATCTCATCGGCGGTGACGTTCTCGAGCACGACGTGACTCCGCGACCGCTCGACGTCCAGCGGCCGGACGACGGCGGCCCGCACCGTGCCGTCGTCCGCGAGCGGGAGCGACTGAGCCAACCGCACGCGGTAGGTTCCCCGCACCGGTTGCTGCAGCTCGATCTCCCAGATGCGCTCCGAATCGCTCGACTGCGAACGGATCTGGCGGATCCGCTCGCCCTGCACTTCGACGTCGTCGCCCAGCCATTCGGGGGTCACGACTCGAAACCGCGAACACCCCGCCTGCCGGATCTCGAAATCCACCTGGCTGACGTACGCCACGGCCCCTTCACGGACGCTGACCACCGTGGTGACGTCGCCGTTCAAACGCGACGGAGCCGGAGAGAGCCGCAGGCACAGGCTCTCGGGCGGCGTCTCGTACTCGAAGGCGTAGTGCACCGGCTTGGCGCCGTCGGGGCGCAAGGCGTCGTCCAGCGCCGCCGGATCGATGGGCAGAGCGCCGCCGTCAGCGGCCAGGACGGCCTCCAGATCGTCGTCCAAGTAAATCGCCAGTTGGCCGCGCTGGGCCCCGACCTCTTCGACGGTGACGACCGGCACCGCGAACTCCGGCTGGCTCGAGTCGCGGGCCATCGCGCCGGTCACGGCGAAGCTCAGCGTTCCGACGGCCGGCTCGCGCAGATCGACCTTGAGCTGCTGGCCCTTGTCGTCGCGATCGATGAGCCAGTCGGCGTTCGCAGGAACGCGAACCTGCGATACGCGCAGCGATGCCGGCAGGCGCAGCCGGAACGACGCCCGGGGGGCTCCCGTGACGCGGGCGGTCAGCAGACTTCGCAAGGTGACCCGGCGTGTCGTGACGGCCACGGCCGTTCGATCGGATACCTCCACCCGCGGCCGGTGGCGCTCGACGTGCAGCCCAAGACGCCACGGCCGCGACGTGTAGCGGTATGCCGCGAACGGCGAACAGCCGTCCACGGGCTCCCGCGGCAGGTCGAGCCCCACGTGGTCGATTTGGTCCAGGCGGTCGACGTCGTCGACGCGAAGGCGGAAATGGCTCGAGCAGCCGATGGCCACGCGCCCCGTCTCGCGCACGACTCCCAAGGGCTCGAGGGCGCGCACTTCGAGGGCCCCCGCCACCTGGCGATCGCGACGAAGGCAGTCGATTTCGATGTCGGTGCCGGTCGTTCGTTCGCCCTTCAGCGCGACCACGAGTCGTTGCGTCCCGGCATCGGCGGCGTCGGCCGCGTCGCTCTCGATCGACCAATCGGCCACGTCGAGGCCGTCGACGCGCTGGACCGCCAGGTCGGGCGGGATGCGCAGATGCACTTCGCTCAGCGATCCCTGTTGAATGCGGTACTGGAACCCGGCTCGCAGATGCACGCCCGAGTCGAGCACCTCGACCAGCAGGGCTTGATCGACGCTCACCAGTTGCCCCGCCCTCGCCTCGACGCGCTGGGGCTGCCAGCGGATGGATAGTTCGCCCGCGGCGCCGAGCGGGATCACGACGTACTCGCCGGCATCCTCGTCGGCGCGTTCGGCCGCTTGGGCCGCATCTTCGCCGTCGGAGAACGCCCGTTGCCGGCGCCAACCGCCGGCGCAGCCGCCGACCTGCACGTCGAGTCGTTCGGCCGGCAAGCGGAAGCGCAGGCGGCCCGAGGGCACCGCGCCCAAGGGCACCGTCATCTGGCCCGTGGCGCCCAATCGGCTGACGGGTACGCGGAACCGCACGTCGACGACGTGGAGCCCCGATTCCTTGAGATAAACCGCCGGTCGCTCGCCGTCGGCCAGGGTGGCCGGCCGGCCGTTGATCTCGACGTTCTCCAAGCCGACCTTGCCGAGCGGCAGCGCGACTTCGACCCACCGATCGTCGAGATGATGGATCAGCACCCGACCGTCGAAGCGGGCCACGTCGTTCTCGAGCCGGCCCGAGTACTCGGCGTAACCGACCATCGCCCGGACGTCGGGAGGCACGACCTCGGGCTCGTCGGGATGAGCCCGTTTCCACAATCGCAGGAATTCGTCTTGGGGCAGGTAGACCTGGGTGCTTTCCAAGGGCTCGCCGCGGTCCGGGTCGTAGGGGATGAACAGGGTCAGGTCGGGCGCCCGGGACGGTTCGGCGGAAGCACGCATCGCTTCGCCATCGGGTCGGTCCTCCGCCGCGCTCGCGCCCGTGGCGAACAGAAGGCCGATGCCGACGACCGCGGCGGCCGCCGCGGATGCCGGCGCGCGCGCCTTGATCGCCGCGACGACTGTCGGGAGCAACCACAGGAAGCCTGCGGCCAGCGCGCCCAGCAGCAATCCGTCCAGCAGCGGCGTCCAGGCCAACGGGACCAGCCCCGAGAGGGCGAGCGGCACGGCCAGTCCCGCAACGACGGCGATCGCGCGCCGCGATCCGCGCGCGCGTCGGCCGATCCAGGCGCCCAGCGCCGCCGCGGCCACGATGAGCCACTGTAGCGTGCGCGCGAACGTTCGGTCCTGCAGCCCGATGACGAGTTCTCCCGGGCCACCCTCGCGCCGGAACGCGATTGCTCGCTGCCCGTGCGTCTCGAGGGCGACGCGCAGCGAAAGGCGTGCGCGTTCACCACGCGGCATGCGCGGCGCCTGAAGAACCTGCGAGGGCGGCTCGGCCTCCGGGGTCGTCGGAGGGGGCCCGAGCGGCCCGGCTTGCTCTTCCTGTCCGGCCGGCGCCGCAGCGGGCTCGGCGCTTGGGCCGCGGGCGGCCGTCGGCGCCGCTCCCGCGCCGGGTTCCGCGTCGCGGCCGGCCTCGGGCTCCATGCCCTGGGCCGTGGCCAACCGGCGGAGGGTTTCGAGATCGGTCCCCGAGCTGAGAAACTGCACCGAACCGTCGGCGTACAGGACGTTTGCTCCGCCCGGGTGGTGGCTCCACGCCTTGTTCGCGATCCAATCGTCGATCCGGCGCGCGGTGCCGGCGCCGGCGGCAAACCACGGGCCGCCGTCGGTCACCTCGGCCACCATGAGCGTGTTGCTGGTGCCGTCGACGATCTCCTCGATCCGGAGCCCTCGGTCGAAGTCGATCACCCCGCGCAGGCCGCCGGGCCCGTGCGTCGAATCGGCCCCCGTGACGGCCACATAGGAGGTCTTGGGAAGTCCCTCCTGGGTCGTCGACGGCGTGATATCGGAAGGGCAGAACAGCACGCTGGGAGCGGTCTGGAGCAGGGCGGCGTTGTGCGGGTGATCCCACGGCAGATCGAGCCGAAGCTCGTCGTACAGGCCATTTTGCTCCAGGAAAGGCAACAGGGCCACCATCCAACTGAATTGCCGGGCCAACGGCACGTCGTGCGGACCGATCGCCGCGGGCGGAAACTGGTTGTACACGTCGTGGTAGTTGTGTAGCGCCAGGCCGATCTGTTTGAGGTTGTTGGTGCACTGCGAACGCCGTGCCGCTTCCCGCGCCGATTGCGTGGCCGGCAGCAACAGAGCGATCAACATGCCGATAACACCGACGACCACGACGACCTCGACCAACGTGACCTGGACCCCCTTGCCGCTGCTCACCAGCGCGAAGAACCCCGCAATGACGACGGCCGCCACGAGGCCGGCGAATTTCCATTCGAGCGAGGTCCTGCTCTGGTGGGCAATCGTTTCGGCCAGGCGGCCTGCCAGCGTGGGACGCGTGAGCCGCGCGACCGGCTCGAAGTCGCCGTCGCTCGAAACCAGGTCGGTGCCGTCGGGCGGGTGCACGTGCCACGTCGTGCCCAAGGTCGTCATGTCGATCGCGGGCGCGCTCTGGCGGATCGTTTGCGGGCGCAGTCGGCCCCAGAAACCCTCGGAGACCGGGCGGGGGGCATCCGTCTCGTAGAGCAGGGTCAGTTCCCGGGCGTCGCCGCCGGCGCCCGGCCGGCCGGCCGGCAGTGGCACGATGTACACGTTCTGTTTCCGCCGCACCTCGATGGGCTGGCGGTCGAGCATCACGGCCCACAAGTCGGCGTCTTCGGGCAGGGTGACGGGCAGATGTTGCAGGTGGAGGCTGCGCAGCCAGAACCGCGCCTGGTGACGCATCCGATCGTGATGCCCCGCAACGCTGATGATCTCGGCCGATTCGCATATCCCGGCCAGCACCGGTTCCGACGGGTGGCGGGTGGCCGAGATCGTCAGACGGTACGGCAACCGCGAATACTGGTACGCGGCGACGATCCGCTGACGCGGAACGTAGGCCCGCGGCCGGAACACGTCCGCCGGGTCCAGCTCGCGCAGGTTCTCGGGTTCGTCGTCGATCTGCTGATCGCCGGCCGCCTCCAGTGCCACGATCCCGCTCTGCCGCGAGACGTTCTCCAAGGCCAGGACGGGAACGGCCACCGGGGCGCCTCGCTGGACGGAGGCGGGTTCTTCGGTCGTGGGCTGCCCTTCGGCGGCGGCCGCGTCGTCCGGGGCTTGCGTGGAAAACGTCTGCCCGAAATCGACGGCCAGCGTCAGATCGCCCGTCACGGGCCGGTCGAGGACGATCTGCCACAAGTTCAATCCGGCGCCGGCGCCGTCGGCGTCGACAAGTGGGGTGGGCTGCTGCTCGATGACTCGAGCCGGCGAGTCGACCGGAACGATTTGGATCTTCTCGCCGACCGCCGCGGGCAGGGTGAAGCGGATTTGCCGGATCGTTCCGTGCCGGACGTGCAGGTCGAGCTGGTAGTGCACGTCGAGCCTGCCGCGATCGAGCCGCACAAAAGCCAGCGTTTCGGCCGACGCCTTGGCCGGGCGCGTTCGCACCTGGAGCCGGCCGCCGGTGCGCCCGTCGTCCTCATAGCGGTATTGCAGGGCCGTGCCCGAAACCGGCGCCGCCGTGCCTTCCGACCGGTCCGCCGCGACCGGTTGCAGATCGTCGGACAGGTCGGAAACGAGCAGCTCGAGGTCGGGCGGGGCCTGGATCAGCACGGTTCCCTCCACCTCGTCGGCGCCGGGCAATCGCAGTTCGGGCAAGGCGATGTCGCTGAACGCTTCGTCTTGCGCCAGCCAGTCGTCCACATGCCGCTGGGCCGCCAGGGCGATTTCCAGCGATTGGCCGGGGCCCAATGCCCGGGCAAAATCCACCCGCACGGTTTGCAGCAATGGGTCGACGGTAGGATCGTCCACGGCCGGCCGCACCGATTCCCACTCGGCGGGCTGGCCGGCACACCGCACGGAAGTGACGGCCCAGTCGCGGGGCAACTGCATTTGGACGCCGAAGAGCGGAGCGTCTCGCGGCTCGACGGTCAGGCTGCTCCGCAACGCCAGACCTGCCCGGCTGACCTCGACCAGGGTCGCCACCGACGCCTGCCACGTGGTGCGCCGTGGAGTCACGCGCAGAGGCAATCGGAAGTCCTCCTCCCAGAACGCAAAGGCCAACGGAGTGCCGTCCGTAGCCGGAAGGAAGCTCGAGGTGGCCGGCGGCGGCAGGCGGTCGGGCCGGATACCGGCCGGGGCGCCCGCCTCGACCCGCAACGACGGCGACGGATACACGAATACCTGCCCGACGTGCGAGGCGGCGTCGCGCACCTGGACGGCCGGGACGTTCCACTCCACGCCCAAGGGGACGGGCGCCAACCCAAGGAGCCGCACGGCGCGCCGCCCGACGAACGGTTGGCGGAACGTGAGCGTGACCGTGGCCGTGCCCTCCTCCGGCTCGTTGACCGTCCACCCGGCCAGTGCCGGCGCCTCGACCTCGGCGACGTCGACGCCGTCGGGCAGGAGAATCTCGAAGGTATCGGCCCGCCGGGCGTACACGTCCAGATCGAGGACGACCTGCCAGCGCAATCCGGCCGGTTCCACGTGCGCGATCGAGCGGCTGTTGACGAGAATCAGGGGCGCCCGGTCGCCGTCGCCCAAGCGATCCGACACGACCAGCGGCACCAGGCCCGTGGGATCGACGGCGACGTGGAACACCTGCTGGGCATCGTCGGTTTCGTGGGGTTCGAGCGTCGTCTCGCCGATCTGCAGTTGCTTGCCCCGGTCGAGGCGAATCCGGATCTCCGAGGCGGGAGCCGGAGGCAGTTTGAGCGTGGTTGCCAGGTCGCCGCCCTTGCTTGCCAGGGGGGCCGACATCTCGAGTTCCAGTTCCGCCAGGCCTCGCTCCTCGAGCACCAGAAACAGGGTGCCGTCGTCGCGGCGCCCGAACCGCGCCGGTTGACCGCCCAATTGCGCCGACTCGATTGCCACCCCGCCGAAAGGCAGGTCGACCGTCTGCCAGCCGCCTCGCAGATTGGCGATTTCGACGCGGCCGGTCAAGCGTAGCTCGTGATCGCCCAGTCGCGCTTCGTACGCCGCCTGCGCCAGCACGGTATCGGCCGGGGGCGGGGTTTCCGGCCGGCCGTGACGTCGCGCTCGATGCCACAAGGCCAGGATCTCGTCGCGCGGCATGAGCACGCCTTGCGACGAGCCGCCGAAGAGCACCTTCAACTGGTCGGCCGGAATGTACACGTTGCGGATGCGCGGCGGACCCTGGGTCACTTCCGCCCGGGCTGGGGAAGGAAGCACGCGCGCCAGGCACGATGCGAGCCAGAGACCGGCAAGCACGCGCCACGCCGTGCTCCATGCTTTTCGAAGCGGCGCGCGTGGCCCCTTCGTCGTCTTGGGTCGCTGGATGTTCACGGCGAATCCTCGTCGCTGGATGCCTCGGTGCCGCGGGGCGAATCGGGCCTGGCCGTCTCGTCGGCGCCGGCCGGCGGCTGGCCGGCGGGCGGCGATTCCGGCCCCTGGGGCGGGGTGGCCTCGCCGGGGGCGACCGGCATGCTCGCATCGCGCCCGGCGAGCCACGGCAGGGAGAGGCCGGTTCGCCGAACGAACAACAACCACACGACCAGCCAGAGCGCCACGACGCCGGCGATTCCCAGGCGCGCCGCCAAGAGCCAGCTATGGACGAGCGACGGTGCGAACAGACCGGCGAACAATACCGCCAGCGCCAGGGCAAGGATCGCGAATGTCTTCGTCTCCAGAGAGAAGCGCACGAGCACGGCGCCGATCGCCAAGGCGGCCAGGCTGGCGATGGCCGTCATCGTGGGAATGTGCCAATACCCGATTTCCAGTTGCGCCGGGCCGGCGAGACCGCTGAACAGGTAGGGCGTCCCACCGACCTGGAAGTCGAACGACGAGGCGTCCTGCGGGAACCAGTCGTCGGGATTGTCGGGGGCGTGCGTGATTCTCCGCGAATCCCACAGGCCCACGTGGATGTGGCTGGTAAACCCTTCGGGGTCGCCGACCAGGCGGTAGTCCTTCGGCACCCAGGCCCGTACGTACACCCGCTGGAACTTCACGCCCTCGTCGAACCGCGGAAGCGGCAGGCGCAACCGATCGGTGACCGCGAGCCGTTCCCGCGACGGCGGCGTCTCGAACACCAGGGCGATCTGGAACGGCTCGTCCGAGTCGGCCGTCCGCGCCACGTTGATCAGGTAAGTCTTGTCGTCCAGGCTTCCGCCCGGGGCCGGGGGCCCTTTCTCGGGCGCCACGCTCTGGCCCGCCACGGTCATGCCCAGGATGCGCGGATTGCGAAGCGTGACCGCCAGGCGCTGGCGCTCGCTCGATTTCAGCTCGTATCGGGCGCGCATCGTCATGGGGCCGTCTTCGGTAATCACCGCCTCGATGTAGGCGCGGCGCACGATCGTCTCGACGACGTCTTGAATCTCGTGCTTCGTGACGCTCAGTTCGAGCCGGGCCGGATCGCCGTAGTAGCGATACGCCAGATATGGCTGGCTCGCGCCCGGCGCCCCTCCGGGGCGCGCCGGCGAGAGTTCGCGAGGATCGATCTCCTCCAGGCCGGTCGGCGCGGCCTCGACCGATAGCGCGCGGTCCTTCTGGATGGCGATCTGGCCGGCTTCGCGATCCACGTCGAGCACCCGGATCGGCTCGAGTTCGAACCGCGTCCCCCGGTCCGGAATGGCGATCCTCCGATCGTAGGTCGCGGTGAACGTGCGATCGCCGAGCGCTTCGGAATGGAGCACGATGGTCCACTCCACGGGGCCGCCGTCGGCCGGCCGCTCGCCCTTGCGTCGTTCCTTGATGCCCTCTCCTTCGACTTGCAGGCGATCGGACGCGGCGGCGGGTACGGCGATGCGAAACGTGTCGGTGCCGGCAAACTGAATCTGGTAGCGCAGCGTCGTGCCCACCTGCACCACGTCTTCCTTGACGTGGGCAACCGTCTCGACGGCCACCGCCGTGCGCCGCGGCCGCTCGGCGATCGTCTGCACGATGCGCACCGGGCGCGTGACGAACGAGAACGCCGCGGCCAGCGTCGAGCCTTCCGGCAATTCGGGCTCGAATCCCCGGGCCGCCAACTCCCCGGGCGTGGCGGCCCGGGCCGCCTGAAGCCGGGCCGACTCGGTCTTCACCTCCAGCGATTCCGGGGCAATCACCGCCACCAGCCCCTGTTCCCGCGTCGCGCCCAACGGCTCCAGAAGCGGCAGCGTCATCTCGCCGGCGGGCTTGTCGCGCGGCTGGCCGGCCGTGATCGTGACCGCCACGTCGCCCAAGTGCTTCTTGGCGAAATACACCGTCACGGTCTGCGCGTCGTCGGCCGGCGCGACCTCGAACCGCTCCATCGATTCGGCGCGCACGTCGTCGACCTGCAATCCCGCGGGCAGGCGATAGCCCAGCGAAAAGATCCCCGATCGCGAAACCTGATGGCGGAACTCGCCGCGCACGCTCAGCCGCGTCTTGTCGAGCAGAATCGCGATGTGGCTGTCGACGACGATGCGCGGCTTGCGCGGCGACGCCACGATCGACAGCTTATGGTCGGGCGTGAAGAACTTGTAGAACGTGCTGCCCGGTTTGCGCAGCGACTCGGGGGCGTCGGCGGCGTCGATGCGCGTGATCGACTCGCGCGCCACGTATTCCAGCCCCACGTCTTCGGCGCCGCGGACCGCCAGGATGCCGCTCTCCCGCGCCACGCCGACCGCGCGGAACTGCCCCACGGCGAACGCTTCTTCGGCGATCGGCGTTTCGGTGTGCACCTCCAGGCGAACGTCCTTCGTGGCCGCGGCATGCAGGCGCACGCTCACCCGCTGGCGGTCGTCGACCGTCTCGGTGCGCCAGTCGCGCAAGCCGGGCACTTGAACGTCGAGCAGGCGGTGATCGCCCGGCACCTCGACCGCCAGTTCGCCGAGCGAACCGCGCAGGATCTGATAATCGAAGGCGGCGTGCGTGTGGACCACGCCGTCGCCCACGTCAACCGCGATCGTGTCGGTCACGTTGGCCAGTCCGGCCGCCGGATCGACGTCGCCCGACTTGGGCCGCCAACTGACCGTGAACTGGCCCGTCGATCCCAGGACGGCGCGCACGCGCGTGGCGTCTTCCGGATCGGACTGCAGCTCGGAGGTGCGCCGCGGCGTGACTTGCACGGCCAGGTCCTTCTCGGGGATCTCCAACTCGAGGTTGCTGACTCCCACGGCCGGGCACTGCACCGTGAAGCTCCGCCCCTCGGTCGCCGACTTCACTCCGATCACCAGACCGAGCTTGATCTGGTGTTTGCCTCGTCCCCGCACGATCAATTCGTAGCGCCCCTCTCCCACGCCTCGCAGAAGCACGGCGCCGTCTTCGGTGCGGGCCGAGCCGATCGCCGCCTCGCCGAATTCCACGGGCAGCCGGGCCCATTCCGAACCGAGCACCTCGACGTCGAGCGTCGCTTCCAGATGCGCCAGTTCGCCCCGCACCGATCCGGCGTAGTCGGCCCGCGTGATCACACCGTTGACCGGCGGCTCGATCGTCGCCCGATCGGGTGGGACCAGCCGATTCCACATTTCCAGAAACTGCGCGTAAGGCAGCACGATCGAGGAGTCTTCCTTCTCGAACACGTCGCGCAGGTTCTCGAACGGCAGGTAGATGACGTGCTCCTGGCGCAGGGGCGGTTTCGCGTCGGGGGCTTTCGCGGTCTGGGGCGGTTGAGCCGCCTCGGACGGTTGCCCCGCGTCGGAGGCCGCCTCGGGCGGGGGCGCGGGCTCGACGGCCGCGGAGTCCTGCCCTGAGGCAAAACCGCCGAAGGCCGACACAAGAGCCAAGAAGGACCCGTATACCCGTAACATCATGCTGCCTCCTAACGCAGTGTGTTCAGGGGAAGCGGCCCACTTGCCCGGAACAGGCAAACCGATGGGACGGCGGAGTGACAAGACGGGGTTCCGTGCCCGCGATGCGACCGCCATGCACCATTCTACTTCGCGGCGGCGCGCAAGCACAACGGCCGCGCCCAGCGCCCGGGCAGACGATCGGCATGGCCCAGCAATTGCCTGGCGGCGGTCGGGGTTCGGGGCGCGCCGGGGCACGTTCCCGGCTCACGCGGGCTCGGTCATCTTCGCCGCCTCGTCGACCATCTGGATGTCCATGAACCGGCAGAAGTGCGCCAGATCGTCGGTCACGTCGCCGTAGCAGGTCACGCGATGCAGACCGTGCGCCCAGTTGTTCCACAGGGTCGTGGCGTCGCCGTCGAGCTGGACGGTGATCTTCGTGCGGCAGCCGCGGTCGCAGTCGGGGGCGTCGACGATCTCGCCGGTAAAGTAGGGCAACAGGTCGACGCCGACCAGCCGGGCCTGGGTGACTCGCTCGCCGACCCGCATGGCCACCTGGGGCACCGCCCCCTGTTGGCGCTCCATGATCGACCGCAGCTTGTAGGGCGCGGCCGGGCCGTCGGGGCCGTCCATCTTGCGCGTTCCCATGCAGTGCGCCAGGATGATCGCGTTGTTCGACTCGTCGACCGTCGGATCGCTGATGAAGCCGGGCCGTCCGCAAAGCCCTTGAAAGAGGATATGCGTCAGCGACGACGGAAGGTCCGACTCGCACATTCCGCCCAACCCCATGTCGTTCAGGCGCGTGAAGCCGATGCAGGGGAACGCATAGCCCCGGCAGAGCGGCTCGAACATGGTGCCGTAGCAGTCGGCGGTCATCACGGTGGCGTCTTCTTCGTCGAGCAGCTTCTCGAAGGCCAAGGCCAGCTTGCACGACCGGAAGATCTCGTCGGCCGACGGCTCCACGACCGCCTGGGCCCCCTGAATCCACCGCTCGGCCTCGGCCTTGGCGTCGGCGTCGTCGACGGCCCGGCAAGCGTCGAGCACGCGTTCGAGGCCGATCGGCTGGATCTCGGTGCCGAACTTCTCGCGCACGGCGGCCGGATACGGGCCGGGCGCCCGCGAGGTGACGTTGAGAATCTTGGCTTCCCGCAAGTGATGGATCGCGCGGAACGGCCGGATCGCCGCCGCCAACTGGGCGTAGTCGCTGGTCAGCTTGCAGCCCAGCTTGGCCCCCAGCGCCTCCTTGCGCAGCGCCCCGAACCCCGACCACTCGTGGCCCGAATAGGGAGCGGCAAAGACCATCGTCGGTCGGCCCACGCTGAGAATCTCCTTGAGGATCGGCATCGTGCCCATGCGCAAATGGATCACCAGGATGCCGTCGGCCCGGGCCAGCGTCTCCTTGAGCGGCCCCACCTGGTCGACCGAAGTGACGAGATCATCGACCACGAAGTCGACGTCGGCCAATTCGTCTTCGAGCTTGGCGAACTCGGCGTGATAGAAGCCGACCTCGCGGTCGAGGTCCAAGTCGGGCTTGGGCCAGGCCCGCAAGCCGGGATCGCCCATGAAGATCCTGGCCACCTGGACCTTGCTCCGCCGACAGCCCGGGCTGATCAGCTTCGATGCCGCCGGGGCCGCCCCGAGCGCCCCGCCCGCGGCCCCGAGGCACAAGGCCCCGCCGGCCACGCTCAACTGGACGAACTGCCGCCGCTTGATTCGCGTCTCCATGGCAACCTCCCGGAGTGAGACCGCACTGACAGGCCGAACACCCGTTCAAGATAGCCGAGCGCCCGGCGCGTCACAATGGACCACCGTCCTTCGACGCGCTTCGAGGCCGTGGCCTCGCGCAAAGGCCATGGAAGGGTCTTCAAGGCTCTTTTTCCCAAAAATCGCCCGGGCTTCGAGCCCGGCCGCGGCGTCGATCCGGTCCGCGACCGTATCTGCGTTCTTGCCGGTCGGTCGACACGCCAGGTCCCGCAACTTCTTGACACCCAACCGGTTGCGACCGGCAGGGACCCGGACCGCCTTTCGACCGACCCGCAGCGACGGCGTGTTCTGGTGCCTCTACCGTGCCGGTCGCGATACTCCGAAGTAGTGCATGTACACACGTCACCCGGGACAGGGAGCGACCCGGGTCGGCGCTAAACCGGCAGTCGTGATCGGGTAGAATCCGGGAAAATCCGGCTGACCTGCAAAACCACGATGCGTTCGGCAGTCACGCCCGAACACCTTACCCGAATCGGCTGCGACAACGATCCGAGGGCGTTCCCGCCGGTCATGGGCCGTGGTATGGTGGTGCTGCCGACGGCGCAGCCGGCCTCGTGAAGGACCCTGCCATGTCCGAACGATCTCCGCTCTATCGACAGTGGCCGCTCGTGCAGCTTCTCTCGGCCTCGCGCTACGGCGTGACGCTTCGCGAGATGGCCGAGCAGATGGGCGTCAACCCGAAGACGATCCGTCGCGATCTCCGGGCGTTCGCGGAACTCGGTTTTCCCCTCGATGTCGAGATCGGCCCGCGCGGCCGCAAAACGTGGCGGATCGCCGCGCCGCACCAGCCGCCGCTCTGCTTCACCTTCGACGAGGCATTTGCCCTCTACCTTGGCCGGCAGTTCCTCGAACCGCTGGCCGGCACCCTGTTCTGGCAGTCGGCGCAAAGCGCGTTCAAGAAGATTCACTCCCTGCTCAACCCCTCGGCGCTCGACTACCTCGAGCGCCTGGCGCCGCAAGTGTGCTCGACGCGGGTCGGGGCCAGCGATTACTCGAAGAAGGCCGAGCTGATCGACCGCCTGATGCAGGCCATCGAAGACCGCCGCGTCGCCTTCCTCACCTACCAGTCGATGCAGGCGACCGAGCCGACGACCTACGACGTCCACCCCTACGGCCTGGCCTACCACCGCGGCTCGCTCTACCTGATCGGCCACTCGGTCGACCACGACCAGATACGTCACTGGAAGGTCGACCGCATCGAAGAGGTTCGCGTCGACCCCTACCCGTTCCCCTGGCCCGACGATTTCGACCTGCAATCGCACCTTCGGGGCTCGTTCGGGATCTACCACGGCCAGGGCGACGTGGGCGTCACGATCCGCTTCTCCGCGACCGTGGCCCGCTACGTGCGGGAATCGCGGTGGCACGAGAGCCAACGACTCACGCCCCAGCCCGACGGCACCCTGCTGGCCGAGTTCCGCCTGACCGGCACCGAGGAGATCAAGCACTGGATCCTCAGCTTCGGGCGCCACGCCGAAGCCCTCTCGCCGCCCTCGCTGCGTCAGGAACTCGCCGGGGAACTCGACGCCGCCCGCCACCACTACGCCCGCCCGCCCCGCCGGCCCGACAAGCCGTCGCCCAAGGAACCCACTCGATGAGCCCCCTCACACCACGATATCCTCGACCACCCCTCCCTCGGGCGGATTCGTCTCCCCGGCACTCTCCAGATAAAGCGCGATCGCCTCGCGGATATTCCGCCTTGCCTCGTCGAGCGTCTCGCCCTCCGAGATACAGCCCGGCAAGGCCGGAACAAACACGGTATATCCCCCTTCGTCGGACGGTTCGAGAACGATGCGCAGCAGCATCCCCGCGTCCCGCACAAGACGCGATCGTGATCCGCCCCGCAGAAGTCATCGCCCGGGTTCTCGTTCGGCACAGCCTCGATGGCCGGTCGTGCCTCAGGCAACGAGGCGTCGTCGAGCACAATCAGACCGTTTCGCACCCGACCGCGAATCAGTATAAAGTCATTGGCGGTTGGGTGTTACAGCGACGCAAGTCGAATGGGGCCGCGGCCTAAGAGTTCGAGAAGGAAGCTATCCGATGCAACAGAGAGAACAGAACATGAGTGACGCCATTCCGTTCGACGCGGCATTCCGCGCTCTGACCGGGCATAACCCCTTTCCGTGGCAACGGTCGCTTTACGATCGCCTCGCGCAAGGCGACATCCCGCGGTCGTGCGACATCCCCACGGGCCTTGGCAAGACCGCCGTCGTGGCCATCTGGCTGATTGCGCTGGCCAATCATCCCGACAGACTCTTCCGTCGTCTCGTCTACGTGGTCAACCGGCGCACCGTGGTCGATCAATCCACCGCCGAAGTCGAGAGGATCAGGAAGCGTCTCAACGGCGAAGCCGACCTGCCGAGCCAAGACCGAGGCGTCTTGCAGGAATTGCGACGTCTGCTCGGCCGACTCTGTGCCACGAATCATGACGAGGTTTTGGCGATCAGCACGCTTCGGGGCAAGTTTGCCGACAATCAGGAGTGGTGCGCCGATCCGTCGAGGCCGGCCGTGATCGTCGGCACGGTAGACATGATCGGCTCGCGCCTGCTGTTCAGCGGCTACCGCATCGGCTTCAAGAGTCGCCCGCTTCACGCCGGATTCCTCGGGCAGGACGCATTGCTCGTGCATGACGAGGCGCACCTGGAGCCGGCGTTTCAGAAGCTCGTCGAAGCCATTGAGAAAGAGCAGAACGAAGGCGAACGAACGAACAGACTGCCTTGGCCGAAGTTGCGCGTGATGGCTTTGACCGCGACATCGCGAGACTACAAACAGAACGGGCAAGCGTTCGAATTGACCCCCGAGGAGACGAATCCTCCTGAGACCCTCCCGGAACCACGCGGCGACGAACCATCGATTCATTGCGTTTGGCGGCGCCTGCGAGCGATCAAGGCGCTACGGCTTCACAAGACCACCGACGGCAAAGGCGCCGTCGCAAAGAAGATTGCCGCACTCGCCGCGAAGTACAAGGACTCGAACGCCGCCGTGCTCGTCTTCGTGCGCACCCTTGATGATATCGACAGCGTGGCGAAGGAAGTCGCGAAGACCAAACGATCGACGCTGTTGCTGACCGGCACGATGCGCGGCAAGGAGCGTGACGAACTCGTGGAGAAACCGGCATTCAAGCGATTCCTGAAAGACGCACAGGCCGCAGAGACCGTCTATCTGCTCTGTACCTCCGCCGGCGAAGTGGGAATCGACATCTCGGCCGACCACAACATGGTCTGCGACCTGTCAACGTTCGAGAGTATGGCCCAGCGTCTCGGCCGTGTGAACCGTTTCGGACACGGCGACGCGCGAATTGACGTGGTGTATCCGGCCGAGTTTGACGAGAAGGACAAGCTCTCTCCCGCCCGCGAGAACACCCTGAAGCTGCTGCAGCAACTGCCACGGTTGCCGCAATCCGAAGATCACCCAGGTGTCGCTCGATATGACGCCAGCCCGAAAGCGTTGGCCGGGTTGAAAGACCGCGCGGATCTCCCGTGCGAGATCGACGACGCCTATTCTCCCAAGCCGACGATACTTGATACAACCGACGTGCTCTTTGACGCTTGGGCCATGACAACGATCCGCGGCCAGATGCCCGGCCGGCCGGCGGTCGCGCCCTATCTTCACGGGGTCGCCGACTGGGAACCGGCCGAGACGCATGTGGCCTGGCGCGAGGAGGTCGGGATTCTCACCGACGAGGCGCTCGGCCGCTACGACCCGCGGGAAATGCTCGAACACTATCCGCTCAAGCCCCACGAGTTGCTGCGCGACCGGAGCGATCGGGTATTCGCTACGCTTCAGATGCTCGCCGCCAAGCGTCCGACCGAGCCCGTCTGGGTGGTGGATGAACGAGGCAACGTCGAGGTTCATCACCAACTCGGCGAGTTGGCCAATCCGTCCGCCACGAATGCGCAAGCCAGAGCACCGCTCGTTGCCCGCATCGAGGGGCGCACGATCTTGCTGCCGCCAATTGTGGGTGGCCTGAGGTGCGGCATGCTCGACGGCACATCGGAGGATGCCGACGACGTGGCCGACATCGCGGCTCCCGAAACCGAACGGCGAGCGCGCCTTTGGTCGAACGACAAAGACTACTCCGAGAAGACTGCTGGTATGCGGCTCGTGTACAGTGTCGACTTGGGCCGCGAGGAACCTGATGATAGTGGGGAAGCAGCGACCTGGGACTGGTACAAGCACAAACCGCTCGAGGACGCACGTACCGCGAAAACACGGATACGCTGGCACGACCATGTGGCTGATGTCTTGAGGCGGATCGATCGCGTTCTGGCGCGCCTTTCGCTGCCCACCGACATCGAGCGAGCCGTTCGGGTCGCCACGAGCCTCCACGATCATGGGAAACGACGTCTTCACTTCCAGTCCACCCTCGGGAACCGAGAGTATCCCGCCGTGGTGCTTGCCAAGTCCGGGCGTAGCGGGGCGAAGCTTCCTGAAACGTATCGTCACGAGTTCGGCTCGCTGGCCGACACCATGGAAGACGCGGAATTTCGACAACTCTCATCGGAGATGCAGGAGCTTGCACTGCACCTGATCGCGACGAGCCACGGCCGGGGCCGGCCGCACTTTCCGAGCGATGAGGTATTCGATCCCGAACGTCCACAATCCGACGCGCGCGCCATGGCCGCCAACATCCCTCGGCGCTTCGCCCGCCTCCAGCGCCGCTACGGCCGCTGGGGCCTGGCGTACCTCGAATCCCTGCTCCGCGCCGCCGACTGGGCCGCCAGCGCTGAGCCCTCGGAGCCGGTGGCCGAAACCAAGCAGGAGGTATCGCGATGAACGACCAACCCAAGCCGACGATCACCGTCAATGTGGAGGTCACGAATCCGGGGCAATTCTTCGCCTGTTGCGGCCTCCTGGAACTCGCCGATCGGCTGTGGCCGGGCGCCGAAGGACGGTTTGCCGACGGTGACCGTGCGTTCCTGATGTGGGCGTCCGGGAAACTCGACAGTCTCGTCGATGCCATCGCAGCAGCGGAACTCATCCATACACGTCCCTCCGACCCGTACTCGTCGCCGTTGGTCATCGGCGCTCCGTTCCGCCCACTCACAATCGACTGGTGGGAGACCGACCGAACTGGTGCGAGAGATCTCAAGGTCTGGGCCGGCAGTATGGAGAGCTTCGGCATTGCGCAAGCGATGCAGCACGCCATGCGAGATCCGCGTTTTCACGACCCGAGTCTATTCGACGTTGGCATGGTGGTCACGACGCCGCATGATGCCGGAAAGAAGAAAGAGCCCTATTGCTTCGATGCCCGGCGTAGCGCAAACGCGCACTCGCGCGACGTCGGCTTCTCGCCCAATGACCTCGGCTTGACCAGCATCGCGCATCCGGCGGTAGAACTCCTCTGCCTCATTGGGCTGCAGGTGGCTCGCCCTGCGTTTACGGATGAGTCACGGGTCTACAACTACTTCACGTGGCATGTCCCTCTGCTGCCGAACCTCCTCCTGGCCGCATCCACCGGATTGCTCAGTCTCGCGGACGCACGAGCGTACCGCTTTGAGAACTGGTTCCGAACAGGCCAGAAAAAACACAAGGCGTTTCGTTCCGCAAGACCACTTCCACAAGGAGCCTGATCCATGTCCAAGTCGTCACATTTCGACCACTATCTTACCGACGACGGCCCGGCCGCACTGGTCATACGCGAGCACTTGATGCCCGTTGAGGGACCCGACGGTGTCCTGTTTCCCGCGACCTTCGCGGCGGGCGACGGATTCCCGGGTGGCTACAACATTGACACCGACGCCAGCGGGCGCAATGTCTGCCTGATCGACAGCGTGGGCTCGCAAGCGAACCGGATGGAGCCTCTGTTCATGCGTGAGAAGTACCGCGACCTCGTCCCACAGATTGTGGTCGAGGTCGGCGAGCGTCAAGTAAACATCCTTGAAGCGGGACATCGCGCGGGCGACGCACTATTACGTTGCTCGTCCCTGCAGGAGGAGTTACGAGATGCCTTCAACAGCGTCTTGGGAGGAAACGCCGAGCCGCTGGCGAGAATTGCCCCCACATCCCTCGTGTTCGGCGTATGGGACTCCCGCGGCACGCAGGCGAAGCTGCCGCGTGTGGTTGGGGCAAGCATCCGTGCGTTTAACGTGCGCAGACTCACACGCGGTGCGGTCTACATTCCGCCCGTGGATTACACCGAGCTGGATGATGTTTTCAGCGAGGAGGACAAAGCCAAAGCGGAAGGCAACAACAAGAGCCCTCTCGCGCAGCGAGGTTTCTATCACAACCCAGCTTCTGGCGCCCACGGCGGTGTGATTGCCGAGGGCGGCATTCGCCGAGACGCGACGCTGGGCTTATCGGCAGTTCGACACTTGCACGCGGCCGATGACGCGAAGAAGACCCTCGCCCTGCGCCGGTACATCCTGGCGCTGTCGCTTGTCGCGTTCACCGCGAAAACCGAGAGCTATCTGCGGCAAGGTTGCACGTTGGTGATCAATCCCGACGAACCTCGCGAGTTCGTCGAGGTGTACGCCGACGGTCGGCGCCAACCGTGCGACTTGACGCACGATGACGCGATTGAATTCGCGATGGCGGCTGCGCAAGAGTTCGAGATCGGCCAGAGTAGGGTCGTGGCGTTTGAGAAGGAACGGGCGAAGCGCGATGTTAAGGGTGACGACAAGGGCAAAGGCAAGTCCAAGCGTGGCGCCAAGAATAATGCTGAGCCTTCCACGAACGATGCAAGGGAGAACTGATGGCCGCGTACTTGTGCATTAGCGTCCGCTTCCTGCAACCGTACTCTCACGGGCGGGACGAGAACGGCGAGCCGGAGTGGCCACCTTCGCCGCTCCGGGTGTTTCAGGCGATCGTCGCCGCTTCAGCCGCACGATGGAACGAAGGGCGGCGGCTCCAGTGCGCCTTACCCGCTCTGCAATGGCTTGAAGCTCAGTCGATGCCTGAGATAGTCGCTGCAGGCGGCGTCGCATCCGACGTGAGATGCCAGTTCTACGTCCCCGACAACACCGCCGACCTCGTGGTGCCCGCGTGGAGGCGAGGCGACATCACGAAACAGGCAAGGCGCACCGAGAAAGTCGTGCGTCCGATGCACCTTGCTGGCGATCATGTTCACTACCTCTATCCGCTCCCGGATGGCCACTGCCCCTACGTCGACAAGTTGACTGCCGCTGTACGGAGCATCACGCACTTGGGTTGGGGCGTCGATATGGTCGTCGCCGACGCGCGAACCATGTTGGCTGACGAGATGGCGGCCTTGGATGGCTATCGTTGGCGACCCGCGCCGGCGGGCGGCACTCCACTTCGTGTACCGGCGATAGGAACCCTCGACGACCTGATGCGGAAGCATGAAGCCTTCCTCAACCGGCTGTCAAGCGACGGGTTCAGGCCGGTTCCGCCTTTGAGAACGTTTCGAGTGCGTGGCTACCGGCGCGACGACCAACTGCTGCAACGTCCCTATCGCGTTTTCGAGCTGCGACGCACGGACGGCAGTCGGTTTCGCTACCCGCACCGCAAGCTCATTCACATCGCTGGCATGGTGCGGCACTTGGCGATCAAGGCGATGAAGACGTCTCCGCCGACGGATCTCGATGGCGACTGGGTGGACAGCTACGTCGCGGGGCATGCGCCGCCCGATGCCCAAGAGCATCGGCAATTGTCCTACCTGCCATTGCCATCCGTGGGAGTTCACTACACCGATCCCGGGGTGCGCCGAGTCATGATCGTGGCGCCGGTGGGCGACGACGCGTGGCTGGACCACGTGGCGAGGTATCTGGCGGGGCAAATGCTCGAACCGTTGCGCGGCGATGAGTTCGTGGGCGACGATCGTCCGCTGCTCGTGCCCGTCCGGCACGACAACATCGCCAGGTACTACACCACACCCGCCAATGCCTGGGCCAGCGTCACGCCCGTCATCCTGCCCGGCCACGACGACAAGAAGCCGGCAAAGACTCGCAAGCTCATCGAAAAAGCGCTCGCTCAAGCCGGCATTGAGCAATCCTGCCAGTTCGAGTGGAGCGCGTTTTCGCGATTTCCCAAGTCGCTCTCGGCGCACAAGTATGACAAGCAGAAAAGACCCATCGGCTATATCCGACCCAAGCACCTGCAGACGCAGACCGCCGTGCACCTTACCCTACGATTTAACGACGACGTGAAGGTCCCCGGCCCGATCGCCATCGGGGCCGGGCGGCATTGCGGCCTGGGGCTGTTCGCTGCTGAGCCAACCACTTGACCAACCCATCCCTCACCCCGACGCGACTCGAACGCCCAGCCTCGGCGCCGGGGCGAGAACCGGCTATATAGGGAACGAGGCTTTCGGGCCGGAGGGGCACACGGGCGGCGTTGGGCAGTGCGGAACCGGAACGGCGCGAG